>Ga0233377_1000300_pt1 | contig 25199 bp, 21 predicted proteins | sample ElkDunMinimDraft_6_FD_191540 | JGI IMG/M metagenome (GOLD analysis project Ga0233377, IMG submission 191540) | Fecal eukaryotic communites from dung pellets of Tule Elk in California, USA - Elk Dung E36 | ecosystem: Host-associated > Mammals > Digestive system > Large intestine > Fecal | place...
GTGTAAGTCTAGTCTTGATGCGTTCCGCGGCAAGCCCGCAATTGTTGAACGGCATCGACAAAGAGATTGCCACGTCGGCGATGCAGGCTTCAGTCACAGAGAGGTCCGTCTCACCTCCTCGCAATGACGCTCCGGTCGTTACCGTCATTGCGAGGGACGTACCAGAGGCTATAAATCCGAATAAAATCTTTACACGTCCCGCGGCAATCTCCTCTTTTGGAATCATACCGAATTAAGAGATGGCTTCGTCGGCTGACGTCATTGCGAGGAACGCTACATAAATCATGGTGTAAGTCGGGTCTTTAAGCGTTCCGCGGCAATCTCGCGATTGTTGACGGCATCGGCAAAGAGATTGCTTCATCGGCGACACAGGCTTCAGACCCCGGGAGGTCCGTCTCACCTCCTCGCAATGACGCTCCGGTCGTTACCGTCATTGCGAGGGACGTTATATAAATCTTGGTGAAAGTTTAGTCTTGATGCGTTCCGCGGCAATCCCATGATTGTTGAACGGTATCGACATAGAGATTGCTTCGTCGGCGACACAGGCTTCAGACACCGGGAGGTCCGTCTCGCCTTCTCGCAATAATGCCTCGATAATCGTTACATCGTAAAACCGAACCTCTCTAGTGACGGCCAATCCCACAATCCTACAGTCCAACGAGTAAACCAGACCTCAATTCATATTGATCTTATTGTGGTCAAAAACTTTTTTTGCAATTTTAGCTTTGGGATATGTCCTTCTGGAGGTTTCCAGTTCGACACGTACGGGGGTATTCTTGCAGATGACCTTGACACGTCTCAAGGTTCGCTCATCGAGCCATATTCCCAGAACAACGGCTAGAATCACCATAATAGGGAGCATCACATGGTCGTTGAGGGAATATCCAAAAAATACAAGGGCAATAAACAGCATTTTGACCCCACCGAGCAGGAGTGCTACCTGGTTATGCTTGTAGCCCATCCTGAGCAAAAAATGGTGGACATGGCTTTTGTCGGGCTTTAAAGGCGACTTACCCTTGAGAGATCTTTTGGCGAATATTCGGGCAGTATCATAAATGGGAACGATCATCAAAGCAATTCCGGCTGCTATAGGGGCATTGATCTTCCAACCTTCCGATGCCAACATGGTGCCATTGGTATCAATAAACAAAACCACCAAAGTAGTCAAAGCAAAGCCCAAGCTTAAAGAACCTGTATCGCCCATAAATATTTTAGCCGGATGCCAATTGAAGGCCAAGAACGACAGCACTCCTCCTACCAAGGTAAAGGAAATCAGGCTGTAGGCGACCATATCTGCATAATAAAACCAGGCTCCCAAGAAAGAAAGGGAAATGACACTCAGTGTGCCTGCCAAACCGTCCAATCCATCTATCAGGTTAAAGGAATTGGTAAGCACAATGATTACCATAAAAGTAAGGGCCACGCTGCCCAAATAAGGGAGATCGTATATTCCCAAAAATCCATATAGGCCGGTAAACCGGATGTCCGCCATGATGATGACAAAGAAAGCGGGTATACACTGTCCTATCAATTTCTGGACTGCGGACAGCTCTATCAAATCATCCCGCAAACCCACTGAAAACATGATGCCCAAAGCAACCAGAAAATAACGAGTCTGCACCAGCTGGTCAAAAGAAAACCAGGAGAAAACACCTGCAAAAGTGGCCAAAATAATCGCAATCCCGCCCATGGAAGGGACAAAGCCCACATGGATCTTCCTGCCTCCCGGCACGTCAATAATGTTCCCCTTTTTTAGAAAGAAAATTACAACTGGAGTAATTAAAAACCCGAAGAAAAATGAGGTGGCCGCCGATAGAAAAATGTCCATGATAATTTGTTTACGCAAAAGTAACTATAATATTTTCTGTTTCACAACTTGGCAATTCAAAAAAAACCAAAAATAAAACCCAAAAGCCATGTCTTTATTCTATTTATTCATGCAATATTCTTATGCCGCTACATTAATAAAAAGGATCTGTTGTAGAAAGCAGTGGGAGGCAGTCAACACGCGGATTCATGAAAATAGGCCTTGGTAACCTGTTCAACGGTTCAAAAGGTAGATCAGGTGGGCTTGCGCCATCAAGCTGAATTTATCTTTTCCAAGCGGAAAGGCAGAGCTACTTCTAGCATCAAGCTGCCACTGGTAATTGAGTGAGTTGATCAACTGAAGCTGGGTACTGACAATCAACCGCTCTACCTGATAGTCCGCAAGAATACCCAAACTAAGGTCTATCCAAGGTTGCCTTTCCTGTTGTTGGCCAAAGGCTTTGTAATAAAAATCCTGGTTGTTTGCGAGACGTTCCAAGCGTATTCCATATTTGTTCAGCCGGTCCACCAGGGCCACTTCAAGGGTCTGCACATTGGAACCGGTCCCAATACCCACTCCGATTGATTCACCATAATGGGTAAAACCTCGTACCTGGGCGTGGGTATGCCAACTGGCTCCTCCGGTGGTTCCCTGATACCTGATATACCTGTTTACGGATTCCTGTTGTTGCGTCATTTCAGCCCGCACCTGGATAAGTTTGTTCGTGGCCGGTAGGGTAAAAAGTTTTCCAAAGCCCAACAGGTAGGCCCTTGCATGATCAGGATTCAAGGTAAACTCTCGCCAATTCAGCGCATGATCCCTCCTGCCGTATTCAAAGTAAAATTCTGCCCCGGCCTTTAGAAACACGAAGCGGCCAAACACCGCCACCTGCTGATCTTGCCCCTTGGTGTCATAGTCAACCGTGTTGCCGTCCTCGAATAGACTCTCTTTGGTGAACACTTCAAAAACGGGAAACCAATCGCCAAATGCATCGCCTCTTCCCTCATTATATTGCTGGAAAGTGCGGTTTAGTCCTAAGGAGAGACCGGGTACCCATTTGGGCTGATAGCTGACGGAAAGTCCGTTCAGGTACCTCCAGTCGGTGGGGAGGCTGCGGAAATATTGTTGATTTAGTTCAGGATGTTGACTCGGATCGAAGCCCGATGGCTCCAGGCGGCCTATCAGCAATTGTCCCTCGAAGGATCCCAAAAAGGTTTTGGCAGGGCGGGTGGTATTTAGCGAAAGGTGCTTGAATCCCCTGGCGTTGTCGGAAAAGATCAGGGCGTTGAACTGGCCTGGCCCCCACCAGATATTCTCTGTAGAAGCCCCGATCTCAAAAGCTCCTGCACTGAGGCTGACCTTGGACTGTCCCCAACCGATTTTGGAATACGCCCCTTCGCCGAAACGTTCGGGATGGTCGCCATAATTCCAGGAGGAAAATCGGTATCTCGTAATGGCCGCTGAAAAGTCATCCGGAAACCCATTCCAAGACCGATTTTGTGCCCAAAGCACCTCCGGTTGTAATTGCACATTTAGGAAACGGAATTTAAAGCTGACTCCCGTGGTGGTATAATTCTGTCCCCCGACATTTGGGATCATTATTCCGTTGCCCCAGCCGTAGGGTCGGACAGAATTAAATTGAATGGTATTTTGGAGGGGGAGAATGGCGAAGGCCATTCTAGGTGTTTCCCTACTGACTGTTCCTAAGGGATAACCTTCTTTGAAAAAATCATATTCCTCCCCATAAACCGCCTCTCCATTCAGTAAATTAAGCCTTAGCGGGCGGAGGTTAAAGGAGATGCCGGAATCCAATTCGCCTAGCAGCTGCTTTCGGCGTAGGGCTTCTTCCAGGACTGGGGAGCCGGCGGGAAGGGTTTGGGAAAAAGAGGTGGAAATTGTCAGGCATATTATACCTGTCCAAAAAGTTATTATAAAAATAATTCTCATAGGTTCTTATTGAAGATTTAACTTTCCTACTCCCTTGAACTAGGGCAACAACTATTCATATTTTCATTGGTCAATAAGCTTCAACAGTTCATTTTTCCGATTAGCTGAGCTGAAATTCAATTCATAATATGACTTACCATTTCTCCCCAATATACGCAGTTCTCCCGGTTCCATTTTGCGTAAATTCAAGATGGTAGAAGCAAGGGAACTAAAATCGCCGCTATCTACTGCAACACCACATTTGGCTTGGTTGATGATAGCTGCGCCTTCACCCGAAATCATTCCAACTATTGGCCTTCCTGAAGTCATATATGCTTGTAGTTTTGCAGGAACAGTCTTTGAAAATATTTCTTCATTTTTTAAGGAAAAAAACAAAACAGAGGCTTTGTCAAAAAAGTAAGGCATATATTTCACATTATAACTACCAAAAAAATAAACTTTAGATAGCAAATTTGCCTTCTCTAACCGGTTCTCGAACTGTTTCCTGTTTCTTCCATCCCCTACAAAAAGCCAGTTAATGTCTTCTCCTTTTAATATTTCGATGGCTCTGTAGACATTTTCGAAATCCTGTGCTTCTCCAATATTACCGGCGTACATAATATTAAACCCAACAGGGATGTAGGGTTCCTGAGAAGGGATTACAAAATGTTGGTCTTGAAAAACTTGTTCAGCCCAATTTGGGAAGTAATGAACTCTATCTGGATGTGTTCGCTTTCTTGCTTTGGATTCGAAACTCTTTGATCCAACCAATACGTAGTCGTATTTTTTATAAATCCAGGTCACCGCTTTCTCGGTGGCTTGGAGCATTAGGGGAGATTTTATCATTCCCATGGCTTTCAAAGTATCCGGCCACATATCCAAATCCCATAATATCATCCTAGGTTGCCTAAAGAACTTGTAAATAATAGGAGGCAAGGCTATAGAAATAGGACTTGTATGGTGAACAATAAGGGTATCAAATCGCCTTTTTTGTAAGGCAATAAAAACTGTGTAAAAAACTGCCGATAAAAAATAGGACAAATAGTTCAACACTAGCCTAAATTTGGATCCACTTCCTCTAGGAATTAATGGAAGCCTCATTACATTGACTTTCCCATGTTTAAGTCTATTGTTTTTAAACAAACCATAATTCTCATAGAAAATTCCGGATGGATAATTAGGTATACCCGTAACCACTAGTACTTCATATTTCTCAGCTAACCAATCCGCGACTTCATTTACTTTAAAATTTTCGGGGAAAAAATGATTCGTATAAATTAATATCCTTCTTGCCACACTACTCTTTTTACATAATCCACGTACGATATTATTATCCTTACAACTTTACCCGACACATTAGGCATACCGTAATCATTTACTCTTCTAAAATTTCTCTCATCTCCGATTTTTTGGTCAACCAATTGTTCTATTCCCTGCAAAATCCTTTCGGAATTTAAGCCTACCATCATGACAGATGCCTCTTCCATCGCCTCGGGTCTTTCATGTGTTTCTCTTATATTTAATGCGCAAAAATTTAAAATAGAAGATTCTTCAGATATCGTTCCACTATCTGATAGTACAACAAACGCTTTCATCTGAAGTGCGTTATAATCGATGAATCCCAATGGTTTCAAAAACTGTATCAATGGATGGGTAGGGATTTCACTATGGTCAATCATCTTTCTCGTTCGCGGATGTGTGCTTACGATGATGGGAAATTGCAGTTTTTCCGCCAGACGGTTTAAGCTGTCTATTAACCTCATGAAGCTCTTCTTGGTGTTTATATTTTCTTCCCTGTGAGAAGACACTACTAAGAATTTCCGTTCTTCCAATTTCAATTTATCAAGGATGGAGGAATTTTCTATATCTGTCTTATAATGTTCCAACACCTCAAACATCGGAGATCCGGTTTTTATAATTCGATCAGGAGAAAGCCCTTCTCTCAATAAATATTCGCGGGCAATATCACTATAGGTTAAATTTATATCCGCTATGTGATCGACTATTTTCCTATTAGATTCTTCAGGAACCCTTTGATCAAAACATCGGTTCCCTGCTTCCATATGGAAGATAGGAATATGTCTCTTTTTTGCTGGAATAGCACATAAACAGCTATTGGTATCTCCTAATACCAAAAAAGCATCTGGTTTCACCTCTTCCAATAAAGGATCGATGTTGATCAATATTTTACCAATTGTCTCTGTCGCGGTTTTCCCAGCTGCATTGAGGAAATAATCAGGCTTTCGAATGCCCAATTCATCAAAAAATATTTGATTCAGTTCATAATCATAGTTCTGACCGGTGTGAACTAAAATATGAGTGATTGACTTGGAGGCATCCAAGGCATCCAGTACTCTCGAAAGTCGAATAATTTCAGGGCGGGTTCCCACCACTGTCATTACTTTAATTTTATTCATACAATTTATTATACTGTTTCAAAATAAGTATCCGGATCATCTGGATTATAAAATTCATTGATCCAGAACACCGTTAACAAGTCGGAATCCCCTATGTTCTTGATGTTGTGTGTATACCAAATAGGCATATCCACATAAGAAGGAGATTCTCCATCAAGAAAAAAGTCATACACCTCAGATGTGCCTATCCTTCTTAGTTGTATTTGAGCACGGCCACTAATGACAGAAAATCTTTCAATTTTTCGGGTATGAAAATGATTTCCTCTGATAATTTGGGGATGGGTAGTAGAAAAAGACACCTGCCCCCCAGTTTCCAATTTAATAAGTTCTACAAAAGCACCCCTATTGTCCGTGTGTACAAAATAACTTGCGGGAAAATAGTCTTTTATTGGGATGTAGGATCTAAATGTATTGAAAAGATTAAGCTCGAATGCGTTGTTTAATAGTGGAATTTTCCCCTCGTCAAAATACAACTCTTTATAGCGTCCCAGTAATGCCAATAGTTCTGAAACTTGAACCGTAGCAGTACAAGGGATGGGATAATTATTAATGCCACTCCTAGGAATTTGTATATATCCAGCTAATTCTGAAATCAAGTCGCCAACATAAATCATATTAAGCTTTCCATTCACCTCTACTTGTGGTATTGCCCCGTGGGTTAACTGATAACAAAATGTTGCTACTACTGAGTTATAAAAAGGCTTTCCAAAAGGCCCGAAAACATTGGGAATTAAAAGAGAGGTAAAACGTGCGTTATTCTTTAATGCCCACTTCTGGAACAATTCTCGTCCCTCCCGTTTTGATTTACCGTATGCATTTTCTTTCCCTTCCTGTATTGAAGAAGAAAATATAATATGGGGAACAGAAGAGGTTCTTTCACACGAGTCTGTAATTTTTCTTACCAGTTTGACATTGCTTTCGTAAAGGATCTCCGGATCAGGATGTCTATTTAAGGCTGCTAAATGAACTATTACGTCACAATGTTCTACAAACTGGTCTAGTTCCTGATCATCTTCAAAAAATGATTTTTTAAAGGGGATCACAGAAAATCCCCTTTTTAAACCCAGATAATTAGATAAGTGGGTACCTATAAAGCCGTTCTGACCAGTAATTCCTACTTGTATCATATCTAATATCTAACCTAGTCAATCTAAATATTGTTGTATATCATGTTCTCCCAAAACATCCTTCTTAATTATGGGAAGCTTTAACAATAAATCCTTCATCTCACCAATACTAAGGCGGTAAGTATTATGGGAATGGTACTCTTCCAAGTGGGATACCAATGGCTCTCCTTCTGAAAAATATTGAGCATAATTCAAATCTCTGTTGTCTGCAGGAATTCGGTAGTATTCCCCCAGATCGACCGCTTTTACCATATCCTCTCTATTCACCAAAGTCTCAAAAAGCTTCTCACCATGTCTAGTGCCAATAATTTTAAGCTCACATGAAACACCATATAGTTCTAGTAAGGCCTTGGCCAAAGTTTCAATCGTGGCACCAGGAGCCTTTTGTATAAACAAATCTCCTTGTTTACCGTTCTCAAACGCAAATAATACCAAATCAACGGCATCTTCCAACGTCATCATAAACCGGGTCATTTCAGGGTCGGTAATTGTTAAGGGGTTTCCCCTTTTTATTTGTTCAATAAATAACGGAATGACTGAACCTCTTGATGCCATAACATTTCCATATCTGGTTCCACAAAATATAGATTTATCGTTCATCAGATTTCTGGATTTGGCAACCATAACTTTTTCCATAAGGGCTTTGGACATTCCCATTGCATTAATGGGGTAGGCGGCTTTGTCTGTACTAAGAACGACTACCTTCCTGACCCCAAACTTTTCTGCTGCAGTAAGCACATTGTCTGTTCCCAAAATATTGGTCTTTACTGCCTCAAGGGGGAAAAATTCACAGGAAGGAACTTGCTTTAAAGCTGCAGCGTGAAAAATATAATCAACACCTTTTACTGCAATCTCCACAGATTGCAGATCCCTTACATCTCCTATATAAAATTTGACCTTCGCACTTTGAAGCCGATTTCGCATATCATCCTGCTTCTTTTCATCTCTGCTGAATACCCTGATTTCTTCAAACCGATCATCTTTTATAAAGCGATGAAGAACAGCATTTCCAAAGGAACCAGTTCCGCCTGTTATTAGAAGTGTTTTGCTTTTACCCACTTGTTCAATTATTAAATAGTTTTAAATATAAATCTTTAGCACGATGTATATCCTTAGAATAAATGTTCTTCCAATACTCAAGCGCACCCTGACTGTAGCTTGTATAAGACTCAGCAGTTAAATTGCCCCAACCGTTCATCACTTCCACGAACCTATCGGCATCCCCAAGGGAAATCGACCAACCAGCCTTATACTCGGCCAAATTACCCCATGGATGCTGGTCACTCAGGAGTACAGGACAACCGTTTTGTAATGCTTCAGCAATGACATGTCCATAATTTTCTCCCTTGGTGGGAAAGAAGAAAAAATGCTGTTGCTGGAAAATATTCCCAATTTGGTCGGGGTATACTTCGCCCAAAAATTTCGCAGAAACATTGTTGGGAAGCTGATCGATAGTCTGTTGGCATTGCTTAACGTAAACCTCATCTTCTAAAGGGCCGTAAATAGAAAAATCTATCAATACATTAACTTTAAGTAAGGCTTTCAGGGCAAAATCCAAGTTTTTCTTCTTCGATATCCGAGAAATAAATATTAGCTTAAGTGGAAATATTTTTTTTGACTTAACCTGATTTATCTTATCCAAGGCACCATCGGACAATCCCCTGTTGGATAGATTTGGAGCAACCAAAACCTCAATACGCCCTCCCATGATTTTTGAAATATCTAAACGTTCTTCCTCGCTTGTCGCATGCCACGTCACAAACCGATGCAGATGGAACATCTTAAAAATTTCAATGTACATCCTTTTCTTTTTAGATTTTATATTTAGTGCACCCGCAGAAAATTCACCTCTGGGAGCAATTATTGTTCTTACCCCCATAAGAAATGAAAAAAAACATGGTATTATAGCATACCAAAAACTAAAAAAACTGTTCAAGTATACCGCATCGTGTTGTTTTATAGCGTATACCTGCTGCGAGTAACCAGCTAACCCTTTTATATAAAAAACATTGTAGCCATTTTTGGGTACCCATGCATTAAAGGACACAGCCTGATAAGATTCCTTTTCGTTTAAGTCTCTATCTCCGGTAATCACAAAATAGTTAAAAAATGTATGGGTAAAACTGATTAAATTGGAGATGGACCTGATAGGGCCTCCTGCTTTAAAACCCGGGAGAAAATACTGGGAGAAAATTAAAATATTTTTCTTTCTCATAGATAACTCCAAATCCACTGGTAAGGTTTTAAAACAAAATAAAGAAGACTCATCGACATTAACGCAATAAAAATGGGGTAAAAATTTCTGCCAAGAGACTCATTGGAAACAGGTTTGAGAAAAAAGAGTGTCAGAAATCCAGTTAGGAAACCATAGTATATCCTTGTTGCCATCCCAAAGTATTTAATGGCATAAATGCTCCCTATAAAGAACAAGCTTATAGAGAGAAAAAGGTATACCCCTCCCAAGGTTGAGTAATAACTCCTTCGATCCAGAAAAAAAGTAGATATAAATACGCATAACGCCAGCAAGCTCGATAAGGAGGCTAAAGACTTAACGAACATTTGCGAAAAAGTCTCTTTACCAAATTCACCCATAAAAGGCCAAAAGAAATAGCGAAAAGGATTTGGTTCATAAAAAATAGAAGGAAATCTATTAACCCAAAACCCAATCATAGTATCCCGGGCTTTTCCGTCCCCTTCGACATAGGTAAGAGCCAATTCATGGCGGGGAAAAGGAAGTGCACTTTGCGCACTTTCTCCGTCAGGAAGAAGGGCTATTCCCATTGCTGCTACCGCTACCTTGGGCAAAGGGGAAAATTTAAAAATCATCGCCCCAAGCACGAAAAATGCAACAAGTAAAAGGCTTGGACTCCAATTCACCCTGATGAATTTAATTATATAAAACAGGAATAATCCAGGCAGAAAAAGAAGAGGGATGTGAATTCGTGTAAAACAAAACAATAAAAGTCCCAATAATACAAACCCAAGACTTTTCTTTTCACTGGCGAAGCCCCCATAGAAGAAAAGAAATCCAATAGCTACAAATCCATCTCTTAAAACAAAAGACGAATAATACCAACCGATAAAAATTAATAGAAGAAGGATCACCTTATCCTTATTAGAATAAGAGGATTTTTGGAAAAGTGAGGAGAGGCTTAACCCCCAAATAATTGAAAAGGATAATTTCGAAAAAATTGCAATGATCATATAATCATTAACTGGGGAGGCAGCATAGACAAATAATTTATAAAAAAAATAATTGGGTTCTATGTCCTTAATGCTAACACCATTATCAAAAAAATCAATTGCCCCGTTTATAAAAAAATCCTGATCCCCATCATGGTAGTGGTTGAAAAACCAAAAAACCTCGATACTTGAAGCTACTGAAGAAATTATTCCACCTAAATAATAAAACAACAAATACCGCCTAAATTCTACGCCAGTAGATAAAAGGGAAAAAACACCTAAGAATATTAGTAATATTAAGAACATTTACCTTCTAACAAATCAATAGAAAAGCTTTTATAGTTGTCAATGGCATTGAATTTCTCTTTCCAAATTCTGAATGCATTTATCTTAAACGTATTCCACAATTCTTTGTGAGCATAAAAATTCGTCAGAGCTGCTGTTAAGGCATTCTCATCGATAGAAGATGGCAGCAAAAAGTCAAAATCAGGATCTATGATCTCATTGTTACCTCCAACGTCACAAGCCATACAAGGGACACTGAAGGAATAAGCTTCCATAATGGAAACTGGTACGCCTTCAGAGGAAGAAACGTTAAGAAATAAGTTTACATGGTTGTTTCTATAATAATCGTAAACAAATTCATGGGACTGTTTGCCCAAAAGCTCTATGGAAATATTATGGTTCTGATTTGTATCCACAATACCTTGAAGCATTTCAAATTCATCGCCTCCCCCGATGTGCACCCAGCTGACGTTCATATTCAGCTTAAGTACAGCCTTGGCAAGCAGATCTAACCTTTTCACCCTCACTACATTCGAAACGCTTAGAATATTAAAACAACTCCTAGAATAAAGTGTACATACATTGCCAGGACTAACCCCCAGTCTGGACAAGACTACTTTTTCAGAGGAAAATCCCTTGTTTAATAAATACTCTAATCCATGTTGGGATATACAAAAAATCTTCTCAAGATTTTCATTCACAAAATTGTCAAATGGCTTCGGGCCTCCTCCTAAAACGTCTTCATACAGGTCCTCTCGATGCGCCCTTGCAAAAGCAGATGATACGTTTTTCTTCGATCTTAAAAAAGCAAGGGTGGTAGCGCATTCATTCTTCCAATAAGAATAATACAATGATTGAGCGTTTATCAATTTTTCACGCTGTAAAAATCCGATTAAAATGGAAACTTTAAGTGATTGTTTGATAATAGGCTTATAAAGTTTCAACCTATCGAAGTGACGAACTTTGGTCAGCAGAAAAAAGATTATAGGAAAATTAATATATCTAAAAGAAAAACTTTGATATCGTATCGAAACATTGGGAGGTAAATTTCTCAAATTATCATATTTCAAATTACTATTCCATACCATTCTACATGGTATGACAATGATTTCTGAAAATTCGCTAGCTAATATTTTAATTTCTGTATCTAAAAAAGTTTCTGAATAACCGAAAGGATATTCATAGCTGAACAGAACCAATTGTTTTTTGTTCGTCATACCAATTTTCTCTGAACGTAATACAAAAACATCACCCTTCTTAAAATATACCGCAATTTGTTTTTACCATTCACGTTGGGAAACAGATTTTTCATCTCTTTTAAAAAGTAGGTTGACTCAGCAGAGTGTAACTTATAAGCGATAAGCCAATTGTTATAAAAAAATCTAAACAACAAATTAAAATCCTTTGTCAAATGTTTATGTTTTTCAATAAAAGCAATGTTGGATGAAAAATGATAGTTTCTATTTTCTCCTTTTAACCAATGAACTAGTATATCAAAATTATCATAAAATATCCATGAACTATGTAAGTGAATACGTATGAAAAAATCATAATCCTGATTTCGTAACAAGCTTTCATCAAACCTGATTGAGCGGGCTAATTCTCTCTTGACAATCAGCGATGGAGTAGGCGCAAAGGTATCATCAGACAAGAGGAAGTCCAATGCAGATTCCTGGGGCAAAATTTGCCGACTAAATCTTTCAAATTCTATTTCACCATTAAATATTACCCCTCCACTATAAACGGCGTCACAATCTTTATCCGACAAAAAAACATGTGCATTTTGTAATCGTTTTGGCTTCCATTCATCGTCAGCATCCAAAAGCGCGACGTACTTTCCTGCAGCATTGTCAATACCAATGTTTCTACAAGCATTAGCCCCCTTTTTTCTATTTTTTGGCCGGTGTAGAAGTTTTATCCGATCATCATTTTCGATAAATTTAGCCACAAGATAGGTAGTGGTATCACTTGAACCGTCATCAATAAGCAATAATTCCCAGTCCGAAAAACTCTGACAAATTACCGAATTAATGCATCTTTCTATGGTAGCAGCTCTGTTATATATAGGGATTACGATTGAAAAAAACATGGCTAACTATTGATCCAGTACATGATTCTCCAAAGAATCTTGGCGATAAACGAATCGACTCCAAGTAAGGATTTGGCTTTTAAATCGTAGTACTTCTTTTTTATAATTTCATGTTCAACGGTACCTTGAATATGAAATCCACTCCATTCATGTAAACTACTTATATACTTGTATAAGCTATCATAATTCCTTTGGGTAATCCTGTTGGACTTATGAACGCCTCGCATAGCTATTAAGTCTAAGTGGTCAGCCGGAGAAAAAAAACTCGAATATGACGCCCTTATCCAAAATTCTGTATCTTGGTGTAATTTTAATTTTTCATTGAAAAATCCTACCTTCTCAAACACATTTTTTCTTATTGTGATACCATCAGTACAAGGAAACCCATTATCCCCCCTAACCAGGGATTGGAAAAATCTGAAACCGGAATAAGGTATCTTTGGATAGGAAATATCCCCTTCCACTTGGTCAAGGGGAATCGACTTAAAACGACTATAAGGCAGCTTTCCCTCTTGGTCCAAGAATATTGTCCCCACTGGCTCGTAAACAGCGTCCACATTCTTGTTCTCCAAGAACTTTTTCTTAGTCATGGCGTATCTGTTGGGTAAAAAATAATCATCAGCATCAAGAAACCCGATATAGGGAAATCTCGCACCAATAATTCCCAGATTTCTTGATGCTCCCGCACCTTTATTCACCCCCCCAGGATGTTGAAGTAATTTAATTTTATTGTATTTGTCTGAGAGCTCCCTTGACAAGGTCAGCGAACCATCCGTAGACCCATCCTCAATTAACACTACCTCCCCTACTTCCGGCAATACAATCGCAGAATTAACAGCATTTTCAAGAAAGTTCTCCGCGTTGTATACGGGAATGATTACGGAGACCAAAAAATCATCATTCATATCTTTTATTCAACTTGTTTAAATATAGGTAGACCATAAAGCCAAAAAGAAAAATCCCGTTTAAAACAATACCCAAGCCAAAGTAGATGAAAAAATAGAGAATAAACTTGGGCTCCACATGCTTTCTGTTAATCACCGGCTTTTCGATGTAAAAAAACAAGGGAGTTTCCTTTTTTAACTGAAGTTCCGATTGTTCCAAACTTTGACTTAAGGTTTGATAGAGATTAAAAGCAAGAGTCATTTCAAACTGCAGGTTTTCCTCATGGGTTCTCGCAGCTTGAGATATTATTCCTTGGTTTTGATCACGGAATTTTGCCAACCGTCCCTGACTCTTTTGATACTTTTCCTGTGCTTCAATTTTCCGAGCTTCAATAAATTGCACATTTCTGTTTAACTTCTCTGTTTTATATGCTGTGAGCAGTTCTTTTAATTTATTTAAAACAATAAGATTGAGTTGGACCGCAATTTCGGGTTCCGGCATTTTCACTGTTAAAGACAACAATTGATCTTCAACTAGGATAGTAAATCTAGCCTTCAATTGGTTAATAGCGATATTTTGGAAGCTGCTATATTCTTCTAATATGTTTGCTCCACTATCCAGAACATATAACGTCTCTAAAGTTGAAGAATTATTCGTCGCAAGAAATTCTTTTTCATATGACGGAGGCAATTCGCCGTCAAAACGTTCAAGCATAAAAAACTCCTCTAAATCTATCCACTTTCCGTATTTGGTTGAATTGAATTCTATCTGTAGAAGGTGAGAAATAAAAGAATGGCTGAGGATTATTTTCTCATACAACATGGGGTCTATCGAAGAATTATTCTCACTTGAACTAGATAAACTGATTCCAGCCATCCCTGCCAAATTCCCTAGCTGACCAAGTCCGCTCCCTTTGGGCGTTTCAAGAAGTAGTTCACTTTTAGCCTCGTATTCCTTATTTTGAAACAAAAATGAAATCAATCCAACGGATAAGGACAAAAGGACTACCAATAGAAAAACATATCTAAATCGCCAAAGTAGATGAATAATCACATTTAAATCTGATAGATCATGTTTCTCTAATTCTATTATATACTTTTTCAAAGCTGGCGTATTTAAATCAAATTAATCTATACCTTGTTTAACGCACTTTTATTAGGGTTCCTTGTTAATAATCCTTATATCAAACCACATTTCTAAACGTCTTTAAACAAATTTTAAATTCTTTTCTTTCTGACATAAACGACTATATAATGGGTTAAAAACCAATATAGAGTTTCTATATTAAAGCAAAAATAGGGTGGGAAAACTAATTACCAACCAATTCATCTGCAACAAATACCAAAGCGGTTACAATAAAAAAATATTTCATTTATAAAAAGATAGTGCTTAACGACAGGCCGACTTGCCTAATATCCATATCAAGGAGCGGAAATGTGCGATTGTGCCTAAAAAAAGATATGTGATTACCATCGCATAAGGCTATCGAAAAACTGGTGTAACTTTAAATGTCTGGGTTGCATTTCCTGTAGCGTTACAGGGATCGATTTAAATAACCTGCAAAGACTTCTTTATTGCCAATTTTTCCTTTTGAAAAGTGTTTAGCAAAGGCTCGAACGCTACATCCAACATTCAACGGGCTTTCGTTCAGATGACTAACTATAACACCATCTGCTCCAACTGCCAAAACTACTCCTACATTTATTCGAAAAACTGTTTTACTACAAAACAATATGGTGTAATTGTTTTCAAAAGGTATTACTGCGCCAGCCTATCTACCAAAATCGCCAAGGTCGCCAAACTGGAAGCTATGCCCACCCATGCCTGAATGCTCATCGGCTGACGCTGGGGCTTCTCCGGCACGATGATCTCGGCGCCAGGTTCGATATGGGGATAGACGTTGAAGAAAAGAAACTTGCCGGTCCTTTTTACATCCCCATTGGCATAGATCACATAGGATCGCCCTTTACGGGCTTTTTCGGTAAATCCCCCTGCCCTAGAAATGTAATTTTTGAACCCACGGCTGATATCATATCTCGCTGTCGTGGGGTAGAGCACTTCCCCTCGCATCCGCACTGTTTGCAACTGGTTTGGAATACTGATGATGTCCCCTTCCTGAAGAATGATGTCATATTTGGATCCGGGGTTGGCCAAAATCTTTTCCAGCTCTATCCCTACATATTCCGTCTCTCTGAGATCAAGCTTGACCGAAGTAGTGTCCATTCCCTCCAATAAGGCATAACGATCCTCATCCAAATTTCTCTCATTCCTTCTTGCCTTCTCTTCCCGCTTTTCCTTTTCTTTATTCAGGGTTTCCACCCTTCGCTCTACCCGATCATAAAGACCTTGTTCGACTTCCGTGTACATGGCTGAGTCCTTTTCCTGATCCACATTCTCAAGCAGCGACTGAAGTTCCTCCAGCTTCCGCTCCTCTTCCTCCATCTCCTTATAGAACTCCGTCCTTCTGATCAACGTGGCACCTTTGGCATAGGAAAACTGGTTCAATCCCCCCGCCCGTTTTAATACATCCGAAATGCGTTCATCTCTTTTCTCAAGGGCAAAAGTTCCTGGATAGTTTACCTCTCCCTCTACTTCCACAAGCATCTCCCTTTGGAAACCGATGTTCTTGCGGATAAATACATGGTCAAAGGGGGCTAAGGCAATCCGCTCGTCTTCCGGTTTCAGCTTTAGTTCTGGATCTATGGCGATGGTGATTATTTCCGATACCCTGCCCGTCACATCATCTTTCAACCTTCTGGCTATTTCGATAGAAGAATTGGATGCCGACTCCTTGAATCCGCCGGAACGCACCACCAGATCTCCCACGGTCATCTCCCCCGCATAAGGGTAAACACCGGTGCGGTTCACCTCTCCGGAAATTTGTACATAAAATTCCTCTCTCAGATCATACAGGCTGGCGATGTTCAGGACATCTTCCCTATTCAGAGGGATATCAGGAAGCGTCCCGTTCAGAATGCCTTGGATATTTACCGACAAGACGGTTTGGGTTAGATTGTCTCCCGTTCTGTACAGAGTAGCCCTGTTTTGAAAGGCATCCTCCCTTAAGCCGTCTGCTTTTTCAATTAAAGCCTTGATGGTCATGCCGTCCTCCAAGGCAAATTCGCCTGGTCTTACCACCGCGCCTAAGACCTGCACCCGGTTTTCATACCGGTTGAGGATCTCTCCAACAATATAAAAATCACCGTCTTGGGGATTGAAATTAGAATACGCTTCCGATGCGATATCTTCCACTTTCAATTGCTCACCTGTAGTTCGTCGGACAGTCACTCTCTTGGTGTAGGCCTTGTCGGTAAATCCTCCGGCAAAGGCAAGCAGTTCATCAATATTTTCGCCTGTTTTGATCTCAAACAATCCTGGCCGCCTAACCGGTCCTTCGATTTCTACCTGAGTCCTTAGTGGTTGCACTATGACTACGTCGTTGTCCTCGAGACGGACATTCCCGGCATCCACCCCCTTCATCAGAAAGTTGTAAATATCGGTCTCCCCCACCAGCTGGTTGTTGCGGTATACTTGGATATGCCTAAAGGATCCGTTCTCATTCGGCCCTCCTGCAGCATACAGTGCGTTAAAAACCGAGGCAAAGGAGGGAAGGTTGTAAGTCCCCGGCTTTCTTAATTCCCCCGCCATCGTAACATTGATGGTACGTATATTTCCCAGCCGGACCTGAAGAAAGGTGTTGGGGTTGTTGCCTTGAAGCCCGGAATAGATTTGGCCCAGGGCGGTCCTAAGCCTGGTCCTAGCAGCACTGACGCTGGCTCCCCCAACTGCCACCGGCCCTATATTAGGGATAAAAACCCTCCCCTCGGGGCTTACCTCCAAATCATATGATTGCTGGGAAGCACCATAGACATCAACCAATAATTGATCCCCTGTGCCGATTACATAGCTCTCCGGTGTGGGAATGTTCAGACTGGGATTAAAATTCAGTTCCCTGTTGTGAAAAAGGGTATAGCCAAAGATTTTCTTTTGTCGGGGAGTGAGGTCGTAATAAGGATCAGATCTTCTGAGTGAATCAAACACATCCTGCTGCTCCAAGCCCTGTACCTGCCTTCCTCTTTGAATTTGATTTCCAGCCGGAGCAGCCGCCCTGCCACCAGAACGCAGCCCCATGATCCGTTGCCGTAACTTAGCCACCTCCGTCGCAGGCATGCCCCTTTCCCTCGCCATGGATTCCAATTGCTGTTCGTTCAAGCCGGATGATTCCGCACGCTTGATCAGCTGCTCGATCTGTGCGTCGGAGAGGTTGTCGACTTTGACATTTTGGATATCCTGAAGCGACTGCCCATTGGCCACAACAGAAATGAACAATAGGATTATGCCCAAAAATACAATGGGAAAACTATCTTTTATGAATGAAACCATAAAGTCGGTAAGGTAATAAGTTCTAAAAAAGAAGGGTTATTGAGGCTGGAGAATTCGGCCATGTATGGCCTTAAACAAACATTTTCTTCAGTGATACCCACAGCTTCGCTCCATTAGTCCCAGCCGGGGAACTACTGTTTGGTTTAACTATTTTTGACAATTATGAGAATTTGCTTGCCTATAGAATGGCACAAAAGTAAACATTCCGCCTTGAATAACACAAAGAGTATAGAATTAAACGACAATATCAGCAGAAAGGAAGGATGGTTGAAAGAGGGATTTCTACTTTATTTCCATCGCTGGGGCATTTCAAGCGTAAAAGTTGATTGATGAAATCAGAGATATCCAGACTTCCTCAGCTCCAATAAAAATTAGGTAGTGGTTCCACAATTGGGAGGACGTTCAGTAGGAGGCAGCGGTTGTCTGAAAAAATACTTCTCCGATAAAAGTCGATAGCCCATAAAAAAAAGGCCTTCCCCAATAAGAGAAGGCCTTTGTGTCGCCACTATTCTACTTGGTTGTAGATCGTGTGGCCAGCCTTAATCAAATGAAGATCTCTTTTGAAAAGATTCAAATCTGAACGCATCATGTCTTCAACAAGCATGGCCAGATCATATTTAGGCGTCCATCCCAATTTGGTTTTGGACTTGGTAGGATCTCCAATAAGCAAATCCACCTCGGTGGGCCTAAAATAGGTAGGATCAATTTTCACCAACACATCACCTACTTTGACTTTCAACTTCGCCTCTTCCAATTCATTCTGAAGGAAGTTCTCATCGATAGATTCCAAGATCCCCACTTCGTCAACTCCTTCACCCTCAAATCTCAAAGTAAATCCTACGTGCGCAAATGCCATTTTGATAAAATCCCTCACCTTGGTGGTCACCCCGGTAGCGATCACGAAATCTTCCGGTACATCCTGCTGCAAGATCCTCCACATGGCCTCTACATAATCCTTGGCATGACCCCAGTCCCTCTTGGCATCCAGATTACCCATATACAGGTCTGACTGAAGCCCCAAGGCAATCTTGGCTACCGCACGGGTGATCTTTCTGGTTACGAAAGTCTCTCCCCTTAAAGGTGATTCGTGGTTGAACAAAATACCGTTACAGGCATACATGCCATAGGCTTCCCTGTAGTTTACTGTAATCCAATAGCCATACAGCTTTGCTACCGCATAAGGCGACCTTGGATAGAAAGGTGTGGTCTCCGACTGCGGAACCGCCTGCACCAAACCGTACAACTCAGAAGTGGACGCTTGGTAAATCCGGGTCTTCTTTTCCAGTCCCAACAACCTCACCGCTTCCAATATTCTTAAAGTACCAATACCATCGGCATTGGCGGTATATTCAGGGGTGTCAAAACTCACTTTCACATGGCTCATCGCCGCCAGGTTATAGATCTCGTCTGGCTGCGTTTCCTGGATAATCCTCGTCAAATTCATGGAATCTGTCAAGTCACCGTAGTGCAGAAACAGCCTTTGGTCTTCCACGTGGGGATCCTGGTACAAATGATCAATCCTGTCCGTGTTAAAAAGCGAGGCTCTCCTCTTGATGCCATGGACAATGTACCCTTTTTCTAAAAGTAGTTCGGCTAAATAGGCACCGTCTTGTCCGGTAATGCCAGTGATAAGTGCTGTTTTCATTTGTTATATGTTGTTATTTATATGGGGTCGGAAATCGGATGACCGAAGCCCGAGTTATTCTTTAAATCTTCGCTTTACTTCCTGCCGGAAAACCAGGCAGGTACTTTTAATCCATTTTTACTTCCTTAAAGCTGTCGACATTATCCAAAAACCATTGGTAAGTAGACACAATCCCTTCTTCCAACGGTATCTTCGCCTTCCACCCGGCTGCAGTCATCTTGGATACGTCCATCAACTTTCTCGGGGTACCGTCGGGTTTTTCGCTGTCCCAGTTCAGATCACCCTCGTGACCCACCGTTCTTTGGATCAACTCCGCCAATTCCTTTATGGTCAAATCCACTCCCGTTCCAATATTATACAAATTATCCGGCAATTTATTTTCCAGGGCAAATACCACCGCTTCTGCGACATCATTCACATGCAGAAATTCCCTCATTGGAGTACCGGATCCCCACAAAGTAACCGGGGCATGACCATTTTCCTTGGCCTCATGAAACTTACGGATCATGGCTGGCAGCACGTGGGAAGTCTGTAGGTCAAAATTATCAAATGGACCGTACAGGTTGGTAGGCATCAAGCTTACAAAGTTTTTGTTGAACTGCTTTCGTATCGCCTCACAGGCTTTGACCCCTGAAATTTTTGCCAAGGCATACCATTCGTTAGTGGGTTCCAAGGAGGCGGTCAGCAGGTATTCTTCCCTCAATGGCTGTGGAGCAAGTTTCGGGTAGATGCAGGAACTGCCTAAAAAGACAAATGTTTCACAGTCAAATTGGTGGGCAGAATCAATCAGGTTGTTTTGGATCTGCATGTTTTCCATCAAGAACTGATACGGATAATCATTGTTGGCCAGTATCCCTCCTACCCGTGCCGCCGCGTCAATGACAATTTCCGGTCTTTCCTCTTGAAAAAAATCAGCTACCGCCTGCTGGTTTCTCAGATCCAGCTCTTTGCTGGTCTTACCTATCAAGTGGCCGTATCCTTTGGCTTCCAATGCTCTCCAGATAGCAGCGCCTACCATTCCTCTATGTCCTGCAATATATATTTTGGATGTTTTTGACAACATGGGTAATCTATGGTTTTGTTTTGATTTCTACTTATTGCTACTCCGTCTACGGCCCACCGTCCACGGTATCTTTTATAGAAGGCCTTGGCTATGGGCTACAGACCTTCCAACTACTTCAACAAATCGGGCTTTTCCTTTTCCAGCCTTTCATATACCTGCTTTACGTCCTGGGCATTGTTTTTATTCAAGACAAGAATGGCATCATCCGTTTCAACAAAAATAATATCCTCCACTCCAATGAATTCCACATGCTTTTTGCATCCTAACGCCAGGTTAGAATGGGATTTCTTCCCTTCTTTCTCCAGGTTATATTCATATAAAGCCTCAAAGGAGCCCATATCTGACCAAGAGAAGGAAGAAGGAACTACTTTTATCTTCTCCGATTTTTCCATCACGGCATAATCAATGCTAATCGAGGGGATTTCCAGACTTTCCTCTAAGGGCAAAAATCCCTCTACTGCCTTATCATAGGCCTCAGAAGCTTTTTGGAACACTTCAGGCGCATATTTATTTAGCTCAGTCAAATAAACACCAGCCGAAAAACAAAACATGCCGCTGTTCCAGAGGAAATTTCCTTGTCGGATAAATTCCTGTGCCCGTTCCAGGGTCGGCTTTTCCCTGAAGGAAATTACCTCATTGTCCTGGTACTCAATATATCCGAAACCTGTCTCAGGTTTGGTGGGCACCAAGCCAAAGGTGACCAAATACCCATCTTTGGCCAACTGGACCGCCTTTTCTAAGGCCTCTTCATAGAGATCCTGGCCTTCTATCAGGTGGTCAGAAGGAGTGACCAGAAGGATATCCTCCTTATCAAGAGAAAATGCCGCAAAAGCAATGGCTGCAGCCGTATTGCGGGGACAGGCCTCCACTATTTCGATATACTGCTTATTGCTCGATTCTTGGAGATGTTCTCTGGAAAGCTGAAAATTATCCTTTCCCCCTACGACCAACACCTGGTCGCATACTTTTTCGTTTCTATTGACGGTCAATCCAAAAAGAGATTTCCCATCAAAAAGTGGAAGATATTGTTTGGGCTTGGACTTACGGGAAAGCGGCCACAACCTGCTGCCCACTCCTCCAGATAAAATAACATTAATAACTTTCATTATCGATTTTTAAAAATAAGAGCCTAAAACATTACAAATTTAGTAGATACGGGCAAGCTTTCCTATTATTTTGGAATGGCAAAGGTAAGATTATAATTTAAAATACAAAATAAAATATTTGAAATACATTTTAAATTGTTCGAAACGGAATCCGCGCCAACACCTTCCTCTGTTGGCCATCGAAAACGTGACTTCTGTAAAGATTTCAGCCGGTGTTCAAAAACTATTCCAAACTCCACTTGAGGTCGTAATCGAACCGAGACAGTAAATCCGGGAAGACCCTGCTCCTTGGCTATTCGCGAGAGGAGTGGATTTTTACTCCCCGAGCTGTCCTAGACAGCCTTTTCTTGCTTCTCCAACCCCTTGAACCTCTCCATCAGCTGCCGGGTAACAGGACCAGGTATCCCCTCCTTTATAAGCACACCGTCAATTTGGGTTACCGGTAGAATACGTTTGGTCGTGGCGGTCATAAACACTTCGTCCGCGTTCAGAATTTCGGTGAGAGAAATGTCCCTTTCCTCCACGTCACCTGCTAAAATGAGCACATTTTGACGCGTAATCCCGAGAAGGATATTGGATTTGGGCGTCGCGACAATGCCACTTTTTACCATAAAGATGTTACTCCTCGAGCTCTCTGAAATATTCCCTGCACAATGATAGAGGACATCTTCCGCTGCTTGTTCTTTCCACTTGGCGCTCAACCATACCGGAAAGGTGTAATTCGTCGTCTTGATCGATGATAGGGGCCTCACATATTCCTCTGTGACCAGTTTCACGCCTCTTTCGTACTTTTCTGCGGCCGGCATCTGCAAGTCTTCGCAAAAAATAAACAACCGCCCTGTCGTTGGAGAGAAGTGGTTAGCCGAAAGGCCTCCCGTCAGGACCATCCTGATTCCTCCCTGTTCCAGCTTATTTTTTTCAATAAGTTCGTAAATGATGCTTTTAAGTTCCTCCATGGTATATCCCAGCGGCAAATGGGCATGCTGGGCTGAGGCGATAAAACGGTTCAGGTAGGCTTCAAAAAACAAGGGCTTGAAATTAGCCGTCCTGAGAAAATCAAAAATAGCATAGCCCCTAATCAGCCCAATATCCAAGGGGTGGATGGATGCGTCATCCGCAGCAAGAATTTTATTTCCGGAAAAACAGAAAGGCTTAGTCATATTAAGTTGGTTTTAAATTTATTCATTACATTTGCAATTATGTTGCAAAAGATAAAGCAGTTGACCATGTCCAGATCGGACCTTCTAGGCGTATCCACTTCCCTGCTGTGCCTGTTGCACTGTCTGGCATTCCCAGTGGTCCTATCCACGGGCTATCTTTTTAATTATTCCCTTCAGGGTCATTGGCATGGAACAGATTACATTTTCGTGCTTTTGGGCATGGTGGCCGTTTGGGCATCCGCCCGAAAGACACCTTTTCTTGCCTTAAAATTAGCCTTTTGGTTGGCTATTTTGGTTTTCTCCCTGAGTATTTTATTTCACGACAGCTCCTCTTGGATGATTTACATTTCCACCGCTGCCTCCGTTGTATTGATTGCCTTGCATATCCTCCACTGGCGGTCCCATTATAAATGCAATGTTTAACCTTATTTGTATATTGCGTAAAATTCCATCTTACTCCAATCGATCCCCCTCAAAATGCGTCATATTTTCCTTTTTCTCTTTCCCCTTGCCTTATTTCTGTCCTGCAGTCCCGAAAAAGACCAGCTCAAAGATGAAGTCATCGCCATTCATGACGAAGTGATGCCGCATATGGGCAGGCTTCAATCCCTGCAAAAGGAACTGGAGGAAGAAGCCGACCTGTTGGCTTTGGAAGACAGCGTGGTAAATTTCGATCAGATTGCCTTGTTGAGAAACACGTCCACAGAATTGGGCTTGGCCTATGAGGGGATGTTTGTCTGGATGAGGCAGTTCGAACCGGAGGAGGGTGAAATGACCAAGGAAGAGTACGAGGCTTACCTCAACGAGCAGATAATTTTGGTGGAAACGGTCAAGGAGGACATCAACCAGGCGTTGGAGAAGGGTGAGCGTCTGGCCGGCGAAAACTGATCCGCCTTGCCAATTAGGATGCGGATTTACCTATTGAATGGGGTTTGGGGATTTTACCTTTGGCTGATAACACTTTTAAAGGTGTTCGAGCACGGAAATCACTTGCAGCACCATTTATTTCACTTGCTATAGGATTATTTCCCATTACAATATAATTCCTGCCCGTTACATTTGGATAAAAACACATTACAATAGGATTATTCCCCATTACATTTGCTTCCCCACACGTTACATTCGCATAAAACAACGTTACATTGGCCATTTTCGGCCGTACATTGGATTAAAAAAAGCCTGAAATTGATCTATTTTAAGTTGATCCGAGTTTTATTCGGTTTTGTGTCTGGTAAAAAACGCAAGCAGAGGGCTGAAATCTCCCTGCTTTTACTGATACTGAACGCTGGAATCTACTGTTGCCTCTCCGACCGGAGGCTATCCCTGTGGAAGGGAACCGTAAGGCCTTTGAATCGCCTTTGCTAAAAAACCTTCATGAATATAGGGAAAAAATTATTTTATGCAAAAATAAAAAAGGATAAATATCTGGATAAGTGGAGGTTGAATGATTAGTTCGCTCTCCGTAGATGGGGCTGTGCCACCTCAATCCCTATCCTTTTTAGGCCGAATGACCTTATTCTATCTTTCTGATCTCGATGATCTCACTGTTAATGCCGGGGGCACAGGCCTCGTTTAAACCCCTCTCTTTATACTTGACGTTTACCCTGTCCCCAGCACTAAAATTCATGATGTCTTCCAGATCAACAATCAAGGTATCCCCATTGGCCAGATGGATCTGCTCCGCGCACACGGCCAGACCCCCGCTCAGCCAGATCTCCCCCTCCTGTTGCTTGATGGCGGTGTCATCCTTGTCCTCATCCATGCAGGAGAATAAGCAGGCAAACAACATGGCGGGTAAGAGGGTCTTTTTCATGGTGTGTTGGGGTTTTTGTAGGAGATTATTGTGGTTCGGATATAGATGGGTTGAAACGTTTTTCGATTTGTCGAATTTCTGCTGACGTTTTGGGTATTGCCGAAGGCGGGGATTTCGAGCCCTAAAGCTCAATCGATGAACTATTGTTGATCTTTGCACAAATGTCCAATCGAAGCCGTTTAACCCCGCTTTTGGCAATACCTTGTTGCACTAAACCTACGGTAGTTTCCAAAACTGCACGATAAGGCTTAACTTTTATAATCAATCATTTATTCCTTTCAATCATGAAAAAAAAGCAAACCTTATCGAG
>Ga0233377_1000304_pt1 | contig 25066 bp, 55 predicted proteins | sample ElkDunMinimDraft_6_FD_191540 | JGI IMG/M metagenome (GOLD analysis project Ga0233377, IMG submission 191540) | Fecal eukaryotic communites from dung pellets of Tule Elk in California, USA - Elk Dung E36 | ecosystem: Host-associated > Mammals > Digestive system > Large intestine > Fecal | place...
AGAAAAAAGCGTTTGTGAATAGTTTAATCCCCGAAGGCTTGCAAGAATGAAAACATTTAAACCGGCCGAATTCTTAAAAAAGACATTGCCAATTGGTTTTTGGCGCAAAAATATTTTAACAAAAAATTTCAGTTTAAAAAAGGAAGAAATGCGCGCAATTGTGACTTCAACAACCTTGTCACAAAGGGAATTGAAGGCGACAACAATAAAAGTTGTTGACATATACGAAAAAAAGTTGCAAACTTTAAAAGATGAAGGGGTCAAAAATTTTCGGAAAGAAGCGGTCAACGGTGAAAAATTGCTTAAAAACAGAATTGAAGGGCTTGTATTATACAATGAAGTTCAAAATCTTAAAGAAGAAAACGCAGGCAAATTTTATCGTTGGCTTCCTTCAAGTTCAGAAACACCAGATCCGGAACATCAATTGTTATATGGGAAAATTTTTCGCGTTGGCGAAGGCGATAAAGATGGCAATATGCCGGCCGAACGTTATGGATGCAAATGTGGCGCGGAATTTTTGACCGAAGAAGAAGCAAAAAAAATGAAGGAATAAAAAAACATGGCTTTCACAGAAGAACAAGAACAAATGATTTTGGCAAGCATGGAACAAATGAAGTCCTTTTTTGATAAACAATCAGAAAATAAAACAACGCCGCCAAATGAAGAAAATGTTTTGGATAATGCCAAAAAAGCATTTGAAGAACAAAAAACATCACAAGAACAACACGCCGCAATGGAAGATGCAATAAAATTCAATCTTGGAATTGGAAAATTTGTTGAAGATTTTAAACAATTTTTGCCGGAAACAACATCGGCATTGCTTGATGAGGTAAACAAAAAGAATTATTCAACCGAAACATTAAAGGCAAATGCCATTCGTTCGGGAATTATTCAATCCTTTATTGAATTGAAACAAAATTTTGATATTTTGCCGGAAACGATGAAAAGCAAGGCTTTGAGATTTAAAGCCTTGACAGCCGATGAAAAAGAAAAACAATCGGGTTCGTTTTGGGATGTTGTGGAAGTTGGCGCAACACATCGGCAATTAACAAGCAAGGCGCAAGCCTTGCAAAAGGCCAACGGTGTGTCAAATGCAACAGGCGAGGAATCGGCGCATCGTGCGCGCTTTCTTGCTTTGGGCGAAAAATGGAAAAGAAAGGATTAAAAATGACGACATACATGGGAACGCCATACGAACGCGGAAAATCCGATGCAATTGTGACGCGAAAAGTTGATGCGCCAATTGAAGAAGGTTTATTCGTTTATACATCAGGCGAAAATAAAGTTGCAACAGTAAATGGCGAAGTCGTGCCATTTGGTGTTATGGGTCAAAAAGAAATTGCCGGTTCTTCCGTTGTTGTTTCGGGCTTAAAAGTTAAAGTTCAAACAGATGACGAAGAACAACCAACAGTGGGCGCACAAGTTTATATTGTGGCCGCAACAGGTAAAGCAACGGCAACAGAAGATGGAAATATTCCAACAAATGCGATTTTTGCTTCTTCAACTTTGGAAACAGACGGCGCAACAAAAAACACAGCCGTAAAAGCCAACGATCGCAAATGTGTTGCAATTGATTTCCCGAATGGTTTATAACATGACGGATTTTAAAGATTACATCACAGAAGGCGAACCAAAACCGGAAACAAAAACCGGCGAAGGCGAACCATTAAAACCGGCAAAAACAAATAACGCCGGAAGAAGCAAAAAAAAGGTAAAAGGAAGGCAAACATTGCCGCGTTTTGCCAAATTTAAGAAAGGAAAATAAAAAATGGCAACAGATTTAAGAACGGACATTTTGACCAAAGAAGAATATTTGCAAGGTGCTTCCTTGTCTTATTCGCCGGTCATTTTGGCATTAACAAAAAAACAAGCACACGATGTTAAATTGGATCAAGTCAAATTTAAATCAATTGATGTTGAAAAAGATTCCATCGTTGCTTTTCCATTAACAAAAGAAGCAACCGAAAAAATGCACATTAAAGCCGGCGATTCTTCAAAGGTTTTCAATGTTTATGTAAAAGGCGCAAAATACATCCAATCATTAAGATCCGGTGTTTCAGCATTGCCAAAATTACATAATCGCGTTTTGTTGGAATATTCCAAAATCTTTGATAAAGATTCAATGTCAGGCGATGGACACAATAACGGCTTGTTGGTTTCAGCCGATGAAAACTATACAACAAATGGAAATCATCAAATTCCGGCCGTTGGTGGCGATGTGACAGAATTCACACGCGTTCAAAACTTGATCGCTTTGGTTGGAACATTACAAGCACAAGTTGATTCTTCACACATGAGCCAAAATATCACAATTTTCTATTATGGCGATGATTTGGTCAAAATGATGGGTTCAGTGACACAAGCAAACGAAACACCGGTCGGCGAATTATTGCAAAAAGCATGGGCCGGTGTTCGTTGGATCAAAATTCCTTCCGCCGTATTACCGGAAGGCGCAGGACAAGGGTTGCTTGTTGTTGCCGATGATTTGGTCACTTTGCATTATTGTCAAGAACCAACCATTGAAAATGACGGCACAAACGAAGAAGATAATTATTATTTTGCCAATTACATCACCGGTTCAACAATGGTTGATGTTGAGGAAAAAGACGGAATTATCAAACAACCGATCACATTTGCTTAAAATTGGGGGCTGGAATGAGTGTTGAAGAAGTAAGAATGGAAGCGAATCAAATATTGATGTATTTGGGGCAAGCAACCATAACGGACAAAGAAGCCTTGTTGTTAAAGGATGATTTGAGCGTTGAAAACATCTTGAACAACATTTCAGCCATCATTCAATCAAGGGGAAGCGAAGGCGAAGCATTGGAAAAATTGAATGCGTATGCCTTATTGAATGGCGTTTGTTTAAAGGCAAAAAAAACATTCAAAAGTAATATTTTGATCGGGGATGTTTTGGAATGAAAATTCAAGGGAAGGGGCTTGACAAAATTATTCAAGTGCAACTTGACAAATATCAAGTTGAATTGGGTATTTTAAAAAATGAGCCAAAAAAACTTCCTATTTATGGACAATTCAAAACATATGCCGGTCAACAACTTTTGAGAGCCGGAAAGCAAACAAAGGGAACTTTGGTTGATGTGGCAATTGATCTTGACAACCGATATAAATGGTTGCGCCGGCCATTCATTGAAGAAAAAAACAAAGAAGTGGCGCAAGTCGTCAATGATATTGTGAAAGCAATGAATGGAAAGGCAGATCGGCAAAGAGTTTTAAACGGTATGCAAGCAATCATAAGAAATCCAATTTTGCGTGGAGATTATGGCCGAAATTCGCCAAAAACAGCACAAGAAAAAGGGTTTAATAAACTATTGATGGCAACCGGCCAATTTTTCAAGGCAATAAAAGCAAGGTATTTAAAAAATGTTTAGACAGGAACTTGAAAACGATTTAAGGGCTATTTTTGAAATAAATGAAATCCGGCATCAATCAGTTGATGAAGGGTTGGAACAGGATGTTTTATATCTTCAAATTGACACCGTTAAGGAAATGCCGAAACATGACCACTTTTATTTTGCAGTTCGTGGAACACTAGGAACGCACAGTTTGCAAACGGTCAATAAATACGGCTATTTGTTGGAACGCGCACGCCTTGCAAATGTTGGAAACAAAGATCGGTTTCGTTTTTCTTCAAGGGAAAAAAACATTCCGATCAATTTTGCCGATGATCTTTTTATAAAAACAAAACTTGATTTTGAATATCGGGTCAAAATTCCATTTAATCCAACAGTTGGGGAAATAACATATCCGAAAATGAATTGGGTTCGGGTTGTTATAAATAAAATTTTAAAGAAAGGATAAAAAAATGCGTGATGTATTACTTGAATATGTGATGCGAATTGATGCCTTGACACCGCTTCCGGCGGCTTCAACGGCTTATTTAAGAAAGGTTTTATGTGTTGTAAAGCCTTCATCGGGGGTGGCAACTGGAACAATTACCGAATGTTTAACAAAAGAAAGTGTTCAAGCATTAACACAATCCAATTGTTGGAAATTGCTTGATGCCGGTATGAATTCAATTTATGTTTTGCCGGCAGATGATTTAAATTTGGCGGACATTTTGCATGAAACTAAATTCAAATTTTTCACAGTTTTAATTGACGGTGCATTTGATGCCGAAGCGCTTGATGATTTGGATCAAGGAACATTTGAAGGTGTAATCGGTTGGACAAACAACGATCGGGAAGAATGCAAGGCATTCGCACAGGCCAAAAATAATGTGGCTATTTATGACACACCGGAAAATGGAAGTCAAAACATGTATTGGGCATTCGGCAAATTGCTTGGTTCGGTAAATTGGAAAAACCAACAATATATTGAAATGCCATTGTCAAGCGGAATTGACACAATAAATGAAGCAAACCTTTTGTTTGAAGATAAAATTTCATTTGTGTTGACTTCCGAAGAATATGGAAACAGACTTGCTTTGTTTGCTTCCAACAGAAAAGCAATTGTTGCGCCTTATATTTTTGAAGAAATTCAAATAAACTTGCAATCAAAGGCCTTGCAATACATTAACTTGAATCAGCCGGCCTATACAGAAAAACAAGCTTCTTTGTTGGAAGATACATTGCAAGGTATGCTTGATGAAAAATATGTAAACCGCGAAATTATTGAATCCGCAAGTGTTAAAGTCACACTTGAAAATGAAAATTTTGTGGCAACTTCACAAATTAAGGTCGCAGAGCCGAAGGCATTGTGGCGGATTAATGCAACACTTCAACAAGGGGATATTTAATCATGGGAAAAAATACAGCAGGTTTCCAAATTTGGAAATGTTCGGGTGGCTTTTCATATAATGGTCAAAACTATGAATTCAGCGACATTGACAGCGTTGCTTATACATACAACCAAAAAAACCACCTTGTAAGAGGCGCGAACGCAAAAAACAAAGTGGGTATTGTTTCAAGGGAAGGCCTTAAAACACCGGATGTTGCAGAATACACCGTTTTGGATTGTTCAAAAGATGTTTATTTGCTTTTGTTGGATCTGTTTGAAAAAGAAGAAAGGGTTGATGCCTTCTTCATTGATGACGAAACCGGCGAATATTTTATCTTCAAAAATGCCATTATTCGTGACAAACCACGCCAAACAAGCATTGGCGAAGAAGATACAACAACAAGTTTCATGTTTGCGGTTGAATCTTTTGATGTAAAGGAAAAAATCGTAAATGAATAAGTATGATTTGCGCGGAATTAAAAGTGTATGGGCATTTCAAACAATGCACACTTTGTTGTTAGGATGCTATATGATCCCGATGTTTTCGGAAAAAAAGGAAACATTTGAAGAATTTTTGGAAAGATTTGAAAAGGGAACAGAAGAAGAACAAAGAAACACTTTAAAACGCGCAATTTGCCTTGTTGAGTTAAAAAAAGATGAAATATTGGCCGTTTGTGGGTTCGCCAAAGATAAAAACGGAATACCTTATACGGCCGAAAATATCAACAACCTAACTTTTGCAGAGATTGCCGACATTGTGGTTGATGTTTGTTGCGAAATTGCAAAAATTAAGGTTTTTTTTTAACAGATGAAGAAATGGAAAAGGTCGGTCATTTTTCGGTTGACCTTTTCCGACAAGCCGGTGTATTATTAAAAACAAGGGGCGATTTTAGTCTTGAAGAATTGATAAACATGGCATTTATGGGGGCATACGAAGAAAATGGCGGAAAAATACATCATAAATGTTCAACCTAAACTTTCCGGAACAGATGGGAAAAAACTTGAAAACGATTTGAACAAAAGATTTTCAAGGGTGGCTTCAAAATTCGGTGGTTCGCTTCAAAAGGTGGGAACGGTTTTAAAAAGCGCGCTTGCGGCAGCAGCCGCCGGAGTTGTTGCGGCAGTTGCGACCAATCCTTATGAAGAAGTTTCAAAAAATATTGATGAAACAATTGGAAAAGCCGGCGAATTTATGGACAAGGCTATTCAATACAATGTATCGGCCGGAAAAATGTTCATGGCGCAACAACTTTTGGAATCAAAAGGGGTAAAAGATTTTGACAGCATTTTGGATCGTTTCGCCGTTAAATTAGAACAGGCGAGAAAGGGCGAGGATAAAACCTTGCAAGAATTCACAAACGAAAAAGATGTAATTGATGCTTTGTTTATTGCTTTGCAGAGCATAGGCCAATTAAAAGGCGAGGAACAGGCAAAAATGCTTCAAGAAATATTCGGTGGTCGTCAAGGGTTTTCGCTTGCGCCAGTTGTTTCGGAAGATTTGACAGCACGTTCAAAAATGCTTTTTGGCGAACAAAGGGCGGAAGCATTTACGGATCTAATTAAAAAACTTGATGATGTGGCAGATTGGCGAGATGTGACAAAATCTTGGTTGGAACAAGAAAAACTTCAAATGAATGCAAGGGAAATCACAAAAAATGCGGTTGCCGTTCAAAGGGATGTTGAATTTCAAAAGGCGAAAAGAGCATCAGAGGCAATGGGAGAAATTGAAACATATGCAAAAATCGCACAATCAACGGACAAAATGGCCGAAAGTTTGGATCGCATTCGTGACGGTGTTTTGGAAACGATCGCGCCAACATTGGAAGATGTGGCAAACACAAATAATTGGATCATGCAAAACATAAAAAAACATGGTGCATGGCGTGGAATTGGAAAATCAACAGGATTGTGGGGGGATTAAATGTTAAATGGTATTGCGCCGGTCATTATTTTTGTTTTTAAAAAGGAAATATTCGGTTTTAAAGTGCCATTTATGCCGATCCCTTTATACTTAGACGAAAGATTGACAGGAATAATTGCGGATGAGCATTCAAGACATTTATCGGTTGAGGTTGAACAGGTAGGAAATGAATCATATGAAAGAACAACTTCAAGCGATGTTCAAATTTCATTTATTGCAAAAAAAAGCAATGTTGGAGTGACGGCCGCGCTTGCATTATTTGAACAGGTCATGAAATATGTGAACAAACAAGATTATTCAATCATTTTATATTATGACGATGTGTTCATGTTGGATGCTTCATTGAAGGATTTTGAAACGGAAATAATTCCAAACACAGACACGCGACAAATTCGTTTAACGCTTTCAAATAGGCCGGAAAAATCATCGGCAGTTGGAACAATTCTTAAAAAGGCCGGAAATGCGGTCGCGCCGTTTTTATAGGGGGTTTTATGGCTTGGGCTTGGTTTGATATATATGATCTTTCAGAAATGGAAAAAAAAGGTATTCCACAAAAAGAAATTGAAGTTGATTTGGAAGGATTGGGAATTCAAAAAATCCTTATTTTCAAAAATCGTTTTTATGGGGTAATTTTCAAAGAAACGGTTTTAATTCCAAAATTGAATGGCCGAAATGGATTTGAAAAAAACGGTGTAAGCGCATACATTGACGAACAAAAGCATTTATGGGTCGGGTACAATGAAAATTAAATGCGAAAAAGGATTTTATAAATTTTTTCCACAAAATGCGATGGAATTAAAGGCATTTGAAAGCCGTTATAATTTCAAGTTAAAATATTGTCGGGGATTTTGGACATTTCCTTCATTAGCCGATTTTCCGGATTATTCATTTACAGGACACATTTTAACCGGAATAATACCGGCAACAATAAATTTTGCCGGAAAGCCGGAAGAAGTTTTTGAAAAAAACAATTTGACTTATAATTTAAAACTTGGAATAATAATGCCAAAGGCGGCCATTTTGACTTATTTGGATTATGACTTGGGAAATTATTACAGTTCAAAAGAACTTCCACAAGCATTTGGATTTGATAAAGATGGGGACAAAATAACCGGATTTGAAGCATTTGTTGATGTTGGTTTGGGTCTTTTTAAAATTGAAAGGTTTTTTTATGAAGGTATTTAAAGCAACGGCAAGCGGAAATCAAGTGATGGTAAACGGCAAACCGGTTCAAGGTTGCCCTATATTGGGCGAAGCATTGGGCGAAAGTTCGGGTTATTTGGTTATTTCGGGCGAAGAATTGGTTTATTTGCCAAAAACAACACCGGACATGAAAACACTTCTTGAAATTTTAAAATTGACATTGGGAATTATTGCGACCGGAGTATTGCCGCAAAACTTAGGTGGAAAAATAACGACCGACACATTCGCAACAGAAATCACAGAACAACAAATGAAAATTGAAGAATTGATGGGGGTTTTAAAATGATTGACATTAAAATTGAAAATGGAAATGCCAAAATGATTGAAACCGTTGTGTTTAAGGCTTCAAACCTTTTGAAAATTCAAGAAGGCGACCTTGAATATCATAAAAATTTCGGAATTGATTTGAAAAGGTTCTTTGATCCGGATATTCAAATTCAAAATAAAACATTTGAAGCGTATTCATTGCAAAAAATGGCACAAAACGGAATAAATCCGGTTGCATTGGCCATTGAGAAAAAAACATTTGAACAAATTTTCAATTATTCAGTAATTGCCGCAGAGAAAGGGGGCTTGATTAAATGACTTATACAGTTGTCAACGGTTATTCGCCGCGCACTTATGAAACAATTTTGACGGAATGCGTTTCAGCAGTAAATGAACAATTTGGAACAGCATACACAAACGAAGAATTTGAAGGCACAAACCTTTGGAAATTCTTATATGCAACAATTCAAGGAATGATGACCATTGAAAATGGTATTGCCGAACTTGGGGCGAAAATGCAAGATTACATCCGAACGCAAAACGAAGAATTGATAATTCACAGAAGTTCGGTTGATGGGTTCATTCAAGCGATGGCCGATGAATTAAAACTTATTGCATCAATAAAGCCAATTGAAACAGGCGAAGAAGCCGGAAACATTTCAATTGCCGTTGATATTGATGAAGCCGGTTCAGATTATGCCGAAAAAAAACAACAAATATTTAACACAATGCACAAATATTTGACGGCCGGTTTATTTTATAACGGAACGGAACAAGGAACGGTCACAGCAACAAACGGCCAACAATTCAATTATGCGTATGATTTGCCAACAAAAACGCCTTTAAAAGTTAAAATTAAAGTGAGAGTTTCAGAAAATAAAAATATTTTTGTTGAAACGCCGAACGAAATAAAGGAAAAATTCTTAAATAACTTTGAAAAATTGTATCGCATGGGATTTGATTTTGAACCGCAAGCCTTTTTATGTATTGATCGGGATTTGCCTTTTGCATCAGAAATCACAATAACATATTCAACAGATGGCGGAACGGAATATACGGAAGAAATCCTTCAAGGAATGTATGACGAAAAAATAACAATCAATCCGGATGAAATTGAAGTTGAGGTGTTGTAATGGTTCAATTTGCCATAAAAGACGAAGAAGAATTGAAGTTCTGGGCGATTTATGAACGGATCGCAAGGCAAACAATATCGGATTTGAAAAGTTATTTTGACAATGCTTATTCAAGTCCGGAACTTGGCCGGATTATTTACGAAGAACAACTTTTGCCAATTTATAAAATTCTTGAAAAAAGTCTTTTTATAAAAGCCTTTTCGGAAATTGTGGAAGGCGAAAAGAATTTGGGAACGGTTGAAAGTTATTTGAAAATCCTTTATGCAATATTTGGAAAAACGGCAAAAATAACAATTACAACACAACCGCTTCATTTAAAAGTTGACATTGTTGCGCCGGTTCAAGTATTTTATTTGTGGATCACAAAGGATGGAAAACAAATTGTCACGAAGGACGGAAAGGCAATCAAATTTAAACAGGTATTGGCGGCAGTTTCGGATCGCCAGTTGTTGGAAGTATTACAAGCAACAACAAATGCCGGAACATTCGTTGAATTTACTTTAAACAGAGAGGAATAAAAGAATGGCAACGGAAGAAATTGAAATTTCACAACTTGAATTGGCCGATGAAATTTTGGCCGATATGGTCACGCCGGTTGAAACGGCAACAGAAACAAAGGCAATCACGCTTTCGCAATTACGAAAATGGCTTGGTTCTTCATTGCCGACAGGTTTTATTTTGCCGGCAGTTGGAAGAATTGAAGATTCAAGATTTACTTTGCTTGATGGTAAAACTTTAAGCAGAACCGGAACTTATGAAGAATTTTGCAACAAAGTAATTGAACAAGTGAATGCCGGAAATTGGTTTTCATGCACACAATCCGAATATGATGAAGATTTGTCAAAATATGGGCAATGTGGCCGTTTTGTTGTGGAAAATGAGTATGTGAGAATCCCAACAATTACGCGTTATATTGGGGCAACAATAACGCTTTCAGAAATTGGGAAAACTTATGCGGAAAGTTTGCCGAATATTAAAGACAATTTTGATATTGGTGGACAAACAAATGTCGGTCTTAAATCAAGCGGTGTTTTTATAACCACAAATAAAGGTAGTGTTGCATTAGCCGATGGGGGAAGCGGAAGAAGTTTATATAATGTTGATTTTGATGCTTCTCGTTCCTCATCCACATATCAAGACGGTGCAAAAGTAAATCCGGAACACACAAAATATCCATATTATATGGTCATTTCAACAACCGGCCAAACGGCCGAAGTTGGCATTGACATCAACAAGGTTTATGAAGATCTAAACTTAAAGGCAAACAAGGATCTTTCCGATGTATCACAGGCAGGAAAAACAAATGTTGTGGGTTGGGGTATGCCTGATTATAGCGCAGAGGTTGTTTTAACTTTATCAACAAATAATCAAAGTGTTATTACTAAAGGCTATATAAGAGCTTCTGTTGAGGGAATCACAAACACAACCAGAGTGTTATATATAAACGATATATCTTTTGGTATTGGTGGAAGTAGTGCAGGCAATAGTTATTCATCTTGTTTTATACCGGTTGATGCAGGCACGACTTATCGTGTTAATTATGCTTCTGATATAAAATTAACTTTCTATCCTTGCAAAGGAGTAAATTAAAATGCTTAAATACGCAAAAATTGAAAACGAAGAAACAAAACAAGTATCGGTTGGTTTAGGAACAAACACAGACTTTTATAAATCAATCGGAATGGTTGAAATGGATGTAGAACAAGACTATAATGGTACATGGTATTTAATGGGATATGCGCCGGCAGAACCGGAAAAAACAAAAGAAGAAGTATCCGAAACGCGCCGTCAATTATACATTGCCGAAAAAGATCCGATCACTTGTCAAATTCAAGCGTTAAGGGATGAGGAACAAACCGAAGAAATTATGGCACAAATTGAATCTTTAAAAGAAGAACGCGCAAGGGTTGTTGAAAAAATAAAGGCAGAAAATCCATATCCACAAGAAGCGGAAGCACAAAATGAAACAGGGAACATTTGAATTTTATGAAAGTCTAACTTTAAATGAAAATGCAATTCCAAAGAAAAACGGCATACGGCATGAATTGGCGCATAATCAACACAAAATATTGATCAGCCGAAACAATTCAATTTCCTATATGCTAGGAATGCACGAAAGACAGGTTTATTTATTAAAAGAACTTCAAAGGATTCGGAATGATTAATCAACACAGAAACGGCCAACACAAAGTTGGAAATGTAAATGTTCAAATAGGTTCGGAAAAGGGTTATTATGTGGGCAGTGCTTCAAATATGGCGCGATTGTTCATAATGACTTGTTTGTTATTCGGCCTTGTATTATGTGGATGTTGCTTTTATTTCGGAAGCAGGCTTTCAATTGCAGAATATAAAATCCAAACATTAGAAAGTAAGGTTTTGAAATGAAATATCAAGAGGGATTGGCAAAAACAAAAGATTTTTTGAAAACCAATCCCGAACCAAAAATAAAGGATGTTTGCGAAAAAGCAGGTTTGACGGAAAAAGAAACATCTTTTATTGTTCAGCGATACCGGAAAGGCCGTCAAAGGGAACTTTTGGCGTATGATATGGGAAAATGCAACAGTTCTTTGAGCATAAAAACAACAACACTTTTATAAAAATATGCCATTCTTGATGTTGCCGGTGGATAGTCCAACGGTTAAAACGAAAAAGGGGCGATGCAATGTTCAATTTTGACAGATTACTTTTAATTTTGACATTAAAAGAACTTGAAAAATAGGGCGTTCATCGCCTTTTAACATTTACAAGGAGTTTTAAAGAATGACAGATATTATCACAAGCGGTGGTTGCGGTGGCTTTGGCGGTGGCGAAGGCTTGGCGGCTTTCGGTGGTGCTTTAATTGGTTCATGGTTTGGTAATGGCTTCAATGGTGGTTGGGGCAATGGTGGTTGGGGCGGAAATGCCGGAATCGGTGCAGGTTTTGCAACTTCCATTTTAAATGACGGAATAAATGCGGTTCAAAATTCCATTAATGGGATGAACATGAATCTTTCTTCCGGCCTTTGCAACATTGGGTATCAAACACTTGACCAATCTTCACGCAATCAATTAGCAATGATGCAAGGTTTTTCAAGTTTAGGCCATGACAATTGCCAAAATACAGCAAACATTGTTTCAGCAATTAACAATGTGGGATATATGCAACAAGAATGTTGTTGTAAAACACAGGGAACAATCCGCGATGAAGGAAACGCAACGCGTCAATTGATCCAACAAAACTTCATTGACAAATTGCAAATGAAACTTTGCGATGCAAAAGACGAAAACGCCGCTTTGAAAGCGCAATTGTATCAAACAAACTTGTCTAATCAACAAACCGGCGCAATTTTGGCCGCTATTCGGGCAATTACACCGGCAACAACGCCAACAACGGCAGGTTAAGGCGTGGGGGCGCAAGCCCCCTTTAAATGAAAGGGAACACCAAAAATGAAATATTTTTCTTATAATCCATTGTGGAAAGACTTCAAGAGGGTTGAAAAAACAATTGAAGATCATCCGGAAACATGGGATAAATATGAACACATGAGAGATGGAAACCAAAAAATCCTTGACATGGAAATTTCAGAATATCGGGAATTGGAAGATAAAAACGCAACTTCCAAAGAACGGTATAAAGCGGCAAAACATATTGCGGCCGCCGCAATCCTTATGATGGCAAATGTGAGGGCGACAGATGACAGGTTATAACATACCGCAAAAAATCAATGTTCTTGGCGAAAGTTGGGAATTGATAAAAAATGCAAATGATCCATCGGTTGGCTTTCCATTTGAAAGGGTAAATACGGTTGATTTTCAATGTGATGAAGTGGCAAGGGGTTTGTATCGGGTAATGGTCACCGGAAACATCATGCCAATCAATGGAAGCCTTGAAAAACCTTTGAGATTGGTTTTTATTGGGTTCAATAATGCGCCAATTTATCAACGGTTCTTGGTTCGTGATCACTTGCGAAAAATGAGCATATACAAGGCCGACATGGGCAACTTTGCGGCCGAATTTACAAATGCTTTCTTGGGGAACAACAAGGAAACACAACAACAATATGATATTAAACCATATCCGGAAGGGGTAAAAGATGGCAGAACAACCAATGCAAATGATGAATAGCGAATTTGAAGAAAAATTCAACAACTATTTCAGAAGAATAAAATCAGAAACAAGGAAAATTTTGGAAAAAGGATGGGACGCAAAGAAGTGCGCAAGTGGCGCAAGTTGGCTTCTTGCAAGGTTCGGGATGAACAAAGATCCGGAATTTGCAGAGGAAGCGGCGACATATATTTTGGCGGCAACATATCAGAAAATGGAAGGGGAAAAGAAACGATGAAGGGTTTATGGTGGATTTTAATCGGCGGTTTCGTATTAATGCAAGTCTTGTCAAACGCATTTGATGGCGAAGGTATAATGGACGGCATAACAAAATATGATAATGTCATGGAATATCAAACGCGTGATGGGTATCAAGGCGGAAACAGTGCCGGAAAAGGTTATACAAGATATTATTACATTGACAAATATGATGACCGTATGCCGGAACGATCAAGACGGACAGGCCGTTTTATGGATTAATTTAATAAAATGAAAAAAATATATTGACTTTCTTTTATTTTATAGGGCATTATTAAGGAAGGGAAATTGCCGTTGTATGAATAAAGGGGATATGATGAACAGAATTGTCACAGGTGCAAATACGGCTTGCGGAATTTTTGCAAGTTTCTTGATCCATAATTTACAAACAATTCAAGCCATTATTACCTTTTGTTTGACAACGGCATATTTAATTTATAAAATCAAAGAGGCGCGATTGGATGCCAAATTAAAAGAACAGCAGGTCAAAAAAAATGAGCCAAAAAGAAAAAGACATTGAAGTTTTGGGGCGAACCATATATGGCGAAGCAAGGGGCGAAAGCATAACCGGAAAAAAGGCGATCGCGGCGGTCGTTTTGAACCGGTTTAAATCGGGGAAATGGTTCGCAGGTCAAACAATAGCCGAAACATGCCAAAAAAGAATGCAATTTTCTTGTTGGAACGATAATGATCCAAATAAAGAAATCATTACGAATGCGACAAAAGAAGAACTTTCGGAATGTTTAGAAATTGCAAGAATGGCAATTGAGGGGGAATTCGGCGATATTGTTTGCGGTGCTTGCCATTACCACACAAAACAAATTAATCCAAAATGGGCGGTCGGTAAAGTGCCGGTTGTTTCAATTGGAAATCATCTTTTTTATAAAGGAATTGACTAAATGGAAGAATTTAAAAAAGCACTTGCAAAGATAGTGCCTTTTTTTGTGGCATTTGTGATGGTTGTTTCGGCTTGGTTGTTGTTTAAAGACTATTCAAAGGCCGTTGATTTGTTATTGGGGGCAATTGGTATTTTCAAATGATGGATAAATTTTTTATTGGTCTTTTGATTTTTTTTGTAATATTAACGCCGATCATATACATTGGCGGTTATAGAGCCGGAAAAACAGCGACAGAAGCAAAAGTTGTTGAAAAGGTGGTTTATGTTCAAAAAGAAGCAATGGCCAACACGAAAGAATGCCGGACGGTTGCCGTTGAAGTAAAAGAAAGGGTGTTGAATGCAGAAAAGAAAAACGATGATTGCGGTTTCGTTCTTGGCTTTGATGTTTCTAAGTGCTTGCAATAGTATAACACCGCCGGCCAATTGTTGCCCTTTGGATTTGGAAGTTTTTGAAGATCCGAAACTTGTCAAAGAATACATACACAATGCCGAAATGTATAAAATCGGATTTGAAAAATGTTTTTGCAAAAAATAACTTGAAAAAATGAAAAAAAGGATTTATATTAAAAAGTGTAATAAATATTTGCATTTTTCTTTTTGTCAAAAGAAAGCCCCCTTCCAAAAGAAGGGGGATTTTATTATTCGAATTTGTTATTATCAAAAAAACGCCTTAAAAGAAGCGAAATGAAGCCGGAAACCGTTCGGCATTCAACATCGCAAAGTGCTTCAAGTTTTTCATAAAGATCAATGTCAATTGTGATTGTAATTTGTTTTTTTGTTCTTAGTGCCATGAGATACCCCCTTTATTTAACAGCGACAACAGATTTTTGAAATATTTTAATTCCGGAAATTTCACGAACACCGGAACGAATAGCATCATTTACGGCCTTTGAATTAACTTCAAGGAATTCGGCCGGAATTTTTGAAATATCTTCAATTTCAAAAGTCCAAACCGTTCGGACGGTTGAAGCATTGGAAGATAAATTGATTTTTGTATTTGTGGCAGTTTTTTCAATTTCGCGATTTTGTTGTTCTTGCAAAGATTGAAGAAGTGCTTCACGCGTTGCCGGATCGTATTTGTCAGCATCCTTTTTTAAATTTTCAATTTCTTCACAACGGCGCAAGGCTTCTTCTTCTTCTTGGCGTTTCCGTTCAATTGCCAATTTTTCTTGGCGAATTCGTTCAGCGTTCAAATATTGGTTTATTTTTTCACGCGTTATTGAATCGGCTTGTGTTAAAAAGTCCAATGCCGGTTTGAATTGCGCGTCAATTTCCTTGATTTGCGCTTTCAATTCGGCCGTTTGTTCTTTTTTTTGCGCTTCCGCGCTTTTTTTGAAATCGGAAATTTCCTTCAAAAACACGCAAGCGCGTTCGCGGTCGGCTTCCGTTGAAATGGTTGCTTGCGCAATTTGGTTTAAATATTTTCTTGATTGAATTTCCAATGGTTGAATAATTTGCAATAAATTTGTCATATTAAATCCTTTGTTTGTTGAACACATTCAAGATTTTAACATTAAAAAATAATATTGTCAAGTGGAAATAACAAAAAAAATTATAAAATGCTATTGACAACCGGAAAAAAAAGATATAAATTGACATTGTTTTTAATTTTGACAAAAGGAAAACAAATGAAAGATGGTGTATATTTTGGCCTTGATGAAGGCATATATCATTCTTTGGATCGTTTAAGCGCATCGGGAATGAAGGACATTTTGGAAAGTCCAACAAAATTTTGGTTCAATTCGGTTTTTAATCCATTGAGGGAAGAAAAAAAATCGGATGCAATGGATGCCGGAACAATGTTTCATGCTTATGTATTGGAAGGCGAAAAGGCATTCAATGAAAAATATGTTGTAATGCCAACAGAAATTGAAATGCTAAACAAAAACAGTTCAGCATTTAAATTGTGGAAAGCAGGCCAAACAAAAAAGGTTGTTTCGTGGCAAAAGTTTTTTGATATGAAAAAAATAATCCGTTATTTGGAAATGGACGGTCAAATTCTTTCAACGCCATTTTTAAAGGGCGGTTGGCCGGAAGTTTCCATTTTATGGACGGATGAAAGGGGAATCGCAAGAAAGGCGCGCATTGACTATTTGCGCGAATGTTCATTTGTTGATTTAAAGACATTTGCAACCGATAAAATCGGCGAAATTGAATCATATATTGCAAAGTATTTCTTCACATATAAAGTTTATATTCAACTTGTAAATTATAGGGAAGCATTAAGGGCGGCTTGCAACTTCAAGCCGGAACAAATAAACGGAACAAAAGAGCAAAAGGCATTTTTTAAAAAGGTTCAAAAGAATGAAGATTTTTTGCCGTTTGTTTTATTTATAAACCGAAATTTGCCGCAAGCGAGAATAAAAACATTCACGAAAGAAAATTGCGGCGATCTTTGGTTGTTGGCCGAAAATAAAATTGAAAAGGCTTGCGATATATTTTGCCAAAACATACAAAAATATGGTAAAAATTCGGCGTGGATGGAAGAACCGGACATTGACAATTTAAATTTTGTTGATGCCGATTTTCCACAATCATTTTTTGAAATTTTAAACAATAGGGGGTCTTATGAGTAAAAAACATTTGTCATTTGTTGATGGTTTGGGGTGTTGCATTTGTGGTTCGCATTATTCAACACATCATCATTTATTAAGGGTTCGGCCGGAATTCATACCAGTCAAAGAAGGCGAAGAATTGTTTTTAATGCCGAAACGGAAACAAAAGGGCATGGGAACAAAATCGGATGATCGTTTTTGCTTGCCGGTTTGTGGTTTATGCCATCAAAAAATACACATGGCAGGCAATGAAACAAATTATCTTGCCGGACATGGCATATTATATCCGGAACAATTGGCCTTGTTTATTTGGGAAAATTCGGGCGATTTTGAAACTTGCAAAAAAAGGATTAAAGATGTTGTTTCGGGTTGCAAGTTTTAAAAGGCAAGGGCGAAAATTAAAATTTGACAGTTTTATTTATTACGGTGTGAAAATGGATCAAATGGGGGATTTATGGTTTGAAAATAGAATATTAAACACAAAAGACAGGCGAAAGAAGGTTTATTTCAAAAAATGCCTTTGCACAGGCCGGAAGGATGAAAAAGGAAGGCTTGTTTTTGAAGGCGACATTTGCGAAATAAATGGCGAAGTGGTTGGCGAAATTGAATATCTTAAAAATAAAGGTGCTTTTTTGTTGATTGCGAAAAATGGTTTTATGCGAATTCCATATTCATTTTTGGATAAAAACGAAGCAAAACTTATTGTAAAGGGGAATATTTATGAAAATGAACATAAAGGGAAATGATTGTTTCCAAACACCGAAATATTTATTCAATCAACAAAACGAAATATTTAATTTTGAAAAAGATATATGTTGCACAACGGAAAATTGCTTATGTGATGATGGATTTTATTTTGACAAGGGATTTGACGCATTAAATGAAAATTGGCAAGGGAGATGTTTTTGTAATCCGCCATTTTCAAAAAAAGCAGAATTTATTAAAAAAGCAAGTGAAGAAATTGAAAAAGAAAATTGTCATGTTGTTGTCATGATTCTTCCTTCAAATTGCACAGATTGCAAGGCGTTTCATGATTATATTTATAAAAAACACCATTTTGAAATATTAAAAGGAAGGGTGTCTTTTATAGATCCGGAAACAAAAAAACCAAAAAGCGGAAACAATAGTGGAACAATGATTGTATATTTTAAAAAAAACATAAAAATAATGAAGGAAAAATAAAATGAAGGAATATATTAAAGAAATTATTGAATGGCACGAAAAGGCATTTCCAAACGCAACGGAATTTGCGCAATATAAAAAGGCCAACGAAGAAATTATTGAAATGTGGGAAGCCGGAATCAATCCAACAAAAAGGCTTGAAGAAAAAGCCGATGTTTGTATTGCCTTAATCGTTCTTGCATACCGTTTTAATTCGCCAATTGCGCAATTGTTGCTTATTGACATTTTTTATGAAAGAATGGATTTGCAATTATTGAAAGCCATACAGGACAAAATGAAAATAAACAAAAAAAGAAAATGGGTTCAAAACGAAGAAGGGGTTTTTCATCATGTCAATTGAACAATTTGAAAATAAAATTATAAACGCCGATTGTTTGGATATATTGAAGCAATTGCCAGACAAGTGCATTGACCTTGTGTTGACAGATCCACCTTATGGATTGAATAAGAAATTCAAAGGTGGAAAAAGCGGAAAAATGAATTTCAATTCAATTGTTGATAAAGGGTGGGACTTTACCCCTGATAAAGAAGTTTTTGAAGAAATAGTCAGGGTTTCAAAAAATCAGATTATTTGGGGAGGAAATTATTTTGCGGATATGTTACCACCTTCAAGATGTTGGATTGTATGGGATAAGATGATTGCAGAAAATTTCAGTTTGGCAATGCTTGAATTGGATTATACTTCATTTGATAAGAATGCAAAAATATTTCGATACCATTCAGAAAAAGAATTCAGATTGCATCCAACACAAAAGCCTTTGAAATTATTTAAAAAGTGCATTGACGAATATTCAAAGGAAGGTGATTTGATTGCGGATTTATTCAGCGGTTCAGGCACAACAGCGGTTGCATGTTGGGAATTGAAAAGAAAATTCATTTGTGTTGAAAAAGATCCGGAATACTGGAAAGCGAGCATTGAAAGGCTTGAAAATCACAAAAAACAACTTTGTTTGTTTTAGTAATGAAAAAAAATATTAAAAAAAAATATAAATAATTAAAAAAAGTATTGACAAGGGTGTTTTTTTAAACTAATATGACATCAAGGAAGGCAAAAAAGCCTTTTGAAATTGACAGAAAGGAAAGAAAATGACAGAAATATTTCAAGAAATAATAAAAAATCATTTGGGGTTTGATATGTCAAAAAATATTAACATTGAAATGTCAAAAAATGTTTGCAATGGAATTTGTTCAGATCGTAAAAAATTCAACAAAGCAGAAATTGATTTAATAAAAAAAGAACTTCCGGCGCAAAGAATAATGATTGTTGCAAGATTGGGAACGGTCAATCACAACGAAATGACAATGGCCGGTTTAAGATTCAAAGATGATGAAGATGTAATTTCAACAATGGAAACAGCAGCAGAAAAGGCAAAAAATTTGAGTTTAGAACAATTCATCCAATCGGCATTATATAATTGCATGGCAAGGGATTATTATTATCAATTTGAAAAAGATTTTGGGGGAAACGATGAATAAAGTTATTTTTATTTTTATTTTTATTTTAGGTTTGGCATTTTATTTTTCCGGAAAAATGGGGCAAAAGGCTTTTGAAGATTGCATGGCCGCCGGTGTTCAATCGGAAGAAACTTGCCGTTATTATGCGATGCAATAGGAAGTGAAAGATGGAATTATAAGAAATTGAAAAACTTGTAATTTATATTATTGTATGCCAGATTATTTATTGGCTTGGTTTTTTACATGGAATAATTAAAAATTAAAGGAAAAAGTATGATAAATATTTTTATAGACTTAAATAACGGATATAGTACAATGGTGGAAAATTCAACCCTTGATGATTTTGAATTTATAAAGAAAGAAATCAAAAACCCATTTGTTTCTGTTATTTGTTTGGCAAATACGGTAATTGTTAAAAAATATATTACAAGAGTGTATTATACAAAAAAGGATGGTAATTGTGGGAAAAATACAAGATGCAATTGAAGCGCTTGAACGCGCAAAAGAAATGATGTTTCAACCGGATGTTGTTCTTTCTAAGGTATGGAAAGAAGTCAATTTTGCCATTGAAACATTAAAACAAGGCCGGAAGCATGGGGCGGAAGGCGAAACCAAAGGAAAGGAAACAAAATGACAGAAAAAAACGAACTTGAAATTGTATGTGCAGAAGCAGACGAAAAAAACAAAGGAAATTTTGTTGCGGACTTGCGTTTAATGGGGGAACAATTTTTTTCAATTTTGCAAAAAGAAGCAAATGTAAAACTTGAAAAAAAAGAAATAATTGAAATTGCCGCAAAAAAATATAATATAACAAAAGCAACGCTTGAATCATACGCAACAATGAAAATGAAGGACGAATTCAACAAAGATGTATTCTTTCGGGCATTTGATTTGTTTGAATAGGGAATTGACAAAATGAAAAATGTTCAAATATGCGAATGTTGTGGTGCAAAAATAGTTTCCTATAAATACCGGTTCAATGAAGGCCTTTTAAATTGCCTTGTTGCATTAAGCCGGAACAATGGGAAAACGATTGCGCAAATGGGATTAAGCAATTCGGAATATGCAAGTTTCCACAAATTAAAATATTTTTCACTTGCCGAAAGACATGGCGAAAAAAACTTTATAACATTGAAGGGAATTTATTTTTTAAGGGGCGATTTGAGAATTCCGGAATATGTAATAATCAGAAAGGGCGAATTTGTTGAAGCGGCGGAAAAAAATATTTTTTGGTGGGAAGCCTTAAAAGAAATTGACCGCCGTCAATATTATGTGGATCAAATTAAGGAAGGTTTGAAAGATGAAATGTAAAAGATGCGGCCAACCGATTGGAATCAATGACATTGGCTTTTATTGTAAGGAATGCAACAAAAAAAACTTTAAGGAAAAGAAAAATGCCGATTTGAAAGATGTTATTTCAAGGGTTCGGAAAAACATTAAAATAATGAAAGGGGTTAAATATGAATGAAACTTGCCGTTTGATAACTTTGGATCAATACAAACAATTAAAAAAAATCCAAAAGGATTTGGAAGAAGCAAAAAAAACATTAAAATTTTACGCAGAAACAAGAATCGGGGAAAAAACAGAAAGGGGAACATATATGAAGGAAATTAAAGACACGCCAATGGGAACGGTGTTTATTGAATATGATCCACAACCGGCCATTGATTGCCTTGAAAGAATAAAATAATAACTTATGGCGGAAGGTTTGATTTGTTTTTGTTTTGTTGTTTTGTATGCCTATCCGCCGCTTTTTTTAAGAAAGGATAAAATATGAGTGATTTTTTAACTGGAATTTTGACAGCATTTTTATTGTGGATTGTTTATTCAGTTATGAAAAGGTTTTAAAATGAAAAATAAAGAACGCGAAGAAGAATATTATAAAGAATTTCAAAAATTATTGGATGCAAGAAGGGCAAAAAATCCGCCTTGTATTACATGCCAAAAAAGAAATTGTGAAGGTTGCCAACATTTATTGATATTTGAAAGGAAAAGAAAATATGAGAAGTAAAAAGGGCGCTTATGTTAAAATATTAAAAGATCCGGCCGAAGGTTGCTTTTTGATTGAAATGGGATCGGATTTTGATTGTTTCCGCGTTGCGGTTGATTTTGTTGATTTGATAACGCTTAAAAATGAAATTGAATATATTGAAGAACAAGCCAAAAGAAATGAAAGGGGGCAAAAATGAAAAAACAACACATGATTAAAACAGGGGCAGACATTAAACGGTTGCGCGAACTTTCCGGAATCACGCAAAAAGAATTGGCCAAACGGTGCTTTTGTTCAGAAAGTTATATTGGCCAACTTGAAAGAGGGGCAAAAGATTTGAAAAAAGCAAATGAGGAAATAAGAAAGTGGCTTGACCTTGAATATCAGATAACAACCGACAAAACTGAAATAAAACAATGCTTCAAGAAACTTTGCGAAGAAAAAAGAAAAAAAGGCTTGATTTTCATTTTGAAAAGAATTATAAATAAATTGTTTCGTGTGAAACTTCCTTTTAAATAGAAAAACCTCCTATTGTTATAACAATGCCGCTTCATCACTGGGGCGGTTCTTTTATATACACACAGAAAGCCATATAACAGCAACAGAGAAGAAGAAAGGGAAAAGGAATATAAAAGGTGCTTGACATTTAAAAATGAATGTGTGAGTATTTAACAAAGGGGTTATACAAAATTGTTTTGAGGTTTAACAAGAGGGTTTAACAAATGAATGAAAATCCGCTTTTGTTCAAGGAAATTGAAGAATATTTAAACAAAGGCATTAAACAAAGGGAAATTGCGAAGTTGACGAAGGTCAGCCTTGTGACCGTCAACAAGTATTGCAAACGAATTCGGGCGGCGGCCAAACAATCAATAAAAGATGATCGCCAAAGAAAGCGAGAAATTAAACAGCGCATTGAACTTGTGAAAGAATTGCGCATCGGGGCAGATGAACCGGTAAGCGAAGAAAAGATAAAAGAAAACACAATGCGTGTATTTAATGCCTTGTTGGTTGAAATAAGGGCGCGCATTCCAACGATGACAAATGCAGAATTAAATCAAACAACCATTGACATTTGGGAAAAAATAAAATAATGAAGTTCAATTTCAATTTTAATTTGAATTTTGGATGGGAAAAAAAGGCCGAAAGTTTTTCCGAATTTTGCATTCGTGCCGGATACCCGAAGCCATTTGACAAACAAATTGAATTCATGGACTTTGCATTCAACAAAAATCAAGGGAAGCCTTCAATGTTGCTTGGCTTTCGTGGTTCGGGAAAAACGGACTATGTTTCAATTTTAGGTGTGGCCAAAAAGTTATATGATGATCCGAATTATAAAATTTTGATGGTCACAAAGGAAAACGAGCGAGGAAAAGAAATTGTTTCGGAAGTTCGTGAAGTTATGGAAAGAAACGGCGCAATTTTCAAAAACAGGGCAAAAAAGAAACTAATATTGGAAGGTTCAAGCGGTAAAGAACCGAATTTGTTATGCTTGACAATTCGTTCAAGGGGTTTTCGTGGCCGGCATCCGGATTTGATTATCATGGAAGATCCAATCACGCCGGAAGATACAAGCGCAACGGAAAGAAAAAGGGTCAAGAAGGTTTATGAAGAACTTTATAAATTAACGCCGAATATTTTCATCATTGGCCAACCGGTTCACAAATTGGATTTATATCAAGAATTGCGCGAAGTCATTCCAACCTATTGTTTGAGGTGGGGCGATATACCGGAACTTTCAAAGGATTTGGAAGCACAAAGAAAAGCCGGTGTATCGGAAGAATCCATTCAAGCATCATATTTCTTGAATATCATGGATGATTTAAGCCTTCCTTTTGGAAAAATTGAATGCGTTGAATGGTGGGGCGAAAAGAACGTTGCATACATAGATCCATCGCATAAGGGGGGCGACTATACGGCTGTCGCAATTGGTGGAATGAAGTTCAATAAATTTCCGGTTGCCGGATTTGCATTTCAAAAGGCTTGGTATGATTGCATTGATGAATTCGCCGAAATATTCAAAATGTATAATGTGGGGCGCGTTTGTGTTGAAACAAATGGTCTTGGCGAAATGCCGGTCATTGAGATGATAAAAATGGGAATTCCGGCATGTGGACACAATTCAACAAAGAAAAAACATGAAAGAATTGTAAATGCGGCACAGTTTATTGACGACATTAAATTGGTTCAAGTTTATAATGGCAGGCCGGAAATAATTCAAGCAAATAAAATTTTTGTTGACCTTGTCAAAAATTATGAATACAATTGTGAACATGATGATCCGCCGGATGCGTTGGCCGGATTGCTTGTATTTGTGGGGGTAGTAAATGAATAATATTTTCAAAACAATGTTCAACAAGGGCGAAAGTTCATATTCTGATTTGATAGTGCCATTCAATTTGACAATGAAGAAAAGCGACTTCATTTTGTTCAAAACTGGATCACTTTATAAAAAGATTTTAACGCGTTGTTATAACAAAACAACAGGTTTTAAGGATGAAGAAAAGATTTTGTCTTTGTTTGATAGTGCAGAACAATCAAATGCAAGATTTGGCCTTATAACAAAAATTGCGACACTTATGGCAACAAAGGGGAAAGATTGCATTGTTTATGATTCCGGCGTTGTTCGTTCGGCAACGGTTGAAGAACAAAAACAAATTGAAGCCGATTATAAAGAAAAGGCAGAATCAAAAGTCGGAATTCTTGTCAATTTCCAAAAATACACAATGACCGATGTGATCAAAATGTATATGGGGTTCATTTATGATATTTTTGATTGCATGAACACAAACTTGGGAACGGCAAAATCGCTTCAATTGAAAATTTCAAGAATGCGTGAAACAATTTCAGCAAATGCAATCAATGATCCAAAAGAACAGGCAAAAAACATTGTTGAAGGTGTAAAATCCGGAAAGGCCATTTTATTGGATGCCGCCGATATTTTAGAACAAACGCCGGTCAATACTGATTCGGTCAAAAATGCAATTCTATTGGTTGCCGGTCAATTGGCTTCCGAAATTGGCGTGCCATTGTCTTTTGTAATTGGCGAACTTGCTTCCGGAATGGCCGTCACAGGGGAAGCCGATTTGAACGCAGAAGAACAAGGCATCAAGGATTTTTGGACTTCAATATTCAAACCGATTGTTTCAAAACTTTACGATGTAAAGGTTGAATTTGTGACAGACAATTGGCGAAAAGTCAAAGAATATGCGCAAACATTGCCATATATTGAAAGTTCGGCATATTTAACAGACGAACAGAAAAAAGCGTTTGTGAATAGTTTAATCCCCGAAGGCTTGCAAGAATGAAAACATTTAAACCGGCCGAATTCTTAAAAAAGACATTGCCAATTGGTTTTTGGCGCAAAAATATTTTAACAAAAAAT
>Ga0233377_1000305_pt1 | contig 24966 bp, 22 predicted proteins | sample ElkDunMinimDraft_6_FD_191540 | JGI IMG/M metagenome (GOLD analysis project Ga0233377, IMG submission 191540) | Fecal eukaryotic communites from dung pellets of Tule Elk in California, USA - Elk Dung E36 | ecosystem: Host-associated > Mammals > Digestive system > Large intestine > Fecal | place...
ATCAACGCTTCACTTTTCATGATTGAAATAGGCGAAATCACTGTTTCATCATATGGAATTTCGTTGCCATATCTTTGTGCAACTATTGGCTTTACAATTGAATTCGTTAGATCGAAGTCAGCTAATTTTTCCAATCTTCCAATTTCAATTCCAGTAGTACGCTTGTAAATCTTCCAAATTAATTCGGAGCAATACATCTTTTTATCATTCCACTCAAACGTCAGATCATAGTTCTTTCCAAGGTGACTTTTCCCTTCGTCTTTCATCTTTGCCAACATTTGATCCGTTAATACTGTAGCACTTTCTTTCAAACGTTTAACTACATAGTGACTTTCCTTGCCTGATTCAATCCATTTGCTCAAAGAAACGAATCTTACTGGCTGTACTGCTTCCAAAACCATCCATTTTCCGTCCTCTTTGAAAATAATTCCACAATGTGAATAAGAAGATTTTGTTGCTGCCTGTACTGCCACACACTGAGCAGATTGTGAAATTTGAAAAATTAGATCTCCATCTTGAATATCTTCCTCGTACGAAGGAAGTTCATACTTGTGCTTTTTCTTTACCGGAGCATGGCTATCTGGGTAAGATGCAAATACAATTAATACCGATAAAGTGGTAAATGCAAAAAGCGCTAGTAAAGTAATGTGCTTTTTCATAACTAAAAGTCTTTATGTAAAACGTGGTTAAAATTCTGAAATAAAGGTAGTTGATTTTAGTTTACAAATGTAAATTTATGTTAATTTATTAATAATTTGTTAATATTAAAGGTTAGTGACAAGCCTCAAAAGTAGATTGTATATTTAATCAAAAGAAGGTTCGAACCTTTGCCTAGATTGGATTTAGTTAATATCCAACAACTCACTCGTTTCATCTTTCGGAGAGTTTGCACGAATGTAAAGAATACATGCAATCATAATAATTATTCCTGTTAGGATGTGCGACCAATAACCAAAAATGGGGTAAACAAAATCAATATCAGCTATCATTTTGCCAAATTCTTGTATCAAGACAAATTGAATAAAATTCACAGGAATTAAAAGTAAAAAACTGAAAATAAAAGGCAACCAAAGTGGACCCTTCTTTTTGAACATCAATATGTAGATTGGGATTAGAAGTAGTAAACTAAAAAGCGGCACAACGAATTTAAGTCCAATTGGAGTTTCTAAAATGTTTCTGGTGTATACTAAATAATAGGGTAGAAGTAAGGCTAACAAATAGGTGAACATACTGAAAAACAGTAAAAACTTTATCCATTTTGTTAGCCTTCTCATCGTTTTTTTTATTAAAAATTAAAAATTGAAAATTCAGTATTCCACATTCAGTATTATATTACAAGTTTCTCTTCACGTAATCCAACAACATATTGTACAAATGTAAACGTGTGTTTCCGCCATAAATTCCATGATTTTTATTCGGATAAACGAAGAAATCGAACTTTTTATTGGCATCAACCAATTCTTTGGCCATTTCCATTGCATTTTGGTAATGTACATTGTCATCACCTGAACCGTGAATTAGAAAGTAATTCCCTTCCAATTGATTCGCGAAATAAAGTGGTGAATTATCGTTATATCCGCTTTCATTTTCTGCTGGCGTGCGCATGAATCGTTCTGTGTAAATATTGTCATAATATTTCCAGTTTGTAACCGGTGCAACAGCAATTCCCATTTTAAATGTTCCAGCTCCTTTTGTCATTGCCAATGTCGACATAAATCCACCATAACTCCATCCTTGGATACCGATTCTTTCCTTGTCTACATAGGTGTATGTCCCTAAAAGTTTTGCCACATCAACAAAATCTTCTAATTCATATTTACCCAATTGTAAGTATGTTTTGTGCTTGAAATCACGACCACGGTGCATTGTCCCACGAGGATCAACAGAAACGACAATATATCCTTCTTGCGCTAATAGTTGTTGCCAACCCATATCGCCACTCCAACCATCTGAAACCATGTTAGAACCTGGTCCTCCATAAATGTGCACGTAAACAGGGTATTTCTTTGAAACATCAAAATTGTTTGGTTTGATCATGTATCCATTCAATGTTCTTCCTTCTAAGTCGAATTGAACCATTTCTTTTTTAGCAACCTCAAATTGCTCTAGACGCGATTTTAGAGCTTTATTGTCTTCCATTACCGATAATTCCTTCCCTGCGTTATTGCAAAGTGAATATACAGGAGGCGTGTTGGCGTTGCTGTAATTTTTAATGAAGTAATTCATTCCTGGAGTGAAAGTCGCTTTGTTTTGTCCCGTTTCTGAGCTCAACGCTACATCTTTTTTGCCTTTTAGGTCAATTTTGTAAATTCCCTGGTGAATGGCACCTTTTTTTGCTGCAGAATAATAGATAAATGCGTTAGCAACATCGATTCCATGTAAGGTAATCACATCCCAATCGCCTTTTGTAATTTGCGTTTCATTTCCAGAGAAATCAATTTTGTAAATGTGGTTGAATCCCGATTTTTCACTCGAACGTAAGATTGATTTTCCGTCTTTTAAGAAATTCAAATTGTCATCAATATCAATGTAAGTCGCTGATTTTTCTGAATAAAAAGTTGTTGCTTTCCAAGCAGCTGCTGCACCTTCAACTTTGATGTAGTTTACTTCATTTTGATGGCGATTCATTGTTTGAAGTACCAGCGTATTATTCACAGTTGACCAAGCCAATCGTGGAATGTATTCGTATTTCCCTAATTCAATTTGCTGTGTCGTTTTACCATCCAAATGATAGATGTGTGTTGTTACTTTCGAATTGTCTTCACCCGCTTTTGGATATTTGAACGTGTATAATTCAGGATAAAGTTCACCAACATTATATTCCATCGTAAATTCTTTTACCTTGGACTCATCCATTTTCAAAAATGCGATGTATTTACTGTCAGGCGACCAACAAAAACCTTGTGTAAAGCCAAATTCTTCCTCATAAACCCAATCAGTTGTTCCGTTGATGATATGGTTGAACTTTCCATCAGTGGTAATTTGTGAAATCGCTTTCGAAGCCAAGTCTTTCACATAGATATTATTCGCAACGATGTAAGCAATTTTGGAACCATCGGGTGAGAAAGTAGCTAATGTTTGATTTGGATTTTTCGCATCCAATTCGTCGAGTTGATTTGTTTTTAAATCGAACACAAAATGCTTCGCCGTGTAACTATGGCGGTAAATAGATTCCGTTTCAGTCGTAAAAAGCAACTTATCTTCGTTTGGCGACCAAGAATAATCATCAATTTTATTCAAACCAATAGAGGAGAGGTTTACGACCGTTTCACCAGCAGCTTTGTAATTTGAAATTGCGTGTTTGGTGATTGAAAGTCCGCCCTCATTGGATAGTTTCGTGAAATGTTGACCATCTTTTAGTCCATTAAATCCTTGAACTCCTCTTGCAGAAAATGCATATTGCTTGTAAATAGATTCAACAGTGATACCTTTTTGTGCTACAGCTAAATTGATAGAGCAAGCAGCTAAGAAAAAGAAGATTTTGCGCATAGTTTTAATTTGAGTTGTTAAAAATACGATTAAATATGAGTTTTGGATTAAATAACGTGCCAAATATTACTACATGCCACTATTTCGATTAAGTACCTGGAAATACTTGAATTAAAACTAGATTTAAGTAAGTTAAAACGGCCTTACCATCGACTATTTTTGAAAAAGTCAGTAGTGAAGTTGAAAAAAGCTTTTAGAATTAAAAAAAATAACTATTTTTGCGGTGGGGTAAGTCTTGTACGACCAGCTCCCTTCTAATCCCCCAGGACAGGAATGTAGCAAGGGCCGAAGGTTGTAGCGGTGCGATACGAGTAGCTTACCCCTCTTTTTTTGCCTTTCACTCAAAGAAAAAAATCATGGAATTTATCTCGGAAGAATTGGACAAATACGTTTGTGCACACACTGAAAATGAACCAGATTATCTGCAAGAATTAAATCGAAAAACACATGTTGAAGTTTTGCAACCAAGAATGTTAAGTGGACATTTTCAAGGTCGCGTTTTAAGCATGTTGTCGCACATGATTCAACCCAAACGAATTTTAGAAATTGGAACTTATACGGGCTATTCTGCCTTGTGTCTAGCTGAAGGATTGGTTGAAGGCGGAAAGCTGATTACTATTGATGTAAACGAGGAATTGGAGGAATTGGTTCAAACCTATATCGACAAATCGCCATATTGCGATATGGTCGTTCCAATGATTGGAGACGCCATGCAAATTATTCCAACTTTGGAAGAAGAATTCGATATTGTTTTCATCGATGCAGATAAGCGCAATTATGTTAATTACTACAACCTCGTATTTGATAAAGTGAAATCGGGCGGATACATTATTGCCGACAATATTTTGTGGTCTGGAAAAGTTTTGGAAGATTACGAGAAATTGGATAAATCAACTCGCATCATTATGGACTACAATAAATTGATTCACGAAGATGAGCGTGTTCAAGAGGTTTTACTTCCAATTCGCGATGGATTGATGATTGCGAGGAAGATTTAAAAATTGCAAATTAAAAATTGAAGATTGAAAATTAAAAATTGCAAGATTCAAGATTCAAGATTCAAGATGCAAATTTTGGAATTATAAAAGATACAAAACAAAAGAGGCGCGATTATTCGCGCCTCTTTTGGTATAGATAAGTTTGTTCTTACTTGAATAAGAACTTGAATAAGTCGTTTCCGTTTCCGTAAAGCATCAATCCTAAGATTAAGAAAATACCAACGTATTGTGCGATCTCCAACACTTTTTGTGGTGCTTCTTTACCTGTAATGATTTCGTATAATAAAAACACTACGTGACCTCCATCTAATGCTGGAATAGGCAAGATGTTCATGAATGCAAGGATAATCGATAAGAAAGCAGTTGCATTCCAGAATACTCTCCAATCCCAAACCGGTGCGAAGATTTTACTCATTGAACCAAATCCACCAACTTGCTTAGCACCTTCTTTTGTAAAGATCAAGCCCATTGATTTCGCATAATTTGTTAGCGTTTCGATTCCTAATTTCGCTCCAGCTGGAAAAGCTGCAAAAAATCCAAATTTTTCTGTTGCATAAGGAATGTTGAATTCTGAAATATGTTTAGGTTGAAAACCAATCAATCCATTTGTGTCAACATTAACGGTCAATTGTTGTGTTTCTCCGTTTCGAACAACATCCAATTCAACTGTTTTTCCTTTTGCTTGACGCAAAGCTGCTTGTAAATCGTTAAAGTAAATTGTCGGTTGAGCATTAATTGCAACAAGGCTATCTCCAACTTTTAATCCCGCTTTTTCAGCGTTTGAATCATCAACTAACTTTGTTACAACTGTTGGTTGACGTAAAATGTACAACTCAGAATACTCGTTTTTTAAGACTGTTTGCTCAAAATCTTTAGGTAAATTGATCTTTACTTCTCCACCATCACGTAGTACTGTAACATCACGTTCACCTTGTAAAACAATCATTTTAAAGATATCACGAATGTTTTCCAATTTCTGTTCACCAACTTTCAACGGAACATCGCCATCTTTAAAACCATACTCTTTCAATTCTGGATAAGCGACAGCCATTCCATATTTTTTCGCTGATTCAACGGTATAGTATTCTTTACCCCAAACAAAAAGAATCATCGCGTAAATGAATAGAGCTAATACGAAATTAACTGCTACACCACCAATCATTACGATCAATCGTTGCCACGCTGGTTTTGAACGAAATTCCCAAGGTTGTGGCGGAGCAGCCAATTGTTCTTTGTCCATCGACTCGTCAACCATTCCAGAAATTTTAACATAACCTCCAAGCGGTAACCAACCAATTCCCCATTCAGTATCACCAATTTTTCTTTTGAAAATGGAGAACCAAGGATCGAAGAATAAATAAAATTTTTCGACACGGATTTTGAATAATTTGGCAGGTATGTAATGTCCAAATTCATGAAGGACTACTAAGATTGCTAGAGATAAAATAAGTTGCGATGCAATGATCAATACTTCCATTTGAGGGTGTTTTCTATTTTTATGAAAACAAATATAACCATACTTTCAAATAAAGAGTATGGTTTCAATTTAGTAAATGTCTTTGTGAGACAAAAAAACTAAGTTTTGAAAATTTAATTTAACTTTAAAATCTTATGAATTATATTATTATGAAGATTTTCAGTTTATTAATCCTACTTTTTCCTTTGTTCATTTATGGGCAAAAGCCTACGATGTCAATAAAGACGCAAGCGGATGTTTTTTACATTAAAAAGCAGATTCCCTTACTATTAAAAGGAGAGCAAGCGATTATCGACGAACTGCCCATCATGAAGATAGATGGCGAATTGTATGTTTCTTTCCTTGGGAAATTACATAATCCACAATTTGTAAGTGCGCCTGCAGGCGTTATCATCGGAAATGGTACAGGCAAAATTCGAAGTGTTCGCATAAAACTGCTTGAATTAGACTTAATTGATCAACTTTCTGCGGTAGCCTTTTTAGAATTGGCTGGAAAAATCAATCCGCATTTGGATCGAACTGGATATGATACGCGTGTTGATAGTGTACATCTTGGATTGAATTTACCTCAAGCATTTTCAGGAGCAAATGTATTGTTAGGAATTAATGACTGGGGTTATGATTATACGCATCCGATGTTTTACGATACTACTTTAACGGAAAATCGAATCGCTAGCGCGTGGGATCAGTTTAAAAATGCTGGAAACAAGCCAACGGATTATCCTTATGGTGCGGAATACAACACAACAGCAGAATTATTAGCGGCAGAAGGCGATACGACAAATCAGTTGGGGACAGGTACACATGGTACGCACGTAGCAGGAATTGCTGGAGGAAGTGGAGGTGGAGCTATTGCCAAAGGAATGGCTTTTGAATCCAAATTTTTATTTACAACAATTCGCGTGGATGAAGCATCGGCACTTGATTCTTGGTATTGGATGCAACAAAAATCGCACGAATTGGACAAACGTTTGGTTATTAATATGAGCTGGGGATTGTACCATTTTGGCACCAACGACGGGACTTCCTTGTTAAGTCAGGCATTGGATGAATTGTCAGACGAAGGCGTGTTATTTGTTTCTTCGGCAGGAAATAATGGAAGTGTACGCTTTCATTTTGAACGAACATTTGACAATGATAGTATTAAGTCGCGCGTTCAGTTTTACAATTATGCATACCACGATTCACTTTGGGGACAAAGCATACATGGATGGGGTGAAGTTGGAAAGAATTTTGATGTCAAATTTCAAGTAAAAAGTGGAACAGGAGCTTTGTTGTTTGAAACGCCATACTACCCAACAACGATGAACGATTATTTGGAAGATTTTACTATTCTAAACGGAACAGATACAATTTGGTATACTATTGCAGCACAAAGCGCACATCCTCAAAATTCAAAACCAACTTGTCGTTTGCGAATTAAAAACAAGCACACAGCCTATGCGGTAGATTTAGTTGTGAAAGCAGTTGATGGAAAGGTACATTTCTGGAATTTGGTTGAATTAACGACGAATGGAGGTAACTGGGGACAAGAATTTAATGCGTACGGGACAGGTTATATCACTGGAAATACCAACTATGGGATTGGTGAACCTTCTTGCGCTACAAAATGTATTACCGTTGCCTCGCATGCGCCTTCCTACCTACATACGAATGGCGTGAATGTTTTAGGAGGTGGAAGATCGCCTTTTTCTAGTATTGGTCCACGCAATGATGGTGCAATGAAACCAGATATTTCTGCACCTGGAACAAATATTTTGAGCTCGATTTCATCCTTTTCGGAAGAAGGAGTTAGCGGTGGTACAACAACAGAATTCAATGGGAAAACGTATCGCTTTAAACAATTATCAGGAACTTCCATGTCATCACCCGTTGTGGCTGGAATCTGTGCTTTGATTCTCCAAATTAATCCCTATTTATCACCTGAACAAGTGAAGGAGATTGTGATCACAACTGCAAGAACGGATAATCAAACGGGAGTGATTCCTACAAATGGAAGCACTTCATGGGGATTTGGGAAAATCAATGCAATGGCAATGGTGCGCGCAACATTAAACTTTGTAGGAGTAGAGGATTTAGAAATTGATACTGAAAAATGGTCAATTTATCCAAGTCCAACTAGTTCAATGATTACTTTAAGTGGAATCACGGAATGTGAGGTGGTACATCTATTTGATGTAGCTGGAAAAGAATTTAAGTTGAATGAAAAACAAACAAGTTGGGACGTTAGTGGTTTGCCAAGTGGAGTTTACACTTTTAGAGCAATCGCCAATCAACGAGTGTATCAAAGAAAGATAACCATCTTATAAAACTAGATTTTTCTTCCTTTCCATTTCGGTCGGTAAAATGGCAAAAGAAAGGCGAGAAAAATGGTGTAAATAGGTAATAAAACTTCGTAAATAGGTAAGATCAAAAGACAATTGGTTTTACCTATTTTTTTTAGGTAATCGTATGCTAAAACACCATCTAAACTAGATTTCAAGAATAAAAGCGCTAGTGCAAGCGCACAATTCCCAATGATTAATTCATAACAAAGAATCACTCCAAGTAGTAAAGTTGAGCCAACTTGTAACAGTCCAAATCTGGTAGCCAGCGAGTCTTTTACCTTTGGTGATTTCGAAATCCAGCGTAAGCGCTGTTGAATAAATTCGCTAATGGATTTTGGTGCGGGAGTCGATATCGTGATATTGCGATATGTCGATATGCCAATGTTTACTTTGTTTTTGTTAAAATCGCGTAGCAAGAACTGATCATCGCCACTTGCGATTTGTTGGTGATCTAAAAGCGATTGATACTTGAGGTAAGCATTTCTGTCAAACAGTAAATTCGCGCCGCTTGCCACAATTGGATGTGAAATTCCCGCAGCTATATCGTTCAAAGAATTCACCAAATAGCTGTCCATCTCCAGTAATTGAAAAATTCCCTTTGAATCCATTTTCACTGGAAGTATGTGCATTTCCATTTCAGGTAAAAGTGAAATTCCCTCAAAATAATTCGGTTGAAATTCAATATCTGCATCCAGTGTGAGGATGTATTTTGTGTTGACTGCTTCAATTCCTGTGTGCAAAGCAAGCTTTTTACCGTTGGCATCACTTCGAAGTATTTGAAAGTTCAAACCATTTAAAACTGACTGGATGCGTTCAACTGTTGCGTCATCTGAATGATCATCTACAAAAATGATGTTTTTCGGCAATACGCTAGAATTAACGAATGATCGCAAAAGCGGTTCAATGCGATTTTCTTCGTTTCTAAATGGAATTATTACACTTAAATCGGCTAATTGAATGGTGTTTTTGTCCTTAAATAGTTGCTGTTGTCGTTTGTGATGGACCGTTCGATAGCGCAAACCAATCAAAGTGAGGCAGCCGTAAAGTGTACAGAAAATAGTACTGACAATCATCATCTCGAAATGCGTTTACAGATGAATAATCCTGTTAATGTTGGTAGTAATAAATTGATTACCCAGATTAAAAGTGAAGCAAAAATGACGTTCCACACGGGTAAACCCAGTGGTGCTAAAACCAATACAGCAATGGATTCGCGCACGACCAATTTCCCCAAAAATAGAGAAGGAGAAAGCGTTGTGTACAAGTAAATCGTCCAAATTAGAAGATAGGTGTACCAACTGAATTCTGCTCCAAATGCGTATAAAACCAATAAAAATTGAAAAGAAAAAACGAGGTTTCTCAAAAAGGAAAACCACAAAATCAGCCAGCGGAACGATCGATCTTCCATCATCACGAAGTTCAAGCGCTTGTACCATTTCCATTTTTTTTGGAAGTAGTTTATTTTCTCGAAATTGAAATAAGAAAAAATGGCTAACACTAATAAAGCAATTGGAATCCACAGTTGAAAGCTCAATTCTTGGTAAAAGAAAAAGGCGAATAATCCCATTAAAATGGTTGTTATGAATTGCCCAAAATTTCCAACTAGCGTTAACAGAATGATTGAAACACGTTTAATTCGAGGCGTGTAGTAAATGCGACCGATAAAATTTCCCTGCATGTTCGGTGTTAACATTCCCGTGATGATGCCAGCAAAAAATGATTGAATTTCTGCGCTACGCGAAAGTGAAGTATTGGATTGATTGAGTGTTAATTGCCATTTTTTGTACTCGAAATAATAGTTGACTACCACCAACAAAAGTGCTAAAATACAAGGTAATAGTTTAATTGATTCAATGGAGGGAATTGCTCCAAGTGGTAATTTATTGAAATGATTAAAACACAGCCACGCAAGAACTGCAAGCGTAATTAATTTTACTAATTGAAAAAATAACCCTTTATTTTTAGTAGTTTTAATCATAAATTTTATTCAATGGTTGAAGATAAGATAATTCTTGGAATTGACCCCGGAACAACGATTTTGGGGTATGGAATTATTCACGTGAAGGGAAATAAATTGTCGCTTTTGACTTTTGGTGTGGTACAGTTGAATAAATTGAAAGATCATCCTGAAAAATTGGCGCGTATCTATTCTCGAATTGACGGCTTAATCAAGGAATACAAACCACAAGAACTGGCAATCGAAGCACCATTTTTTGGTAAAAACGTTCAATCAATGTTGAAACTAGGTCGCGCGCAAGGTGTTGCAATTGCTGCCTGTTTAGCCAACGGAATGACTTTTGAAGAATACACGCCACGTCGCATTAAACAATCGGTTACCGGAAATGGAAATGCGTCTAAGGAACAAGTTGCAGCGATGCTCGAAAAGTTGTTCAATATCAAAGAAATGCCCAAATACATGGATGCGACAGACGGATTGGCAGTTGCTGTAACGCACCATTTTAGCAAAGGAGTTGGTGAACATTCGAAAGCAAAAGGTGGAAGTTGGGAGAGTTTTTTACGCAGCAATCCTGAACGAAAATTAGATTTAAAGACGAAGAAATAATGAGCAAATCTTTCAAGTTACATAACGAAGTAGCAATTCCAGCAATTGGTTTTGGAACCTATAAATTACAGGAAGGCGAAGAATGCTACAATGCAGTGAAAATTGCGTTGGATAACGGTTACCGCCACATCGATACAGCTGCTGTGTACGCAAATGAAGTGAGTGTTGGAAAAGCTGTCAACGATAGTAATATCAATAGAGAAGCGATTTTTGTTACAACGAAAGTTTGGAACACGGAACGTGGTTTTGATAAAACAATGCAAGCATTTGAAGCGTCTTTGGAAAGACTTCAATTGGATTATGTGGACTTGTATTTGGTGCATTGGCCAGCAAATTCGCAACAATTTAGCAATGCGAAGGAATTGAACGCAGAAACGTGGCGTGCAATGGAGGAAATCTACAAATCGGGTAGAGCAAAGGCGATTGGCGTGAGCAATTTCATGGTTCACCATCTAATCGACTTAAAAGAAACCGCTGAAATTCTTCCGATGGTCAACCAAATTGAGTACCATCCAGGTTATTTGCAACAAGACACGGTTGATTTTTGTCAGCAAAATGGAATTCTTGTGCAAGCTTGGAGTCCGCTGGGACGTGGGCGCGTTTTATACGATTCTACTTTACTCGAAATTGCTTACAAACACAATACGACAACAAGTGAGGTTTGTTTACAATTTGCGTTGCAACAAGGAATTTGTGTTTTACCAAAATCTGCAACTTTGTCAAGAATTATTGCCAATAATCAAGTGAATATCGTTTTGAAAGACGAGCAAATTGAAGCCATTAAACGAATGCCCGAATTGGGTTTCTCAGGACTGAATCCGGATTTTGTGGAGTTTTGAATTGTTTAGTTGATAGTTAATAGTTGATAGTGTGCTTCGGCAGGCTCAGCATGTTAGGTGATAGTGGAGAGTGGAAAGTTAGCGCAGTTGGGTTTTGCGTCCTACTGTAAAACCTTGTTCCGTTTACTGCTACTAACGATTCCATAATGTTCTTGAAGAAACTGGTTTGTCCAAGGAGATTTTAAACTTTTTAGCATGTGAAGGAAATAATCCAGTATATTTTGCTTGACTCAAAGGAATTAATGCCAGAAAATCTGGATCTTCAGGATCATCTCCCATTCCCAAAATTAAAAAGACTGGTTTTTCTTTATTATATTTTATGTAACGTTTTAATTGGTTCTCATTACACCAAATAATTTTGTCTTTATATACTGATGTACGAAATTTGGCTTCAACATAAAATTCCTTTTTTGTCCATCTGTCACGGAATTTGAAATCTGGTTTTAAGGATGATTCGACATAATCTTTGTTTGTTTCGTAATCATGAGTTCGTTCTAACAGATCATAGTAATTTCCAACAAACAAATTTTCACGAACGTAATTTTCAAATTCCTCTCCTTTTTTGAAAGACTCAGGTGTCGTAGCCTCTTCAAACATTGCGGAAAGCCCCTTTCCTATAATTGATAATAATCCCATGTAGTTTTTAATTGAGTTATTTATTTTTACGTAAGTATTTTAGAGCTTGTCGATTGTGGTGGATTAGAAAGCCTTTATTTTAGATATTGCACTAAGCTAATCAACAATCCCTTATTATTTTACTAAAATAATGTAAAAAGAAATTAAGAACAGATAACCATCAATACATATTGACAAATAATTCGTTCATAAATATAAAAGGCTGTCACGACAAAAAATGGGAAAACTTACAATTTTCCCTTAACCCGCCATTTTGCCAAGCCGATGTTAGGCGACGTCATTTTTTAGCTTATTAGATAAGTCATAAATTTTATCTAACAATGTTTTTAGGCTATTATCATTTAGATTTCCTAAATTATTCACTATCTCATCTGATATTGTTAACATTATTTCCATATTAGCTTTACTAATAAAAGTATATGTTGAAAGTGTATATAGTTTATAACTAATTTGATGTAAAACTTCTTTAATTGTTGTTTCATTTTCTTGAAGTTTTATTGCGGATAGTTCATTAAAAAGCTCTTCTAAGATACTGCCAACAAACATATTAGGTTGTTTGTTGTAAATAATAAATTTGTCATCTATATCCTTTAGTTTCGATATTAACTTTAAAGATTTTACAATATTCTCAATATAATTAGTTTTTGTATTTAGTGAATTAAGACTTGATTCATTAAGTTCTATCTTTTCATCAATTACCTTTATTTCATTCTTAGATTTTATTAATAAATCTTTAATTTCTTTCATGTCATCCAAACTACGGATATTGATTATTAAGGGGAAAAATATGCCTAAAAAACCAATTACACCAATCCAAATTGAAATCCAAGTATTTATTTTACTAATTTCTCTATCTAATTGACTTTTGGAGTCATCAATGGCCTTTGTAACTGTTGAATTTAGAAATTCTAAATGCTTAATAATTTTTTCTTCATCTTTTATATCTGTCGAATTAATAAATGGTTTGATATCAAAAACCTCATTCTTTGAAGATTTAGTATATTTTTCTGAGATAAATTCAATGATTTGATTTTTTAATAAAGAATCATTTTTGTTAGTATCAATACTTATTGAATCTTTCCTTTCTACAATAATAAAATCTGGTAAGAGAGCTTTGTCCTTAGATGCATTGATAAGAATTTCATTGATTAAAACTATAATTCCCCCATTATTTAGGACAGGGTTTCATCAAAAATAAGGTATTTTAGGATACATTTTTCATTTGATTGTAAAATTCATCTGGTGTTTTGTTGTTGATACTGGTATGCCTGCGATTTTGATTATAAAACTGAATGTATTTATTAACACCTTCATATAAATCTACACCACCATTTGCAGGGTTTAAGTAAATATATTCGTACTTCAAAGCTCTCCAAAATCGTTCGATATAGATGTTATCTAGTGCTCGTCCTTTTCCATCCATCGAAATTTTGATTCCATTATCAAGTGATAATTTGGTGAAAACGGGACTTGTAAATTGACTTCCTTGATCCGTATTTAAGATCTCTGGACAACCAAATTCATCTATTGTATCTTGGTAAACTTGGGCGCACCATTCTACAGTCATTGTATTGGAAATACTCCAGTTCAACACCTTTCTTGAATACACATCAATAATAGCAATCATGTACATAAATCCGCGCTCTAATGGAATGTAAGTAATGTCTGTTTGCCACACTTGGTCGCGCTTCGTTATGACTAAATTGCGAAGTAAATACGGATAAACTTTGTGAGTTTGATTACGTTTACTCAAGTTCTTTTTTGGGAAAATGGTTTTCAGCCCCATCAACCGATAAAGTCGTTCTATACGCTTTTCATTGATCATGTAGCCCATATCTTTACGAAGCCAGGTCGTCATTCTTGGAACTCCATAAAACGGACAATCCATGAACTTCTCATCGATCAAACGCATGAGCTTCAAATTAAGTAGTTTTTCACCACGAGGTTGAAAATAAATCCCAGATCTGTGAATTTCTAAAATCTCGCATTGACGAACAACACTTAATGGACTGTTTTCACGCTCAACCAATTGACGTCTTTTATCCAAACTCATTTCCCTAAGACTTTTTTTAAAAAGTCAACCTCTGTCTGTAAACGACCAATTTTACTGTAAAGAAGCTCTTTCTCAGCTTCATTTGATACAACTTCTTCGGTCTTTTTCTTTGAAAAAACATCCTCTGCGCCTTCTAAAAATTCCTTTTTCCATTGAGTGATTTGATTAGGATGAACCTCAAACTTAGATGCCAATTGCTGGATCGTCTCTTTTTCTTTCAAAGCTTCGATAGCAACTTTGGCTTTAAACGAAGCACTAAATTTTCTTCTTTCTCTTTTCATATACAACTGTTAAATTTACACTTTAATCAGCTGTCCTAAATAATGGGGGAATTATATATATCACTGTAAGGATTACCTGTGCCAATAAATAGATTGTCTCGATTAGTATCTATCAAATCTTTAAAAAAATCAGTTCTCATATGAATAGTTTATTTTAGATTCTTGCCAATTCTCTTATTTAAGGTGCCTTTAAGGAAATTTGGGATTTTACTATTACTCTAGGTACGTGGTTATTATATATATTTTTCCATTCTGTCCAAATTTCTAGCGGATTGGTGATTTCTGTGAGTTTCATACATTTCGTATTTGTTAAAACATTACTTTATCTATCTATAAGAAATTCACACATTCAGGAATAAATGCTAAATATTTGATTTCCTTAAATCGCAAAAAATAATTTTTAAAATGAACATCTATGTATTTTAAACATTCCTTCTTGTGATAATCTTTACTGGCACTAGTATAGCATAGCGTAATAAAAAGAATATTTTTTTCAGTGTTAAATTACGACGTTCTTGAGAAGACTTTTTTAGCTATTTGATCAGCCCTAAGATTATCTATTTCAATAAGTATTTGTAAATTGTCATACTCTACAATAACATCTATCGCATCTGAAATACCTTCTACAAACTTTTGCTCACTTAAAATGTTTACTGGTAAAGAAAGGTTCCCCTCATTCATTTTCAGGATTGAGGCAACATACTCTGACTTCTTTCTTCCTTTTTTGTTAATAACTGAATCTAAATTTAAATCATTGAAACTTCTTTCTAAATATGACAAAACCTCATTATCATTCTCTGAAAAGTTATATTGGTTGTATAATTTGAACATTATTTGAATTTATATTTGTTAAATGGGATTGTTATGATATTTTGAAAATAGATACTTATTATTAGTTATAAGTTGTAATTGATTATCTTATTAGTCAATTTATTCAAAATAAATTCTTAAATCACTCATAGTATCATTCTCAAAAATTGTTTTTTTTATATCATGAATTGAAAATTTACTAGGTAAATTATTTGAAATTTGGTTTAGATAGGGATTAGCTCTTTGATATGGAATTCCATATTCAAATAATTTATTCATAATAACCAAAGTTTCTTGATTAGGATTATCTATACCTATAAATTTCGAGTAAAATTGAGCTTTCTTTCTTTTTGCTTCAATAATTACTTCAACTGGTAGTAAATTTCTCTTAATATGTTTTGAATATAACGTATCAATATCAAGAATGAAATTAACTAATGGTATAATTTTAAAAGGTAAAAAGTTATAAATCATATCAATTAAAACTGATACTATTTTAGATTTAGTCTTATTACTATTTTTTAAATGTAATTCATTAACCATCTCACTAATTCTTGTCAACCTTGAATCCAATATTACTTTTAATGTGGTCAAATCTGTTCCTCCAATTATTTTCCCAATTATTCCTAAAAGTTTTAAATTGTTTGTACTTGAAAAATAATCAAGTAATGTATCAAATTGTTTTATTGTAAAACCATGTTCATTTAATAATAAAACCACCTCTTTAATTGGTATGTCTGAATAGCTTGAATTTTGTAAATGTATTTCTAAAGTATTTTCGTGAGATGATTTATCTCCTTCTATTGATATTTCATTAAAAAAGTTTTCATCTCGATTTATTTCTTTTATTTCAGTTTTATCTTCTAATACAAATTGAATATTTATATCTCTGTAAGAAATATTGGCATTTTCAAATTGTTTCTTATGTTTATCCCAATAGTAAATATTCCCAACTTTATGTTTACCTAATCTACCTGCACGTCCAATTAAGTTCTTATATTTTACTAAATTCTTATCCCCTAAAATATTTCTAGGACTATATATATAAATATTTTTTGTTGGGGTATTCACTCCTTCAATAATTGAGTTTGTAGCTAAAACATTTTTTATTTGATTTGATTTGAATAAATCGATTACTTTTTTTTGAACAAACTTTGGCATTGGTCCATAATGTATTCCTATACCTGATTTTAAAGCTTGAATTGGTAGCCAATCAGGATGAAAATCTTCTTCAACTCTTTGAATCCAGTTATCATTTATTGAAACTGAATTATTAAGTGTTTTAAAGAGCTTTAAATAATTTTTTTCTAATTCTGATGGTGAATTAAAATAAACAAGATTTACATTTAAATTATTTGAAATTTCTTCTATAATTAATTTATTTAAGTTTTTTATACCAATAAAGTTTTTAGCAACAGGTGCATATTCAGATTGTAATATAGTGAAATCATATTTTTCTAATCCTACAATTGAATTTACTAATGGCATCAGTAAAATTAGTTTATCAGATTTATCTAATGTATCAGCAAAAGAACGGTTCAATATAACTTCCCTACTACCTTTAATAGGATCTGTCAATTTATAAGCTTCATCTATTACGAATAAATTAATTTCATCTTCGTAAAGTTTTTTAATATTATAAAACTTTTCTTGAGTTCCAATAAAGATGCTTTTTTCTGATATCAAATCTGAATTTTTAATAGAGTCAAAAACAACATATCCCTTACTGGTAAAAATAGATTTAAAATCATCTAATAATTCATCCGCTAATGAATTTGTAGGAACGATAAAAACCACTTTATTTGGTTGATTATTATATATAAATTCTTTGACAAGCATTGTCTTTCCAAAACTAGTCGGGGCAGAAACAATGCTTCGTTTATTTTCAGATATTCCGTGATAAATTCTAATTTGTTCAGAAGTAAAAGATATTTCTGAATTATGATTCAATTGATTTTTTTCTTGAATAAATTCTAATTGCTTAGAAAAAAAGGAATCATCTATTTTTTCCTCATAATAAGGTGATAAATCAAAAAGAAATAAATCTTCTAACTCTACATTATCGATTGACTCATCAAGTTTTTTAATGATCACTTCACGATTATCTTGATTTATCAGTGTTTCATTTGAATTACTCATCATTCCATTTCTTTAATAATTAAATTTAAAGCTGTTCTCTGTGCTTTAAATATGAACTCTTCTTTTGACTCAATAGGTAAATGATATAGGTGAATTCTATAATGATTTGGTAGGTTATTTATATTTATTGAATTGACTAAATTATATGTTTTCGTATAGTTAGTAGAAATTGGATCTTGATTATGTAAAACGAAACCAGAAACTGTTAAAGGAATCTTTTTAATTTCATCTTCTGTAAGTATTGTTACATCACCATTTATTCCCTTTATCGTAATATTATTTGCACCATTAATTCTGGATATGTAATCATCTAACTTGCTTATGAATGATTTATCTTTTACTATCTTATATGCTCCGCTGTACAAATCAGCATAAAATTTAGCTTCTCCAAGAACTAAATTATTTTTAGATAACATACATACATCTGCTCCATTACCTGTTATTTTTATATTATCTCCGATTCTTAAAACTGAAGTGACTAAATCATTATCTATAAAATCAATATTTAAGCGAGCTAGTAATGCCTCTGCGAAAAAAGTATAATATGCTGCAAGTTTTGAATTACTCTTTATATCCGCATATATTTCACCATCACATACATTTTCTTCCCTATTTCTAAATGAACTACTAATAAATCTTTGAAGTTGTTTTACTCTATCCTTTCCTGATAAAGGATTATTCAACTGAAATAAATAATTTAACTTATTTGAGTCATATATTATTTCTAGAATATATTTATCTAAATCTACAAATGATAAACTATGCTCATAAATACTGAATTCATATTTAGCACATTTACTTTTGGTTTTACTGGATATGGTTAATGACATCTATTTTTGTAGTATTTACTTAAGTTAGTAGTATTTTTAGTATCCCGATTCTTCGATGCTAATCCACTTAGCAACAATTTCATCTTAATTATTTGTTACAACCACCCTCACAAACACGCCTATCACTTTCAAATCCAGTAGTTCATCATCGGTTAAAATGATTGGTTCGAATGCATCGTCATATGATTTTGGGAGCAATTGTATTTCTTCGTGATGCCAGCCATCTTCGCTGATGGATTTTTTGCTCACATATTCTTTGATGGTATAGCGAGAGCCACTTTCAGCGTCGGTGAAGTTAGTGCTTTCAACCAAGGTGATAAGTCCATTGCGAGAGCCACCATCGTCTTTACGGAAGAGACAAATGCTACCGTTTGGAATGATACGATTCATCGATTCTCCCACTACTTGGCATGCAAAATAATTGTGGTGATTGGAGAGGTTCTCTACTTCAATGTAACGAAGGGTTTCGTGTTGCTGTTGCTCGCTAAACGTACCTGCAGCAATACGGAGATCGTAGAAAGGAACTCGGTTTTCACCAGGTTCATCAAAAATTGCAATCGTATTCTGTTCTTCCCCCCCTCGAATAGGAATGTATTGTTCTAAATACTTGCGCAAATTTTCATTGCATACATACAAGTACGTACCTTTAATTCCACGCAACAAAATGGTTTTATAGATATTGAGAATGTAAGCTACCAAATCATCAATGTTGGCAATTCCATTTCTTCCGTTTTTATCTTTGTATCGGTCTTTGTGAACAATTAATTGTTGTGTTTCAAAGTCATAATCCAATTCGGGACCGATAATCACTCCTGTGTAATTCAAATCATAACCTTGTGTGGTATGAATACAACCTACTTCGTTTATGGCATTTGGAGAATTGACCCAATCAATCGCAACGCTATTCCATTTTAAATGAGTATTTCCAATGACAATGTCGTAGGCTTGCGGATTCTTGTTTGAAATCCAATCCCAAGCAAATCCTGCAACCATTCTAGACAAGCCGTCTGTGCGTTCCTTGAATTTGATTTGATTAACCATCTCCTGCAAATCATCATAGATATAGAACTCGTATTCCGAGGTTTGAAAAGGAAGGTTTGGTGCTTTTGAGTGGTGATTGGAAAATAATTGATTTATAAAATCAACATATTCATTTCCTCCTTTTACTCTAAATTGCGTTCTTAACGTTTCAATACGAGTAGAAGCCAAATTCTCTAACGCTTCAAATGATTCTCTCAATGCATCAGAAGGTTTAATACTTTGATTGTGATCGTAAAAGACAATTGCTTTCGTTGCTTGCAATTGCACCCAATCCAATTCGGAGGCTGTCATTTTGTCTAAGCCCAATGCCTCACAATTTTTATCAAATGTTCCAAAGTAAGAACCCAAGTTCGCTCTTCTTCTCAATCGATGACCTTCGTCTACAATGACTAAATCGTATTTATTTGAAGCCAATTCGGATGGACCAATCACCATTTTGGTTGATAATCCTTTGATGTTTTTAAAGACGTTTGCTACAGTTTTTCTAAAAGAAGCCATTGGTACAACCAAGGCCATTTTCAATTCACCATATTTCTCTCGAACGTCTTTCAACAAATTGAATAATTCAACATCCTCTTCATCAAAATCGGCGTAATTGAAGTCATTTAAATCTGTTTTCAATAGTTTAAATAGGAAAATAGCCAAGATTGATTTCCCAGTTCCTGCTCCTCCTTTGATCAAACTGACCTTAGCTTTTTCATCTAAAAGACAATTCAGAATTAACTTTAGACTAGCAACTTGTTCTTTCGAAAGTGATTTATAGGGTGAATATTTAAAGAGATCAGAATTATCTATATGTTCAAGTGAATGTCGAGTAATCCCCATAGAACGTAACTCATCCCACACATCTTTGAATAATTCCCAATACACTTCCTTTTGCTTGTAATATTGGTGATTTGCTATTCCAAGATTTCCATTCTGTAAAGCATATTTACCATCGGCAGCTATGTAGCGAATCAGATTTGATTCAACATCCAATGTTGCTGATTTATTGAATAATTCACTAAGAATGATGTTCACACTTGTGAGCGATTGTTTCTTCTTCGTCTTAGAATGCGTTTTAAGTCGCGTTACAACATCTGTTGTTTCACCGACGTATGCTTCGTGTGTTGAATCGTTCTTTAAAAAATAGACCAATGGCCAATTCAAAAAATCTTGATGCTGCAAACGAACATTTGTCTCTATGTCTTGATTGAAATCAAAACTGCTTATGGTAAAATTAGTTTTCAAGTGGTATGTAGCAATTGGTTTTTAGAGTTGATCGTATTTGGTTGATTTTCCTTTAGCTTTATCGACCGGATATTTTTCATTATTTACGTTCAACTTCTCATTGATAATTTCATCGAGGTTGAGTTGATGCTTTTCAGCCAATAAAATAGAATACATAAATACATCTGCTAATTCTTCCTTTAACTTGTTGGGATCAGCATCTTCATTTCCTTTCCAAAGAAATAGCTCTTGTAATTCAGCTGCCTCTATTGCTAAAGCAATTGACAAGTCTTTAGAGTTATGAAATTGTTCCCAATCTCTATCGTTTCTGAATTGCAATATTTTATCTATGGTTTCTTTGGTAATCATTGGAATTTGAAATATGTATTAAATAGTTGATTATCAAAGATAGTTATTATAACGTCAATAATGTAAGTCTATGGATTAGAAAAATGCTTCTAATTATCAACAGTCAAGCTTGCTTTTTTCTGCTTTCTAGCAAATAAGTCATTAATTACTAATGTATTTGTTTGGTGTTTATATTGCTGATTTGCAATTGTTTAAATATTTGTTATTGCCTTTCACTAAGATGTATCTTTGATGGGTTAAAATAGCAAGAGAGAATGTGTGTTTTTAATTAAATCCAGTTATTTTTACCGTGTCCTTTTCAATCGTAATTCAGTGAAATTTGTACTAAAGTTTCCATTCATTTGGTATAATTCAACCTCACTCTCCTTCCTCTTCACGTTTCAAATGGGTCAATTCCATTTCTTCGAAAAGTAGTTTGTACTTCTCAAAACGGTGCGAGCGGATGGGGCGGGTGTAGGGTTCTGTGTTGAAATGGAGCAACAAACAAGGGGAGATGTCTTTGTAACGTTCAATGTATGCAAACGAAATGAGTTCGCCGTTTTGGATGCGCTGTAAAATTCTGTTGTGGTATGGGTACATTTTTGTGTCTTTAATTTAGTCGGTTTATTTCATCTTCGTCCTCGTCTTCTTGGAGGGTTTTGGCAATTTTTTCAATGTTTAGACTGCGTGCACTGGCGTCAAAAATTTGTTTGTAAACACCATTTTTTTGGTACACTTCTTCGTGGGTGCCACTTTCTTTTACTTCGCCATTTGCCATTGCATAAATGATGTCTGCATCAATGATCTGCGAAAGGGAATGTGAAATGATGATGACCGTTCGACCTTTCTTAATCGCGTCTAAACTGTTTTTTATTTGTTCTGTTGCGATGGCGTCCAAGCTTGCTGTTGGTTCGTCTAAGAAAATAATCGGCGGATTTTTAATAAACATGCGCGCAATGGCAATTCGCTGTTGTTGTCCGCCAGAAAGTAAGGTCGCTTTGCTTTTGTATTGCTCGGGCAAGGCCATGATTTGATCGTGAATGAAGGCTTTTTGTGCGGCTTCAACGACTTCTTCGAATGAGGCATTTGCATTTCCGTAACGGATATTTTCTTCGATTGTACCTGAAAAAATATGGTTTTTCTGTAAGACTAAACCGATGTTTTCACGCAGAAACTGGGTGTCGTATTCACTCAAATCGATGCCGTCGAGAAGAATTTGACCACGTGTAGCTGGATAAAATTTGTCGAGTAAATTGATGATGGTACTTTTTCCAGCGCCTGATAAACCAACTAATGCCGTGATTTTATTTGGTTCAACAACCATGTTGATATTGGTGAGGGCATGTGTACCATTTGGGTAAGTGAAATCGACGTTGCGCAGCTCGAATTTACCTTTGATGGAAGTTGGTTTGAAGTTGCCTGTACTTTCAACTGCATCTGTAGCTTCCAGAATTTCAAAAAATCCTTCGGAATAAATTAAGGCGTCGTTCATTTCGTCGTAAATGCGGTGCAATTGGCGAATGGGAGCGCTAACATTGGTGAACAAAAGAATGTGAAACATGATGGAGCCGATCGACATTTGCTGTTGTAAAACAAAATATGCCGTCAAGATAATGATGATGACAACGCCCACTTGTTCCACGAACGATTTTAATCCGTCGAATAGAAAACTCGTTTTGCGTGTTTGCATTTGATTATTGGTCAAACTACGCTGTAAATCCAATTGTTTTTTGCTTTCTTGCTGTTCGCGATTAAAGGATTTTATAACTGAAATGGAGTCGATGATACTGATGATTCCCTGGCTTTTACTTTCTCGAAATCCTCTCAAACTTCTTCGCCAACCGCTTAATTTGATTGCTTGTCGGTGCGTAATGATAAAATAAATGGGGATGATGCACAGGCCGACCAATCCAACATAGAAATTGGCACTGAACATTAGGAACAGGGAAACGATGGCATTTGTAAAGAGGGGTAGAATGTCGATAAAGAAATTTTGCACCAAGCGCGTTAAACTCTCCACCCCGCGATCAATACGGGTTTGTAATTTTCCAGATTCATTGTTGTTGCCATTAAAAAACGCAATGTTGTATGTCAAAACCTTTTCGATGACCGCCTGCGATAAATCTTGGGATATGAAGATGCGCAATTTCTCTCCGAAGTATTTTTGACCGAATTGGATAAATGCATTCAGAACTTCTTTCGCTAAGAGGATGATGGTTATAAATTGAAGTAATTTCCAACCTTCTTTTATCAAATTAGGTTTGCCGCTAATTTCTGTGATGCTGTCAACGGTGTAGCGCAAAATCCACGCATTGACTTGCGCCGCAAAAGATCCAACCAATGTGAGCAGTAATGTTGCAATCACCAAATAATGGTAAGGCTTTACAAAAGGACGTAATTTTTTATTGAGTTGAAATAGGGTCATTTTTCGTTTGGTAAATCCATTGCATGTGTGCTCATCAGCTTGTGACAAGCACTAATTTAAATAAAAAATTGACTTGTGGCAATTGGGAGGATTGATTGTAGCATGAACCGTTGCATGTTTATCGTTTAATTCTTGTAAGCTGGTCCAAGCGTTTTTTGAAATCCCTGTAGATTTTTTGTATATAATTTAAAATGAGTATATTAACGTTTTTATAAACCTCACTAAATCGATTACAATGAAAAAGCAAAGCAACAGTAAAGTTGAGCAGCTAAAGAAAGCCTATGTAACGAATGAAGGCAAAGGGCTAACTACCAATGATGGAGTTCCAATCCATGACAACAACAATTCGCTTAAGGCTGGCCAACGTGGTCCGTCTTTGCAGCAAGATCACATTTATTTTGATAAGCTGATGCATTTCGATCGGGAACGAATTCCTGAACGTGTTTTGCATGCACGTGGAAGTGGTGCGCATGGTGTTTTTGAAGCAACAGCCGATTTATCCAACTATACGGTGGCTGATTTCTTGAAAAAGGGAACTAAAACGCCTGTATTTGTTCGCTTTTCAACGGTGGCTGGATTTAAAGGTTCTACCGATTTGGCGCGTGATGTTAGGGGATTTAGCGTCAAATTTTACACACAAGAAGGAAATTATGACTTGGTTGGTAACAACATTCCCGTGTTTTTTATTCAAGACGCGATGAATTTCCCCGATTTGGTTCATGCCGTAAAACCTGAACCTCACAATGAAATTCCGCAAGCTGCATCGGCGCATGATACCTTTTGGGATTTTATTTCTCTGATGCCCGAATCTGCGCATATGGTGATGTGGGCAATGTCCGATCGAGCGATTCCACGTAGTTTGCGCATGATGGAAGGATTTGGGGTGCATACCTTTAAATTCGTCAATGCGAAGGGGAAGGGAACGTTTGTTAAATTTCACTGGAAACCGAAATTAGGTGTTCACAGTGTTGCATGGCAAGAAGCACAAAAAATTTCTGGCTACAATTCCGATTTTCATCGCGAAGATTTGTGGGAGAATATTGATAATGGAAATTATCCGCAATGGGACTTAGGGGTTCAGCTAATTCCTGAAGAGGATGAATTGAAGTACTCTTTTGATATTTTAGATCCTACCAAATTGATTCCTGAAGAATTGGTCCCTGTGCAAATTGTTGGAACAATGACCTTGAATCGTAATCCGGAGAATTTCTTTGCGGAAACAGAACAAAGTGCTTTTGATCCAGGGAGATTGGTTCCAGGTATCGATGTTAGTAACGATCCGTTGTTGCAAGGTCGCATTTTCTCTTATATGGACACGCAAAATTACCGTTTAGGTGGACCAAACTTCCATGAATTGCCGATAAATCGTCCTGTTAATGGAAAGCACAATAATCAATTGGATGGTTTTGCTAAGAACGATATTCCAACTGGAGATGTAAGTTATTTCCCTAATAGTAAAGCTAGTGGTTGTCCATATCACGCCATGTTGAAAGGGGAGAAA
>Ga0233377_1000306_pt1 | contig 24788 bp, 28 predicted proteins | sample ElkDunMinimDraft_6_FD_191540 | JGI IMG/M metagenome (GOLD analysis project Ga0233377, IMG submission 191540) | Fecal eukaryotic communites from dung pellets of Tule Elk in California, USA - Elk Dung E36 | ecosystem: Host-associated > Mammals > Digestive system > Large intestine > Fecal | place...
ACGCAATCGTCCACTTCCTGCTGCAGCTCGGTGCGGGCGTCGTATCCGGGATCCAGCGTCTTCTGCGCCCGCACAGCCATCAGATCGGCCCCGCCCTCCGTGATCCATGAGTCCCGTGACGTGTCGTAACGCACCGTCTGGCCCAGCCAGAAATGCGCGCTTTCATGGCCGATGAACCAGCGGTTCCGCGCCAGCACGTCCGGCGATTCCTCCAACAGCTCCTTGCCCTCGAAGCTGGCCGTGATCAGGCCGGGCAGGACGCTGCCGCTCAGGCTGGTCAGTCGTGGATTCGGGCCGTACCAGCTGGCCATGATGGTCGGACGCCGCGTTTCGCCCGGTCCCAGCCGTTCAGCGTAATAGTCGGTCACGCGCGGGGCGAAATCCTCGATGGTGGCGACGATCCACGCCGGCATTTCAGGATCAACGACAGTGACCAGCCGCTCTTGCTCCTTCATCTGCGCCTGACCGAACAGGACATAGGCCTGGCCGTCCTGCGCCGTCGCCTGGGCCAGCCGCTCGCCCTTGCTGAGCACCGGCCCGGCCCGGTCGGTCCAGGTGATGCGGACATCGCTCCATGTGTTTTCCACGCTGCGCCGATCCGCTGTCGCCGCATTCATCACCTCGACCGTCTCCAGCGGGAAGACGTTGAACGCCCCGCTGAACATGGCCACCGACCCGTCGGTGAAGACCAGCACCGAATAATCCGCCTCCAGATCATCATTCGAAGGGGTCAAGCGCAGGCTGACATGGCGCGGCACAGGGCCCCCGTCCACGGCGCGAAGCAGATCCAGATCGCCGACCCGTTCCAGCACAACGCCCGGGGTCACGACCGACCAATCACGGGGCCGCCAGGGTTCGCGCGTGCCGTTGATCAGGGATGATCGCTCAAAGGCCCAGGCCGGCGCATCCCGGTCGAGCACATAGTCCGCCGTCCAGACATCGCCGTCGCGGGTCACGGCCACCTCGGCCGGAGGCGGCGCCTTGGCCTCTTCAGCCTCGCTCGCCGGAGCCGCCAGCGTTGTGGCGCAGGCGCTCAACACACCCGCCGTCATCATCATCGCCAGGCATGACGCCGCCATCCGTCCGCGCATTCCCGCTCTCCCTTGCAAGCGGTCAGGCTAGCTTGGCCTTAAGGCGGGCGTCGCCTTAAATCCTGTTCACGCTTGGGTCCGTTCAAGGGCGCGCTGGGCGGCGGCCAGTTCCTCGGCCATCACCGTCTTCAATCGCTCCGGTTCAACGATCTGGACCTGCTCGCCCCAGCTGAACAGATGCCATGCCAACTCCCGCATGCCCGAGGCGCGGAACCGCACCACCACGCCGCCGTCCGGCTGATCCTCCACCGTCTGGGTCGGGTGCCAGCGCCAGCCGCGCGCCTCGACCGCCCCGTCTGGCGTGATCTTCAGCACCACATCCTCGACGCCATCCTGATAGATGCCGAAGGACTGTCCAGCGAAGACCTGAAGATCGAAATCGGCGGGCGGCGTGGCCACGCCCGGTTCGGCCTTGACCGCGCTCATCCGGTCCAGACGGAAGGTCTTGACCGCCCCGCCTTCCGGTTCAGCGGCGACCAGATAGTTGGCCCGCCCGAACATCAGGCCGCACGGCGTCATCACGCGGCGCCGCGCCTCGGCCCCCGGCCGGCTGTAGATGAAGCCCAGGGGTTGCCCCGCCAGCACCGCCTGACGCACCTCGGCCAGCACCGTCTCATCCGCCGAAGCGCGCGGTCCGGCCTGCACCGCCAGGGTCTCGGCCCGTACCAGCGCCTCCAGATCGGGGGCCAGCCGGTTCAACGTCGTCGAACGCATGGCCGACTTCAACTTGCGCTCCAGCTCCTCCAGCGCCGCCGCCCGCGCCGGTTCCCCCGTGGCCCTCAAGCCCTGCGCCGCCCGCGTCAGCTCGACCAGCTCCTCGGTCGTCGGGGCCTGTTCAAACGCCGACAGGCCGCCGCGGATGCGCCAGCGTTTCTGCGGCGGGTCCGACACCTCCTCCGTCTGTGGATACAGACCCAGAACGGCGTCGCGCATCCGTTCGGCTGTACGGCGCCCGACCTCCATGTCGCGCGCCATCTCATCCAGCGTCAGCCCCTCGGCGCTGGCGGCCATGCGCCGCGCCAGTTCGATCACCATGGCCGCTTTTTCGTGTCTCATGCCGCCACGTTTGCATGCGACCGTTTCTGACGCAATGCTGTTTCATTGTCAGGATCAACGAACCGCCCCTTACCGGAGTTGATCCCATGGCCCGCGCCTTTTCCCCCGCCGCCTCCATCGCCGCCTCCCGCTATCTGATCGTGCCCTGCGAAGCCGAGGGCTGCGGTGACCTGGCCGTCATCTGGGACCGTCTGGAGGAGCAGGTGGTCGATGTCATCGACGCCTCCCTGTCGGCCCGCTACGCCGACGAAGACGCCCTGTGGGATGAGGCTCGCCCGGTGTTCGACCCGTCGCAAGACTTCCGCATGGCGGCCTGATGGCCGTGGCCCTCTGGATTGTCGGCGGCTTTGTGGTCGTGGTCTATTTCGGAACCCTGGCCCTGCAACTGGCGCTGTGGGCCCTGGAGGTGACGGTGAGGCTGACGATCCTCGCCTCCTGCGCGATGCTCGGCGCCGCGGCCCTGCTCTTCGTCGGCGGACAGAGGCTCTGGGCCGAGCTCAAACCCGCGATGCAGGCTTGGTCCAGCGGTCGATCAGCCTCTGCGCCGGAACCTCGACCAGCCGGTGCGCCAGCACGGCCAGCGCCGTGATCCCGACGAACAACCCCACCGCGAACAGGTCGTTCAACCAGACGGAGCCGAAGTCGATGCGCCGTCCGCCCGGCATCCAGTCCAGCTTGCGCGCCACGATCAGCAGCACCACCAGCACGAACATGTGCACCATGTAGATGGCGAACGACCACCGCCCCAGCGTCACCAGGGGCCGTGTGTCCAGCAGGCGCGACAGCCGCCCCTCCTCGCCCGCGAACACCCAGACTGCGAAGACGAACAGCACCGTCACCAGCACCGTCGTCGGCCCCGTGGCGAAGCCGATGAAGGCGCAGACGCCCACGACCGTGGCGATCTCCAGCGCCGTCGCCGCTCCGCCCTTCAGACGCGGCAGACGGGTCCAGAACCCTTGCAGAAAGGCTCCCAGGAAGAAGCCGTAGGCGGCGCGCGGGAAGGCCAGATCATAGGTGGTGTTCATGAACCGCTTGGCGAACAGCAGCACCATCACCGCCCCGACCACCGCCAGAACCGCCCCCAGCCAGCGCCAGTTCTTCGGCGCGAACAGCACCAGGGCGGCGAAGACCACATAGCAGGCGACCTCGACGCTCAGCGTCCACGCCGGTCCGTTCCACGTCAGCGAGGAATGGATGTTCAGCGCCTGGATCAGCAACAGATTGGTGAAGATGGCCGAAACCGACCGGTCCCCGGTGAAGGGCGTCGCCCCGTCGAAATGGGTCCACAGCCGCACCAGCTCCAGCCCCACGAACGCCGCCAGCATCAGCACATGCAAAGGCCAGACCCGGCCCAACCGCCGCACCATGAACCGCCCCGCATCGCGCGGCGTCTTCAACCGCCCCGCATAGGCGTGGGCGATGACGAAGCCCGACAGGACGAAGAAATAATCGACGAACAGATAGCCGTGCTGGACCAGGCCCCAGTCGCGCCAATGGCTGGCCACCGGCATGTGGAACATCACCACCAGAACGGCGCAGACCCCGCGCAGGGAATCCAGCGCCTCAAAGCGGCGATGAGCGACAGGGGATGCGGAAGGGGCGGCGGGCGTGTTCACCGCGCCTGATAACGCCGCCGTGATCCGCGCGAAAGCGGTTTATTCAGCGGCGGGATAACGCGTCTTCATCCAGTCCAGCGACCACTGGCACAGTTGGCGCAGCGCCGGCATGTCCACGTCGGACAAGCGGGTGATGTAGAGGCAGGACACGCTGTGCTTCACCTTGCCCAGCCGCGCCATCAGGTCGGGCCGCTCGCGGAACCCTGGCACGATGTAGAGCACCAGATGCGCCTTGCGCGGCGAAAAGCCGATGCGCCCCGCCTCGCCCTCATGACCGCTGTCATAGCGGTAGCGATAGCGCCCGAACCCGATGATCGACGCCCCCCACAGCACCGGCGGCTCGCCCGTCATCTCCGCCAGCATCTCCAGCAGCACCTGTGCATCCTCACGCCGCCGCGCCGGTTCGACCGCCGCGATGAAGTCGGCCACGGAGACGTCGGTGGGCTTGGTCTTCGCTTCGTAGGTCATGGGCTAACCCCGTCAGAATTTACGGCCGCGCGGCTCCGCGACGATCTGGTGTTCATCCTGCCAAACGATCAGGCCCGGGTCGCGGGTTGTCAGCACCTCGACGTGGATTCCGCACACCTCCAGCGCCACCTTCAGGCTGTGCATCCGGCTGATGTGTTCGGTGGCGGCGGGCTTGAACCATGACAAACCCGGTTGGCCGAACCCCTTGTGCCCGCCCGTCGAGAACGCCTTGGGGATCGCCAGATTCTTGTTGAACCATCCGCTTTGGCTCTGCGCCTCGGCGATCGCCCAGCTGGAAGCGTGCTCACTCTCCACGGCTTCATCGATGGCCTTGAACAGACCTAGCCTGCTCCTCTGCCGCCCAATATTCTGGAAGCAGACGAAACGGACATAGGTCTTGCTCTGTACGCTCACAACGCCTTCACGATCCCCTCGACCATCTTCTTGGCGTCGGCGAACAGCATCATGGTGTTGTCGCGGAAGAACAGTTCGTTCTCCACCCCCGCATAGCCCGCCGCCATGCCGCGCTTGATGAACAGGACGGTGCCCGCCTTCTCCACGTCCAGGATCGGCATGCCGTAGATGGCCGAGGTCGGATCGGTCTTGGCGGCAGGGTTGGTGACGTCGTTCGCGCCGATGACGAAGGCCACGTCGGCGGTGGCGAACTCGGCGTTGATGTCCTCCAGCTCGAACACCTCGTCATAGGGCACATTGGCCTCGGCCAGCAGCACGTTCATATGGCCGGGCATGCGTCCAGCGACGGGGTGGATGGCGTATTTCACCTCGACCCCCTCCTCCTTCAGCTTGTCGGCCATTTCGCGCAGCGCGTGCTGGGCCTGGGCCACGGCCATGCCGTAACCGGGCACGATGATGACCTTGGAGGCGTTCTTCATGATGAAGGCGGCGTCCTCGGCCGAGCCCTGTTTGACGGGACGGGTCTCCGCCGCGCCGGCGCCGCCGGCGGCGCTGGTGTCGCCGCCGAAGCCGCCCAGAATGACGCTGATGAAGCTGCGGTTCATGCCCTTGCACATGATGTAGCTCAGGATCGCGCCCGACGAACCGACCAGGGCACCGGTGATGATCAGGGCGATGTTCTCCAGCGTGAAGCCCAGCGCCGCCGCGGCCCAGCCGGAGTAGGAGTTCAGCATCGACACCACCACCGGCATGTCGGCCCCGCCGATGGGGATGATCAGCGTCGCGCCCAGGATCAGGGCGATGACGAACACGCCCCAGAAGGCCCAGAGCGCCGTGCCGCCCGAGGCGATCATGACGGCGATCAGGCCGATCAGCGCCAGACCCAGGACGATGTTGATCAGGTGCCGCGCCGGCAGGATGATCGGCGCACCGCTCATGTTGCCGTTCAGCTTGGCGAAGGCGATGACCGATCCGGTGAAGGTGATGGCGCCGATGGCCACGCCCAGGCTCAGTTCGATGATCGACAGGGTCTTGATGCCGCCCGCCTCGGTGGCGATGGCGAAGCTTTCGGGCGCATAGACGGCGCCGACCGCCACCAGACACGCCGCCAGACCGACCAGGCTGTGGAAGGCCGCAACCAGCTGCGGCATCTGGGTCATCTGCACCTTGGCCGCGATCAGGGCCCCGGCCCCGCCGCCGACCACCACGCCGCCCGCGATCAGCGCCAACGTCAGCGGGTCCAGCGTATGGCTCCACCACAGGGTCAGAAGGGTGACGCCGATGGCCAGCGCCATGCCGATCATGCCGAAGGTGTTGCCCTGACGGCTCGTCTCCGGGCTGGACAGGCCCCGCAGCGACAGGATGAACAACACCCCGGCGACCAGATAGGCCAGTGCGGCCAATGAAGCGTTCATGCGCTCAACTTCCCCTCGAAACTCAGCATCTTGTCGTCACTTGTTTGGCGGCGCGGACGTCCGCGCCAGCCGGTACAGCCCCGCCGCGATGAACAGCGGCGCCAGCAGGGCCATGGCCCAGTCGAACATGCTCATCGCCTTGTCCTGCGCGGCGATGCGCAACAGGATGGAGGCGAACATCAGCACCATGCCGCAGTCCAGGAACCGCAGTTTGGCGATCGGCTGGCGCACCACCGCCCAGCTCCACACCCACAGGGCGACGCCGATCCCCGTGGCCGCCCACGAGGCCCCGACCGCGAACTGGCCGATGTCCGGGATCATGCCCTGGGCCGTTCCTTCTTCTTGTACATGGCCAGCATCCGGCGCGTGACCATGAAGCCGCCAAAGATGTTGACGCTGGCCAGCGTCACCGCCGCTACGCCCGCGCCCTTGGCGATCCAGCCATTGGGCCCGGCGTCTCCGCTGAGGGCCGCCGCCGCGATCAGGCCGCCGACGATGATGACGCTGGAGATGGCGTTGGTCACGGCCATCAGCGGCGTGTGCAGCGCCGGCGTCACCGACCAGACGACATAGTAGCCGACGAAGATCGCCAGCACGAAAATGGCCAGCCGGAAGATTGTGGGATCAACGTGTTCCATCAGGCGCCTCGATTCTGAATACGTTCATCGATGCTTAGAAGCACCAACAGCAAACCGCCCTGCACGACGCTGGCTACGGCGCCCAAGACCAGGTTGAGAACAGCCGAGAATGGTTCTCCATTCACATTCACGATCGACGGCGAAACCAAACCCATCTGCCGTAGACCAGACCAGACCGTCAAAATCAGTCCGATCGCGATCAGGAGCCACGCCGCAGCGCGAAGGAAATCCCGCAAATTGTCGGACAACATTACTTCACCCCTTCATGCACCACGACCCCGCCGTGGGTGACGACCGCCGCCTTGAGGATTTCGTCCTCAAGGTCGACCGTCAGGGCGCCGTCCTTGATCATCAGGCCGACGAAGGCCGCCAGGTTGCGCGCATACAGGGCGCTGGCGTCGGCCGCGATCCGGCCCGGCAGGTTGGCGTGGCCGACGATCTTGACGCCGTTCGCCGTGGTGACGACCTCGCCCAGCTTGCCGCCCTCGACGTTGCCGCCGTTCTCGATGGCCAGGTCGATGATGACCGAGCCGGGCTTCATCGTCGCCACCTGTTCGGCCGTGACCAGCACCGGCGCCGCGCGGCCGGGGATCAGGGCGGTGGTGATGACGATGTCCTGCTTCTTGATGTGTTCGCCGGTCAGCGCCGCCTGCTTGGCCTGATACTCAGGGCTCATGGGCTTGGCGTAGCCGCCGGCGGTCTGGGCGTTCTTGAACTCTTCGTCCTCGACGGCCAGGAATTTCGCGCCGAGGCTTTCGACCTGTTCCTTGGTGGCCGGGCGCACGTCGGTGGCGGTGACCACCGCGCCTAGACGCCGGGCCGTGGCGATGGCCTGAAGCCCTGCGACGCCCACGCCCATGACGAAGACCTTGGCCGGGGCGACCGTGCCCGCCGCCGTCATCATCATCGGGAAGCCCTTGCCGAAGGCGTAGGCCGCCTCGATCACGGCGCGATAGCCGGCCAGATTGGCCTGTGACGACAGCACGTCCATGACCTGGGCGCGGGTGATGCGCGGCACGAACTCCATGGCGAAGGCGGTGACGCCGGCTCCAGACAGGGCCTGCACCGTCTCTTTTTCGCGATAGGCGTCCAGCATGGCGATGACCACGGCGCCGGGCTTCAGCGCGCTGGTCTCCTGCGCCGTCGGCCCGCGCACCTTCAGGACCACGTCCGCCCCTTCCAGCGTGGCGCGCGTATCGGCGGCGACGACAGCGCCCGCCGCCTCATAGTCCGCATCCGGAATGAAGGAGCCCGCGCCAGTCCCCGTCTCGACCGTCACCGAGGCGCCGAGCTTGATCAGGGCCTTGATGGTGTCAGGGGTGACGGCGCATCGCGTCTCGCCTTCACGGCGTTCGCGGGTCACGGCGACGGCTATGGCCAAGCGAATCCCTCCCTCTCACTTATGCTGCATCGCAAACTGTATACAGTTCCGACGATCCTCGTCAAAACCTGTAACCACGTTAAGCGACGAAAGCGTCCCCACGCCAGCCATATCGCCGCGACGATGGACAGTTGACCAGCGCTCCATCATAGAGCGCCCCGTGACCCAGCCCCCTGCACCGAAGATGCGTCGTCACGACCTGGACTGGATCCGGATCGCCGCCTTCGGCCTGCTCATCCTCTACCATGTGGCTCTGGTCTATGCGCCGTATGACTGGCACGTTCACAGCAGCCACACCTTCCCCTGGCTGCATGAAGCCCTGTTGGTCAGCAATCCGTGGCGGCTGACCCTGCTGTTTCTGGTCTCCGGCGCCGCGCTCCGGCTGATGTCACGCCGCCTGACGCCGTCCCAGGCGCTGAGGAACCGGGCCGCGCGCCTGATCCCGCCTCTGGTGTTCGGCACGGTCGTGCTGGTGACGATCCAGTCGTGGATCGAGGCCGTCGACAAGGGCGGTTTCTCAGGCGGCTATCTGTCCTGGCTGTGGCATGAGTTCAGCCCGGCGGGTCTGTCGAACGGGGTGCCGGTCAATCACCTGTGGTTCGTCGTTTACATCACCGTCTACAGCCTGATCGCCATCGCCCTGCTGACACGTCCAAACTGGATCGCAGCGGCTGAGGCCTGGCTGACGCGCGCCGTCTCGGGTTGGCGGGTGTTGCTCGTCCCCATCCTGTATCTGATCGTGATCCGGGTGACCCTGTTCCCGATCTTCGGCATCACCAACCGGCTCAGCTTCGACGTCTACAACCACTTCCTGTCCCTCGGGGCCTTCCTGTTCGGCTTCCTGCTGGTCAATCAGGAAGGCCTGTGGCGCGACCTGGAGAAATACCGCCGCCACGCCGTGCTGATCGCAGTCATCGTTTTGCCGGTCATGATGCTTCAGGCGGCCCATCCCGGCGGCGGGACCTGGTTTGGCGTCCCCCGGAACATCGTCTTCGCCATCGACCAGTGGGCCGTCATGGCCGCCATCCTGGGCTACGCTAGCCTCTATCTGCGCAACCGCTCGGGTGGGCCGGTGCTGCGCTATCTGATCGACGCCACCTTCACCCTGTATCTGGCGCACCAGACGGTGCTGGTCGTGGCCATCTGGCTGATCAAGCCCGCCGGCCTGTCCGCCCCCGTCGAAGCGCTCCTGCTGGTCGCCATCACCTTCGGGGTCAGCCTGCTGATCTATGAGATCGTGCGCCGCATCCCGCTGATCCGCCCGTTGTGGGGCTTGCGCCCCCTGCCCGCGCCGTCTCCCCGCCCGCTGTATCAGCGCCGCCGTCGCCTGCTGGCCGTCGGCGTGGCCGCGCCCCTGCTGGCGCTGGCGGCGGTCGGCGCCGCCGTGCTGACCTATCCCGGCTTTGACCACGCGCGTCAGTATCTCAGCGAGTTGGGCTCGCCCGACGCGCCGGTTCCGGCCCTGTTCAATGTCGCCATCCTGATCGCCGGGGCCATGTGCATGACGGCGGGTCTGGGCTTCGGCCTGGCCATCAGGGCCCTGACCGGCGCGCGGATCGCAGGCATACTGACCGCCGTCGTCTTCGCGGCGGCTGGAGCGGGTCTGATCCTGTCCAGCCTCTATCCCTGGCCCGACCCGCGCCACATGGCCATCAACCTGGGGCTGGGCATCCAGCTGGCGCCGTTGCTGCTGCTCTGGGGCCTGTGGGCGCACGCCGATCTGAAGCGGCTCAAGCTCTTCCTCGCCGTCACCTTCGTCGTCATGGCGGTGCTGACCGTCCTGACCAAACATCTGATCCTGCCCGGCCTGGTCAATGACGCCAATGTCGGCTGGTGGGAGCGCGGCTACGCCCTGACGCTGGTGGGCTGGGTCGGTGTCGCGGCCTATATTCTGGAGCGTCGACTGCGCAAACACGCAAACGGCGGCTGATCGCGATTGATCGCGTCGCCATGCCGCACCCCGCCCTGCGGGCCTGAAGCCGCAATCACGGAAATAAATCGCCGTTTCACTATTCCGTGATTGAAAATCGCGCGGAAGTGATCGACATTACGCGCGTGTTGCAATGCAGCAATCCCGCCCGGCGCTTTCGACCGGCATCAGGATCAAGGCGTCGTATAGAGAATGAACCATCTAGCGATCCAGTTTGACGTCGCAAACGCGCCGCTGGACCAGGAGGCCGAGCGCCCTGCCTGGACCTGGCTGCCTGACGAGTCTCCTCTGGCCATGCCCCGCCAGCCGCTGGACGGCCGCGCCGCCACGGCCGAGCAACGCACCGCCACGCCCGCCACCTCGCCCGCCGCCATCGGCCGCCGCCGCATGATTCTGGCCGCCCTGACCGTCGTGGTCACGGCGCTGGCCGCCATCGCGCCTTTCGTTCTCTACGCCCGCCACGGCTTCACGGCGCTGGAGATGGTCTCCTTCGGCCTGTTCCTGGTGCTGATCGCCGCCATCGGCTGCTGGTTCTCCAGCGCCGCCATCGGCTTCTGGGTGCTGCTGACCGGCCGCGAGCAGGCTGATCTGAAGTTCGCCCCCCATCCGCCCGAGCCGAGCCAGCGCACGGCCCTGCTGATGCCGCTGTATAACGAGGACGCCCGCGCCGCCTTCGCCCGCCTGGCCGTGATCGACTCATCGCTGGCGCGCCTGGGCGTGTCCGATGCCTTCGACATCTTCGTGCTCAGCGATTCGACCAAGGCCGAAGCCGCCGATCAGGAACATCAGGCCTATCTGGGTTTCCGCGCCCACGCCCACAGCCGCGTCTTCTACCGCCGCCGCGAGAAGAACACCGAGCGCAAGGCCGGCAACATCGCCGACTGGACCGGCAAGTTCGGCGGCGCCTATCCCTTCATGCTGGTGCTCGACGCCGACAGCACCATGGCCGGCGAGACCATCCTGCGCATGGTCGACGCCATGGAGCGCAACCCCGGCATCGGCCTGCTGCAGACCACGCCGACCATCATCAAGGGCTCGACCCTGTTCGCCCGCGTGTCGCAGTTCAGCGTGCGCCTGTACGGCCGCGTCGCCGCTGCGGGTCTGGCCTGGTGGGCCGGTTCCGAGGCCAGCTACTGGGGCCACAACGCCATCCTGCGCACCGAGGCCTTCGCCTCGGCCGCCCACCTGCCCATCCTGCCGGGCCGCGAGCCGTTTGGCGGCGCCATCCTCAGCCACGATGTGGTCGAAGCCGCCCTGCTGCGCCGCGCCGGCTGGGCCGTGCACGTCACCGCCGCCCTGGACGGCAGCTGCGAGGAAACCCCCTCGACCATGCTGGACTTCATCCGGCGCGACCATCGCTGGTGCCAGGGCAACATGCAGCACCTGGGTCTGCTGAACGTCCGCAGCCTGAACGGCATGAGCCGCACCCAGATGCTGATGGGCTTCATGGCCTATTTCTCGTCGCCCCTGTGGCTGATGTCGCTGATCGCGGGCCTGATCATCCAGTTGCAGTATCCGGTCGACTGGACCTCCTTCACCTATCTGCTGAACCCGCAGTTCTCGCCCTTCATGCTGGCGACCCTGCTGTCCGGCGTGCTGCTGATCGGCCCCAAGATCATGGGCGGCGTGCTGGTGCTGACCCGTCGCGGCGAGCGCCGCGCCTTCGGCGGCGCCGGCGTCGTCATCAAGGGCATGGCCATGGAGATCGCTCTCTCGGCCATCATCGCCCCCATCATGATGGTCGCCAGCACCAAGGCCGTGATCCAGATCGCCTGCGGCCACGACGCCGGCTGGCAGGCCCAGGACCGCGACGCCGACGGCGTGTCGTGGAAGGACGCCTTCCGCGCCATGCGCTGGCAGATGATCACCGGCGCCCTGTTCTGCGTCGGCCTGGCCTTCCGCCCGGATCTGGCCACCTGGTTCGCCCCGGTGGTCCTGCCCCTGCTGTTCGCCGCGCCGATCGTCGTCCTGACCTCACGCCGCCGCGTCGGCGAGGCCGTGGCCCGCGCCGGCTACCTGACCATCCCCGACGAAGGCGGCGTCAGCGTCCGCGCCATGCCCAGCGCGCCGCATCTGGTTCCCCTGCGCCCCGTGGCCGTCGCCGGCTGATCCACACGCCTGTGACGTCAGCGCCACAGGAAACGGGTTTGTGTTGCGACGCAGCGTAATCTCAGCTTCGCCATATGGCGCCGCAGCGCGCGCCTGTTAGGCTGACCGGGCTTTCAGAAGGCGGGAAGCGGCCCGGTCGCCTCGATCTCCATCCTGCATGGGGTTCGTGGCCGGGCCGCAGACCCGCTTCGAGCCCTCCCCGACATCGCCAGACCGGACCGCGCAGGCTTTCGCGCACGCAAAAATGCGGGCCGCATCCGCCGCCCGCATCCTGCAGTCCTGAAAATTCGATAGGCGCCGTTCGTGTCGGCGCGCCCGGCTCAGTGCTTCGACTTGCCCGAGCGCAGGAAGAAGAAGCCCGCAACAGCCATGACGATGGCCACGCCCGCCGCCGGGAAGAAGCCGCCGCCCGGCATGAACCAGATGGTCAGCATGGCCACGACGACAGCCGTCGCCAGCGAACCCCATTTGGCCAGGCCCTGGAACAGGTGGAAGGTCGAAACCTGCTCCTGGATTTCCTGCGAGCCATGCACATAGGCGTCGGCGGCATGGTCAGCGGCGGGAGCGGAGGAATGCGGGTCGGCCATTGTGTCTTCCACGAGTCATCGGACAGCGATGACGCTTTATAGCGGCGTCCGCCAAAGGCTCAAGGCGGCGCGGCGAATAGACCGCATCCACGGTCCCGGCGGCGTCAACCCAGCCGCTCGAACTGATCGATCAGCCCTTCCAGCCGCTTCGTGCCGATGGTCCAGAAGGCCGGATCGCGCGGGTTCAGGCCGAACGGCGCCAGGGCCTCGGCATAGGTCCGCGTCCCGCCACCGGCCAGCAGCTCGCGGTACAGGGGCGTGAACCCCTGCGGATCCTTCGCCCGTGTCTCCATCAGCGCCGCCACCAGCAGGTCGCCGAAGGCGTAGGCGTAGACATAGAAGGGCGCATGCACGAAGTGGCTGACATAGCTCCACCAATGCTCATAGCCGGCGTTCAGCGTCACCGCAGGCCCGAGGGACGCGCCCATCTCCTCCAGCCACAGGGCGCCTATACGGTCGACCGAGACCTCTCCGCGCGCGCGCTCGTCATGGAAGCGAGTCTCGAAGCGGTGGAAGGCGATCTGGCGCACCACGGTGTTCAGCCCGTCCTCGATCCGGCCCGCCAGCAGGCCGCGCTGCTCCTCCGGCGGCGCCGTCTTCAGCAGGCGGTCGAACGTCAGTCCCTCGGCAAAGATCGACGCTGTCTCCGCCAGCGTCAGAGGCGTGTCGGCCAGCAGGGTCCCCTGCCCCGCCGCCAGCGTCTGGTGCACCCCGTGGCCCAGCTCATGCGCCAGCGTCAGCACGTCGCGCCGCTCGCCCATCCAGTTCAGGAAGACATAGGGGTGGCGATCCGCCGTCACCGGGTGGGCATAGGCGCCGGACTGCTTGCCCGCCCGCGCCCGCGCATCGATCCACGGCTGGTCGAAGAAGCGGGCGGCCCGTTCCGAGAATTCTTCGCCCAGGTCCGCAAAGCTGGCCAGCACCAGCTCGCGCCCCTGCCCCCAGTCATAGGTGCGCGGCGCCGTGATCTCGACCGGCGCATTGCGGTCCCAGTGATCCAGCGTCTCACGCCCCATCGCCTTCGCCTTCAGCGCATAATAACGGTGCGACAGGCGCGGATAGGCGGCGGCGACCGCCTCTGCCATGGCGTCCACGGACTCGCCATCCACCTCATTGCCCAGATGGCGGCTGTCGGCGGGGCGTTTGAAGCCGCGCCAACGGCTTTCCAGCGCATGGTCGGCGGCGACGGTGTTCAGCACCATGGCCATGGTGCCTGCTCGCGCGCTCAGGGCCTGGCTCAGCCCCTCCGCCGCCGCCTTGCGCCGCGTCACAGCCGGATCGGACAATCGGTTCAGCGCCTCGGCCAGCGTCAGATCCTCGCCATCAGCCGTCGCCCGCAGCCCCGCCAGCGTCTCGTCGAACAGACGCGGCCACTGCGCCGTCAGCGGCCCGCGCTCGGCGATGTAGGTCTCCAGTTCCTGCGACAGCTCATGCGGCTTCATCGCCCGCACCCGCCGCAGCCAGGGCCGCCAGCGGGCCGCAGAGGCGTCCGCCGCCAGCGCCGCCTCCAGCTCGGCGTCCTCCAACTGGTTGATCTCCAGCGTGACCCAGACGGTCGGGGTGACGATGGCCGTCGTCTTCTCCCTCACCGTCGCTTCGAACCCCTGCGCCGCCGCATTGGAACGATCGGTCGAGGCCGCCAGAAAGGCGTAGGCCCCCAATCCCCCCAGCACGTCCGCCGCCTGTTCGTTCAGCGTCACCGCCTGATCCAGCAGCCGCCCCAGCGCCCCGGCGTCGGCCCGCGCCGCGATCAGCCGCCCCTCCAGCGCGTTCAACTGATCCACCAGCCCCTGCGCCTTCGACAGGTCAGCCTCGACCCGCACATCGTCTGGCGAGGCGTAGAGGTCGCTCAGGTCCCACAGGGGGGCTTCGGTCGGGGCGGCGGGGCTTTTGAAGGGGGCGTTCATGCCCTGTGTTGTGGGGACGCAGCGCGCGGGGCGCAACCGTTCAGCCGGGCTGAAACACCCGGATCAGGTCGCGCAGGTCCGGCTCGGCCACCAGATCCGCCGCCGTATCCCGGTCGAACCAGGCGCGGTCGCGCTCATGCGCCTCCTGCCAGGCATCCAGCTCGGTCACGACTCTCAACGGATAGACCGAAACCCGGCACCAGCGCGGCGCCCGTCGCTTCAGCACCTTCAGATAGCGGAACTCGCCTATGGCTTCGGCGCCGATCTCGCCCTCGATCCCGGCCTCCTCCAGCGCCTCCTGCGCGGCGGCCTGGGCGTCGGTCAGCCCAGCCATCAGCCCGCCCTTGGGCACGACCCAGCGCCGCGTCTCACGCGATGTGACCAGCATGATCTCCAGCCCGTCGGGGCCGTGTCGCCACGGCAGGGCGGCTACCTGACGCCGCTCGCGCAGCGGTTTTGCCTCTGGCGTCTGTGTCTCGGACATCAGCTCAGGAACACCCCGCCGATCCAGAAGAACAGCGCCGAAATCGCCGCCGCCGCCGGCATGGTGACGAACCAGGCCATGACGATGCTGCGCGCCACGCCCCAGCGCACCGCCGTCGCCCGCCGCGCCGCGCCGACACCGACAATGGCCCCGGTGATGGTGTGAGTGGTCGAAACCGGAATGCCCATGGCCGTGGCCGCGAACAGAGTGACAGCTCCGCCCGTCTCGGCGCAGAAGCCCTGCTGCGGGCTGAGGCGGGTGATCTTGGACCCCATGGTGTGCACGATGCGCCAGCCGCCCAGCAGCGTGCCCAGCGCCAGCGCGCCCTGACAGGTCAGCACCACCCACAACGGCACATGGAATTCCCCGCCCAGCAGGCCGCGCGAGTATAGCAGGATGGCGATGATCCCCATGGTCTTCTGCGCATCATTGCCGCCATGCCCCAGCGAATAGGCGGACGCCGAGACGAACTGCAGGCGCCGGAACACCTTGTCGGCGAAGCTGGGGTTGGAGCGGACGAACATCCACGACACCACCAGAACCAGCACCAGGGCCAGGACAAAGCCCACCGCCGGCGACAGGAAGATGGCCCCGATGGTCGTCAACGTGCCCTTCAGCACCACGGCGCCCAGACCCGCCTTGGCGATCCCCGCCCCCAGCAGTCCGCCGATCAGGGCGTGCGAACTGGACGACGGAATGCCCCGCCACCAGGTGATGATATTCCAGATGATGGCCCCCATCAGGGCACCGAAGATGACCCGGTCTGAAATGATGGAGGCGTCGACAATGCCCCGCCCGATGGTGTTGGCGACATGCAGGCCGAAGAACAGGAAGGCGATGAAGTTGAAGAAGGCGGCCCACCCCACGGCGTAGAAGGGCGGCAGCACCCGCGTCGCCACGATGGTCGCGATCGAATTGGCGGCGTCATGCATGCCGTTCAACAGATCGAACAGCAGGGCCACGCCGATCAGAAACACCAGAATCAACAGGGCGGCGTCCATCCGGGCCGCTCCTTACAGGTGCTCGACGAGAACGCCGTTGATGCGGTTGGCCACATCCTCGAACCGGTCGACCACCTTCTCCAGATGCTCATAGATCTGGCGGTCGATGATGAAGCCCAGGGTGTTGCCCCCGGTCAGGTCGTCCTTGTGATTCAGGAACAGCGCCTTCATGCCCTCGTCGTACAGTGTGTCGCTGGCGCTCTCCAACTGATCGATCTTCTCGGTCAGCTCATTCAGCCGCTCATGATGCTTGCGAATGGCGGGCAGCAGGGACACCGCCTCCACCGTCAGGGCGGCGCACTGGACGGTGATGTCGCCCAGCTCGCGCATCTTGGGCGCGAAGCTGGTCTTTTCGTAGAGGGTGATCGACTTGGCCGTCTTCTGCATCTGGTCGATGGCGTCGTCCAGGGAGTTGGTCAGCCCGCGGATGTCCGAGCGGTCGAAGGGGGTGATGAAGCTGCGGCGCACGGCGAACAGCACCTCGCGCGCCACCTCGTCGGCCTCATGCTCGTGATCCACGATCTTCTGGCACCAGTGGGCCACGTCGTCGCCGCCGTCCAGAACGTGGCGCAGGGCGTCCGCGCCCTTGATCAGGGTGGCGGCGTGGGCGTCGAACAGGCGGAAGAAGTTCTCTTCCTTGGGCAGCATCGCCTGAAACCAAGCCAGCATGGGTAAGCCTCCCCGTCGTCACGACCGTTGCGCGCTAGTGTCGTGTCCGCCGCTTTGCGTCAACCCGTCAGCGCACGGAGGATCGCCAGATCAACGCCGGTTCTTGGCCGCCGCCGCTCCCGCTGCATCCGAGCCGCAGTCGAACCGGGTGCAATATTTCTCCATGAGACTGGTCATGGCCGTCAGCATATGCGGCGCAATGGCGGTCTGGAGGTCCGTCTCGAATCGGATGCTCTTGCGCGAAATCGAGGCGCCGAGAGGTGTGCTGCTAAAGGCGATCAGCGCCTCCAATTCCTCCGCCGTGAACAAATCGGCCACGGGGTCACGCAGATCGGCAAGCGTCTTCGTCAGGACATCGCCCATCATCGGTGTGAAATTCGCCACCAGCCATGCCCGCTCATCAGCTGCAATACCTTCCGATTCTTCAAAGCTGCGCCTGATCTCGTCGTTCATGGCGTTGAAAACGTCCGGCGACATGCTGATGGCCAGATACTCGTCGGCCAGAGCCAGGCGTCGGTCCCGGTCATCGGCGACCACAACCGTCTCCGACTGCGCGTTCGCATGAAGGGGCGCAATCGCCGCTGTCGTCAGCACCGCCAGCCCCAGGGCCGTCATCAGAATCCGCATGGTCTTCCCCCTCCGTTCGCTTCACGTTTCGCTGTTCCGGCAAAAAGAGGCAATGGCCTGGGGCGGCGGTTCAGTCTTTCAGGCGCTGATCGTGCGCGGCCTGTGCGCTTTCTACATCGGCCATATGCGTCTCGGCCCAGTCGATCATCGGCTGCAGGGCTCCGATCAGGGTCCGTCCCAGCGGCGTCACCGCATAGGTCACCGACACGGGAACCGTCGCCTCGACCGTGCGCGACACCAGGCCGTCGCGCTCCAGCTGGCGCAGGGTCTGGCTGAGCATCTTCTGCGACACCCCCTCCACCCGCCGCTTCAGGGCGTTGAAGCGCATCGGACCGTCATCCAGCGTGGTCAGCAGCAGCACGGTCCACTTGTCCGCGATCCGGTCCAGCAGGCTGCGGGTCGGGCATTGGGCGGCGTAGACGTCGCCGCGCGCGATCCCGGCGGTCACCGCCAGGGAACCAGGTGAGATTTCGGTGCCTTCTTGCATGATCACTCTCCCTACATCACCTGGTATCCAATGGAAACCAAGGAGCCCATCATGAAAGTCGCAGTCCTCGGCGCCAGCGGAAACGCCGGTGCGGAAATCACCCGGGAACTGGCCCGCCGCGGCCACGCCGTGACCGCCATCGCGCGCAATGCAGAGACCATTCCCACAGGCGAGAACATCACGCCCACGACGGGCGACGCTTCCGATCCCACAACCCTGGCGCCGCTGATCGAGGGCGCCGATGTGGTGGTCAGCGCCCTGCACCACACCATACTGGCCGACACCCTGTTGAAGGCGGTCAAGGACGCGGGCGTGCCGCGCCTGCTCGTCACCGGCGGCGCCGGCAGCCTGGAGGTCGCGCCCGGCCTGCAACTGATCGACACCCCAGACTTTCCGGCGGAGTGGAAGCCCTTCGCCCAGACCGGCGTCGCCTTCCTGACGCGTCTTCGCGACGAGACCCAGGTCGACTGGACCTTCTTCTCACCCGCCGCCGTCATCGAGCCCGGCCCGCGCCTCGGCCGTTTCCGCCTGGGCGGCGACCAGCTGGTCACGGACGCCGACGGAAACAGCCGCATCAGCTTCGCCGACTACGCCATCGCCATGGTGGATGAAGTGGAGCAGCACCGGCACAGCCGTCAGCGCTTCACCGCCGCCTACTGACGTCTCAGCCGTTGGGTTCTGTGTCGGGCAGGTGCGGCGTCGCCAGCCGCCCGACCCAGGCCGTCAGGGCGTCGACATAGGACTGCAGGAATTTGCGGTGCGATTCATCGACGACGTTATGATCGGCGTCGATGGCCCCGGGCTTGAGCTGCGTATAGGCCTCGGGCTGGGTCATCATGATCACCTCCAGGCCCGCCACGCACTGCTTCAGGTGCAACTGGGCCGCCATGGCCCCGGGCGCGCCGGGAGACACGCCGATGACGGCGCCCGGCTTGCCCTTGAACGAGTTATGGCCCCACGGCCGCGAGGCCCAGTCGATGGCGTTCTTCATCAACGCGGGGATGGAGCGGTTGTACTCCGGCGTCACGAACAACAGACCGTCCGCCGCCTCCACCCGTTTTTTGAAGGCCCAGACTTCGGCGGGCGGATTGCTCTCCATGTCGCCATGGAACATCGGCAGGTCGGTCAGGGGCACGAAGTCGAACGTCAACCGTTCGCCCGCCAGCTTCTCCAGCGCATGGGCCAGGGACTGGTTCAGCGACCCGGTGCGGGCGCTTCCGACGAGGACGGCGATCTTGGGCATGGGGGAGGACTCCGACAGATTTCAACTGCAACCGTCGGCGTTCCCTATCGTTCCCGCAAGTGCTGAAAAACGAAAAAACGGCGGCGGAGATCGCTCTCCACCGCCGTGATTTTCTTTAGCCTGACGCGTCTCCGCGCGGCTCAGATCAAGCCAGCGAAGCCGGGTCGATCTTGAAGCCGGGGCCCATCGTCGAGGACAGGCTGATGCGCTTGACGTAGGTGCCCTTGGCGCCGGCCGGTTTGGCGCGGTTCAGAGCGTCGACGTAAGCCTTCACGTTGGCTTCCAGGGCGTCCTGCGTGAAGGAAGCCTTGCCGATGCCGCCGTGCGCGATGCCGGCCTTTTCGACGCGGAACTCAACGGCGCCGCCCTTGGCGTCCTTGACGGCCTGAGCGACGTTCGGGGTCACGGTGCCGACCTTGGGGTTGGGCATCAGGCCGCGCGGGCCCAGCACCTTACCCAGACGACCGACCAGGGCCATCATGTCGGGCGACGCGATGACGCGGTCGAAGTCCATGAAGCCGCCGTTGATCTTCTCGTACAGATCTTCAGCGCCGACGTGTTCAGCGCCAGCGGCGCGGGCTTCGTCAGCCTTGGCGTCCTTGGCGAAGACGGCGACCTTGACGTCGCGGCCCGTGCCGGACGGCAGGTTCACCACGCCGCGGACCTGTTGGTCGGCGTGACGCGGGTCGACGCCCAGGTTGACGGCGATCTCGATGGATTCGTCGAACTTGGCCTTGGCGTTGTCCTTGACGGCCTTGATGGCGTCCGAGAACGACATCAGGGCGTTGACGTCGCCGGTGCGGGCTTTCTGAGCCTTGGTTTGCTTGGCCATGTGCTTAGCCCTCCACGACGTTGAGGCCCATGGCGCGAGCCGAGCCTTCGATGATCTTGGTCGCGGCGTCCAGGTCGTTCGCGTTCAGATCCTTCATCTTCTTTTCGGCGATTTCACGCAGCTGGCTGCGCGAGATCTTGCCCGCCACTTCGCGGCCCGGAGCCTTGGATGCGGACGTGATGCCGGCGGCCTGCTTGATGTAGTGGGTCGCGGGCGGGGTCTTGGTGATGAAGGTGAAGCTCTTGTCCTGATAGACCGTGATCACGGTCGGCAGGGGCGTGCCCTTCACTTCCTTCTCGGTGCGCGCGTTGAACTCCTTGACGAAGCCCATGATGTTGACGCCGCGTTGACCCAGTGCCGGGCCGATCGGGGGCGAAGGCGTGGCGGAGCCAGCCGGAACCTGCAGTTTGATGTAGCCGAGAATCTTCTTGGCCATTGGTCTCTCCTTACGATGATCCTGAACTCAATCAGGACCGGTGAGCCGTGGTCTGGCATGGCTGCCTCCCACGGATTTACGAAGGTCTCCCCTCGCCGCCCTGTTCAGAGCGAGGCGCGCGTATAGCCGAAGCAGCCCCCAAACGCAAACGGCGGCCTGAAGGCCGCCGCTGCTGAACTCAAACCGGTCAGGACGCGATCAGGCCGCGACCTTCTCCACCTGGCTGTATTCCAGATCGACCGGGGTCGGACGACCGAAGATGGACACCGCCACGCGCAGGCGGGCGTTGTCCTCGTCGACGCTTTCCACCTGGCCGTCGAAGCTGGCGAAGGGTCCGTCGATGACCTTGACGGTCTCGCCGATGTCGAAGCGGATGGTGGGCTTGGGACGTTCGACGCCCTCTTCCACCTGGCCGATGATGTTCTGGACTTCACGCTCCGAGACCGGCAGCGGCTTGGTGCCGCCCGCGGCGCCCAGGAAGCCCGTGACCTTCGGCGTGTTCTTGACCAGGTGATAGGCTTCGTCGGTCAGCTCCATCTTCACCAGCACATAGCCGGGGAAGAATTTGCGTTCCGAGTTCACCTTGCGGCCGCGGCGGATCTCGACGACGTCCTCGGTCGGAACCAGGATTTCGGAGAAGTTTTCCGACAGACCCATCAGCTTGGCCTGATCCGTCAGGTGCTGGGCGACCTTCTTCTCGAAGTTCGAATAGGCCTGGACGATGTACCACTTGTGGCGCGGGTTGGCGGCGGGTTTGGCGGTTGCGTCGGTCATTGGGGGGTCTTTCTCACTGGCCGATCGCGAGGATGTAGCGCGAGGCGAGGGCCAGGCCGGCGTCCACGACGTAGAAGAAGAAGGAGGCGATCAGCACCATGATCAGCACCATCACCGAGGTGACCCACGTCTCCTTGCGCGACGGCCAGACGATCTTGCGGCCCTCGGCGCGAACCTGGCCGAGGAATTGAGGAATCGACGTCCGCTTCTTCGGCGCGGCGGTGTCCGCCGCAACGGTTTGACCCGCCAGCGCCGGCTGGGCGTTCTGAACGGGTGTGCGGCGACCCTTGGGGGTCTTGGCCTTGGCCATTTTGACGTCTCTTCAACTCTTGGTCCTGGAAACCAGATGGGAAGTCCCACCCGGTTTCGACAGGGGATGAATGGCAGGAGTGGAGGGACTCGAACCCACGACCCTCGGTTTTGGAGACCGATGCTCTACCAGCTGAGCTACACTCCTTAAGGTCCCGGACAAAGCACAACGCGCCGTGGGTTTCCCCAACGGCGCGCCCGCGTCGCCAGACCGGGGCGTATGCCCGACCGGGACAGGGTTTTCAAGGGCCAACCGCCTTGTCGGCGATCATTCCTCGTAGTGGGCCGCGCGAGCTTCACGTTCGTCTTCGGCCTTGACCACCTGGCGGAAGATCAGCTTGTCGATACGGCGGTCGTCCATGTCGACCACCTCGACCTCGAAACGTCCGACCTGCAGCACCTCCCCCTCGTCGGGCAGGCGCGACAGCTGATGCAGAATCAGGCCCGCCACAGTGTGGAAGCTTTCGTTGTCGCCGAAATCCTCGCCCAGGATGTCGCACAACTCGTCCAGATCGGTGCGGCCGTCCACCAGCCAGCTGCCATCGGCGCGCTGGGTGACATAGGCGTGGTCGTCGTCATGAGCTTCGTTGAAGTCGCCGGCGATCATTTCCAGAATGTCTGTGGCCGTCACCACGCCTTCGAAGGCGCCGTATTCATCGACGATGAAGGCCATGTGCACATGGGTGCCCTTCAGGATCTCCAGCGCCTTCAGAACCGAAGTCGACTGCGGGATGAAGGCGGGCTCGGCGACATGATTGATCACGTCCAGCTCGCCGGTGGTCAGCAGGCTGTCCAGCAGATCCTTCTTGTGGACCACGCCCATGGGGTGATCCAGATCACCGTCCTTGGCCACGACGATTCGCGAATAGGGACAGACGCGGATTTCCTCGCGCAGCACCTCGGGCGGGTCGTCCAGCGCCACCCAATAGACGTCGGTGCGCGGCGTCATCGCCACCCGCACAGGCCGGTCGCCCAGGGTCAGGATCTCCTCGATCATCTCCTGTTCCTCAGGCTCGATCAGGCCGGCCGAGGTGCCTTCCGCCAGAATGGTCTCCACCTCTTCCTGGGTGACGTCGGAGCCGTCGCGGTCCTTGACGCCCATGATCTTGAGGATGCCGGAGGTCGAAGCCGTCAGCAGCAGCACGAACGGATGCAGCACAATGGCCAGGGTCGAGATCGGCGCCGCCATCTTGGCCGCGATCGTTTCAGGGAAGATCAACGCCAGACGCTTGGGCACCAGTTCGCCGACGATCAGCGACACATAGGTGATGCAGATGACCACCAGGGCTGTGGAGAAGAACTGCGTATAGGCCGCCAGGGCCGGGAACGCGACTTCCAGAATCTTGTCCAGCTCGCCCGCGATTGTGGCCTGGCCATAGGCGCCCGCCAGAATGCCGATGGCGGTGATTCCCACCTGCACGGCCGACAGGAAGTGCGTCGGGTTCTCTGAAAGCTTCAGCGCGGCCCTGGCCCCGCGATCTCCGCGTTCGGCCCGGCTCTGCAGCCTGGATTTTCGGGAAGAGACGACCGCAAGTTCGGTCATGGCGAACAAGCCGTTCAGCACCACGAGCAGCAGTACGACGACGATGGCGATGGCTAACATCTAGTGGGGCGGAACCGGCGCGGCGCAACATTCGGCAATCCGCAGCGCGACAATAAGGGCAAACGCCCCGCTGCGCCATGGATTCTTGATCAGCGCGTCCGACCGGCCTCGATCCCGCCATAGGCGCCGCGCGAATGGCCATCGTCCTGCATCGTCGCACAGGCCGACATTCCGATCAGCGTCCCGATGAACAGCCCCGTCCGAAGCGCGCGCCACATGGTTACCAAATCCTTAATGATCTTCATGAACGTTAAGAGCCTGATTTGTCGGATGCGCAATCCCTTTACGCCTGTGGGTTGAGCGGGCTCCCCCTCCTCCTTGTGGGGAGAGTGGTCGCTCAGCAACCGGGTGGGGAGGGCTGGGTGAGCCAGATTCCGCGCCCGCCCGTTTCGCGCAACAAAAAGCCCCGCCGGATTGCTCCAGCGGGGCCTCTCTATTGGTTCAAAGCGCCTCTGGAAGACAGACGCTCAGATCATCGGCCTCAAGCAGCGCGTAAGCGCGTTAGGCCAGGCAAGAATGACTACTCGATGATCTTGGCGACGACGCCGGCGCCGACGGTGCGGCCGCCTTCGCGGATGGCGAAGCGCAGGCCCTGGTCCATGGCGATCGGCGTGATCAGTTCGACGTTCAGCTCGGCGTTGTCGCCGGGCATGATCATCTCAACGCCTTCCTTCAGGTGAACGATGCCCGTCACGTCCGTCGTGCGGAAGTAGAACTGCGGGCGGTAGTTCGTGAAGAACGGCGTGTGACGGCCGCCTTCTTCCTTGTTCAGGATGTAGGCTTCAGCCACGAACTTGGTGTGCGGGGTGATCGAACCCGGCTTGCACAGCACCTGGCCGCGCTCGACGTCTTCACGCTTGGTGCCGCGCAGCAGCACGCCCACGTTGTCGCCGGCCTGGCCCTGGTCCAGCAGCTTGCGGAACATTTCAACGCCCGTGCAGGTCGACTTCTGGACCGGACGGATGCCGACGATTTCGACTTCTTCACCCACCTTGACGATGCCGCGCTCGACGCGACCGGTCACAACCGTGCCGCGGCCCGAGATCGAGAACACGTCTTCGACCGGCATCAGGAAGGGCAGGTCCACCGGACGTTCCGGCTGCGGGATGTAGGCGTCGACCGTCTCCATCAGCTTGATGACCTGGTTCTCACCGATCTCCGGGTTGACGCCGTCGGTCGCGGCCTTGGCCGAACCCATGGTCACCGGGATGTCGTCGCCCGGGAACTGGTAGGAGCTCAGCAGTTCGCGGATCTCCATCTCGACCAGTTCCAGCAGCTCGGCGTCGTCGACCAGGTCGACCTTGTTCATGAACACCACCAGAGCCGGCACGCCGACCTGACGGGCCAGCAGGATGTGCTCGCGCGTCTGCGGCATCGGGCCGTCAGCGGCCGAAACCACCAGGATCGCGCCGTCCATCTGAGCGGCGCCCGTGATCATGTTCTTCACATAGTCGGCGTGGCCCGGGCAGTCGACGTGGGCGTAGTGACGGTTGGCCGTCTCATATTCCACGTGCGACGTGTTGATCGTGATGCCGCGCGCTTTTTCTTCCGGCGCATTGTCGATGTCGGCGTAGTTCATCGCCTTCGAACCGTTGGCCTTCGCCAGCGTCATCGTGATCGCCGCCGTCAGCGTCGTCTTGCCGTGGTCAACGTGACCGATCGTGCCGATGTTGCAATGCGGCTTGCTGCGTTCGAACTTTTCCTTGGCCAT
>Ga0233377_1000309_pt1 | contig 24647 bp, 15 predicted proteins | sample ElkDunMinimDraft_6_FD_191540 | JGI IMG/M metagenome (GOLD analysis project Ga0233377, IMG submission 191540) | Fecal eukaryotic communites from dung pellets of Tule Elk in California, USA - Elk Dung E36 | ecosystem: Host-associated > Mammals > Digestive system > Large intestine > Fecal | place...
CGCGCTTGCCCTGGAAGATGCGGGCCATCCCGCGTGAGAGGAGCAGCTCCGCTCGGTCGTGCGGCCCGGGATCGAGCTCGGCGAGAGCGCGCGTCGTCCGCTCGATGAACGGCGCGAGCGGTCCTCGCGAGAGCGCAACGGGTGCATATGCGAGCAGCGCCAACGTCCCATTCGGATCGCGCACGCGATGGGATCGGTCGAAGGCGCGCTCGAGGTTCTTGCGCTCGGCGGCGATGATCTCGAGCGGAGGCGCCGGAACGCGTGCCCGGAGGCTCGCGTAGTGCCGGGCGTGGCGCTGCTCGACGACCTGCGCGTCCTTCGTCTTCGCGAGCTTCTCCGAGGCGAACGCTCGCAGCGTCTCCGGCAGCGCGTACCGGCGCTCCTGTCCGTCGTCGACGCGGACGAGCGACGCCTCGACGAGCCGCTCGAGGGCGCGCGCGATGCGCAGGCGCTCCTTGGAGGCGGGGTCGGCGCTTCCAGCAGCCACCGCATACGCCGCGTCGAGAAGGAAGCCGCCGCGGAAACACGAGCAGGCCGCGAGGACGCGCGCGTCTTCCTCTTCGAGCTCCTCCCAGGAGAGCGCGAATGCCGATCGGATCGAGCGTTCGCCGCGTTCGTCCTCGAGCAGGTCGAGCCGCTCGGCGAGGAGATCCGCGACATCCTTCTCCGAGAGCGCGACCATGCGCGATGCGCACAGCTCGATCGCGAGCGGGACGCCTTCGAGCTTGCGGACGATCGTGGCGACGGTGCGCGCATTCGCCGGCGTGATCCGGAACCCGGCCCGGACTGCGGCGGCTCGCCGGACGAAGAGCTGGACCGCCGCGCTTGCGGCGATCTTCTCGTGGTCCTTCTCGCGGGCCGAGGGGACGTCGAGTGGTCCTAGAGCCACGCGACATTCTCCCTTCACCCCGAGGCGTCCTCGTGTGGTCACGAGGAACGAGGCGCTCGGAGCTTCCCGGAGCCAGGTATGGATGAGCTTCGCGAGGGCGACGCGGCAGCGGTCGGCGCCGTCGAGCACGACGAGCACCCGCCGGCGCAAGGCAAGCGCTCGTCCGATGCGTTCCGAGACATTCGCGGTGTCCGCGCCCGCGCTGGTCGCGAGGGTGAGCGAGCGCGCAAGCTCGTGGACCACGTCGCTTGCAGTCCGTGCACCTTCGAGCCCGCAGACGAGCGGGCCACCATCGGCATGGGACCGGAGCGTGGTGGCCGCGTCGGGCTTTGCGCGGCGCTTCTGCCTCGCGAATGCGGTCGCCAGCGCGCTCTTGCCGATCCCGGGCGGCCCGGTCAGGACGACCACGCGATGGGCCGTGAGCGCGCGCCCGAGCGCGAACGCCTCGCTGTCACGGAATGAGAGCGCCTCGTCCACCATGAGATCGGCCCATCAGGCAGCATACGTGAGCCCGGGTCCGGATCGCGGCGTCTGGCGCGCTTTCCCCTCGTGATCCGGATCAGGGGCCGGACGCGCCGCGCACGACCTACATACGTACCCGTCCAGCGACCCGCGGCGAGACGAATGTGCACGCCCGCGTCGCCCCGGCCGCGCCGCGATCTCGGCTCCGAGTCGAGGATCCGACAAAACGAAGCGAGGCGGCTTCGAGGGCCGCCTCGCAACGTCGTCCTTCGCGACCGATCCCTCGTCTCGCTCCGGCTTCGCCTGCGCGGCGATGGAGGAGACGCCCGATCGGCGCGAGGCCTCAGATGTCGAAGTAGAGGTAGAACTCGTGCGGCGTCGGCCGCATGCGGATCGGGTTGAGCTCCTTGGTCCGCTTGTAGTCGAGCCACTCGGCGATGGCGTCCTTCGTGAAGACGTCGCCGCGGAGGAGGAACTCGTGATCGCGCTCGAGCGCGTCGAGCGCCTCTTCGAGGCTGCCCGGCATGTGCGGGACGTTCTTCAGCTCCTCGGGGCTGAGCGCGTAGATGTCCTTGTCGAGCGGATCACCCGGGTCGATCTTGTTCTGGATGCCGTCGAGACCCGCGAGCATCATCGCGCTGAACGCGAGGTACGGGTTGCAGCTCGGATCCGGGAAGCGGATCTCGATGCGGCGCGTCTTCGGGGACGGGCCGGTGATCGGGATGCGGACGGACGCGGAGCGGTTGCGGCTCGAATAGGCGAGGTTGACCGGCGCCTCGAAGCCCGGGACGAGACGGCGGAAGCTGTTCGTCGTCGGGTTCGTGAACGCCGCGAGCGACTTCGCGTGCTTGATGATGCCGCCGATGTAGTGGAGCGCCATCTGGGAGAGGCCCGCGTAGCCGTCGCCGTGGAAGAGGGGCTTACCCTCCTTCCAGAGTGACTGGTGCACGTGCATGCCCGAGCCGTTGTCACCGAAGAGCGGCTTCGGCATGAACGTCGCCGCCTTGCCGTGCTTGCGGGCGATGTTCTTCACGACGTACTTGAACCACATCAGCTGATCGGCGGCGGGGAGGAGCCGATTGTACTTGATGCCGATCTCGCACTGGCCGCCGGTGGCGACCTCGTGGTGGCCGACCTCGACCTCGATGCCCGAGGCCTGGAGCTGCAGCATCATCTCCTGGCGGATGTTCGCCAGCGTGTCGGTCGGCGGGACGGGGAAGTAGCCTTCCTTGTGGCGCGTCTTGTAGCCGAGGTTCGGATACTCCTCGCGGCCCGTGTTCCAGGCGCCCTCGACGCTGTCGAGGAAGTAGTAGCCCTCGTTCGGCTTCGAGTGATCGAAGCGGACGTCGTCGAAGAGGAAGAACTCCGCCTCGGGACCCATGAAGGACGTGTCGGCGATGCCGGTCTGGCGGAGGTACGCCTCGGCCTTCCTTGCGACGTGGCGCGGATCGCGCGAGTACGGCTGCTTCGTGATCGGATCGTAGACGCTGCAGACGAGCGACAGCGTCGGATGGGCGAAGAACGGATCGAGCTTCGCCGTCTCCGGATCCGGGATCATGGTCATGTCGGACGCGTTGATCGGCTGCCATCCACGCACCGACGACCCGTCGAACTGGATGCCGTCCTCGAAGAGGCCTTCATCGAGCCGCGCGACGGGCAGCGTCGTGTGCTGCCACACGCCCGGATAGTCGATGAACTTGAGGTCGACGAACTTGACGTCGTTCTTCTGCGCGAGCTCGATGATTTCCTTCGGCTTCATGGCTTCCTTGCTTTCCCCCGGGAGACTCGTGGGGATCGTGACTAGATCGCTTCCTTGCCGCGTTCGCCGGTGCGGATGCGCACGGCTTCTTCGATCGGGCTGACGAAGATCTTCCCGTCGCCGATTCGTCCGGTCTTGGCGCTCTTCTCGATCGCGTCGAGCACGTCATGGACGAGCTCGTCCGGGACGACGATCTCGATCTTCACCTTCGGTACGAAGTCGACGACGTACGCCGAGCCTCGATAGACCTCTTTCTTACCGCCCGTGCGACCGAAGCCTTTGACCTCGGTCACGGTCATGCCTTGCACGCCAACCTCGCTGAGGGCGTCTTTCACCTCGTCGAGCTTGAACGGTTTGATGATGGCCTCGATTTTCTTCATTGAACGCTTCGTTTTGGCGCGGCGCAGTGGTTTGGCGGGCGCAGCGCGGGCAGCATCAGACACCTGGTGCTGAAGGCTGCCAAGCGCTTTTCCTCTCTCTTTTGCTCGCGCCCGGTTTCGGAAATGTTTCGGTCCAGTGGCCGGAGGAAATAAAGACGTGCTGACGCGCGGCGGCATCGGGGACGTAGCATGACCCGGGTGCGAGAGGCTGCGGCGACACGCGAGATCGAAGGCCGGCAGCGCCGCGGTCGTCCGTCCGCAGAGCTTCTTCGGGTGCGAAGCGCGACCGGTGCGGTGCGACGATGAGCGAACGCGTGCTCGTGCTCGATCGCACGTCGTCGGCCCCACGCCCGACGCCCATCGAACGGTTGGACGAATCGACCTGCAGCCTCTGGGTGAAGCGGGACGATCGGATCGCGCCGCTCTACGGCGGCAACAAGGTCCGTAAGCTCGAACGGCTCCTCGGTGCAGCACGTGCTTCGGGCAAGTCGCGTATCCTGACCATCGGCGCGGCGGGCAGTCATCAGGTCGTCGCCACCGCGCTCTACGGACAGCAGGAAGGTTTCGAGGTGGCCGCCGTCCTCGTCTCGCAGCCATCGAGCGAGCACGCGAGGAACAACCTCCGCGTCGCGCTCGCGCATGGCCTCCGGCCGATCGTCGCGTCGTCCTGGGCGGCCGCGCCCGCGCTCGCGACCGCGCACCTGCGGAAGGACAGGTACCTCGTTCCGCTCGGTGGATCGAACGCCCTTTCTTCGGTGGGCTTCGTCGATGCGGCGCGCGAGGTCGCCGCCCAGGTCGCCGCGGGCGTGATGCCCGAGCCCGAGGATGTCGTCGTCGCGATGGGATCGGGCGGCACCGCCGCCGGGCTCGCCGTCGGCTTCGAGGCCGCAGGGATGCGGACGCGCGTGATCGGTGTCGCCATCTCGCCGCCCGTGCGCCTCGTATCGATGCTGGCGCAGCGGCTCGTGAAGAGCACCGGCGAGCTCGTCGGTCTTACGCCGGGGCGCATCGCGAGGGCGCGTGAGCGGCTCGTGCTCGAGCGCAGCTGGCTCGGCCGCGGGTATGGCCATGCGACGCCGGAGGGCGAGGCGGCCACCTCCGAGGCCGCTCGCCTTGGCCTCGCGCTCGATGCGACGTACACGGCGAAGGCATTCGCTTGCGCGCTTTCGCGTGCGAGGAAGAAGAGCGGAACGATCCTCTTCTGGCACACGCTCTCGACCGCGCCGATGGATCCGCTCCTCGCCTCTGCACCCGAGCTGCCCGCGGACGTGGCGCGTCTCTTCCGCTGAGCTACTCGGTCGTCGTCGCGGGGGCCGCCGTCGTCGCCGGGGCCGTCGTCGTCGCTGGGGCCGCCGTCTTCGCGGGGGCCGCTGTCTTCGCGGGATCTGCGGTCGCCGCGTTCGGCACGGGCGCGTCGTTGGCGGTGGGCGCATCCGCCGTCGCCGCCGCCGCGGGCTTGGGACGCGGCTTCTTCGCCGGACGCACCGGAGCTGCGTTCGAGGACGGTAGGTCCTCCGGGGTCAAGGCCGTCGGTGTCGGGCTCGAGACCGTCGGCGTCGACGCGGTCGGCTCGGCGATCGGCGCGGGCGCGGCAAGGGCTTCCGGCGTGACGAAGGTCGGCGATGACGGCGTCGTCGGTGCCGGCGGCGCAGCGATCGTCTGCATCGGGGTGGCCGGGGCCGCGCTCGGCACGCGTCGGCCGGCGAGGAAGCCGCCCACGGCAACGCCGACGATTGCGAGGACGATCGACGCGAGCGTCATCTTGCGGCGCCGCTCGGCGCGCAGCGCGAGGTGCTCGTCGCGCTCGGTGTTTGGCGCGAGCTCGCTCACCGGGATCGGTTCGATCACGGACGGCGTCGCCGGCAGCGCGACTCCGCCAGCCGATGACGACGGTCGCGGGCTCGGTCCCGAGCCGCGATCGGACGGTCGTGGATTCGGTCCCGAGCCGCGATCGGACGCTGAAGGGAGGGGGACCGTCTTCGGTCCCGAGCCGCCCGTCGTCGGACCACCGCGCGATGGCTCGTTTCCAGCGTCGACCGGCGTCGTCGTGACGCCGCGCGCGGCGTCGCGCGGATCGCCGAGCGTCTTCGTCGAGTCCTCCGCGCTCGGCGGCTGGTTCCTCGCTCGGTCGCCTGCCTGCGGGTGGCTGCCGTGAGCGTTCGGCCGGCTCGCGCGCATCGCCGCGGCGAACCCCGCCGACGTGAAGACCTCGGTGTCGCCCGTCGCGTCGACCGCGGCAGCAGCCTGCGGCACGATCACGGCGGTGTGCTTCCCGGTGCCGTCGGGGAGCACGTTCGGATACGCGTCGAGCAGACGCAGGGTCACCGCTTCCGCGCTCGGGATGCGCGCGTCGCGATCGTGGACGAGCATGTCGTCGACGACCTTCGCGAGCTCCTGCGGGATCCAGGGGGCGACGTCGTTCAGCGGCTTCGGGCGTGAGGTGAGGATGCCGACGATGGTGCCGTGATAGCTGCCGCGATCGGTGAACGGCGGCGTCCCGGCGAGCGCCTCGTAGAGGACGGCGCCGAGCGACCAGATGTCCGCGCGTCCGTCGACGTCGTCTTTCCCCTCGGCCTGCTCCGGGGACATGTAGAGCGGAGTCCCGATGGGTGTGCCGCTGCCCGTGATGCGCGCGCTGCCCGGCGCGTCGCTCAAGAGCTTCGACACCCCGAAATCGAGCAGCTTGACGAGCATCTGCCCGTTGTCGCGCGCGGTGAGATAGACGTTTGCCGGCTTGAGATCGCGGTGGATGACGCCCGCTTCGTGCGCCTTCACCAGACCACGCGTGATCTGGTGCGCGAGCATCACGCCGGTCTTCACGTCGATGCTTTTGTCGCGCTCGAGGCGGCTCTGGAGATCCTCACCCGTGAGGTGCTCCATGACCATGTAGAGCCCGACGCGCGCGTCCGCGCCGACGTCGAACACGTCGACGATGTGCTCCGAGTTGATCTGACCGGCAGCGCGCGCCTCACGGCGGAAGCGAGCGACGATGAGCTCGCTCTCCTTCATCGACTTGTCGATCAGCTTGATTGCGACGCGCTTGCCGAGGTCGAGGTGCACGGCCTCGCACACGACCCCCATGCCACCGGCGCCCAGAATGCGACGGACCTCGTATTTCCCGCCGACCGCCAGGCCGACCAACGAGCTGTACGTCGCCGCCACCGCCAAAACCCTCTCTTGGGTGCCTTGAGATCCGGACCTGGTCACACGCGCCGAGCCCTGGTGGGGACCCGAGCGAGCGAGTTTCCCAGCATAGCGTGTATCGGAGGCGCGCCCGATACACGCGAGCACTCCTTCGTACGCTTCTGGACGGGCCCGGATCCCTTCCTGGACCGAGGCTCGTCGCGGATTTCACTCGAGAAGTTTCCGGTCTGTCGGACCTCGTACGGGGGTGTGGGTGCGCTTACTACCGCCGAGGCGCGGGGCCCGAGCGTCACGGAGGCAAAGGGCGGACGCAATGGCGCGTCCGCTCTCGCCTCTCACTCACTCCTCGTCGCTTCGGAGCTTCGCCAGGACGGTGAAGTCCTCGAGCGTCGACGTGTCGCCCTTGGTCTCGAGGTTCCCTGCTGCGATGTCCTTGAGGAGCCGGCGCATGATCTTCCCCGAGCGAGTCTTCGGCAGAGCGTCGGTGAAGCGGATCGCATCGGGACGCGCGAACTTCCCGATCTCCTTGTCGATGTGCTCGGCGAGCTTGTGCTTCAGGTCCTTGGGGTCCTGTCCCGCCTTGAGCGTGACGAAGACGACGAGAGCTTGGCCCTTGAGGTCATCGGGCCTGCCGACCGCGGCTGCCTCGGCCACCGCCGGATGGCTCACGAGCGCGCTCTCGATCTCGGCCGTGCCGATGCGGTGACCAGCGACGTTGAGCACGTCGTCGATGCGCCCGACGACCCAGAAGTAGCCGTCCTGGTCACGACGCGCGCCGTCCCCGGTGAAGTAGACGTCCGGCATCACGTCCCAGTACGTCTTGAAGTAGCGCTCGTCGTCGCCCCAGAGCGTGCGCGCCATCGACGGCCACGGCTTGCGGATGACGAGCTTGCCGCCCTCGTTCGGGCCGCACTCGTCGCCCCGGTCCTTCACGACGGCGATGTCGACGCCGAAGGAGGGAAGGCCCGTCGCGCCGGGCTTCGAGTAGCAGGCGCCGGGCAGCGTCGTCAGCATGATCGCGCCGGTCTCCGTCTGCCACCACGTATCGACGATCGGGCAGCGGCCGCCGCCGATCACGCGGTGGTACCAGGTCCAGGCCTCCGGGTTGATCGGCTCACCGACCGATCCGAGCAGGCGCAGCGAGGACAGATCGTGCTTCGCGGGCCACTCGTCACCCGCGCGGATGAAGGCGCGGATCGCGGTGGGCGCCGTATAGAGGATGGTGACGCCGTGCTTCTCGATGATGCGCCAGAAGCGCGACCAGTCCGGCGCGTTCGGCGCGCCTTCGTACATCATGACGCTCGCGCCGCACGAGAGCGGTCCGTAGACGAGGTAGCTGTGACCCGTCACCCAGCCGACGTCCGCGGTGCACCAGTAGAGGTCGCCCGGACGGAGGTCGAAGACGTACTTCGTCGTGACGTGCACGCCGGCGAGGTATCCCGCCGTCGTGTGCATGACCCCCTTCGGCTTCCCCGTGGACCCCGACGTATAGAGGATGAACAGAGGGTGCTCGGCGTCGAAGGCCGGCGGCCTCTTCGCGAGCTGGAGGGCCTCGGGGGTCGGGAGCCTCGAGAGCGCGTCGTCCCACCAGATGTCGCGCCCCTCCTTCATCGAGACGTTGCACTGCTCGGGACGCATCCGGCGGAGCACGACCACCTTCTCGATGGACGGCGTCTTCTCGAGCGCCTCGTCGGCCATCTTCTTGAGCGGGACGATGTTGCCTCGCCGCCACGCGCCGTCCTGCGTGAGGAGCACCTTGGCCTGGCAGTCGTTGATGCGGTCGCGCAGGGCGTCGGCGCTGAAGCCGCCGAAGATCACCGAATGTGTCGCCCCGATGCGCGCGCAGGCGAGCATCGCCACGGCCGTCTCGGGCACCATGCCCATGTAGATCGCGACGCGGTCACCGGACTTCACGCCCAGATCGACCAGCAGAGCGGAGACTCGCACGACCTCGCGATGGAGCTCCCAGTACGTCAGCGTTCGGACGTCACCTGGCTCGCCCTCCCAGACGATCGCTGCCTTGGTGCGGTTCTCCGTCGTGAGGTGCCGGTCGAGACAGCTCTCGGTGACGTTCAGCGTCGCGCCGACGAAGAACTTCGCCTTCGGGAGCTGCCAGTCGCAGTACTTCGTCCACGGAGTCCGGAACACGAGATCGAACGTCTCCTCGCGCCAGAACTCCTCCGGTTCTTCGAGCGACTTCCGGTACATCGTCGTGTACTCGGCGTGCGAGCGCACGCGGGCCTCCTTGCAGAAGGCCTCGGACGGCTGGAAACGACGGTCTTCCTTGAGGCGCGATTCGATGCTGTCGCTCATTGGGCTCTCCAGGCGCTCGAGGGGCGCTCTGTCGCGCCACTGTAGACTGGGATCCGGAATACCGGTTCTCAGCCCTCCCGCCAAGCAGCCGTGATCGGGAGCCGGCCGCGGCGCGCTCGAGGATGCGGCGTGCTCGGATCAGAGCGAGCGAAGTGGGCGACGTCGCCGGAGGTCAGCGCGGAGGGGAAGGGCGCGCGAGCGGACGGCCGCCGGACGTGGGCGTGATGGGGCGACCAGGTCGCACGACCGCTCGTCAGCTCGTGGAGCACGCCGTCGACGTCGCGCCCGTGCGGGTCACGCAGCTTGGGGTGCGCAGGCATCGGCCCCGAGCCGCCCCGCGCTCTTCTGGCGGGTGAACGCCGCGATCTCGTGTGGCGGCAGCGCACGCGAGAAGAGGAAGCCCTGGAACGTGCGGCAACCGATGCTCTCGAGGAACGCTGCCTGTTCGGCCGTCTCCACGCCCTCCGCGACGGTCTCCATCCGGAGCGTCGTCGCCATCGCCACGATGAGGCGGGCGATGGCTGCGCTGTCGGGATCGTGAGGCAGGCCGGTCACGAACGAGCGGTCGATCTTGAGCACGTCCAGCTTGAACCGCTTCAGATAACCGAGCGACGAGTAGCCTGTCCCGAAGTCGTCGAGCGCGACGCGGATGCCGAGCGCGCGCACCGCCTCGAGCGTGGCGAGCACCCTCGAGGCGTCGTGCAGCATGATCCCTTCCGTCAGCTCGATCTCGAGGAGCTCCGGCGGCAGGTTCGTCGACGCGAGCGCTCGCTCGATGTTCGGCACGACGTGACCCTGGCCGAAGCTGACGCCGGAGACGTTCACGGAGACACGCAGGCCGTCCAGGCCGGCGTTCTGCCATGCCTTCGCCTGCGTGCATGCCGTCATCATCGCCCAGCGATCGATGTCGGCGATGAGGCCGCTCTGCTCGGCGATCGGGATGAACTCTCCTGGGGAGATGACGCCGAGCTCGCTCGACGTCCAGCGGAGCAGTGCCTCGACGGCGATCACCTCCCCAGTCCGGGAACAGATCTGTGGCTGGTAGTGGAGCGCGAGCTCGTCGCCTCGCGCGAGCGCACGACGGAGGCCTTCCTTGATCGCGAGCGCGCGCGAGGACGTCGCTGCGAGATCGGAGGTGAAGAACGCGTACGCATTCCGGCCGAGTGCCTTGGCCTGGTACATCGCCGCGTCCGCCTGCCTCACCAGCGTCTCGGCGTCGGTGACCCGTGGCGCGCCGAGCGCGATGCCGACGCTGGCCGTCACGGAGATCTCGTGATGCGCGAGTCTCATGGGCTGCATCAGTCGTGCAAGGATCTCCGTCGCCGCGCGGGTGGCTCCGCTCTCGTCACAAGAAGGGAGTACGACCGTGAACTCGTCACCTCCGAACCGCGCGACGAGGTCTCCCTCGCGGATGCAGCCGCGGATCCGCGTCGCGGCTTCGACGAGCACCTCGTCGCCGACCGAGTGACCGAGGCTGTCGTTGATCAGCTTGAAGCGATCGAGATCGACGAAGAGGACGGCCGTGGGCTTCGTCCCGGCGCCCGCCCTCGTGAGCCCGAGCCCGAGGTGCTCCTCGAAGAACGCGCGGTTGGCCAGGTTGGTCAGTCGATCGTTGTGGGCCATGTGTTCGACGAGCGCCTCCGCGCGGCGACGTATGGTGACGTCCTCCTGCGCGACGACGAAGTGGTGCGCGCGGCCCTGCTCGTCCATCAGCGGCGTCACGCGCTCGAAGACGATGTACTCCTCGCCGTCCTTCTTCTTCCGGACGATCTCGCCGGTCCACACCTGTCCAGCACACAGAGCCGTTGTGATGCCCCGCAGCGCCTCGGGGCTCCGCTCGTGCTCCGGCCGCAGGTCCAGCGCGCGACGGCCGAGGACCTCGGCGCTCGCCAGCCCGGACATGCGCTCGAACGCGGCGTTCACCCACTCGATCCGGCCCTTCGCGTCGAGGATCAGCATCGCGCCCAGCGAGGACGTCATCGCTGCGCCCTGGATCGCGAGCAGCGCCTGGTGCGCGGCGAGCCGCAGGACGAGGCCGAGCCTGCTCGCGAACGACTCGAGCGCGGCGACGTGGTCTGGCCCGAGGTTGGAGCGCGCTCCGACCCCGAGCACGTGATCTCCGTGCGCGCCGCGAACGGGAATGACGGCGACCTCCACCACGCCGCCAGCGGCGAGCTTCTCCGCGAGCGCGGCGCCCGCGACCTCGGAGGTCGGCAGGACCGCCGACGTGGCGGCCGGCACCTCGATCGAGGCGAGCGTACGCCGGTCGGCCTCCTCGAGCGCGAGCTCGCCTCCGGTGCGGGCGTCCACGCACGTCTCGCCGAGCGCGACCCACACGAGCGGGTACGGCATCGACGATGCGAGCGCCTCGCAGACGCGCTTGACGAGCTCCTCCTCGGCATCGCCGCAAAGAACATGGGAGTCGAGCGTGCGCGCGACGTCCTGCAGCGTCGTCTGGAGGTGCTGGATGGTGCGGTCCTGGATGACCCCGGCCACCCCGATCACCACGCCGTTCTCGTCGCGCACCAGGGTGCCCCTGAAGACGACCCAGCGCACGTCCCCGTGTTTCGTGACGAGGCGTACCTGCGATCGCGTCACCAGCTCGCCGCGATACATCGCAGCGGCTGCGGCCGTGAAGTCGGCGCGGTCGTCCGGGTGGACGACGTCGATCGCGAGGGAGTCGATGCTCTCCTCGACGCTGTAACCCGTCAGTACGGTCCAGCTCGGGCTGAGCAGCTGCCATCTGTGCTCGTGGGTGCGGAAGAGCACGTCGGTCGACGTGTCGAGCATGTCGTCCACGATGCGCTGGAGGTGTTCGGACACGTGGGGCGCTTCCATTCCTCCCGTAGCTAACGGCAGGTGCGCCCGAGCGTTCACTGTCGCCGCTGACGACGCCGCTGGAAGATGGGCAGCTTCGTGGGGCAGACGAGGATGGACGCCACACGAGCGGCACACACGGTGGGCACACGAAGGAGGGGGGCGGCCGGACGTCTGACCGGCCGAAGCGCTGACGTCGCTCTCGTCAGTCGCGCTTCGGATGCAGCCTGCCGAGGGCGGTGCGAGCGCGGAGCGAGGCGCACATGGCGATGTCCGGGTACCCGCACGCGCCGCCCGGTGGCGGTGCACGCCGGCGACGCCGACATGCACCCTCGACGACGCGGTGCTCACGCCGCGCCCGTGTCGTGACCGACACGGGCGCTCGAGCTTGCGAACGATGGCGATGAGCGATGATGGTGTCGGCGAGCAGCCCCGCGCTCGCCGGACGAATCAGCCGTGACCGCCCTTGACGGCCTCGATGCGCGCCAGGAGCAGCTCATTGTGGAGCTTCAGCGCGCGCGGCATCGCGGCGCCGATGGTCTCGAAGAACTCGCCGTAGGAGCGGATCTCCTTCTCCCACTCGTCGAGGTCGATGTGCGTCGCCTCGTCGACCTTGTCGTGCGGGATGTCGAGGCCCGACAGATCGAGGTCACCGGCCTTCGGGACCCAGCCGAACAGCGTCTCCTGGCCGCCGACGCGCAGGCGCGCGCGGTCGACGATCCACTTGAGGACGCGCATGTTCTCGCCGAAGCCCGGCCAGAGGAACTTGCCGTCCTTGCTCTTACGGAACCAGTTCACGAGGAAGAACTTCGGCGGCTGCGTGAGCGCCGACTGCATGCGCAGCCAGTGCTGGAAGTACTCGCCCATGTTGTACCCGCAGAACGGGAGCATCGCGAACGGGTCGCGGCGGACGATGCCGACCTTGCCCGTTGCGGCCGCCGTCGTCTCCGAGCCGAGGGTCGCGCCGAAGAAGACGCCGTGCATCCAGGAGAACGCCTGCATGACGAGCGGCACCGTCGTGGCGCGGCGGCCGCCGAAGATGATCGCGCTGATCGGAACGCCCGCGGGATCGTCGTAGAAGCGCGACAGGCAGGGGTTGTTGGTCGCCGGAGCCGTGAAGCGCGCGTTCGGATGGGCGGCCTTCTCGGTCGACTTCGGGCTCCACGGGTTGCCCTTCCAGTCGATGAGCTCGGGCGGCACCGGGCCGTCCTTGCCCTCCCACCAGACGTCGCCGTCCGGCGTGCGCGCGACGTTCGTGAAGATGGTGTCGCGCATGATCGTCTGCATGGCGTTCGGGTTCGAGTCGTAGCTCGTGCCCGGCGCCACGCCGAAGTAGCCGAACTCCGGGTTCACAGCGTAGAGGCGGCCGTCGTCGCCGACGCGCATCCACGCGATGTCGTCACCGACGGTCCAGATCTTCCAGCCCTTGAAGCGCTTGGGCGGGATCATCATCGCGAAGTTCGTCTTGCCGCACGCGCTCGGGAACGCCGCGGCCACGTACGTCATCTCGCCCTCGGGGCTCTCGACGCCGAGGATGAGCATGTGCTCGGCGAGCCAGCCCTCCTGCTTTCCGAGGTAGCTGCCGATGCGGAGCGCGAGGCACTTCTTTCCGAGGAGGACGTTGCCGCCGTAGCCGGAGCCGACCGACCAGATCGTGTTGTCCTGCGGGAAGTGACAGATGAAGCGGCGCTCCGGGTTGCAATCGAGCGTCGAGTGGAGTCCCCGGTTGAAGTCGTTCGAGTCGCCCAGCATGTCGAGGGCGATGCGACCCATGCGGGTCATGATCCGCATGTTGAGCACGACGTAGATGCTGTCGGTCAGCTCGACACCGACCTTCGACATCTTCGAGCCGGCCGGGCCCATGATGTACGGCACGACGTACATCGTGCGGCCCTTCATGGAGCCGTCGAACAGCTTTCCGAGCTTCGCGTAGGCCTCGGTCGGCGCCATCCAGTTGTTGGTGGGGCCGGCCTCGTCCTTCGTCGGCGTGCAGATGAAGGTCAGCTGCTCGACGCGCGCGACGTCGTTCGGGTTCGACCGGTGCAGGTAGCAGCCCGGCAGCTTCTCGTGGTTCAGGGGCTCGAGGATCTTCTGCGCGACCGCCTCGTCGGTGAGGCGCTGCTTCTCGGCCTCACTGCCGTCGCACCAGACGATGCGATCCGGCTTCGTGAGCGCGGCCATCTCCGCGACCCACTTGAGCAGCTGATCGTTCTTGGTGAGAGGTTTGCCCGACGAATCCTGTGGGAAGGAGGCGACGCTCATAGTCGCCGTCTTTACCGCAGCTTTCCCGCTCATGCACCCCCCATCAAAGCTCTGCTGCACCTGCGGCGAGTTTTCCCTGCCCGCGCGGCGACACTCAAGCCTGCGTTTCGTCGAGCGGGGGCCAGACATCTGCGGTCGTGAGCAGGTTTTCGACCGAGCTCATGGAGGTGAGCAGCGCGTCTGCGGGTGAGCTATCGGTGGGGCACGATGAAGACGATCATCCTCTCGGGGCCCGGCAAGAACTCGCTCTCGACGTCGCTCATGCAGCGGACCCTCGCGGAGGTGCGCGCCGCGAAGGACGAGCCGATCTTCCTCACGGGTGACGGCGACGCCTTCTCTGCAGGGCTCAACTTGAGGGAGCTGTCGACGCTCGATGTCGCCGGGATGACGACGTTCCTCGGCACGCTCGAGGAGCTCGTGAAGGCACTCTACGAGCACCCGGCGCCGGTCGTCGCGTGGGTCAACGGTCACGCGATCGCCGGAGGATGCGTCCTCGCGCTGTGCGCGGACATGCGCGTGATGACGGCGCGCGAAGGGGTGCGCATCGGGCTCAACGAGGTCGCGCTCGGACTGCGATTCCCGCCGCTCACGTTCGCGATGGTCCGCGCAAGGATGACGGCTCCGGCGCTCGAGCGCGTGCTCCTCGAGTCCGCGCTCTACGATGCAGCGGAGGCACGCGCTCTCGGGCTCGTCGACGTCATCGGCGAGGAGGCTGCCGCGCGCATGACGATCTCGAGTCTCGCTTCACACCCGCGGGACATCTACGCAGCGACCAAGCTCCTGCTTCGCCCGCGCCTCGAGACCGTCGAGGACGAGCGCCGTAGGTTTCGCGAGGACACGATCCCGTACTGGGCGTCGCCGGAGCGCCGCGCGGCGCTCCTCTCGGTCCTCGAGAAGCGCCGCTGAGAGGTCGGACAGGGCATCTCGCTCTCGGGCTCACAGAACACGGTCTGCGACGGGAACATCGTGTGGACCGATGCGAACGGGAACAGGCTGCTCGATCCGGGCGAAGGTGGTGCCGCCATCGCCTGCGAGCCGAAGAAGCACTGAAGCGCTCGGGCGGCGGCCTTGGCCGCGGCGCGGCCTCACCCTGCCGGACGCTTCCGCTCCGAAGCGCGGACAGCGCGGGCGGCCCGGTCGATGTCACGGACGACGGTGGCCTCCTCGCCGACACCGCCGTAGCGCAGGCTCGCGTAGGCGAGCAGCGCCTCCGAGGCCGCTCGAGCCCACGATGCGGGCACGCTCTGGAGGCGCCCTGCGAACGCCTCGATCGGCTCGGAGGCGTGGCGTTCGTGGCCGGCGCGTGCGAGCGCGGCGGAGAGGAGCTCGAAGCAGGGGAGTGGGGGAGCGGTATCGCCGCTGCCTCGTCGCATGAGCCGGTGCCCTCGCAGCCGGGTGCTCATCCAGCGGATTGCCAGGAGAACGACGACGACGGCGACGAGCACGGCGGCAACGCCGAGCAGCCCGAGGCGCGCGAGCGCGGAGACGAGGCCCTCGAATCCGATCGCGAGCACGTCACCGAGATGGTCGAAGACGCCCGGACGCGCCGCGGAGGACTCGCTCGCCGGCGTTGGATCCCATCCTCGCCACGCGCCGTCCACCCACGCCTCGACCCACGCGTGGGCGTTGCGGTCGCGGACGACCGAGCGTCCGGTGATGGGATTCACCTCGGTGACGCGATAGCCCCCCACTACACGCGCCGGGATCCCCTCGAGCCGCGCCATGAGAACCATCGCGGAAGCGAACATCTCGCAGTGGCCGGCGCGATGGAGCGTGACGAAGTCGACGACCGGATCGAGCCCGAGGTCGCGCGGAACGGCGAGCGAATATTCGAAGCGCGAGAGCTCGTGCTCGATTGCTCCGAGCTTCTCGCGATCCGTCCTCGCTCCTGCGGTCCATCCGGCGGCGATCGCGGCCAACGAGCGCTTCACGCGTGGCGGGACGTCGAGGTCGCCCGGTGAAGGCGGCGCGATGTGCGAGGGCGGAGCGCTGCAGCCGCTCGTCCGGTACGTCAGCGTGGGAGGATCGTCGCCCCGGCCTCGACGCGCGATGCCGAACGCGTCGATCTCGATGGTCCCGTTCGGTACGCGTAGATCGCAGGCTCCGGCGGGAAGGAACCACCGCATGTCCTCGCCGTTCGGCGTGCCTCGCACGAGCGTGATCCGCGTCGTCGAGCCCGCTCCGCCAACCGCCATCGCCGGCAGGGGATGTCGCTCTCGACCTTCACCCGTCGTCACCCAGTACGGAGGATCGTAGTGGTCGTAGACCGCGCCGCGGAGGTACTCCGGACGCTCCCCGTCGATCCGCATCACGATGGTGTCGCTCTGGAGCATCCCGCGGGTCGACCCGAGGACCATCCTCGTCGAGAAGGCCGTCGCCTCCTCGCTGGCGCCGAACAAGGCGTTGATTCGCTGCTCGATTCGCTCCGCGAGCCATGGGAGACCGGCGATGAGCCCCCCGCCGACGATCGAAGCCGTGACGAAGAGCACGACCACCGAGCGGAGCGGCGGACGAGCGGCCTCCCCCTGCGCCTGCATCACGCCGGTGCGAGCCGCACGCATAGAGATGAGGCAGCCGATGATGAACGATGCCCCGACGATCCCGTACGCGGGCCCCGCGTTCACCTGCCCGGCGGCGACCACGGCGGCGATCGAGAGGACGACCGACGCGTGAGCGCGCACGTCGTCGCGTCGGAGGACGACGGCTGCGGCCCATGCCGCCACGACGCAGGCGACGGCGATCGCCCTGGGAATGGCGGTGAGCGGCCGCGTCGCCGCGACGAGGCCCAGGACGCCCGAGGCGCCCGCAGCGGGGAGGAAGCGGGTGAGCAGCGAGTCCCTCACAGCCAGAGCGCCTCCTTTGCGCGGATGGCCTGCGCGAGCTCGTCGTCGACGACGAGCAACGTGCACGAGAGCCCGTGGGCACGGAGACGTTCCTCGAGCACCTTCTGCTCCGACCCGGCGCCGTGGCGAGGGACGATCGCGATGACGCTCGACAGCTGCGCGAGGTGCGGCTCGAGCTTCGCGATGAGCTTGCTCGCTTCGAGCTCCGGGCCGCGGTCGACGGTCGCGAGGAGCTCGAGCGCCTGATCCACCCGGCCGAGGCTGCGTCCGAGGGTGAGCTCGTGCACGACGTCGCCGACGACGAGGACGTCGATCAGCGCTTCTCCGCGCGTCAGGTGGGCGATGACGCCGGCCGCAAGCTCGATCGCAGCCTCGAGGACCTCCGGATCGATGCTCGCGCTCGTGTCGAGGAGGACGCCCACACGCGTGAAGTACTCCTGCTGGTACTCGCGCACTGCGGGTCTGCCGGTGCGGGCCCACGTCTTCGCGTGCAGATCGCGCACGGGGTCGCCCGGGCGATACGGACGTACGCCGAGGAGGTCCATCGACTCTCCGGCCTTCGAGGCGAGCGCGACGCCGCCGGGCTGATGCTTCGTCGCGATCGCGAGCGGCAACCGTGCGACGTTCGCGATGCGTGGCACGACGTAGACCTTCACGCCGTCGCTGGCCGTCCGCGGTCCACATGCGAGGCCGAGCGGTGCGACGCGAGCTGCGGTGAACGGATCGAGATGGTGGAGCCCGCGCGCGACGAAGCGGGCCCGCATCGTGGTCTCCGCCTTCTCTCCGACGCCGACGGTCATCTCGGCCGGCGGAGGTCCCGCCCACGTGCCGTCCCATGGCAGGAACGGGCCTCGGACACGGAGCGCGACCACGTGTCCGTCGTTCGAGGCGGCGCTCGCCGGATCGTTCTCGCGATGACACGAGATCGTGAACGCGGCCTCGTCTCCAACGGTGACGCGCCGCGGGACGGAGACCCGGACGGTCGTCCGATGAAGGGCAAGGCCTCGCGCGACGACCACGGACCCGATCAGGAGGCCGATGAGGATCGAGAAGACGTAGTAGGCGCTCGTTCGCTGCACGTCGACGGCGACTGCTCCTGCGATCGGCGCCACGACGGCGAGCGTCCGCCCTTCGTCCGTGAGCGATCCCCAGACGCCGATCATCGGCACGACGAGCCGTCCGAGCCGTCCCTGGCGGAGACGGTCGCGCTCGTCCTTCGTCTTCGGGATGAGGATGTGGTTCAGACGCGCGAAGTCGATCCGCATCGAACGGGCTCCTCGTCAGGTGGGGACGGGGACTTCGCGTGCGACCCTCGCGACGATCTCTTCAGCCGAAACCCCTCCGTAGCGAGCCTCGGTGGTGAGCTGGACGCGATGCGCGAGCACCGGCCCCGCGAGCGCGTGGACGTCCTCCGGGCTGACGTAGCTCCGCCGGTGGAGCAGCGCGCGCGCCTGCGATGCGCGAAAGAACGCGAGCGCGCCGCGCGGGCTGATACCGCGATCGATCTGCGCCGCCTGGCGGCTCTTGTGGACGATCTCCAGCAGGTAGCGCGCGACGGGCTCCTTCACCTCGATCTCGCGTACCTCTCCCTGGATGCGGACGATCTCCTCGCGATCGCATACGGGCTCGACGTTGGCGAGCGGATCGACCGTGCGACGCGCATACAACATCGCGAGCTCCGCCTCGGCGGACGGATAGCCGACCCCGATGCGGAGGAGGAACCGATCGAGCTGCGCCTCCGGCAGCGGATAGGTGCCCTGATAGTCGGATGGGTTCTGAGTCGCGACGACGAAGAAGGGGACAGGGAGAGGGCGGGTCATCCCGTCGACCGTTGCTTGCGACTCGTTCATCGCCTCCAGGAGCGCCGACTGCGTCCGCGGAGAGGCGCGGTTGATCTCGTCGGCGAGGAGCACGTTCGTGAAGATGGGGCCTTGATGGAACGAGAGAGAGCCGTCGCGGGGATTGAGGATCTGCGACCCGAGGATGTCCGTCGGCAGGAGGTCCGGCGTGAACTGTACACGGGTGAACGTGACGTCGAGCGCACGGGCGAGTGCCTTCGCGAGCGTCGTCTTTCCGACTCCGGGAACATCCTCGACGAGGACGTGTCCGGCGCCGAGCAGCCCGACGAGCAGGAGATCGATGACGTCGTCCTTGCCCGAGAGCACGCCTCCCATCGACTCCTTCAGGCGGTTCACGGTCGCACGGGTCAAGCTCAAGGCGTAGGGAGCATAAACCCCACGGGGGTATGCGATTGAGTGGAAATGAGGACCGATTCGTCCAACACTGTCGGAAGGACATGACGACGAAGCTTGGTCTTGCTCTTCGCGTCTCTGCGCTCGCGCTTCTCGCAGCGGGCTGCTCGACGGCGAACAGCGCTCAGCCGAGCCGTCCGGTCGCTGCGGCGTCACCTCCGAAAGACGACGGAAAGTCCGCGAAGGGAGGCGCCGGAGGCACGGGTCACTCCGCCGCCCTCGAACAGCTCAAGGTCGCGCCGATCGTACCGAAGGCGGACAAGCAGCGCTCCGTGCTCGTGCCGCTTCCGGACGCAGAGCACTGGACGCGGGTCCGCTTCCTCACGCTCAAGAGCCTGGTGGGCTTCCGCTACGGGAAGGACCACCACGCGATCTTCGCCGGCTTCGTCACGCACGTCGACGACAATTCTGTGCAGGGTGCATGCAACAAGAGCTTCGAGCAGTGGGCGGCCCCGTGGGTCGACGCATTCGAGGTCGAGATCAAGCACGACCCGCCCGTGGCCTTCACCTGGAGCGCGCCATCGCCGCCCCCTCCTGCCGGCACCGAGCCGCCCCCGAAGACGATCAGCATCGTCGACGTGGACCCGGTGCACGCGAAGACTGCCACGGTGCTCTCCCGCGAATCGTACGAGGCGGCCTGGGCGGCGTACCCCGCATGGGGTGAGAAGGCGTGTCTCGTCCTCGGGGTCGCGATCCCCGTGCGCGACGATCCGCAGCGGGCGAGGGATGTCCGGGATCGCTTCCTCCGCGAGGTCTTCCCGAAGATCACCGTTACCGGTCACGAGGAGCCGAAAGAGCGATATTGATCGCGGAAGATGACGGAGCGCTCGACCGAGAGGGAAACGACCTCGGGTCGCCGCGCTCGTCTTCATCGGCGCCACACTCGCGATCACGAAGCTCTCCCTCCGTGACGTGATGCCGGCTGGCAGGCGTGCCGTCGTGCGGACCGCTCGCCGCCAGGGATGCCGCCGAGGATGGTGTTGTGGAGCCTGCTTCAGTCGAGGACGGCGACGACGGGGGCGTGATCGGACGGGACTGCGCCTGAGGTCTTGCCCTTCTTGCGGTAGTCGCGATCGACGTAGACGTCCTTCACGCGGCTTGCGATCACCGGCGTCGCGAGCAGGAGATCGAGACGCATGCCTTCCTTCTTGTGAAAGGAACCGGCTCGGTAGTCCCACCACGAGAACCCCGGGTCGTCCGGGTAACGTGCGCGATAGAGGTCGACGAGCCCGGCTTCGCGGAGCCGTGTAAGCAGCGCGCGCTCTTCGTCCGTGTGGAAGATCTTCCCTTTGAAACGGATGCCGCCGTACGAGTCGAGGTCCGTCCAGCAGACGTTGAAGTCGCCTCCCAGGAGCAGTGGAGCGTCTCGGTCGGCGCGTGACTCGACGTGGCTTGCGAGCCGCTCGAGCCAGCCGAGCTTCACCTTGTAGTCGGCGTGGCTCAAGGTCTTGCCGTTCGGCACGTACACGCTCGCGATCTCGAGCCCGTCCACCTTCGCTACGACGAAGCGCGCGCCGTGCTCCGACGCGCCGGGGAGCTCGCGCATGACGAGCTCGGGTCGCGCCTTGGCGATGACGGCAACGCCGTTCCAACCCTGCTGCCCCGCGAGCACGGCGTGATAGCCCGAAGCTCGAAGCTCGAGGTGAGGGAAGTCGTCCTCGGCGATCTTCAGCTCCTGCAGGCACACGACGTCCGGTTGACGCTCCGCAAGGAACTCAGCCAGACGCTGCGAGCGTGCGCGGATGCCATTCACGTTCCATGTCGCGAGAAGCACGCGGGCTGTCTAGATCGGGCGCAGGCCCCTGTCGACCGCCGATGGATGGCGACCGAATGGGGAGACCTAGACCAGGACGGAGGCCGAGGCCCGAGACCGCGCGCTCGAAGGTCGGAGACCGAGGCTCACAGGTCGCCCAGGCTCGGCGCGCGCGCGGCTTCGGCCTTGCCGGCGATTCGCCGGCCGTGCTCGTCCAGGCATCGGACCGCCTCCTCTACCGACTTCGCTTCCAGCAAGGCCTCGCGGGCACTTGCATCGAAGACGGACCGTGCCAGTGCAGCAAGCACGCGGACCTCCTTCTCGTATGCACGCGGAGGAAGCAGGAGGAGAAAGACGATCTTTGCGGGTCTACCGTCCGGAGCGTCGAAGTCGATGCCGCTCGGTGAGAGGCCGAGCGCGACGACCGCCTTGGTCAGTCCCTCGACAGGCGCATGCGGGATCGCGACGTCGTCTCCGAGCCCCGTCGGAGCGACGAGCTCGCGCTCGAGCACCGAGATGAGCGCGGGCTCCACGAGGTCGCCGATCGCGGGCCGGAGCGCACGTCCGAGCTCTTCGATGGCGCGTGCCGACGTCGAGGACGTCAGGGCCGGAAGGAACGCACCGTCGCGAACGAGGCATGCGGCATCGTCGGAGCCCGAGTGGCCGCGTAGCCCCGAATAGAGGAGACGCTTCATCGAAGGGCCCGCGAGCAGCGACGTCCCCACCGCCATCGCGACGAGCGCAACGAAGACGCTGTCGTTGATGAGCTTCGCCTCGCGCGCGAGGAGCGCGAGGATGATCTCCATCGCCCCGCGGGCATTGAGGCCGAACCCGACAGCGAGCGATTCCCGCCATGGGAGGCCGGTGAGACGGGCACCGCCTGCGCAGCCGATGAGCTTGGCTGCCGTCGCGATGACGAAGACGACGACGCAGAGCGCGAAGTCGAAGCTCGCGAAGAAGTCCACGCGGAGCGCGACCGACGCGAAGAACACGGGCGCGAAGACGTTGGTGACGAACTGGTGGATCGTCTGCCGGGTCCGCTCGCGGAGGCGCGGCGAATCGCCGACCGCGACGCCGACGATGAAGCCGCCGAGGACGGCATGAATGCCGATCGCCTGGGTCGCGCCGGCGCCCACCATGGCGAGCACGGCCACGAGGGAGAGGACCCGGCCTGGCGCGAGCTCACCATGCTGTTCGATCGACGAGAGCATCCGATCGATGAGGCGCCGTCCCGGGACGAGGAGGACAGCGGCAAACGCCGTGGCGAGGACCACGGTGCGCGCGAGGACGCCGAGCTCGACGCTCCCGCCACGCATCGGTCCGAGCAGGATGCTGAATGCGATCCAGCCGACGAGATCGTCCAGCATCGCCACGGTCATCACCAGGAGGCCGACGTCGGTCTTGAACAGACCGAGATCGAGCAGCGTCTTGGCGATGACCGGCAAGGCCGAGATCGAGAGCGCCACGCCCATGAAGAGCGCGAACAGGTTCCGGTCGACCGCCGCACCGACCACGCTCTCCGGGGCAAGGTGCCCGAGGAGGAACCCGCCCAGCAGCGGCATCAGGATGCCGAGCGCCGCGACGAGGACGGCGTTCTTTCCGCGGCGCTTGACGATCCCGAGGTCTACCTCGAGGCCGGCGACCACGAGCAGCAGGACGACGGCCACCGTCGTGTAGCCGGAGAGCATCTCCGCCGCGCCCGTCCCCGCAGGGGGGAACAGCCAGTCGTGAGCGGCGGGGGCGATGCGCTTGAGGCCGGTCGCGCCGAGGAGGATCCCGGTGAGGAGCTCACCGACGACGAGCGGGAGGCCGATGCTCCGTGCGACCTCCCCGAGCAGGCGTGCGACACCGAGCAGGGTCGCTAGCGAGAGCAGGAAGACCAGAGCCTCTTGACCGTGCACGGCGTCCCTCCCGAGGCTGCCGGCCTCACATCACGCGCGTCCGACTGCCTCGCAGAGCGCTCGCGTGTACTCCTCGGTGCCGGCAGTACCGCCGAGATCGGCGGTGCGGATCCCGCTCTCGAAGGTCGCGAGCAGGCCCTTTTCGATCTTGTGCGCGGCGACGTGCTCGCCGAGATGATGCAGCATCATCACGCCGCTCTGGATGAGCGCGGTGGGGTTCGCTAGCCCCATGCCCGCGATGTCCGGCGCGGTCCCGTGGACCGCCTCGAACACCGCGGCATCGACGCCGATGTTTGCGCCCGGAACGATGCCGAGGCCGCCGACGAGGCCCGCGCCGAGGTCGCTCAGGATGTCGCCGTAGAGGTTCTCGGTGACGATGACGTCGAGCTTGTTCGCGTTCTTCACCATCTGCATGGCGCAGGCGTCGACGATCACCTCGTGCGGCTCGATGCGAGGATACTTCAACGCGACCTTGCGGAAGCACTCGAGCAGGAGCCCGTCCGAGAGCTTCATGATGTTCGCTTTGTGTACGACCGTGACGCGTTTGCGGTTGAGCCGCTCGGCGTAGTCGAACGCGTACTCGCAGATGCGGAGGCAGGCGCGCTCGGTGATGAGCTTCATCGACTGCGCGACGCCAGGCATGATCATCAGCTCGAGGCCTGCGTAGAGATCCTCGGTGTTCTCCCGGACGATGACGATGTCCGTGCCCTCGAAGCGCGGCTCGATCCCCGGGAGGCTCCTGACGGGCCTCACGTTCGCGTAGAGGTCGAGCGCCTGGCGAAGGGTCACGTTCACCGAACGGAATCCCTTGCCGATCGGCGTGCCAATCGGCCCTTTGAGCGCGACCTTGTTCCGGCGGATCGAGTCGAGCACCTCGTCCGGGAGCGTCGTCCCGCGCTTCTCGGCGACGGCAGCGCCTGCCTGTTGTACGTCCCATTCGATGGTGACGCCGGACGCGGAGAGTACTCTCCGCGTAGCGTCAGCCACCTCAGGTCCGATGCCATCCCCCGGGATGAGCGTGATCGTGTGGGCCATCAGCGGTGGCCAGCGTACTCTGTGCCGCGCGATGGCGGAAGACTCAGTCTCGGGAAGTGCGCAACGCGTCCTCGCAAACGGGCTCGAGCATCGCGTCCTCGAATGGAAGAGCCATACGCCAGGCGCCTCGAGCGCCCCCAGGACCACGGTCGTGCTCATCCATGGCTACATGGACGCGGCGGGCACGTGGGATCGCGTGGCGCCCGTGATCGCCGCGAAGGGGCACCGCGTCTTGGCGCCCGACATGCGCGGGTTCGGCGACGGCGATCGGGCGCCGCGGGGAAGTTACTACCACTTCGCCGACTACATCGCCGACCTTGCGGAGCTCATCGAGGCGCTGGCGCCAGACGAGCCCATCGCCCTCGTGGGCCACTCGATGGGCGGGACGATCACGACGCTCTACGCCGGCGCGTTCCCGGAGAAGGTCGTCCGCCTCGCGAATCTCGAAGGGCTCGGCCCGCCCGACAACGCATGGGAGGCTGGCCCCGTGCGGATGCGCCGCTGGGTCGAGCAGATGCGCGCCCTCCAGCGCCGCGGTGGGCCCTCGCCGATGCTGCTCGAGGACGCGCGTTCGCGGTTGATCCGCAGTCATCCGAGGGTGCCGCCCGAGGTCCTCGAGCACAGGCTCCCGCATCTCGTTCGCGAGGTGCATGGCACAGGTTCGCTCGACTCGCTCGACTCGCTCGACTCGCTCGATCCGCTCGAGGAGAGCGGGGAGGCTCGGCGCGTCGTATGGCGGTACGATCCGCTTCATCGCACCACCTCACCGGCGCCGTTCTTCGCGAAGCTCTTCGTCGAGTTCGCGCGACGTGTGACCTGTCCGGTCCTTTTCGTCTC
>Ga0233377_1000310_pt1 | contig 24598 bp, 18 predicted proteins | sample ElkDunMinimDraft_6_FD_191540 | JGI IMG/M metagenome (GOLD analysis project Ga0233377, IMG submission 191540) | Fecal eukaryotic communites from dung pellets of Tule Elk in California, USA - Elk Dung E36 | ecosystem: Host-associated > Mammals > Digestive system > Large intestine > Fecal | place...
AGTTTATTACATAAAAGGATTTAGGAGAATAGATGGATAACGGTCACGTTTTAGTAGATGCTATAGAAGAAAATTGCGTTTTAGTTGGTGTAATTACATCAAATATTACGGAAGAAGTTGCACATGAATACTTGGATGAATTAGAATTTTTAGCCGAGACAGCTGGTGCAATTACACAAAATCGTTTTCTACAAAAAATGCCGATGCCCAACCCAAAAACATTTGTGGGTACAGGTAAATTAGAGGAAATCAACCAATACATTAAAGCCAATAACATTCAAATTTGCATTTTCGACGATGAGTTAAGTCCATCGCAATTGCGCAACATTGAACGAGCGTTGGAAGTAAAGGTATTAGATCGAAACAACCTAATTTTAGACATCTTCGCTTCGCGTGCACGTACATCGCATGCAAAAACGCAGGTAGAACTTGCACAACTTCAATACCTACTTCCTCGATTAACGCGCATGTGGACACACCTTGAGCGACAAAAAGGAGGAATTGGAATGCGCGGACCAGGAGAAACACAAATTGAAACTGACCGTCGTATCATTCAACAAAAAATTGCTTTACTAAAAGAACGATTACGTGAAATTGACAAACAAATGTCGATTCAACGTGGAAATAGAGGTCAATTGGTGCGTGTTGCCTTAGTTGGATATACCAACGTTGGAAAAAGCACGATCATGAATTTGATTTCAAAATCGGACGTATTTGCTGAAAATAAATTATTTGCCACTTTAGATACAACGGTTCGTAAGGTTGTAATTGACAATTTACCGTTTCTATTAACAGATACAGTTGGATTTATAAGAAAGCTACCACACCAATTGGTAGAATCGTTTAAGTCAACATTGGATGAAGTTCGAGAGGCAGATTTATTGGTGCATGTATTAGATATTGCCCATCCAAATTTTGAAGACCATTTCAATGTCGTGAATGAAACATTGAATGAAATCGATAAAACTGAAAAGCCAACAATCATTGTTTTCAATAAGATAGATCAATACGTTCAAATCCCAAAAGATGAAGACGATTTATCACCGCGAATTGCTCAAAACTATACTTTGGAGGAATTGAAACGTACGTGGATGGCAAAAGCAAATCGCAATATGTGTGTATTTATTTCTGCGCATGAAAAAACAAATGTGGAAGAATTTAAATCATTATTGTACGAGGAAGTAAAACGCATTTTCCAAGAACGCTATCCATACAATAACTTCTTGTATTAAACAGTTACATTTAATCTAAGAAGCCACCAAAATCTGAAAATTTGGTAAAAGTTTCTTATTTTTAAACCGTGAATTTTCTTCAAACTTCCATAGAATTTTTAAAAGGAGTTGGCCCGCAACGAGCTGAACTTCTAAAAAAGGAATTGGGAATTTTTACCTATGAAGATTTACTCAATCATTTTCCATTTCGCTACATTGACCGTTCGACATACCACACAGTTGCTGAACTAAGAAATGTAGAAACAGCAGTTCAATTAAAAGGTTACCTGATCGACATCAAAGAAGCTGGCGTTGGTAGAAGACGAAAACTAACAGCCAAGTTTGAAGACAGAACCGGAATGATTGACCTAGTTTGGTTTCAAGGAATAAAATGGATTGCCCCTGCACTTAAAAAAGGTGAAGAAATTCAAGTATACGGAAAACCTAAGTTCTTTGGATCTTCTTGGAACATTCCGCATCCTGAAATCACTCCATTTGCGCAAGTAAAACACGAAGTTGGCTTACAACCTGTTTATTCGACAACAGAAAAATTAAGCGAAAAAGGATTACACTCCAAAGGGATTGAAAAACTGATGAAAACATTGGTGCAACAACTTCCTGATTTGCCGGAATCATTGTCCCCACAGTTGATCAGTAAAGTACAATTGTTAGCTCGAAAAGAAGCCTACAAACAAGTGCACATGCCAACAAATGAAGAATTGGCCTTTAAAGCTCGTGGGCGACTCAAATTTGAAGAGTTGTTCTACATGCAAATGGAACTCTTGGTTCGCAAGCAATTGAGCGTTTCAAAAACCAAAGGTTTTATTTTTAATGATGTTGGAGCACTATTTAACGACTTCTACCAACGAGGATTGCCATTCGAACTAACAAACGCACAAAAGCGCGTTTTAAAGGAAATTCGAAAGGATTTTTTAAATGGTTACCACATGAATCGCTTGTTGCAAGGCGATGTTGGAGCAGGAAAAACACTTGTGGCTCTACTTACAGCTTTGATGGGAATAGGAAATGGTTTTCAGGCGGCACTAATTGCACCAACGGAGATTTTGGCTTCGCAACATTTTGAAACAATACGCGATTTGTTGCAAGAATTTGATGTGAAGGTGGCCCTATTAACCGGCTCTACCAAAACAAAAGATCGTCGAGTGCTACACAAACAACTGCAAAATGGCGAAATTCAATTTCTTATCGGGACACACGCTTTGCTGGAAGATACTGTTCAATTTCAAAATTTAGGGATTGTCATCATTGATGAACAACATCGATTTGGAGTTGCACAACGTAGTAAAATGCGACAGAAAAATAGCACGCCTCCACACGTGTTGATCATGACCGCAACACCCATTCCAAGAACTTTGGCAATGACATTTTATGGCGATTTAGATGTATCAGTGATTGACGAGCTTCCGCCAGGTAGAAAACCAATTACTACCGTTCATCGCATGGAGAATAGCCGACTACAAGTTTTTGGTTTCATGAAAAATGAAATTGAAAAAGGCCGTCAAATATACATTGTCTATCCACTCATTAACGAATCGGAAACCTTGGATTTCAACAACCTTATGGATGGTTTTGAAGCGATTTCCCGTTATTTCCCCTTGCCGAAATACAAAGTTAGCATGGTGCATGGAAAATTGAAGCCAGAGGACAAAGAATTCGAAATGCAACGCTTTGTGAAAGGTGAAACGCAAATCATGGTAGCAACAACAGTTATCGAAGTGGGCGTAAACGTTCCAAACGCATCGGTGATGGTTATTGAAAGCGCGGAGCGATTTGGCTTGTCGCAATTACATCAACTACGTGGACGTGTTGGTCGCGGGGCGGAACAATCATTTTGTATTTTAATGACTGGCGATAAACTTTCTTCGGAAACAAAGAAACGTATCAATACGATGGTGCGAACAAATGATGGTTTTGAAATTGCTGAAGTAGATTTAGAAATTCGAGGTCCGGGAGATATTATGGGCACGCAACAAAGTGGCTTGATGAATTTGAAGATTGCAGACTTACAAAAAGATCAAGAATTAGTTGTACGTGCACGCGAGGAAGCGAGAGCTATTTTGGAAGTTGACCCAAATTTAGAACAACCGGCAAACGCAATTATTCGAAGTATACTTACACGCATTTTACAACAGAAACCCAATTGGGGGAAAATTGCATAAAAAAAGCCCACTTGAAGCGGGCTAATTCAGTTTATACTTTGGATAACTACTTTGTTACATCAGCAGCAATCACAAATTTTAATTCATTTTTCGTTCCGATTTGTAATACATCGATCAAACTTTGTACTTCCATATCGTAAGGGATTCTGACAACAACTGTTGTATTTCCAAGTTCTGCAGTTTTCTTCAATAATTCCTCTTCCAAGTTTTCAAAAGCAACTGGATCCTTATCGATAAAAAACTCTTTGTCTTTTGTTACAGCAAGCGTCAAATGCTTTTGAGACGTTTTCTCAGGTGCATCAGCTTTAGGTAAATCCATTTTGATAACGTTTGGATTTGCTAAAGTGGAAATAATCAAGAAGAATAGCAATAAGAAGAACATGATGTCACTCAATGCATCTTTTGAAATTTCGACGTGAAATCTTTTATTACGCTTTATCGCCATGTTGAGGTCTTTGAATAATGTTTACGAAATCCATGTTAACTTTTTGGATGTTCAATGTATAAGCGTCAATAATTCCATTCAAAATATGGTAAAAAGCAAATGCAACGATACCTACAGTTAAACCTGCTCCCGATGCAATCATTTTCTCATACAAACCTGCGGAGATATTTCCAATTGACACGTTTTCTGTGATGGAGATGCTGTAGAAAATTTTAATTACCCCAGCAATTGTCCCGATAAATCCTAAGGTTGGTGCCAAACTTGCAATCATTCCAAGATGATTCAAATCCTTTTCCATTTTACCGATTTCAATATTTGTCGTTTTATCTAAGTTGGATTCGATTTCAGAAACTGGTCGACCAATTGTTCTAACACCTTCTTTGATTACCGCTCCGTAAGCAGTTTGGTCTCTAGAAACAGTTGCCAAAGCTTGGTCAACATTTCCTTGAACTAAACTATTTTTCATGTCACCCAAAAGTGAAGCATCAAAACGCGTTACGCGACGAATATAAATGAATTTAGATACCGCTACAGAAATAGTGTAAAATAAAAGCAATACAATTGGAATTAAGAACACACCACCTTTCATCAAAAAGTCCAATGCAGAAATCTCTTTCACTTTTGCTTGCGTTGCCACTTCAGCCACAGGAGCACCCGTTTCTACTTGGGCAAATGTAGCACCTACTACAAATAAAGCCATAGCAATGATGGCAAACTTCGTCCTAATTTTCATATTAATTTGCAATTTATTTGGATAAAAATAAGGCTTCTACGGATTCCCTATTACAATAACTAATTATTATTTCAAACATGAATTGTTAACAACCATGTTCAAACGTATTAGTAGGTAAGAAAATTATAAGTGTGACTGTTAAAAATTGTTGCAATCTATTTTCCTTTAGCTTTTATAATGATTCCAACGGTGTATAACATGATTTTGAAATCCAATGCCAATGTACGGTTTTTCATGTACAACAAATCAAATTTCATACGTTGCAGCATCTGATCTACATTCTCAGCATAACCGTATTTTACTTGTCCCCATGAAGTAATTCCTGGACGAACTTTTGTCAATTGTAAAAATTGAGGTTCAACAGCAACAATTTGGTCGATGAAAAATTGACGTTCTGGACGTGGACCAACCAAAGACATATCTCCTTTCAATACATTAAAGAATTGCGGTAATTCATCCAAACGAAGTTTACGCATAATGCGACCAATTTTGGTGATGCGAGGATCATGAGAGGAAGACAATTGAGGTCCGCTTTTTTCTGCATCAACGTACATAGTACGGAACTTAATAATTTTAAAAGGTTCACCACCTTTACCAATTCGTTCTTGCAAAAAGAGAACTGGCCCTTTAGAAGATAATTTCACAAGAATTCCCAAGGTTAGATACACCGGAATTAATAACAAGATCGCAATTAAAGAGCAGACGATATCAATGAAACGTTTGATTACGCGTTGCCAAACTGGCATCACATCTGAATTAACCTCAATTAATAAAGCACCGAAGATATTGGTCATCTTAACAGAACCTGCAAGAATATCATACATATCTGGAAGAATATTGATTTTTAAATCACTTCCTTCCATTTGCGCAATTAATTTCCTGATCTTATCGTGCTCAACACTTTCCAAAGCAATAATCACTTCTTCAATTTCATGCGTGCGAATGATGGACTCAAGTTGCTCATCCGCCTTGCCTAAATAAGACAATTTATTTTCTAAAAGTCGATCAGAGCCATTGATGTTAACAAAACCAATCAACAGGTGACCACTCCCCTTTTTCATTTGTTGCAATTCAGAAACAATTTCAACAGCTTTTTCATTGCCTCCAATCACCAATGTTCTAAACCCACTTTTTCGTTGATGAATTTCACTAACTATCCAACTTACAAATAGAAGACGAGCTATTAAAAAGTAGCTAAAATGAATTCCAAATAACCAGAGAATGGAATCATACAATTGATTATTGTTATCTACTTCATCATCGAGTAATAGGAAAAAGAATAAAAACAAGGTTCCTAGAATAGCACTAACCATGGTTAATGTTACCACCTTCATACGGTGCAATCTTCTCACATCGATGTAAGTTCCTTGAACTGCAAAAATAATTAACCAGAAAACAGGAATTATAAGTAAGCCAGGAACATAAGAAGTGCCTATCGAGAAAGAGGTATCTTCAATGAAAATTTTTCGAACGTAGTAGAAAGTAGCCCAGGCACTAATTGCCACTAACCAATCAAGGACAATTAATAAAGCTACTCTTTTAGATTTTGAAGGAATCATTAATAAACTAACTTAATATTATCTAGTAAGACAGTAGCACTTGATGACCCCTCAGGTAAATTAGCTTGGAAGCCAAACCAAAAACCATATCCTCCAGAATTGGAAACAACCTCTGTCATGTCGAAATACAACTTTTTCCAACCTGGTCTATTGGTAGTAACGGTATTATTTTCTTGTTGAGCCATTGATCCGTCTGTCTTCACATAAATAACAGAGATTGTCACTGGTGCTTCATTATTAACTTCCACTTCTAGAAAAACTTGTTTTCCAAATGGGAATGTAAAAAACTCATTATCTGCTCCGTTAACTAAATAAGCCGACCAAAAATTGGATTCAGAATTAACAACCACCTTTCCTACGCGTTCACCATCAACATTGTCAACAACTAAATTGGCATTTGACCCAGTACCTGTATTAAATTTCACATTTCCACCTTCGAAATCCTCAATAAAGAAAGTTGTTCCGTCCATATACTTTGTCTTAGGATGAATGGTAACAGTCTCATTTTTTACCAACTCAACTGTTTCTTCATGTGGTGCCGTATAGTGATAATTTAATTTAGTTTCAGAAATACCATTGTTTAAAATCGTTGGATAAATACGAATATTTGCGGTTCCAGATACTAAAACTGGCAATTTACATGGCACTTGAAACACGCCAATAAACTTCTCATTGATGTATACCCACGCATGCGTAAAATTATTGCGTTCCAAGCTCCCTTCCGTTAAATTAGGATTAGGTAAAACTTCAAAAGCTTTAATTTCAATCCATGATGGATCAGGGTTATTTTTTATGCAACCAGACAATAGGAAACCAATCCCGAAAATTAGAAGTAATAACGTATTTTTCATAATTATCATTTTAAACGCTTCACACGTATTAAATATTGCATCAAAATTGATGAAAAGATTTCATTCGACTAAAAAACTTGCAATTAACTACACCAATGCAGTTGAAGTTTTCAATTTCTCTAAAATTTGTTGCGCAACATCAAGCGCATTATACCCATCTTCTATAGAAACGATTGGCGTCGTGTTTTCGTTGATTGAAACAGCGAACGTTCGCAATTCTTCTTTAATAGCGTTCACTTCATCCAATTCTGGTTTATCAAAATAAACTTTCTTTACTGGATTGCCATTCCCCATATCAAAAACAACGTCAAATGGGTTTGGTTCACCATCAATTGTTTCCATACGCACTACTTCCAGCTCTTTTGCTAAGAAATCGACACTGATATAGGCATCTTTTTGGAAAAAACGAGATTTACGCATGTTTTTCATTGAAATGCGACTTGCCGTAAGATTTGCAACACATCCATTATCAAATTCAATACGTGCATTCGTAATATCTGGCGTATCACTTACAACAGCAACTCCGGAAGCAGAAATACGCTTGATTCCAGATTTCACAACGCTTAGAATGATATCCAAATCGTGAATCATTAAATCTAAAACCACTGGAACATCCGTTCCTCTTGGGTTAAATTGTGCCAAACGGTGTGTTTCAATAAACATTGGTCGATTGAAATAAGGCAATGCTGCTGAGAATGCTGGGTTAAAACGCTCAACGTGTCCTACCTGTACTTTCACTCCCGCTTCTTGCGCTAAACTCATTAGAATACGTGCTTCTTCGACCGTTTCAGTAATTGGTTTTTCGATAAAAACATGCTTTGTTTTACGCATCGCAAGACTTGCACATTCAAAATGCGCGATTGTAGGCGTAACGATATCAACACAATCTACCTCTTCCAACAATGCTTCAATAGAATCAAAGCGTTTTATACCAAACTGCTCGATAACAGCTGCAGCATTTGGTTCAAATGGATCGTAAAAGCCAACTAATTCAAACGCTTCAGAAAGCTCTTTAATTAGTCGAATGTGTATTTTACCTAAATGACCTGCACCAAGTACACCAATTTTTAGCATATTAATTTCGTTTTTTGCAAAAATAAAGATGGTTCACAATCGAAGCGCAAAACAAGATTTATTTTATTAACAATTCTACGCACATTTTTGATTTTGGAAGCTTCTCTTACCTTAATTATATAGGAAAGATTTTTTTATTCGGGTACTTAATTCAATTTTGGGAACAAAATAAACAGTTAAAAATTCAAAATCACCAAGCTTCTATACGTTGCGCAAACACAGTCGCAAAAGCATGAAATTCATAACAAAAACGGCAAACCAATTTCAACCAACTGGTGCGATTCCAACATTCACACAATCATTGATACAAGGAAAATTAGGAAATCAAAAATATTTATGATTATTTTCGCAAAATCCAATTCGCATTAATTCGTTCTTAAGATGGCAAAAAATTTAGTAATCGTTGAGTCCCCTGCAAAAGCAAAAACTATTGAAGGTTATTTAGGAAAAGATTTCCAAGTAAAATCCAGTTTTGGTCACGTTCGAGACTTAGTGAAGAAAGGTTTAGCAATCGACATTGAGAACAATTTCCATCCCAACTACGAGGTATCTCCTGATAAGAAAGCACTGGTTTCAGAATTGAAAAAGTTAGTGAAAGACGCGGAAGTTGTATGGCTAGCTACCGATGAGGACCGCGAGGGTGAGGCCATTTCTTGGCACTTATATGAAGCCTTGGGATTACAAAAAAAGGAAACGAAGCGAATTACTTTCAACGAAATTACCAAAACAGCCATCCTAAAAGCGATTGAAAATCCAAGAGAAATCAATCAAGAATTGGTAAATGCACAACAAGCACGTCGTGTTTTAGACCGTTTAGTAGGTTTTGAATTATCACCAGTTTTATGGAAAAAAGTTCGTCCAAGCTTATCTGCTGGTCGTGTTCAATCTGTAGCGGTGAAATTGATCGTTGAAAAGGAAAAAGAAATTGAAGCATTTAAAATCTCCTCTTTCTACCGTGTGAATGGAAATTTCACAGCAAAAAAAGGGAAATTAAAAGCTGAATTAAATACACAATTAAAGAACGAAAAGGAAGTTGAAGAATTTTTGGCGAAAAGTCAAGATGCAACTTTTACTGTAACTGACGTTCAAAAAAAGCCGGCAACAAAAAAGCCAGCAGCTCCATTTACAACTTCAACATTGCAACAAGAAGCCAGTTTAAAACTAGGTTACTCTGTTTCTAGAACAATGTCTGTTGCACAACGTTTATACGAATCTGGACATATCACGTATATGAGAACGGATTCTGTGAACTTGTCGGACACTGCAATCAACGGAGCAAAAGCGGAAGTGATTAAAAGCTACGGACCAGAATATTCGAATCCGATGCAATACAAAACAAAATCTTCAGGCGCACAAGAAGCGCACGAGGCCATTCGTCCAACAGATTTTTCTGTTCACTCGATTGAAATGGGTCGCGATGAAGAACGTTTATATGATCTTATTTGGAAGCGTTCAATTGCTTCACAAATGAGTCAAGCGGAATTGGAACGCACAACAATTACAATTGAAACGGATAAAGTTTCGCAGCATTTCCAAGCAAAAGGAGAAGTTATCAAATTTGATGGATTCTTACGTGTGTATATCGAATCTTCTTTGGAAGACGATGAGGATGACGAGCAAACAGAAGGATTGTTGCCTGCAGTTGAAGTTGGTGAAATCTTAAACACAGATTTGATTTTAGCAACACAGCGTTTTACACGTCCACCAGCTCGATACGTAGAGGCATCTCTTGTAAAGAAATTAGAAGAATTAGGTATCGGTCGACCATCGACTTACGCACCAACAATTTCTACAATTCAGAAGAGAGGTTACGTAGAAAAAAGAGAACGCGACGGTGAAGAACGCAGTTATACTGTTTATGAATTAAAAAATGGATCCATTTCTTCCGTTGTTAAAACAGAAGTTACTGGTCGCGATAAAAACAAATTGTCGCCTACAGATATTGGTACAGTTGTTACAGATTTCTTGGAAGCGCATTTTGACAAAATCATGGATTACCACTTTACAGCAAGTGTTGAGGAAGAATTCGATAAAATTGCACAAGGATTAACGGAATGGACCAAAATGATCCACGATTTCTACAATCCTTTCCATGCAAATGTGACGGATACCTTAGAGAATTCGGAGCGAGCAACTGGAGAACGCGAATTGGGTGTTCATCCAGAAAGTGGAAAACGCATCATCGTGCGTATTGGTCGTTTCGGACCGATGGTTCAAATTGGTGATGAGCAAGCAGACGGTGAAAAACCACAATTTGCATCATTAAGAGGAGAGCAATCCATCAATAACATCACATTGGAAGATGCGCTTGAGCTATTCAAATTACCACGTACACTTGGAGAATTTCAAGATGCGGTTGTGAAAGCTAATGTTGGTCGTTTTGGACCTTACATTCAACATGGAAAAGTATTTGCTTCGATTCCGAAAGGTGAAGACCCGATGACTGTTACTTACGAACGAGCGGTTGAAATCATCAAGGAAAAACAAGAAGCAGACGCCAATAAAATCATTAAAACGTTCCCAGAGGACGAGAACATGCAATTGTTGAACGGACGTTGGGGAGCTTATTTGAAAATTGGAAAAGACAATTTCAAATTACCAAAAGGCGTTGATGCGGAGAAATTGACATACGAAGAGTGTGTAACGATCAGCCAAAATCAAGAAAAGCCAAAAGGAAGAGGGAAAACCGCTTCGAAAACAACAACAAAGGCAAAAGCGACACCTAAAGCGAAAGCTGCTCCAAAAGCAAAGGCAGCACCGAAAAAGAAAGCAGCGCCAAAGAAAAAATAAATAAAATTTAGAATATTGAATAAAAGGTTGGTTCGAAAGGATCGACCTTTTTTTGTCTCTAATGAATGACTTTATGAAGTAAGAATGGGTAAATTTTCAACCTGCAACCTGTAATTTGTAATCTGTAATTCAAACCACATAGGAACATAGGACAATTAGAATTAGAGAAGCTTCGCTTTATATAGAAAAAAAGTAGAATAGTATTAGTGGATAGTTAATTAGTTGATGGTTGAATAGTTGACAACTTATAATTTGCAATTTGCAATCTGCAATTTTTAATTTTAAATCTGTAACGGGCGAATTGCAATTCGCTCCTACTTATTATTCCAATTCGTCATGGTCATTCCAAGACCAATGGTTGTGAAACCTTTAATGAATTCGGTTGCGATTTTGATGCGTTCTTCAATTGTTTGCATTTCCTCTGAAGACCATTGACCCAAAACGTAATCGGATTGTTGTCCTTTGTGAAAATCACTCCCAACTCCAAAACGCAGTCGTGCATATTCTTGGGTTTTCAACACCGCTTGAATGTCTTTCAAACCGTTGTGACCTCCATCACTTCCTTTCCCTTTCATGCGTAATTTACCAAAAGGCAACGCTAGGTCGTCTGTGATTACTAAAATATTTTCGACAGGAATTTTTTCTGCTTGCATCCAATAATTGACTGCTTTACCAGAAAGATTCATGAAAGTTGTTGGTTTGATTAGAACGATTGTTCGTCCTTTGAATTTAGCATGTGCAACTTCAGCTGTCTTATCCAACTTAAACGTTGCGCCTTGTTCCTTCGCAAAGGCTTCTACGACTTTAAAACCGATATTGTGACGCGTTTCTTCATACTGCGCTCCAGGATTCCCTAAACCAATAATCAAGTACTTCATGTATTCTTAATTTGCTGAATTCAGTTCTGCTTTAAACAAACGCTTAAAGAAGCGAACGATTCGTTTTCTGAAAACAATAAGTAAAAGAATATAAGGCATTGACATCAAGATCAAAATTCCTTTATTGATATTTGTTGCAAACGATGCTTCACCAGCTTCGGTTGACTGCTCTGAAATCAATTTACACTGTGAACATCCTTGTCCATAAGCTACATCCACTGCCAAAATGCAAAGGAATACAACCAATAAAATAGCGCGATTTTTCATGCCACAAAAATAGCGATTTTAATCCATTGAAAGTTGAACTTACTTGTTAAATGGTTTGCGGAAAAATATAAAAAATGTAAAAAGCGATTAAAACACACATTTGCACGCAATAATTTTCTACTTTTGCACTATATACTGGGGGTCGTATTGGATTTGACAGCGAATGCGACGACTGAGTGTAAGCATGTCGAGGGTTGTGGTGTACCTCGTTAATATCATGTCTCGAACAATAATTGACAATACGTCATACGCACTTGCTGCTTAATTAACTGAATGTTAATAAGGCTTAATCCAGTCGAAGTTTAGTAGACGGACAAGTATCTCCCTCCCACGCTTCCGTTTGATAAGCAGGGATCAAGGGGGTTCATCCTTTCAAACTGGCACCAAATTTATCTCGCAGGCGGTGTAAGATCTTAAGAGGTTAAGCGTTGTTTTGGGTGTTCTTTTCCGTATCAACGTCGAAAACTAATAAAGAACTAAACATGTAGAAAGCTTAGAAGTTCTTTGTTTGGACGAGGGTTCGAAACCCTCCGACTCCACTCTGATAAAAGCATCATCCCGAAAGGGACGATGCTTTTTTTGTTTTAAACCGACGAAAGCTCGCTTTTAGGCGGGAAAAAGAAAAAAAGAATCAGGTTTTTCGACAGAAAAATAAGCTTTTATCCACTGCACGTTATTCAAAGGGTTCACGAAGTAACCCCTCCGACTCCACTCTGATAAAAGCATCATCCCGAAAGGGACGATGCTTTTTTTGTTTTAAACCGACGAAAGCGCACTTTCAGGCGGGAGAAAAGAAAAAAAGCATCAAGTTTTTCGACAGAAAAATAAGCTTTTATCCACTGCACGTTATTCAAAGGGTTCACGAAGTAACCCCTCCGACTCCACTCTGATAAAAGCATCATCCCGAAAGGGGCGATGCTTTTTTTGTTTTAAACCGACGAAAGCTCGCTTTGGGGCGGGAGAAAAGAAAAAAAGCATCAAGTTTTTCGACAGAAAAATAAGCTTTTATCCACTGCACGTAATTCAAAGGGTTCAAGAAGTAACCCCTTATACTCCACAAGAATAAAGTGGAATTATTTAGAAATAGGTTTTTTTTGTATGGTAAAACTTATTATACACTAAACACTTATAACACCATATTCTAAACCATTACCCGCCCCCCATGTTACTAAGCTTGAATGCTACAAAAAGAATTCATATTATTACCGGATTTTAATTTCTAAAAAGGTAAATTTTGTACCAAATAAACCTTGTTCCAAAAATAAGGCATGGTAATTGAAGTTCTCAATCTGTAAGATGTTTACATCTTAAAACTATGAAATGTAAAACTCAGCACTACTAAATGAAAAACAGTCGCGATAAATCAATCATATCTCTAATTGGACAATCAATCAAAGAGTCAAAATACTTGAGTGTAACTTATCAAAATAGCACGGGTGATATTACTCCGTTTTGGATGAGTGTACAAGATATAAGTGCCAATGATGAATTATGGATCAACATGTTCAATGTCACTAAAGATGCTCCTATCACGAATGCAAAAATTTTTATATCAAAGATTCAAAGTGCTGAAATTTTGAAATTTTCTCAATACGAGGTACCACCATCTTTAATTAAAAAAATTAATGATGATGAAAGTTTACAAAAATATGAATTCGACAATTTTGATAGCAGACGACTGAATTACTATTTAGAGTGCTACAAAGCTAACAACGATCCATTCCTTCATAAACAGCATTTAATTCCAGAATTAGATTTGGCAAAATTAATAGAGCAAAATCCATTTCAACTAAATAAGGAACAGCAAAAACGAATTATTCGAGAAGTTTATAATAACGACTACAATAAATACCATGGTTACGAATTGGCTTTAAATGAATTTTCAATTGATCTTGAATCAAGAGGGAAATTTGTGGTTGCATACAGAACTTTAAAATTTGATCCAGTATTAAACACCCTACATATAAGTGATGATGTAAATTTTAATTCGAATTTCTACATAAATGACACGAAATACACACTATCCTACTATTCTGATATGAGTCCGGCAGATTTTGAAGATGCTTATTTAAAAAATAAAGTCGAAACTATTAATCGCCTCGGTACGTCATTTGCTAGCGGGGAATATCCGAATTCTAAACCAGAAATTGTGGTTCTAGGGTTTGCGCAAATCGACATATCAATGATTTTTGATACGATAGATTTAGAGCATACAACCGGAAATATGGAAGTACCTTTAAAGGCATTTTTCCAGAATATGTCATCATTAGATACAAAAAATAGAACAAAACCCAATATTGTATTATACGATGATAAAGTAAACATCGATCAACTTCGAACAATTTATAACGCATTAAAATATCCAATAACTTACGTACAAGGTCCCCCAGGAACAGGTAAAACACAAACGATACTAAACATTGCTATCAATGGAATAACAAGTAATAAAACCATGCTAATTTCTTCAAACAATAATATCCCAATTGACGGAATCAACGAAAAGTTAGTGCTTGGACAGTATAAAAACAAAGAAATTCTATTTCCTATGCTGAGACTTGGCAATAGAAGCTACATAGCAGCGGCTCTCAAAAAAATCAAAATGTTAGTTGAATTTGAAACGAAAGATTTACCAAAGGAAGATCTTTTAATAAAAATTAAAGAACGATCAAAAGAAAAAAACAAGCGACTAGATGAAAAATTAGAAAATCTTGAAAAAAGCATCGAACTAAGTCAAAACTTAGAATTTATCAACGGATTACTAATGAGAGGTCAAACTTTCTTATTGGAACAAGAGAAAAATAAAATCGAAAACATAATAAGTAATCTTCCTCAAACAAAAGAAGACGATCTAAAGGGGATTTTTGAAGTCATAAAAGACAACCATCAATTACTTCAATTCTTCTACTACGAATCACTAAAACACATTAAGCGTTTAAAAACGAAGGATTATAGTGAATTGATTAAGATTGTATATCTAGATCAAGAGGATGAACAAATCAAAGAGTTTAATAAATGGATTGCTGATGATGTAAACCTAGAAAAACTTACAAAAATTTTTCCAATAATTTTGACAACTAACTTATCTAGTCGCAAACTTGGTAAAAAATTTAAATTTGATTTATTGATAATCGACGAAGCTGGACAATGTGATATTGCAACTAGTTTAATCCCAATTTCGAAGTGTAAAAACATGGTACTAATCGGAGATACAAACCAGTTGAAACCAATTATAACTTTTGATGAAGCGCGCAACAAAAAACTGATGCATCAATTCGACATTCAAGAGCCTTACAATTATTTCAAAAATTCTATTCTTTCTGTTTACAAGACGATTGATAACATTTCAAGGAATATTCTTCTACGATACCACTATCGATGCGGAAAATCAATTATCAACTTTTCAAATATGCGTTACTACCAAAGTGAATTAAATTTAAGCGGAATCAAAGACAGTGGAATGGTGGAGTTAGTACTTGTAAACAATTTAAATCAAAAAGGTAAAAACTCTCAACTTGAAGAAGCGTTAACAATTATTGAATACATCAAGGAAAATAAACTTGAAGACACCTTCATCTTAACGCCATTTAGAAATCAAGAAGAAGTTCTCAATCATTACCTAAAGGATGCAAAGGAGAAAGGTCTAATTAGTAATTCAGTTAGTTGTGGAACCATACACAAAGTTCAAGGGCAGGAAAATAAAACAATAATCATCTCTTTAGCAATTTCAAAGGATACCACCCAAAAATCTTATGATTGGATTAAAAACAATGGTCAATTACTAAATGTTGGCGTGACTCGAGCTAAGAAGAATCTTATTGTAGTTGCCGACAAACAAGCCATAGATATTCTATCTCATAAAGATGATGATTTATATGCACTTATTGAGTATGTTGAAAAAAATGGAATGACCAAAATATCAGAAAGTACTGCTAATAAATTCACAATCGGATTTTCTAATGATTCGCGTTTTGAAAACGAATTCTACAAGACTATGCAACATTACTGTACAATCCAACTTGGTAAATTTGAAAGAAACGTAAAAGTGGTTGATATTTTTCCCGAAGAAAGAAATAATGAACTCGTAAACAAAAAAGAGTTTGATGGAGTACTTTATGTGGGACAGAATCCGCATGTTGTATTTGAACTCAATGGCCAGGAACATGCCGTCAAAGCTAAAGCAATTAAATCAGATCTACTTAAGCAGGAATTATTAAAACGCAAGAACATAAATTTAGTTTTTATACCAAATCAATATGTAAAACATTATGAGTTCATCAGAGAGTTGATCGGAAAACTAAATGGAAATGTTTATCAAAAATCTTTATTCGACAGTTATGAATCAGTTTAGCAACTCAAAAAATCTTCTACTGTAGTAAAAAAACAAGAATTCAAGTGCTAATTAATTACAGAATAAAATGACATAAGTAGTGGGAAGGCTACACTAGAAATAAAGTTAAGGTCTCTCCCAATAAAGTATTCGTACTTCCAATTGAAATGCCTGGATCAATAAAAATCTATAATGAGATCAAAGTTGAATACTTTAAGAAGAAATATGCTAAAGACATCTATAAACTGGTTATTCACAAAGGAATTGCTTTAGAAGACCTTTCAAAGGGTGTCACGCAAATACGCACACTAATCTCTGATCATGCAGCTGATTTAGAGAAACCAACACGTAAGGAACATTTAAATAAAGAATTTACCGATCAAGAGTTCGTAGGCAATCAACTACAAGAGGTATTAAATAAATTGGCTATCAAAAATGAATACTTGTCATCTGCTGCCAACTCAATTAGTAAAAATGATAAACTATACGGAATCTTAGAAAATAATAAAGGACAAGAAGAAGAATCTCTTTTATTCATATACAATTGCAAGGATAAATCACTAGTGCTATGGGAGAACATTAATCCAAATAGAGCAGCATACCTATTTGTATTAAATTCTGATGACATAAATGCATTAACTAGATTAAAAACAATAATTAAAACAAATATTGAGTACAAGAGATACAATCTATTTATTGGAACTGATATCAAAAAGACTTTTAATCTTCAATGCCAAGCCTATTACCAATTAAATCATTTCATTTTATCCGAATACGAAAGAAAATTAAAATTTATTATAAAGAAGTACAGTTAAGTCACTTCCTTTCACCGCACCACAACCCTTGCTTCAAAATTTAGTCTATAGCTACTTAGCTCAAACAGCCCATGCGTTTCAGTGCATCCGGACTTTTTCATGAAACGCCAATAACGAGCTAATTCCCATGATAACTTAATTTCCCATCGGGACATTTCACCTTCAGCCCTCTCTCACTTCCTCTTGTTGCCTTAACAACAAAATACGATTCAAATTCACTATATTAGTGCTCGAATTAGTAACTACAACACTTAAATACTACAATGGAAATTCCCAAGTTTCACGAAACGTTTAATCCAATAATCGATATTCTTCAAAGCAATTCTCCCATTTCAAGAAGTACACTTCGCACCTTGGTTATAGAGAAATATTACAGCAATTTACCAACAGCGTTGTTGCAAGCTACAATTGCATCTGGCGATAACTTGTTGACCAATAGATTAAATTGGGGAATCTCCTATTTAAAACAAGCTGGATATATCATCAATCCATCCCGCGGAATTGTACAAATTACAGAGAAAGGATTGCAAACGACATTAGCGCTGGATTTAAAGAAAATTAAAAGTGAGATAAAAGCAAATTCAACCTATCAAGATCAAACTGATGAAAGTGATGCAGACATATTAAGCATAGATACTGCTTCTCCAACTGATTTGATCACTCGTGGAATGGAGCAAATAGTCTCAACTGTGAAGAACGATCTATTAGAAAAGTTAAAAACTGCTGATCCATACTATTTCGAGAGAATCGTGCTGATATTGTTGAATAAAATGGGATACGGTGATTTTATTGAAACAGCCAAGTCAGGTGACGGTGGAATTGATGGTATTATCAATGAAGATAAACTAGGATTAGATCGTATTTACATCCAAGCAAAACGATTTGCTGAAAATAAAGTGAGAGAAATAGACATTCGAAATTTCATTGGAGCGATGAGTGGTGACACGAATAAAGGCGTATTTGTAACGACATCAAAATTCGATTCACAGGCGATTGAAAAAGCAAAATCAGCACACCATAAAATCATTTTAATTGATGGTTCAAAACTAGTTGATTTGATGTACGAATACAATGTTGGTGTACAAGACAAACAGGTTTTTACAATCAAACAAATTGACGAAGACTTCTTTATTGAAGGCGAATAAGCCTCAAAAAAATCCACAAATCTAGGGCTCAACGAACCTTTCAGCATAGTTAAGCCCGTTAGGTTTTACTTGAAAAAAATACAACTTTTTATTACTGCCCCCCTAACTTCATACTTCACTGCATCCCCAACGTAGTTGGTAGATAATTCATAATTAAAATCCATTTCCTATTTTTGTTTAAATCGTATCACATAGAAAATGGAAAATCCGAAATACTCAGTTCATATATTAGATCAAACGGAGTTAATTCAGCGTATTGAAGGAATAACTTTTGGATTGAGGCCGCAGTATACTGCAATAGTTTTTGTCAAAAAAGGAAATATTTCTTTTCTAGCAAATGGTGAACAACGCATGTATGGTGGACAAGAAATGTTCTTTATTTCGAATCGAAATACGTACGAGTCATTTAAAACATCCGAGGATATTCAACTATATGTGGTGGTGAATGACCGCGATTTTCGAAATTCATTTTCATTCAAATTCAATCAGTTTGAACTGTTTAAAATAATTGCCATTGACCTACGAAATGCTATTAAAATTCCAGAGGAAGAACAAAAAATCATTTGGAGTTTACTCGAAAATATGCACCAGCTGTATGTCAAAAGAAAGAACGATGGATTTGACGTGGAAATTTTGATGCACCTGCAAGCTAGTCTCATTTATTTGGTCGTAAGTATCATTCATGCCACGAGCAATAGAAAAATACTTTCGTTTAATAATCGAAAAGAATTGTTGACCTCAAAATTTATCGAACTGGCATTCAATAGTTTTATCCAAGAGAAAGAAATGAAATATTACGCAGATAAGCTGTTCGTCTCCATCAAGTATTTATCCATTTGCGTTAAGGAAATTACAGGATATCCTCCAACCTATATTCTCAATCAACTTTCACTTTATGAAGCGCGGATAAAACTTTCAGACAATTTCCTTTCCATCGCACAAGTTGCTGAAGATTTAGGATTTACAGATCAATACGTTTTCTCTAAATTTTTTAAAAAACACATGGGCGTTTCACCTTTAAAATTTAGAAAGCAGGCGCAAAACAGTCTGGCAATATAGACATCTACAACAAGTGATGAACTTGAAAATCATTCATATTTACACAACAATTAAGAAATTGCTCACTTAGTTAATGATACCATTTGGACATTTTTTGAAGTCTTTTTGACACCCATATTTCTTCCATAAGTACAGACCTTTGTCAAAAATATAGTAGAATGATAGGGTCTAAACGTAAAATCCGTTCCGTCATACTTGCTTTTTGTTGTATCAGCTTGGTAAATGCAACAAATGCGCAACATGAAAAGGACACGATGAACATGACTGTAGAGCAATTGTTTACATTGGTAATTGAAAACAATCCGACTTTACAAGTGCAAAAAGCCAATGTTGAAGTAGCGCAACAAGCAACACAAGTGGCTAAAAACAATTTCTTACCAAGTGCCAATGTAAGTGTAAGTGCTTATTATTTGAGCGACATCAATTTATTTACTCCAAAGTTTGACAACCAGTTTAAACAAGATTTACCAAATTTTGGAAATTCTGTAGGTGTGGAAGTCAACCAATTGATTTGGAAGGGCGGTCAAGTAAGGGAAACGGTTCGTTTGTCAAAAATTCAGGAGGAAATTGCAGGATTGCAATACAACTCTTCGGAGCAACAAGCGAAACTAGCAGCTTTGGGTTATTACCTCGATTTGTACAAATTACACAATCAAGCACGTGTGTATGCGATTAACTTGGAATTAGCTTTTCAACGTTTGAACAACATCAAAAGTATGTCTGAACAAGGAATGATAACTCCCAACGATTTAATTCGTGCAGAATTACAAATCTCTAATCTTACATTGGCGAAACAAGTAATTGACAACAACATTTTGATTTTAAATAAACAATTGAATGCGGCTGTTGGATTACCAAGCGACATGGTTGTGATCCCTGACGAGACAACGAATCAACGCAAATTTGTAGTAGGTGCAGTGAGCGATTACAAACAAGCCGCTTTCTCTACAAACCCAACGTTACAATTGACTCAAAAGAGTGTTGATGTACATAATTCATTGTACAAAATTGCTCGTAAAAATTGGTACCCAACTTTAGCAGCATTTGCAGGAAACAATTTGAATCGTCCAGTAACAACAGGTACGCCAGTAGACATGTACTACAACGCGTGGAACGTAGGATTGGCATTGCAATATGACTTGGGAAGTTTATGGAAAAATAAACGTGTGGTAACCTTGAGAAATCTTGAAATGCAACGATCAATCGCGCAAAAGAAAGAAGTTGAACTATTTATTGGCGTGGCAGTTGACGCTGCGCATATAAAGCACAATGAAGCAGTAACTCAAAACAGTGTGCTGTCCAAAAATGTTGAATTAGCAAGTGAGAATTACCGCATCATGGAAAACAAATACAACAATCAATTGGTGATCATCTTGGATTTGCTAGATGCTAGTAATGCCAAATTGGATGCTGAATTGCAATTCGCAAACACTGAGGTTGGAATCATTTACGCGTATTACCGCTTAATGAAAGAAACAGGAAAATTGTAAAAAAGTTTAATACATTATAGAAAGTAAAATGTCAAAAGAAAAAGAAGTTAAGAAAAAGTCGCCAGCAAAAACCTTTATCCTAAACATGGTTTTGTTAGCTATCGTTTTAGGTGGATTGTGGTATTTGATTAAAGCATACTTAAACATTGGAACAGATCATTTCACAAACTCTGCGCAGGTAGAGACATATATTAACCCAGTTAATACACGTGTATCTGCTTATATCAAAGAAATTCGATTTGTAGAACATCAAGAAGTAAAAGCTGGTGATACATTGATGATCTTAGACAACCGTGAAATTTTAACACAAGTTGGACAAGCTGAGGCTGCCTACAAAATGGCATTGGCATCTAGAGGTGTGACGGAGAAAAGTGTTACAACGGTAAGTAACAATGTACAAACAGTGGAAGCAAACATCAATGCTGCTAAAGCACGAGTTTGGATTGTGGAGCAAAACTACAACCGTTTTGAAAATCTATTGAAGCAAAATGCAGTTTCACAACAACAATTCGACCAAATCAAAGCCGAATATGATGCAGCTGTTGCTCAGTATGATGCCTTGGTAAATACGAAAGGAACAACCAACTTAACAATTGAAGAAGTAAAATCTCGATTGACAATCAACGAAGCTGAAATTCAACGTGCGGAAAATGCGTTAAAAATGGCACAATTGAACTTATCTTACTGTTACATCATTGCGCCACATGACGGAATTATGGGACGAAGAATGGTGAATGAAGGACAATTATTAACGATGCCAGGACAACAAGTTGCAACAATTGTTGATACACGTACAAAATGGGTTGCAGCGAATTTCCGTGAAAAACAAATGCACGAGGTTGCTGTTGGAAAGAAAGTGTTGATTAAAGTTGATGCACTTGGCGGACAAGAATACGAAGGTGAAATTAAAGCTATTTCTGGTGCAACAGGAGCGAGATACGCAGCTGTTCCGGTAGATTATTCAACTGGTAACTTTGTGAAAGTTCAACAACGTTTGCCTTTAAGAATTGAATTCACCAGTAAAAACTCCGCTGAAGCAATGAAAGCGCTTAGAACAGGAATGAATGTTGAGGTATTTATTAAGTAGAAAAATCGATGTACAATAAAGCACCGTTCGCCGAATGGGTACCAAAACCATTAATGTTGTTGTTGATACTCCTGTTTTTGTTCCCTATTATGGGTGCATCAGGCGTATTTTCAAATAACATGACAGACATTACTGGTTATTTGGGAGGATATACAGAACATGTAAGCTTTGCCAACAATGCCTTAACCATAGGTATGTCCACTGCGATGTTGATTTTAATGCGCGTTAAAATGCGTTTTAAAACCAAGCAAATTGTAGGAGGTGGCTTGGCAGCAATGGCTTTGCTAGTTTTTGTATGTGGTACAACACATAATTATTATGTATTTATAGCAGCCAACTTTTTAATAGGTTTCTTTAAAATGTTTACCTTGCTAGAAATCATCATTATCGTGATGTTTATCCTCGCACCAGATGGAAATAGAAAAAATTTCTATGCCATATTTTATCCTATTGCAATTGGATCAAGTACAATAATGTTCAATGCGCTGAGCAAGTTGGTTTTCAATTATGGAATTGAAAGTGCCTATCTTTTAGTGTCGATCATTTTACTTTCACTATCCGCACTTGCGATCATTTTTCAGCACGACAAACAGTTTGGTTTTAAAATGCCCTTGTACCAAGTGGATTGGTTTTCTATGTTCTTATTTGCAGGAAGTTTGATGTGCTTAAATTACGTTTTAGTTTTTTGTAAGCAACAAAATTGGTTCAATTCACCCTACATCATATGGAATAGCATACTAGCAATTGCGCTTTTTGTATGGCTAATCTTGCGTCAAAGGAAATTGAAGAGAAAGTTGATTCACTTCGACATGTTTAAGTTGCCCAATGTGCGTCACGGAATGGTGTTAATCATATTTATGGGAATTTATTTGAGCAGTACAAGTGTCTACATGCAATGGAACATGGCCGCACTGGGATACAACAACCTCATCAACGCTGGATTAGGACTTTGGGGTTTACCAACTTTGATCTTGGGTGGTGTACTCGCGTTCATCGGATTTAAGAAAAAATGGAACCTAAAGTACTTCATACTATTAGGCTTTTCAGCGTTTTTCGTTCACAGTTTAATGATCTATTTCTTGATTCAGCCACAAATGAATTACGAACATTTCTACTTACTAATCATGGTAAGAAACTTTGGAATGGTAATTCTATTTATTGGCGCTTGGCAATACGCAACTTCAGGAATGCCACAGGAAAAATCGATGGGTGTAACGGCATTTTTGGTAATGTTTAGGACCTTTGTTGCAACAGCATTTGGTGGAGCAATCATTGCATTTGTCTCTCAGTATTTTCAAATACAAAGCATGACCGACATGGGCAACTATTGGGATCAAACAATGATGGGACCTGCCGCTATGCGCGGATTTGGTTCAATGCAAATAAACTCGTTGCTGAATGGAGGGAAAACATTGATGGGTTGGATGTGTTGGCTATTTATCCCCATTGCGATCTTCATTTTGAACCACGATTACGGCAACAAAAACCTGCGCAAGAAAGTATATTTTAAAAAGCTTTTAAAGCGCGAATCTGTAAAAGGTTACCACTATAAAGTTAATTAATTCGAATAGGTGATTTCGCTTTCCAGCTACCGCACGCGGCCAATTCTGTGAGCATCTGTAGACACTCGGCTTGGTATGTTTTGGACTTTTTAGATTCTAATTAGTTACGGAACGCGAAGGATTCGCGCACCAGCTGGGGACGAAATTTCTATTCTATTTCAGGCTTTCCAAAAAAACCCGCTTCTTTGCAATAAGAATAAATAATTTCATACTTTTTTATATAAGTTTCTAATTCACTAATGTGTTTAAATACTTTCTTAATTTCATACTTTCCATCTGCTTTGTAAACTGTTTGGAATAGCTTTATAGAGTTCTGGGATGTTTTAATAGTAAATCTATACCTCATATTATCCATATTGAAACTAAAGTAGGATGTTTTTCTTTTAAGAAAATTTGTAACTGGATTTGCAATAAATATTTTTTCTTCTTGATTATAATACAATAAAGAATGTAATTGTTTTACAGAGTCCTTTAATATGTATTCTTTTACCCACCCATTGATATATCCATTAATTACTGTTATGTTTTTAATGGCGTTTAAACCATTTTTTTTTACAGCAATTCCAGTGTAAGGCACATTTGAAATTGAATCAACATAATATTCAGAAAAAAAGTATTCTTGTTTATAAGATAAACTATCTATTATTTTTAGTTTTTGTTCATTTTCACCTCGAATAGTAATGTAAATCACCTTTTGTCCATAAACTATTTTTGGTAAAAAAAGCCAAATATTCAAACTGAGAATAATAGTGAAGATATTTTGATGTCTCATTTTATTTCCTAATTAATTTTTTCAACAGCTTTTGTAATGTCTCTAGATTGTTCCGTAGATGAATCAATTACCCCCGCTCCCGCGCGTGTCCTCACGCGTGGTATTATTTCTCTCTTTTTCACTTACAAACAATAACCCCATCCAACATTCCCTTTACTCCTGCATAATCAACAGCACTGCTGTGTCTATATTCTTCTTCCAATAATGCTGGATGCTGAGCATGTCGAAGTATCTTCAACAGGGTTTTGATGAATGTAATTAATTTTTTGGAATATTACTTTATTGCTGAACAATTCAATTGATTTATTTCTCCTTCCTACTATAAAATTGATGATCTCTCCTGTACTTGGATA
>Ga0233377_1000311_pt1 | contig 24584 bp, 26 predicted proteins | sample ElkDunMinimDraft_6_FD_191540 | JGI IMG/M metagenome (GOLD analysis project Ga0233377, IMG submission 191540) | Fecal eukaryotic communites from dung pellets of Tule Elk in California, USA - Elk Dung E36 | ecosystem: Host-associated > Mammals > Digestive system > Large intestine > Fecal | place...
AAAATTTGAGGTATTGCTTAAAGGGGATATATAAGAAATTGGTTTAATTACGTTAACTTTGTGTTATGGTTTTCATTCATAAGTTTAGATTAAGTTTATTTGTGACTGTGTTTAGTTTAGCACTAATGGCATTGCCAAGTGTAAGTTCAGCACAATGTGCAATGTGTACCCTGAATGCTGAAAACAGTACCCAAGAAGGTAACACACAAGGAAAAGGCTTAAATGATGGTATTCTCTTTTTATTAGCTATGCCATTTATGATTGCTGCAGGAGTTGGTTTTCTGTGGTACAAGAAATTCCGTAATACAGAAACAACGAATTCATTTAAAATTGCTAAACAGGCTGAAGAATAAGATATGATATCAAAATTACAGGCTGTTTTACATAGTAAATGTCCCAAATGTAGAACTGGGAATATGTATAGTGGTTCTGCTTATGGATTATCTAGGCAAAAAATGTATGAATTTTGTCCTAACTGCGGATTTAAATTTGAGATAGAACCGGGATACTTTTATGCTGCAATGTATGTAAGTTATGCATTTTCCGTAGCGGAAGTATTAACCTTAGCATTGGCAACAGCTTTTATTACTCATAGTGAATCTCCGTGGTTATATATTGCTGTCTTGTTTATTGCTATAGTAATCTTCGCTCCATTCAATTACCGTTATTCTCGGTTGGTGTTGTTGCACTACCTTTCCCCAAAAGTTTCTTTCGACCCCAAACTATATGGGGAGGGAAAGAATAGTGCTGATTTAAAGGGTTAATTATGGGGGATGTATTGCATAATGCTATCAAAAAGAAAAGCTTTTTCTACATGATGCAATGCAATATATTCCTGAAGTTTTTCAACTACCATTTCTTTAATCCTATCAATGTCCTCTTCATTGTTTACCACCGCTTGAAGACAGTAGGTTTGTCCCTCATGTGGAGCATGCAGCATTTTTAAAAGTTTAATAGCAAAATCAGAATTTTCATTCAACAGGTTCTTAGTCCAATTGATTAGGTCTTGATGAATTGAATCTTCTATAATAATTGATACGTTGTATAGATACATTTTTTTGATTCTTAATTTAAGCTGTAAAATTAAGGTTGCAAAAGGAACTTTACAGTATTTTTTTATAATATTTGATGATAGGCTAAAAAAATAGAATGAATTTAAAAAACTTATTCTCTGTTCTGTTAGTGTTGTTGGTTATTCTTTCATGTAAGCAAGAACAGGGTGGTCAAGCATATGTACCAATTGAGGATTTCTTTGTAAAGGCAGAAAGGACCTCTTTTAGGTTGTCTCCTGATGGAAGCAAGGTGGCTTATTTGGGGGTGCACGACCATTGTAAAAATATTTTTATCCTAGACCTTCAAGAACCTGATTCCTCAAAACAGCTTACCTACCAGGTAAATTTAAATGTTCAAAGCTTTTTCTGGTTAAATAATAATAAGATAATATTTTCTAATACTCAATCTGTTTCCGATAGTTTAAGGATGTTTCAGATTGATGTAAAAACCGAAAGAAGGCAGGCATTGTTTTCTCCAGAGAAATCTAGACTTCGATGGATTTATCCAATTGTTGAAAATAATGGAAGTTTACTAGTGGGTTTGAATAAACGAGATTCTTCTTTGTTTGATTTGTATAAGATTTATCTTGACGGGAGAAAACCGGAGTTAGTTTATGAAAATCCCGGAAATGTGATGAGTTGGATCGGCGCACCTGATGGCATCGTTAGAATGGCGCTTACTAGTGATAGTGTACAAGAATCTGTTCTATTTAGAAAAAATGCCTCATTGCCTTTCAAGGAAGTTATGCGAAGTGATTTTGAAACTATTTTTGTTCCCTTAGGCTTTGTTAAGGATTCCGAAAAGAATATTTATGCCCTGTCAAATCAGAATAGAGATAGGATGGCCTTAGTTGAGTATGATGTGGAGCAAGGCAAGGAAGTTCGAAACATATTCGAACATAAGCAAGGTGATCTAGGGATTGAAGGGTATTCTTCAAATTTGCAGGAGATGTTATATACCACCTCTTTTGTCGATAAATTTAAAAAGAGAATATTTAATTCATCCTACGAGGAGGTTTATGAAAAATTAAAGAAAAAGTTTTCTGACTCTGAAATATCCTTTTTAGATACTGATACTAGTCTAAATAGTTTTATTGTAAGGATTTATAGTGATGTTCATCCAGGAGAGACTTATTATTATAATAGAACTAACGATGATTTTCGTTTGTTAAACGAAGAAAATCCAAAGCTTAAAGGAATGGAATTTAACCAGATGGAAGAGGTTAATTTCCTGTCCAGAGATAATAAAGACATTCATGCCTACCTTACTTACCCAAAGAATAAAAGGAAAAATATTCCAGTCGTAGTTTTAGTCCATGATGGACCGAATCGTCGAACAGAATGGGGTTTTGATCCTGAGGTTCAGTTTTTGGCAAATAGGGGATATGCAGTCTTTCAAGTTAACTATAGAGGTTCTATTGGATATGGAAAAGAATTTTGGACTGCGGGCTTCAAGGAATGGGGTGGCAAGATTCAATCTGATATTACTGATGGCGTTGCTTGGTTAATTCATCAAGGTATTGCTGACAAGGAGAAGATTGCGATAATGGGAACAGGTTTCGGTGGTTATTCAGCATTATATGCTGCAGCATTTAATCCTTCGCTTTATCGTTGTGCCATTTCATCTTCTGGTTATAGTAATTTATTTACTTACTTTAGAGAAATACCCCCTCATTTAAAACATTATGTTCAGTTATTCTATAGGATTATTGGAAATCCAGAAACTGAACCAGAACTATTTCAAGCGATTTCTCCAATCTTTCATGCTGATAAAGTACGTATACCAGTACTGTTTTTTCAAGGAGGAAAGGATAAGTACAGCTCAGTTACTGACGCAAATCAGTTTGTAGGTAAATTGAAAAGTAATGAAATCCCTGTTCGATATATCTTTAAGAAGGATGAAGGCAAGCGATTTAAGAATGAGGAAAATATTGTAGAATACTATCAAGAAATTGAAAAATTTCTGTCAGCATATCTGAGGTAATCTCATCATGGTTAAGAAAGCAAGTAAGTATAGAAAGAACATTGGCCTATTAATAGCTTTTTTGGCTTTCTTGACTGTTTTGTATATTATATCAGTTTTTTTAGCGAGGACAATGATGTCTAATTTTGTAGAATCAGAATTCTACAATAGAAAAGTCGACGTATTTGATGCAACTCTAAAACCTTTCAATAGTTTTTTTAATAATGATATTGCAGAAGTTTCTAATTATCAAGGATATTTGGATTCAATTCATGCCGTTAATTATTCTGAGAAAATTCTTCGTAAAAATCCATATGTTGAGGAAGTTGTTTTTTATGATGTCCTTTTCACGAATCAGAATGCAGCAGTAAGAGGTGTCCGATTTCAAAACCTTTTAATTTACCCAAGGTCAATATTTTCATTCAGATTAAATGATGAGAATAGGTTGGTCAAAGAAAGTGTTTCCGCCCTTGATAATCGTCCTACATCAGATGATTTTAACAATATGGCCATTAAAATGGTTAATTTTCTTGATGTATTGGATGATTCTACTTCTTTGAGTGAAAATGATATTTACCGAATCTTTTACAATACTGTTCCAGGAAAGATTACATATTTAAATATTCCTCGAGTAAATACTTTAAGGGCTTACAAATCCTTAATGGAAGATACTGCTGCGATGGCAGGACCTGTCGCATTTGATCAGGATCTTTTTGTTTACAAAGTTAATCCGCAGAAGATTAAAATTGTTAATAATCAACCGAGGCTATATGAGAAAATTAGGATAAAGGCTATTGCAGATCCAAATGTGATGGAAGAAAAGGCTTATCTATCAACGGATATGCCTCTCCCTGGTGCATTATCCGAGTATAAACTTCAGTTTGATTCATCAGAACATTTTTTAAGAGGTGAAATTAATAGAAGATTCTTCCCTGTGGTGCTAGGGGTTTCCTTATTATATATAATATTATTACTGATTATTTATTTGATTTATAGAAATATATCTATTAATAGTAGATTGTTTCAGTTGCAATATGATTTCATCAATAATCTTACCCATGAGTTTAAAACTCCTGTTAGTGTTATTAAGATTGCGGGGAATAATATTAGAAGTGCTGAAAAAATCAGTGATCAGGAAAGGACAATGTATGGAAAAATATTAGATCAGGAAGCGGATAAGCTAAATAATCTAATGAATAAGTTGCTGTCTTTCACGCAGATAGAAAATAAATCATTAAAATTTAAGGGAGAATACATTGATTTGAACAGTTTTTGCGAGGAAGTATTTGAAGGAACAAGAATTAAATATCCTGATTTAGTGCTGACTTATAATATTGATGTGGATAGTAAAATGCACACTGATCCGGTTTTATTGAATTCAGTGTTCCAGAATTTAATTGATAATGCATACAAATATTCAGAAGTTTCAAGAAAATTTATAGATATTAGTGTGCAGCAATCCAAGAAACACTTTATTATGAAGTTTAGTGATAAAGGGATTGGAATAAATAAAAATGAACTTAAGAATATTTTTAAGAAGTTTTATAGAGTGAAGAACCAATTTAATCAAGGCGGGAGTGTGGGGCTTGGTTTAGCATTTTGTAAAGAGATTACCGAATTTATGGGTGGAGAGATCAAAGTAAGTAGTATAGAAGGGGAGGGAACAATATTTACTTTGAGTTTTCCTAAATAATGAACAGACTACTATGAATAAAGATATAACTATTGCCGTTGTTGAAGATGATGATAACTTAAGATTTTTGGTTAGTCATCGCCTGCAAACAGAGAATTTTCAAGTACTTCAATGCAGTGACGGCTTGGAGGCCGAAAAAATCATTCTAGACCAAAAACCAGATATTGTGCTTTTGGATTGGATGTTGCCAGGAAAAGAAGGAATAGATGTATGTGAATCAGTAAGAAAATCGGGTTTTGAGAATATCATTATCATGATGACGGCTAAGTCCCAGGATATTGATAAGATTGATGCATATAGCTATGGTGTAACTGATTATATCACGAAACCATTTAATATGGATGTTTTAGTCGCAATGATTGAAAACAAAGTTCGCTTTTTTGTGCCTAAAACTCAAAATGAGGTCTATCATTTCGGGGATACTGAGCATCATCCAAATGTACATTCATTAGTTCGCGATGGAAAGAAAATTGAACTAACAATTCTGGAAAATAGAATCCTATTACATTTCTTGCAGAATAAAGGAAGAGACATAACTAGGGAAGAGTTAATGGAAGTTGTATGGGGTTATAGTTCTAATGTTAACACTAGAACATTAGACATGCATGTTGTACGTTTAAGAAAGAAAATTGAAACAAATCCTGATAAACCTTATTACCTGCAAACGGTAAGAGGATTGGGATATAGATTTATAAATGAAGAAATTGAGGACGAGAGTTAGAAATTTGTTTTATTAAATTAAATTCTATAACTTCGTCAGAAGAGCAAGACCATGTTGTCCTATTAGTGGATAGTGTGGTCTTGTCTTTTTTTTGTTAATTAAAAAATTAGAAAACTATAAAAAAAGGGTAAAAGGTTAATATTATGGCAGAGGTAACTTATTACACAGAAGAAGGTCTGACAAAGCTAAAAGAAGAGCTACAATACCTAAAGACAGAAGGACGTGCAAATATGGCGAAAGCTATAGCAGAAGCAAGAGATAAAGGAGATCTTTCTGAGAATGCTGAATACGATGCTGCTAAGGAGGCTCAAGGGCTACACGAGGCTAAAATCGCTAAACTTGAAGAAGTATTGTCATCGGCAAGAATCATTGATGAGTCAAATCTGGATACTTCAAAAGTCTTGGCTTTATCTTATGTAAAGATTAAGAATAAGAAGAATGGTGCAGTAATGTCTTATCAGTTAGTCTCAGAGACAGAAGCAGATTTAAAGGCAGGTAGAATCTCAGTTAAGTCACCAATTGCGCAGGGTCTTTTAGGACTCCAGGTTGGAGATGTCGCAACGGTTGAAGTTCCCGCGGGACAATTAGAGTTAGAAGTTTTAGAGATTTCAAGATAACGGTATTTAGGTTATGTGCGGTGATGCCATAACCGCACTTATCTTACGAAATACAGCCCCTCCACGGAGGGGCTTTTGTTTGTTTAAAGAATTTCTTTCGTTGGCTCAATGTAATAAAATCTATAGCAAACTGTTTTTTTTAGCCATTCAAGAGACTACCCATCAAATTCCTGTTCATATCTGCACAAATTTATTATCTTTGTTACTCACGAAATTGAACTATTGGTATGTCAACTATATTTTCTAAAATCGTTGCAGGAGAGATTCCTGCTTATAAAGTTGCTGAAAGCAATGATTATTTAGCTTTTTTAGATGTAAATCCACTAACTGAAGGTCATGTCTTGGTTATACCAAAGAAAGAAACTGACTATATATTTGATATTAATGATGAAGAATATATGGGAATGTGGGTCTTTGCTAAGATAGTTTCTCAAGGTATCAGACAAGCCTTTCCATGTAAGAAAGTTGGAGTTGCAGTGGTTGGATTAGAAGTTTCTCATGCACATATTCATTTAATTCCTTTGAATCATGTTCATGATATGAACTTCGAAAAACCGAAACTGAAACTTTCAGAGGAAACTATGACAACAATAGCAGATAATATTCGTGAAGCTATTTCAAGTATAACAAACCCGGCTTAATTTAATATAGCTGGAAATATAAATTACTATGCAAGAATACTTGTTGTCTTTTCAACAATTGCTAGATGCTGAATATCTTTTAAGCCACGGTGGATTCTACATCGTTTGTCTTATCGTTTTTGCCGAGACCGGTCTATTCTTTGGATTTTTCCTGCCAGGTGATTATTTGCTATTTTTAGCTGGTTTATTTTGTGCTTTGCATAAAATAGACGTAGATATTGTTACATTATATTTCGGCATTTTAGGGGCCGGAATCCTTGGGAATTTTGCCGGTTATTGGTTTGGACATCGAGCCGGGCCAATGCTATTTAAACGAAAGGATTCCGTACTTTTCAAACGAAAATATGTAATCATGGCAGAAGAGTTTTTCCAAAAATATGGAGGAACTGCATTAATAATTGGACGATTTGTACCCATTATTCGTACATTTGCACCCATATTTGCTGGTGTAGTACAGCTGAACTTCAAGAAGTTCGTGCTGTTTAACATTCTAGGTGCGGTGTTATGGGTGTCTTTATTGACATTAACAGGTTATTATTTGGGCGTTAAATTCCCTTGGATAATCAATTATGTGGAATATATTATTGTAGGATTAATCGCAATAGCATTTCTACCTATAGCAATAGCTCTTTTGAAGAAGTGGCTGAAAAATAGAAAAACAAAAAACGAAATAAACAAATAGTAATTATTTAATGAGTACACAACATCCTTGGCATCAAGTGTCTCCTGGTGAGGACTTGCCTAACTCCGTAAATGCCATTATCGAAATTCCTAAAGGTTCTAAAGCGAAATATGAAATCGACAAGGACAGTGGTTTGATTAAATTAGACCGTGTATTGTTCTCTTCTGTGATGTATCCAGCAAATTATGGATTCATCCCGCAAACATATTGCGATGATAAAGATCCATTAGATATTTTAGTTTTATGCTCAGTTGATGTTTACCCTATGTGTATGATCGAAGCGAAAGTTGTCGGTGTTATGCATATGATTGACAATGGTGAACAAGACGATAAAATTATTGCAGTTGCGAAGCACGATATGTCTGTAAATTACATCAATGACCTTTCTGAACTTCCTCCGCATACTATGAAAGAAATCGTTCGTTTCTTCCAAGATTATAAAGCCCTTGAGGGTAAGAATGTGACTATTGAAAATTTATATGGTCGCGCTTATGCTCAAAACATTATTATGGAAAGCATCGAACTTTACAATAATGAAATAAGGACTAAGTAACCTTATCATGGACCTCTCGATTCTTTTGTCTTTATTCTTGATGTTTACTAGCCTAATTGGCTTAGGACAGGAACAACATCCTTGGCATCAGGTTTCTCCAGGAAAGGATTTGCCAAATACTGTAACTGCAGTTATTGAAATCCCCAAAGGTTCAAAAGCTAAATACGAGATTGATAAGGCTTCAGGAATGATTAAGTTGGATAGGATATTACATTCATCTATGGTATATCCTGCTAACTATGGTTTTATTCCGCAAAGTTATTGTGCTGATAAAGATCCATTGGATATACTTGTTTTATGTTCAGTGGATCTTGTGCCTTCATCCCTAGTGGATGCTAAAGTAATCGGTGTGATGGGCATGACGGATTCTGGTGATCAAGATGATAAAATTATTGCCGTAGCAAAAAATGATATGGCATTTAATTATATCAATGATATTTCTGAGCTTCCGCCACATACTATGAAAGAAATCGTGCAGTTTTTTCAAGAATATAAAAACCTTGAAGGAAAAAAAGTTATTATTAACAAAATAAGTGGAAGAGCTATCGCTCAAAATGTTATATTAGAGAGTTTAGAATTGTACAAGAAAGAATTCGCTAATAAAAACCTAAATCATGGCAATTGATATTTTTTGGACTATCTTTTTAGTGCTTGCAAATGGTTTTTTCGTTGCAGCTGAATTTGCAATTGTAAAAGTCCGAGCCTCTCAGATTGAACTTCAGGCAAAGTCTGGAAGCAAAGTAGCTAAAATCGCTAAAAGTATTACCGATCATTTGGATGGTTACCTTGCTGCTACTCAGTTGGGTATTACCCTGGCCTCCCTAGCATTAGGTTGGGTTGGAGAAGCCGTAATGACACAAATCGTACATGAAATCTTTGCAGTATTTAATATTGAACTTACTGGTAAACTTGCTACTAATCTAGGCCATGTCCTAGCTTTCAGTATCATTACCTTTTTACATATTGTTTTTGGAGAATTGGCGCCAAAATCTATCGCTATCCAAAAACCTATTGCTACCACTATGAGAGTAGCCCTACCATTACAGTTTTTCTACTATATTTTTAAACCAATTATTTGGTTGCTGAATGGTTTTGCAAATTTCTTATTGAAACTAATTGGTGTTCAAGTAGGTGCCCATGAAGCAAGCCATTCTTCTGAAGAACTTCAATATCTATTGGAAAAAGGAAAAGAAAGTGGAGCATTGAATAACGCTGAGCATGAGTTAATCAAGAATGTCTTTGATTTTAATGAAAGAATCGTGAAGAACATCATGGTGCCTCGTACTAAGATAGTAGCGGTTGAGAAGGATGACTCAGCAGAAGATTTTATTAATACAGTAACAGAAGAGGGCTACTCTCGTATCCCAATTTATGATGATAATATCGATCAAATTATCGGTGTAGTGCATACTAAAGATATTCTCCCTCTTATTGTAAAAGGTAAGGATGTTGTTCTTAAGAATATTATGCGTAAGCCTTATTTCATTCCTGAGACAAAGAAAATCAATGATTTGATGACTGAGTTCCAGCTGAAGAGAATTCAAATCGCTTTTGTTTTGGATGAATTCGGGGGAACAGCTGGTATGGTAACATTAGAGGATATCGTTGAAGAATTAGTAGGAGAGATTCAAGATGAATATGATGAGGAAACTCCAGTGGTAGAACAAATTTCGGAAACAGAATTCATGGTAGATGCTGGTGCTAGTGTACACGATGCAAGCGGTTATCTTCCTTTAGAACTTCCCGAGAGTTCAGATTACGATACAGTTGCCGGATTGGTTTCACATTTATTTGAAAAGATTCCTGATGTGGGTGATAGCACCGAAGAATTGGGCTATCGTTTTACCATCATCAAAAAAACTCAACAGAATATAGAATTTGTAAAACTAGATCTCATCGAAACTTCCAAAGATGAGGGTGATGAATAAACTTTAAAAGGTGCATTTATTTTACACAGCTGAATTAAAAACCGGACAATCCATCTTTCAACTTTCTGAAGAAGAGAGCAAGCATGCTATTCGCGTATTACGGTTGAATAATGGCGATAAGGTGCAGCTTATAGATGGTGTTGGAGGGTTTTATGAGGCTGAAATTTCAGATGCACACCCAAAACGTACTCTATTAAAGATTCTTTCTCATATTTCAGAATTTCAAAAACCAAATTTCTATTTACATATCGCAATTGCTCCAACTAAAAGCATTGATCGTATTGAATGGTTTTTAGAAAAGGCAACAGAGATAGGTATTCAAGAAATTACTCCTATTATCAGTGAGCATTCCGAACGTAAGGATGTAAAAACAGAACGATTGAATAAAGTAATCGTTTCAGCGATGAAACAGTCTCTTAAAGCTTATTTACCGGTTCTAAATGAAGCAATATCTTTCGATGCTTTCCTGAAAAGTATTGAGGCTGATGCAGAACTTAACAAAGCAATTGCTCATTGTGAGGAGGATCAAGAGAAAAAGTACCTAAATCAAGTGTTTTTAGCAAATAATAGATATTTGATCTTGATAGGGCCAGAAGGTGATTTCTCACCAATAGAAATAAAAAAAGCCATTTCTGCAGGATTTATACCAGTTTCCCTGGGGGAATCTAGACTTCGAACAGAAACAGCCGCTCTTTATGCCTGTACTGAGATTGCTTTATTAAATCGTTAATTGATCAGCTCAGCATCAAGAATCTGAATCTCTGCATTTCCTTTTAGAGGTTCAGGATTAAATTTCATCTTTCCCTTTATTTTAATGGGTTCATCCGTGAATTTTACAGTTCCTTTTTTCATGAAAATTTCCACCATCGGAGGAATACCATTTGTTCCGCAGAATTGACATTGTGCAATAGGCAATACCGATAGCATATAAGTGCTATGGTTTCTTCCACTCACTAAGGGAACCATATATCCAGGTAGCTCTACGACTGTGTTCTCCAATTTTTTCAAAGGAGCAGGGTAGGAAGGAGTATATACTTTTTTATTTCCAACAGTGGAAACCTTATACATCATTTTATCAATTGCTTCCCAGGTACTGTTCATCATAGGGGTATGATCAGGAGTCTGAGCTTCATTGTAGTTACCAATTTGAGCTTTCGAGAAGCTCACTGTCATCATTAAAATAAATACTGTAAATAATATCTTCTTCATCTTACTTATTACCTAAAATGGTAGAAATTGTTGTGTTGTATGCTTTTACTGCCGGGATAATGGATGCGATGATACCTATTAAGCAGGCAGTCAACAAAATTAACCATTCTTTACTATATATATGGAATGCTTGGATAAAATCAGCACTCTGACTCGTCTGCGTACTGATAAGGTAAAGCCCAATATGTCCTATAATTAATCCTAATATCCCACCTATAAATGTTATTACTAAACCTTCGACAATCAGCATGGTAAATAGTTTAATTTTACTGGCTCCCAATGTTCTCATGATTGCAAGGTCATATTTCCTGTCTTTTAGAGCATTGTATAAACTGATAAAAACACTTAATCCAGCAATAATCATAATCACATAAGCTAGGATTTCAAGAGAGTCAATGCCTACCCCCATTAAAGAGAAAAGTCTTGCAGTTTCCAAAGCCGGAGATGCGGCCTGCATACTGGTAGACTGGTTGACTAGTTTCGGAACCACACCAATTGCTGCCGGACTACTGAATTTCACCAATAATGCAGTTATCTCAAGACTTTTATCTTGGACAATATCATCAGCAATACTCTTAACAAAAACATCAGATCTTGGGCGTTCAGTTACTAATGAATCATCAGCTGCTACAATGTGTTCTTTTTCATGTGCATGTTCTTCCTCCGCGTGTTCATGTTCATCATGCTTATGATTAGTTTCAGCCGTTGAATCATGAGAATGATCTGCATGTACATGATCATCGTGGCTGTGTTCCTTATGTTCATGATCGTGCCCATCTTCATGATCCTGCCCATCTTCATGTTCATGGTCATGTTCTTCGTGACCAATTCCATGTATATCCCAAACACTTTCCAGATTTGTAAGTAATAGATTGTCGACAATAGAACCAGAAGGTTTTAATATTCCGACGATAGCAAAAGGATGTTGATCATGCACATGTGCATTCTCTGCCAATCCATGAGCACCATATACCTTATCACCAATTTTAAGTTTGTTCTTTCTTGCAGTTTCACTACCAATAACAGCTTCGTAGCTTTTGTTCCATAATTTCCCCTCTGCCAACTGCAATTCATATAAACCAATGAAACTAGTATCTGTACCTACAATACGATGCCCTTTAAAATTGTCACCTAAAGATATTGGAACAGCCTTCTCTATAAATGGGTTTTGCATCAACTTCTCAGCTTCAGCTAATTTAATATTTCCGGTAGGGTTGTCAACATGGTAAAGAGTGCTCAAAATCAATTGAAGAGGGCTCCCTTTAGCTCCAATAACCAAATCAACTTGCTTACTATTACTATCCAGTTGTTTTTCAAAGGTATCACTAGTGATATATATGCTAACCAATATAGCAACACCAAATGCAGTAAGGATAATACTTAATAATGTGGATCCCCACTGTTGCGAAATGTTTTTCCAAACTAATTGTAGAGTATTCATCTTATTGAGCTGCTAATATATAGTTGTTAGTAAATTCATCCTTTAATCTTTTGTCATGGGTAGAGATTAATAAAGTGCTGCCCTGTTCATTTGCCAACTCCTTAATTAATTCTACAACAAGAAAAGTATTCTTATCATCCAAAGCAGCTGTAGGTTCATCAGCAATTAATAAAGCAGGCTTATTGATTAGAGCCCTTGCTATTGCAACCCTTTGAACCTGTCCACGACTTAATTCATTGGGTTTCCTTTCCTCATAACCTCCCAGTTGGAGTTTTTCCAATAATGATTTTACAGCAAGTCCATCCACTGATAAACCAGCTAAGGTTTGAGCTAATTTTATATTTTCTGTTACAGTCAGATTTTTTAAAAGATGAGCTTCCTGGAAAATAAAACCTAAATTCTGAGCTCTGAATTTATCAAGTTCACTTCCTGAAAGTTGATATAGATTTTGTCCATTGATGATGACTTCACCAGTGCTAGGAGAAGAAAAACCCGCAATCAGATTAAGTAAAGTAGATTTTCCAGAACCAGAATCACCTAGAACTAAGGTGTGTTGTTGATCTGCAAGTAGGAGATCTTGAAAGGATAATTTTGGACCTTTTGGATATTGATAGGATAATTTGGAGGTCTTTAATACAAAATCGCTCATAATATTTCTTTGTTGCAAATTAACACTAATTGTTGGTTAAAACCAACCCAGGGGATAACAATTTGACTAATAGATGTCTTAACAATTAATTAACCATAGACTAATATTAACATAATGAAGTGTTAATATTAACGTAACAATCCGATTATACTTTTGCAACATAATATTAACATTGTATGAATTGTATTAAGAAAGTGTTTTTAATGGTTGTTCTTTGCTTTGGCATTATGATGACATATGCACAGCAGGCACCATTCGGAGTAAAAGGGACGGTAGTGGATGTTGAGTCATACCAGCCTTTAGCAGGTGTTACTGTAACGATTGCTAACTCTCAGTTGGGTACAACAACTAATGACAAGGGAGAATTTTATATTCCATTGTCAAGTGACAAATCCACGGAATACCTTATACGTGCTTCGTTAATGGGGTACGATGCACAAGAAATGAATTTCAAACTTCAAACTAATGATACAGAGTTTGTTTCATTTGCATTAAAGAATGCTGATGCAGTAATTGAAGAAATTGTTGTTACAAGACGTCGTGAGAAATTCTCAGAATTAGCTTTATTAGAAGAAAGAAAGAAATCTAATCTAATGGTTGAATCTATTGGAGCACAGGAGCTTTCTAGAAAAGGTGTTAGTGATGCGAGGGCAGCATTAACGAAGATGGCTGGTGTATCTAGGCAAGAAGGTGCTAAAAACGTTTTTGTGCGTGGTCTAGGCGACCGTTATAATTCTTCTTCATTAAATGGATTACCTCTCCCATCAGAGGATCCATTGTATAAGAATATCTCACTGGATTTCTTTAGCTCAGACATTATTCAAAGTATTAATGTCAACAAAACTTTTAACGCAAATATTGCTGGGGATGTTACAGGAGCGAATGTTGATATATATACAAAAGAAGCAACTGGTGATAGCTTTGAAGTAAGTGTTGGTGGAGGTGTTAATTCACAGACCGTTGGAAGAGCAGGATTCAGGAGAATTGATGGAACTAATTGGTTTGGAACTCTTCCGAATGGTTCAAAACCACAAATAACTGATTTTAATTCCTATAATTTTAGTAACAGTTGGAATCCTAATTCTCAAAAGAATTTGTTTAACTCAAATTTTAAGTTGTTAGGAAATAAAAGAGTAATGATAGGGAACAATCCATTAAGTATATTCTTTACTGCTGGAATGGATTCAAAATATCGTTATGGTGCTGGAAAAATTCAACAATCTAGAAATGATGGTTCAATTAACTTAGATCAGGATTTTGTTAAAAATGAATACGCCGTTTCTCAAACAGGAATGTTGAATATGAGATATATTTGGGGAAATAATAATATAAATTTCAACTCATTATATATCCATGATCAGAAACAAGATTTGATGGATTTTAATGGATTTGATGAAAATGTTGGCGATAGCAGAACTGATGTGGTCATTATGCGTAGACAACAAGTAAATGATAATCATGTTTTTGTAAATCAAATTACCTCAAAATTACAGTTAAAAGAGAGGTTAACTGCTGATTTGGGATTGGCTTGGAATTATGTGATTGGAAACGAGCCCGACAGACGTATTAATAGGTTGATTTATAAAAATAATGGACTAAATTTCTCAACCAACAGTGCTGGAGAAAATGAGCGTTTCTATTCTAAAATGAATGAAAATGGTTATATAGGCAAAGCTTCATTAACATATAATATAAGTAACGATCCTGAGTTAGAACGAAAAATTACTGTAGGCTATGTAGGAAATTTCATTTCACGTACCTTCGATTGGTGGGAGTTTAATCATCAATTAAGACCTGTTGGATTCCCAACGATTGATGAAAATGATATCCAAGCAATATTGGGATCTGGAGGTTATAAAGAGTACTTTAATTTACTTACAAACCGGGGTAATGATTCTGATGTAGCCAATTTATCTCCTTTTTTCTACAAAGGTCAACGTAGAACCCAAAGTGGGATTGCTTCTGCAATTTATCAATTCTCATCAGAATTTACTGCTGTAGTTGGATTGAGATTAGATAATATTTATCAATCTGTTTCATTCGATACAAATTTGCCTGATTTTTCCACAAATAACTTTAACAAGATTACCAAAAATTACTTTCTTCCAAGTTTGAACTTGAAATATGCTCTTTCAGACAATATGTTCTTAAGGGCTTCAGGATCCAAAACATATACTGTTCCTCAATTCATTGAGTTAGCTCCAGTAAGATACAGGGGAAACAATAATTTTACTCAAGGTAACCCTTATTTAATTCCTTCTGAAAGTATAAATGCAGATCTTAAATGGGAATTATTTCCAAGTTCATCTGAATTATTTTCAGTAGGCGTTTTCTATAAAAATATTAAAAATCCAATTGCTAAAGTTGAATCAGGTTCGGCAGGTAGTACCTTAAGTTTTTATAACATTGGTAAAGATGCTGTCGTATATGGAGCTGAGCTGGAGTTGAAAAAAGACTTAATTAAAACAGCTGTCGCAAATGGAGAAAATGTGCTTTCTGGTGGTTTGAATGTATCATACTTATATTCTAATCAGAAATTGAGCCTTGAAGGAAGAACCTTTGATAAAACATCTGATAAATTAGAAGGTGCTTCGCCATTATTAGTAAATGCGGATTTAACTTACAAATTAGCTCTTAACAATTTCGATTTGTCTCCTTCAGTGGTGTTCAATTATTTCTCTGATCGAATCTTCTCTTATGGTACTGCAGGGTATAAAAATATAGTTGAAAAAGGAATACCTTCTCTAGATTTTGTTACTCAAGCATTAATCAGAAAACGCTGGGGAGTAAATTTAAAGATTGAGAACATTTTAAATCCTTACAGAGAATTATCACGTGAATTCGGTGGAGATACTCCAAAATTATTGATAGAACAATATAAAAGGGGAGTTGACTTCAATCTAGGTGTATCATATAAGTTTTAACAATAAATTAATAAGACGTTAACACTAAGGTAAATTGTTAACGGTTTCTTTGTGTAGAAATTAAAAGATTATGAAAACAAAATTATTTTCAATTTTAGCAGCAAGCGCTTTAGCTTTCGCATCATGTTCAGATGATAATCCAGTTGTTCCTCCTGTCAAAGGTGAGAAAGATTTAGTAGGTGAAATCAAAACCAACACTACATTGGATGCAAATACAGAATATACTTTGACTGGAGCGTTATATGTAGAGTCTGGTGCTACATTAGAAATCCCAGCGGGTACTGTCATCAAAGCGAAAAATGGTGGAACTGGTATTTTTGTTTTGGTTAAACCAGGAGGTAAATTAATAGCTAATGGTACAGCCGACAAACCTGTTGTGTTTACATCAAATTCATCTTCTCCTAAAGAAGGTGATTGGGGCGGTATCATCATCAACGGGAAAGCACCTCTTTCAGGTCCTTCAGGTGTAGTAACTCAAAATACAACTGAAATGGATTCAAATGTTAAATATGGTGGTGATCAACCTAATGATAACTCAGGTGTTCTAAACTATGTTAAAATTGAATACACTGGTGCTCGTATGGATTCAAACAAAGAGCATAACGGTTTAACATTAAATGGCGTTGGTAACGGAACTAAAATTAGTAACATCTATTTGAGATACGGTGCTGATGATGCAATCGAATTCTTTGGTGGAACTGTTGATGCTTCTAATATTTTTGTGGAGAACTGTTCAGATGATATGTTCGATTTTACAGAAGGATATAGAGGTACTATAACTAATGCATATGGTATTCGTGAAAAAGGTTTCTCAGATGCAACTGCAGATCCTAGAGGTATCGAAGCTGATGGTAACTTTGATGGAAATGGTCCAACTCATGCAAATCAATCTGATTTCAAAGTTAACGGTATTACCATCGTAAATAATGCAGCTGATATTGTTGGTCAAGATGGTAAAGTTTCTTTGGTAATGAATAAAGAAGTTTTCAAAATCAGAAGAAATGCTAAAGCTACTATCACTAATGCTTATGTTAAATTCGGTGCGGGAACTACTCCTTATGTTTTAATTGATACTGATGGTGCTAATGCTGAAACATCTATTCAGTACAATTTTGATCCTGCTAACGGTTTGGATAAAGCAAAAATTGTTAACCCAGTTAATGCTACTTTGACTAAAAATAATGAGTCGAAAGGTGCTGATGTGTCAGCTTTCACTTGGACAGGTTACAAATTCCAATAAGTATAATACTTAAATAGTTTATCAAATATAAAGGACCGCCAATTAGGCGGTCTTTTTTGTTTTAAGATTCAGCAACTCTTTCCAATAAAAAATCCTGAGGTGGGGAACCTCAGGATTTCTAACTAACCAATTATTAACCTAAATTATGAAATTTTTACTCTTTTACTCTGTTTGTACTTTAATAACGCAAAGTATATGCCGATTGTATATTTGACAGGTCCTATTAACATCTTTTAACGATTTGAAGCGGGATTTAGGGGTAGAAAGGATTTTTTCAAGTTCTAAATTAGACTTGAAGAGACTTAAAGAAATCTTTATTTGAATATTAGGACATTCATACCTCCTATTTATCTATAACAATCAATAGGTTCCTTAATATAAATCCAGGATTGATAATGGATTTTGGCTAACAATTAATGCTGTTATCCCTTCATCCTTCAAATCCTGAATCAAAAAAATCTTTAATATCTTAATGCTGAACTTTATTTACCTCTTGAGGTTCATGCTTATGTCTGAAAAGAAGGGCAAATAAAATGGCAATAATTAGGGTGTACAAAGCAAATGCAATCCAGATATGATGCCAATCCTTAAGATGGATAACTTGATCAAATATTCCATTGTTGGCTGTAACACCTCTTGAGTTAATAAATGACTGTAAGCTTTTATTATCTGCTGTAGTGTCTAAAAACTGAGCTAATGAGCTGCTATCCTTAAAAGAAAGTGTATAGAACTTATCAATAATCCATCCGGATACCCAAGATCCAAATACAGCTCCAAATCCATTGGTCATCATCATAAATAATCCTTGTGCTGAAGAACGGATTTTATTGTTTGTATTTGATTCAACGAATAGCGATCCTGATATATTGAAGAAATCAAATGCCATTCCGTAGACAACGCAAGAAAGTACAATCATCCATAAGCCTGAAGAAGGGTCTCCATATGCAAATAATCCAAATCTCAATACCCAAGCCACCATTGCAATCAACATCACCTGCTTGATCCCAAAACGCTTCAAGAAAAATGGGATTGCGAGAATAAACAAGGTTTCTGAAATTTGAGAAATAGACATGATTATGGTGGAATATTTCACCACAATAGAGTCTACATATTTAGGAAAGAATTTGAATTCATCGAGAAAAACATCTCCATAAGCATTGGTCAACTGTAAAGCTGCACCAAGAAACATGGAGAACACAAAGAACATAGCCATTTTGAAGTTCCCGAAGAGCTTAAAAGCTTCTAGACCTAGCATTTGTCCTAAACTTGTGCTTTCTGTTATATTTCTTTGTGGTGGGCATTTTGGTAGATATATTATAGAATACAATCCCAAGAGAATAGATCCAGCTGCGGCAATATAAAATTGTCCTTCGGTAGCTTTGTTGCCACTCAGGTTTGTAATCCACATCGCTGCTATAAATCCAACAGTTCCCCATACCCGAATAGGTGGAAAGGATTTAATCAAGTCATAGTTCCCCTGGTTCAATGCTGTGTATGCAATAGAATTGGACAATGCCAGAGTTGGCATATAACAACACATACTTAAGAGCATTACGGTAAAAAAGGAACCTGGATCTTGGACTTGAGCAAGGTAAATTAAACAACCTGCATATAACAGATGGAGTGCTGCATAAAGTTTTTCTGCATTGATCCATCGATCAGCAATAATTCCCATTAGAGTGGGCATAAATAATGATGCAATACCCATGGTTGAGAAAATGGCTCCGAATTCGGTACCACCCCAGTTTTTAGTCCCAAACCAATAGTTTGCTATTGTAATCAACCATGCTCCCCATACGAAGAATTGTAGGAAGTTCATGATTGTTAACCTCAGTTTAATAGACATGATGATTTTGCTATTAGTTATTTAGGTAGTAATTATGATTTTCGTTTTTCTATTTCGTCCCTGATTTTTGCGGCTGTCTCATATTGTTCATTTTCAATAGCCTTTTCAAGGGTTTTTTCCAGCTGATCCATTGTTAAGGAAGCATATGGAGATGGTTTGTTCTTAACAGGTTCTTTTTCGATTGGTTCCTGTTCTTTTTCTTCTTCGATTGAAGCTTCAGTTTGTTTATAGTTTCCTACGTTTTCAATGTTCTCCAGAAATGCAAAATCATTACCTTCAATTACTATTCCCGCCGTATTCATGATAAAATCATAAGTATAGATTGGGCATTCAAAACGAACCGCTAATGCGACCGCATCAGAAGTTCTTGCATCAATTTCTGAAGTTTGTGTACCATCCGTACAGATTAATTTCGCAAAGAAAATACCATCTACAAGATTGTAGATCAATACTTCTTCCAACTTAATTTTAAAAGTTTCTGCAAAGGTTTTGAATAAATCATGCGTTAGAGGCCTACTAGGGGTCATTTTTTCGATTTCTACAGCAATGGATTGCGCTTCGAATCCGCCAATGATTACTGGTAGTCTGCGGTTACCACCTACCTCTCCTAGAACTAGCGCATATGCCCCAGACTGTGTCTGGCTATACGACAAGCCTACTATATCTAACTTGATTTTCTTCATTGATAACGCGTTAACGTGAATACAAAGATGGGAATATTAACAGCAAAAAAAAAGTGACCCTGCGTTTTTTTAGGCAAGGCCACTCGTTCATTGTTTAGTTATTCCTAGTTGTTTTTTAAGTTTTTGATCGCTTCTGTTAGCTTAGGGACGATTTCGAAGGCATCTCCAACGATTCCATAGTCCGCAACCTTAAAGAATGGTGCTTCCGGATCTTTGTTGATGACAACGATGGTTTTTGATGAACTTACCCCGGCAAGATGCTGAATTGCACCGGAAATACCAATCGCGATATATAGATTTGGACTTACCACAATTCCTGTTTGTCCTACGTGTTCGGAATGTGGTCGCCATCCTGCATCTGATACTGGTTTCGAACAGGCTGTTGCTGCGCCTAAAACGTCTGCTAATTCCTCAATCATCGCCCAGTTTTCAGGACCTTTTAATCCTCTACCTGCCGAAACAACAATCTCAGCCTCTGGCAATGAAACCTTATCCGTAGCTCGAACAATTTCCTTTACCATAACATTGAAGTCCTGATCTTGTAATTCTGGCGTGAAATCTACGATTTCTGCTGTACCTCCTTGCTCTTTAACTTCAAAAGCATTTGGATTAACTGCAATTACTTTAACCGCTGAATTAATGACCTCCGTTGCAAATGCTTTGTTTGAGAAAGCGGTTTTCTTAATCTCAATGATATCGCCATTGAAAGTTGGTAAACTAATTGCCCCATCTGCAAATCCAGCATCTAATTTTGCAGCTACTCTTGGTCCTAAACCTTTTCCACTGAATGAATTAGAAAGAATAATAACTTTTGAGTTTTCTTGTTTTGCTGCTGCAGCAATAATAGATGCATAGGCTTTATTGACAAAACTCTTCAGCTTATCCTGATTGGCATCCAATACTTTAGATACACCATATTTTCCTAATTTCTCTAGTTCTGATTTCTCTACGTTTCCGATGGATAATGCTGTAACTGAATCTCCTAATTGATCAGCAATTGCCTTTGCATATGATGCTGCTTCAAACGCTGATTTCTTTAATGATCCGTCTGTATTTTCTATATAAACTAAAATAGCCATGATAATTTCTTAACAATAAATGAATTAAATAACTTTTGCTTCACTGTGTAATAACTGAACCAATTGATCTACATCGTCCACTAATTTCACAGCACTACGAGCTGCCGGTGATTCATAATGTGAAATGCTAGATAATTCATTAACAGCTATTGGTTCTACTACCTGCAGAGGTTTTGTTCTGGCGCCCATAATTCCGCGCATATTTGGAATTTTTGGTTCTGCAACTCCCTCGGCTGTACCTACTACTACTGGAAGTGAAACTGTCAATACTTCTTTACCGCCCTCAATTTCACGGTCAATTGTAGCTTCTGTACCCTGTAAATCCAACTTCTTAGCGATGGAAACTGATGGCAAGTTTAATAATTCACCTAAAAGTGCTGCTACCTGAGCTCCATTATAGTCAATTGACTCACGGCCTGTCAAGATTAGATCGAAATTCTGGCCTTTTGCATAATTCGAAATTTGATTGGCTACAAACCAAGCATCTCGCGGTTGAGCATTGATACGGACTGCATCATCTGCCCCAATGGCTAAAGCTTTTCGGATCGTGGGTTCTGTACTTACGTCTCCAACATTAATTACGGTTACCGTGCCTTTTCCTCCTTCTGCTAACTCAACTGCTTTTGATAATGCAATCTCATCATAAGGATTAATGATATATTGAATACCATTATTATTAAAAACTGTATTATCGTTGCTGAATGTTATTTTCGAAGTGGTGTCTGGGACATTACTTATACATACTAATATTCTCATAATTCTAGCGTTTTACACAAACCTACATTAATTAAGGAGCATTTCAAAGGTGATAAATATCATTTTTCTAAAACTATTGATTAAAAAAATAATACGAAAATATTAATCTATTACATGTTTTTATGTTGATTAATTAAAATCATATGGATTTTTGCGGCTATAATTTAAAATCTATTAAAATTTTTGAGTAAATCTGTATCGTCATAGATTTGTCATTTTCTATGCTAGCATAGTATTTTTATTGCCGTTATTGATTTGAAAACGATTTCATAATAATAATTACTTTTGTGCATGGAAAGTAGATTAGAACAACTGAAGAACTTCTTAAAAGAAAGCCCAGAAGATCCTTTTTTAAAATATGCTTTGACAATGGAATTTTTGAAATTGGGAAATAAGACGGAAGCCAGATCTGGATTTGAGAATTTATTAACTAAGCACGAAGATTATATTGGAACTTATTATCACTTTGCTAAGTTTCTAGAGGCTGAAGGGGAGAAGGATAAAGCGATAGAAATTTATGAAAAGGGTATTCAAATTGCCCAGCAAAAAAGAAATTTTCATGCTCTAGGTGAATTGAAAAATGCATTATTGATGGCCAATGGTTTATTGGATGAAGATGAATAGTGTTAAATTTCAATAAAACGTAAATTATGGTATCTTTTTTGTCTTTGCATAGTATATTAAAATATTATGCGTGCCTTAACACTATTTTTAATCGGATTTATCATGTTGATATTTGGATTTAGTTGTATAAATAACAAATCCAATGTTAATCAGCTAATGGCATCCGAAGATAATGCTGTTAAGGGAATGGTAATAGTAGGCACCTACGAAGGTAAGTTACCTTGTGCAGATTGTACTACAATCGCTACAATACTCAGTTTGGATAATAATAAGAATTATTCCATGCGATATGAGTATGTAGGTAAAAGTTCTGAAATATTTGAAAACACTGGTAAGTGGAAGGTGGATAAAGATATTCTTAGTTTAGAAAATATTGATTACAGTTTTAAGGTTTCAAAAAATCAGCTTAATCAGCTCGATCTTTCAGGAAAAGAAATCAAAGGCGACCTCGCCGAAAAATATGTACTTCTCAAGATTAAATAAAACTTGCTTTTCTGCAGGTTTTTTTTATTCCAAATTTTATTCTTCATTGAAATTTTTTTGACAGAATAAATACCTAGTATTAGGTATTTATTCTGGATAATAGGTTGATTATCTTTGATTAGCACTAACTATTTAAAATGAGAACCAAACTTTCTTTTATGGTTCTTCCTATATTGCTACTACTCATAGGGAGCACCGGCGACCTTTTTCAAATTATAATTGAAAAGGGGGTCAGCAGTAGCGTTCATTCTACGAATTTTTTGGGTAAATGGACAGCTTATGAATATTATGACAATAATATCCACCCAAAAGGTCAGAACAGTGATTTAGATTATAGTAAGATTAATCAGATAGCAAAATTGATAAGTTATGAATCCCAAGAATACCCCTGTCCTACAAAAAAGAGTAGGATAGAACAGAGATTGGAATTTTTCAAGGTTAATTTTTTGGCTGACGGAAAAGCAGAGATATTTGAAAAACAATATTATAAAATGAATTCCTTTGATTCAAAATGTCAGAACGAAGTTTATGATGAAAGCTACGATCAGAAGATATCTGCAAACTGGAATATTGATATAGAAAATGCTTCCCTAGTCTTTACTGATTCTATTTTAGAAAATCCTACTGAATTTAAAATAATTTATTTTGATCAAAATGAACTGCATTTATCCTTGAAAAAGGATAACGATTTTATCTGTGTTAAGCTGCATAAAGATTAATTTTTTATAATTAAATACTACTCAATATTTTACGTTTTTTTTCTTAAACTTAGTGTTATGTTATTTAATAAATACCTAGGGATAGGTATTTTCTTTAGGGTTAAATGATTTTAAATTTGTTTAACTAAAAAATATTAACATGAAAACTAAGTTATTTTTAATCTTTCCAATGTTGTTTTTAATACTTGGAGGATGTAAAGGGATTATTGACGAATTAACAAAGGATGAGGATGATGATGAAAAAAAGGAGGTAAAGGAGGATGTAAATGCTCTACTGGGGAAATGGACAGCTTACGAATACTATGCAGACTTTTTAGCTCAAAATGGAATTAAAAACCCAAGAGACCTTTCTAAGGTAAATCTATTGAAAGAGTTGCTTAAATATGAATCATTTGATGCGCCTTGTAATACAAAGCTTTCCAAGTATGAAATTAAAGTAAATGAGTTAGTGCTGGAAATTAAAAGTGACAAAACGGCTTCCATGAAACAAAACTTTATTTCTAAGGAAGATACTTTCGACGAAAACTGTAAGACATATATTGCTGACGAAAGTGGAGCGTCAAACTTTGGACAAACTTGGGAATCTGATTCAAATAACAAAAAACTAACTTTGATAGATAAGGAATTAGGAAAATTGGTCTTTGAAGTTATAAATCTGAATGACAATGAATTGGAAGTATTAATGAAATTAGAGGAGGGAAGCCCCAGGATTAAATTAAGGAAATAGTGCAAAAAGCTTAAATTAATTTAAACGATAGGATAGATTCGAATAATAATTTGAACCTTCTTATTAATAGAAAATAATTGATTATCCAATTTCTATCTAATAATAAAAATTTGAGTAAATAATTTAAGTAAATAAAAATGGGCACCATATGATGCCCATTTTTATATGTATACATTATTCTCTATTTATGATTACAAATCTCTTTTAAAGTCTCAACTACAAAGTCAATTTCCTCTTTCGTATTATACTTACTGAAAGAGAACCTTACTGAAGGTCTCGATGCATCTGCATTTATTCCTTTCAATACATGCGATCCAATATCTGAACCAGAGCTACATGCACTACCTCCAGAAG
>Ga0233377_1000312_pt1 | contig 24568 bp, 28 predicted proteins | sample ElkDunMinimDraft_6_FD_191540 | JGI IMG/M metagenome (GOLD analysis project Ga0233377, IMG submission 191540) | Fecal eukaryotic communites from dung pellets of Tule Elk in California, USA - Elk Dung E36 | ecosystem: Host-associated > Mammals > Digestive system > Large intestine > Fecal | place...
TCAACGGCGATTATCGCTCCTGAGGCGGCCACCCTCGTTCGTATCCTCGCCATCATCCCGGGCGCCGCTGGCGACCCGGGATCCACACCTGAACATCGTCCGGAACCTCTCCGGAATGGATCCCGGATCGGCGCCGCTGACGCGGCCTGTCCGGGACGACCCGCATGTTGAGGCCGAAGCGGATCTGGCTGTAAGGGCGTTCCCATCGTGACCACGACGGCGGAGAGACGGGCAGAGCCCAGCCGCAGCTTCATCGCGACGAACCTGCTGGTCTGCTCCGTGCTCTGGGGCTCCAGCTATCTGTTCATCAAGCTGATGAGCGATGATGTCCCGGCGCTGGCGATCGCCGCCGGCCGCGGCCTGCTCGGCGCCGCCGTGCTGTCGCTCTGGAGCCTCGGCCATGGGCGCAACCCGCTGCCGCGCCGCGCCGAGATCGTGCCCTGGATCGTGCTCGGCACCACAAATGGCTGGCTGCCGAACGTGCTCGTCGCCTATGCGCTCGTCGAGCTCGCAAGCGGCCCGGCAGCGATGATTCAGTCCGCGGGGCCGCTCGTCACTGCGCTGGTCGCGCATCTCGTCTTCTCCGAGGAGCGGCTGAGCCGGCGTCGGTTGGGCGGCATCCTGCTCGGCATGGCCGGCGTCGCCCTGCTGATCGGGCCGCGCCTGTTCGCGGGCGGCGGCTCCGCGTTCAGCGTCATCGCGATGATCGGCGCCACGCTGAGCTACGCCTGTGCCAACCTCTATGTCCGCACCGTTCCCGACACGACCGGCGATCCCGCCCGGCTGGCTCTGGGCCAACAGATGTTCTCCGGAGCCATCGCGACCGGGCTGGCACTGGCGGTGCTCGGCCCTGCGGCTTTCGTCCCGCTCGGGGGCCATCTGCCGGCAATGCTCACGCTCGGTATCCTTGCGACGGCGATTCCGGTGACGGTCTTCATGCGGCTGATCCGCGCCGCGGGCCCGACGCGGGCCGCCATGACCGGCTACCTTGTGCCGACCGTCGCGGTGATCCTCGGCATCGTCGTGCTCGGGGAAACGCTCGAGTTGCGGCAGGTCGCGGCAGGTTGCATCATCCTGACCGGCGTCTTCTTGGTGACGATGGCGCCGCGCAGGGTGGGGGCGTCATGAGGATCGGGCTTTTCGCGGCGGCGGCGCTGGCCGGCGCCGTCACGGCCGGCTGCCAGGCCAGCCGCCAGCCGGCGACGGTCGCCTTCTCGGCCGAGGAAGCCTCCTTCATCAGGAAGCCCGGTACCGGCACCGTCACCGGCCATGCCTTCCGCACCAAGCCGAGCGGCGTGGTGGTCAATGCCGCGGGCCAGGTCGTGCGGCTGGTACCGGCAACGGGCTTCGCCCGCGAGCGTTTCGCGAATTTCTACGGCAACCGCAAATATGTGCCGCACGCCAACTACCCGGCGGAGGACGCGGCGGACCCGGCTTACGCCGAGCACACCCGCACGACCAAGGCCGAGGCCAATGGGCGCTTCGCCTTCGACAAGGTCGCGCCCGGCACCTATTTCGTCACCACCCAGGTGATCTGGGTGGTATAAATTTCAGCGTCGAAAATAATCCTTGAAATCAGCCTTTTAAAAGATATCGACTTTCCCTAAAGCCTCCCTTTATCAGAAACCCTAAACTGTCTTCCTAAAGGGTTTCGATCATGCCGAATAAGAAGGGGCCGCGCGACTACATCACGAGGCTCGGCGGAAAATCGTATTATTGCCGCTTTCAATACAACGAAAAATATATTGAAACGCTGATGAGGGTTCATCACAAGCCTCTTTGGCACGAGCACACTATCAATCTCCAAACGGATGAACTTGCTACTGCAAAGGTCAATGCAGCGCCGTATATTGCCAACCACCACTACATTAAATGGCTGTCGCATGCAGATAACAGCACGAGGCCCGATGGGCTGATTGGTGAGCATCCGGAATATCCAGACGGCACAAATAAACTTCTCACGGATGGCCGTCGCGTGATTGCGACTGCTACCACGGTCATGATCAGCCACCCCGATGGCCGGAACGAGAGCTATCCAAATAAAACACCTCGATCGGTGCTGCCGCTGATCGATCATGTTCACAACGGCAAAATCTCGACCCCGATGGGGAAGCGGCACGCTTTGCGGGCCGCTCTGAAGATGGACAGTCAGCGCTCCGCCGAGGTGGGAACCGATCTCGAAGATATCGTCTTGGATGCATATCGAGCGAGCATGAGCGACCGCGATAAGGCGGCAATGCTCCGCATGATGCGGCAATTTCGCGAGAGTGAGGGGAACAAGCTGATCGCGGATTGCACGCGGGATGACGTCCGCAAATGGATGAAAGATCGTTGCGAAGGCGTGCTGTCGGACGGCAAGAAGGTCGTCCACTCAACAATCGTGCGCGACCTCGATATGATGAATGCCTTCGTGAATTGGTCGAAGAAGGAGCGCGCGGATAACCCCTTCAAGGGTGACAATATCTTTTCAGGCCACAAGGTCGATCGGACGCGAAACTCGCGCCAGCCTATCACCGAAGGCGATTGGGAAAAGATCAAAGCGCGCAACGACTTGTTCAGCGATCAGGAGTGGCTGATGTTGGCTGCTCTGGCTACAACTTCGGTTCGACCGATCGGGTTGGCCTCAATTCGTCACTGCGGGTTTGTCGAAGAACGAGTTCGGGAAAAATCTGGCAAATTCAAAATGGTTCGGACTCGGGTATTCTACATCCAGAAGGACAAGCACAAGGTCGGGACGACCAACCATGGCCGGAGAGCGCTGCCTATCCCTGAGGCGCTCATGAATCTGACAAACACAAACGGCGATCGCATCTTCCCGAGCGTGATCAACGCCCCCCTCTTCCCAAGTAAATCTGGTCAGAAGATCGAGCATTTTCTCTCAATTCTGCACAAGAACATCAATGCAAAACTGAAGGAAATCGGCGTTCATCAAGTCGATCTCAAAGACTCAGAGACTGGCGATCTTTTGGAGAAGGGAAAATCTTTCTATTCTTTTCGTCACCGAGCGATGGATATCCTCGAAGATGTCGCACCCTCTTCCGCAGCGCGATACATCATGGGGCACCAACCTGATCAGCACGAAGGTTATGGCTCCGGCCCGAAGATGCACAAGCTGAAGGAGTATCTGGACCAAATTCCTTTTTGAACGATTTCAGCGATGGCTGCGTGGCGTCGGATCGCCAGCGTCGCGATGTCGTTTGAAATGCAGGATGACATCGCGACGCTAGAACTCCGATTACGCAGTTGCGTGAATATCCAGATCGACGCCGATCCTCTCGGCGGCGCGCTGGTTGATCGCCAGAGTGTCCGAGAAGCGGAACCCCTTCTCGATCAGGCGATTGGAATACTGTTTGTTGTAGAGAAAACTCACGACCAACTGCCAAAGCCCGGCAGTTATGATTGTGAAAAAAAGATGCAACGCAGCGACACCAAGCTCCCCACGAAACAGTGGAACCCAAAATCCAAAAAACAAGTAAGTCCACGAGAAGCCATAGAAGCCAGATTTAATCTGACCGGTCGCCTTGTTCTTCATCATGACGCGCTTCGCGCCTATGCCGCATAATTTAAGAACTATTGGCAAGCCGAAAAATATTAAAACGATCAGCAAATGCCAAACCGAAACTCCGCCCATATTATTCCCCAGCCGTAGCGATCGCGCGCACAGGACGCGCCGTGTTGTCTTAGCGTCAAAGACAACTTCTGCGCTAGGCCAGAGAGAGGGGATAAGCAGATTCGCGTTGAATAAATCGGCGATCGTTGACGGCAAGTCCTCCTCAATTGAAGGCTATCGGCCGGCGCAACTTCGCCGTCACGGCGCCTGCGGCAGGAGTCATGTGCCGATCTACGACCGGAGATCGCTGGCCTTGGCATTCGCACTGGCTCTGATGTCGGCCGCGCGCGCATCCAACTTGCGCACGCGCTCGGCCTCTTTCTGCGCCTTCTCTGCATCCATAGGTCCGGAAGGCTTCGCGGCAGCCTTCTGGGCCTTCAGGGCGGCGATTCTGCGATCTGCGCTGGCGAAGGTCGTCTGAATGCGAGATTGGCGCTGGCGGTCACGCTCTAACCGCGCTGCCATCTTCGGCGCCGACGTCGTCGCGTTCTCCGACAATCGGCGCGCAGCGGCAAGCAACCGGGTCAATAGCTGGATGTCTCGACGCAAGCTCTCCTGCTCCTCGCGTTGCCTGACAGTGAACAGCCGAGCGTCGTTCTTTCGAGCGCGCAGCGAGGTGTCGAGATAAGCGGTGAAGAGGTCGCGGATTTTCATCGCGCTGGGCTGGCGCGCACGACATCCAGCAGGCCCTTCCGACCGTCTTCTTGCTGCTTCTTCGAAGGGTAGGCGCCATCCGCAGCGATGCGCCTGACGACATCACGCAGCCCTTCGATCCGCGTTTCAATCAGGTTCAGCTTGTCCGCCTTCCTCCGCCGATCGACCGGCCACCATCCTCGAACGGCAAGATGTGTTTCGCCGTGTCGCGCGACCCCGGCTCGCAGTTCTGCGAGCGCAGCGGATAGTGCAGCGAACTCGCGGCGGATGGATTCGAGATTACCGGTCATCGGCCAAGCCTCATCGTGGAGGCGACCCGCTCTTCGGCATCAAGGCGAGTGAGCAAGTCCGTGATCATTGGTTTCACCGGCCGAGGCACTGTCTGCTCGAATTCTTTGAGCCGCTGTCGCAGGCGATGGATGGTTTTCTCGCGGATGTGGGGCTCTGGGCTGCTTCGCCGACCGAGGCAACGAAGCCACCGCTTCTCAAGTCTAAGCATTTCGCAAAACTCCCTCTGATTTCTCACGAGGGCGTTGGAATTGAGGACCTTGTAGACCAACTTGAAATAGCGTGGCGTCATGTATGGTGTAGTCTCTTGCTTGTGCTGTATTTAGTAAATAGTGCTGTCAATATCCATCTGTGAGCAGCATGCACTATCTAAAATCAATATTAGTGAGAGCCTTGGAAGATAATATCCGTAGAATTACGCCATCTATACGAAATTTCACTTTTAAGAATACTCGATTTGCGCCGAGACGCGCCACCAGCCCGCGCAGGTATCTCCCCGAGGGGGTCGATGACCTACTGATTTTGATCGAGGGAGATGACGATTGGTCCTGCTACATCCGGGTCGCAGTGAAGAACTCATTTTGCGAGGCGGGGCTGTATAGGCCGGCGACCAATCTCATCATCGAGGACTATGCATCGAGCGATCCCCGAGAGCCGGAGGCGGATGTCGAGGCGCGCGCAATCGTGTGGGCTAACTCGGTGTAGCCCACACTTCCACAACCACCTGTGGAATTTGGCGTGGTATCCGCGTAATTTACGAGGCCTTTCCCTCGCTCTTCGCCTTCAGGGCGGTCATGTTGGCGAGGAGGGCTTTCTTATCGGCTCGCTCGCGCTGCTTCCGTTCTCGATCGCGACGAAGGCGCTCTTCCCGTGGCATGGGCGTCGGGCCAGTCTTGGGGCGGCTGACATCCATGATGCCGGCTTCCTCGATCGGGATGAGGTGGACGTCGCCGATCGCGTGCTCGTTCATATAGTCAGCGAGCGCTTCGGCCTGCTCCTTGTCATAGAGGTAGATGCGATATGTGCCGGCAAAGTCCGGATTCCGGATCGCGCCCCGGAACACGAACTGAATGACGTCCTCCCCCTGCCGGGCGCGCTCGATATCCGCCTTGCGGAGCCCGAAGGCCTTCAGGAGAGGCGCGTCGCTGCGCTGGGCTTTGTTCGAATAGATGAAGGCGCAGGAGGTGTGATGCCGATAGGAGTTCGTCCCTTCGGTCTTCGGCCGCAACATGGTGCCGGACAGGCCAGCGCCACGCATGAAGGCCTCTGTCTTGTCGTTCGTCGCCCAAAAGCCGAGATCGACGGTCTTCAGATATTCGACCGCCTTCGCGAAGGCGGCATTCCCCTCCGGTTTCTCCGGGTTCGTCCAATAGTCAGTCGAGCCGCGATGTGTGGCGAAATAATCGATCTCGACTCGAGGGCGTGCGCGAGGGCTCTCCGGAACGGGGACGGTCTCATAGGACAGCGACGCGGTCTTCTCTGTCGCCTTGAAGGCCAGCGATTCCATATAGCCGGCCGCCGCGATGCTGATCGAGGCGAAGGCCGTGAGATCAGCGAGCGACCACACTGAGTACCAGTTCACGACGCGATCGGAGTTCTCGGCCTCCCCCCAATCAGCGAGATCGACGAGAACGCCATGGGTGGATCGAGCGCGCTTGTCGAAGGGGATGAGGTCTTTCAGTAGATCGTCGCGAAGGAGACTTCGGGGGGATGGGGCGCGAGGCCGCAGGGAAACGCGATGAAAGGCCGTGCCGGGCTCTGGGGTGAGTTCATAGGCCCGTTCAAGATAGAGCGCGCCAGCGGCAGCGCAGAAGGAGCCAGAGGCGACCGCAGACGGGTTCTCGTCGATCACGAGATGCCAGCCCTCGAAGGCAGACAGATCAGCGGCCATAAGGCCTTCATGCGTCACCATGGCCACCACATGGGCGGCTTCTGCGTGTCTATGGGGAAGCGACCTGATTTCCGATGCGACAGAGAAATCGATAGGGCGATCCTGCGTGTCTGACTTCTGATCTGGGCTGTAGATGGGAAAGAGATCGGGCGAGGTGCCGAACTCAGTTTTTGCGTGTCTGATGTCCGCCATGCGTTCGCGAATGAGATCACGGCGTGATGTGGCGAACAGGTATTTGCCGGGGACGGAAGTGATTTGATTGATGACGTGGCGTGTCTTACCCGAACCGGGCAAGCCAGTAATGACGCGAATAGGCAGCAAAATGCATACCTCGAAAAGAAATGAGTTATTAAATATAGAAGCGCGACGAGGAAGTGGCATTCCGCTTCGCGCCTGATTTGTGTCCGCGAGTTGCTATAGATATACTATAGTAATTCAAGGACGCGGTCAGAGGAGATGCGTCCTCGGATTGATTTTATTTATACCAGAACTCGCGGACGCAATTCCATTTCTTTATCGAAGAGAACTGAGCTAGGTACGAAGTCATTTCGCGAGGAAGCCGACGAGCGAAAGCGAAGTCGTCCCCTCGCGAAACTGACATTCGTTCGTCGGATCGAGTAAGAGCGAAGGCCAAAGGCCGAGAACGAGCGAGAGGCGGCGACTTCTATCTTCTCTCTACTCGCAAGAACTCGTCGTCTCGCCCTGCGGGCTTTGCCCTTGTGCTCGTCGCCGAACTCGCTGTTCACCCCTCGTCTACAGCGACAAGTCGCTTCCGCCTCGTTGGGCGAACAGCGCGATTCCAAAATTGAGTTTGATCGAGGCCTTCGGCCAATTCGACATTCAAACGAAGTCAGTTCTCGCCCAAAAAATCCATCCACGTCCAAGTCCCCGGCAGGGGATAGACACGCAAAATCGTTGACTCGTTCGCGCTTCCGTTCTCATTATGTTCTCATAATGAGCGAGCCCGCACCAGACACGCAGCCATCAGGCCCGGCGATCTCCGAGGAGGAAATCGACGCGGTCATTGAGGAGGCCAAGGGCGACGCCCGCGAGGCCGTCAGAATGCTCCTGCATGATCTCGCCGTGATGGCTGCGGATGCCGATAGGCTCGTCTCGAATGGCTTTGTGCGTGGCCGGCAGCCGTGGCGGAGGAGTGGTTGAAATGGTTCAGAGATCGAAGCGCTCGCCGGGCCGATCTTGAGCCGCCGCGAGATTGGCGACTAGGTTGGCTTTGAGGCGAAGGGCGCGCACGGCCAATGCACATCTACATCGTGACGGATTGCGAATTCGACGGGCCGACGCCGGGGCAAAACTCGATGCTCTCGTTCGGCTCCATCGCTGTATCGGCAGCCGGCACCATCTTCGGCGAGTTCGAGGCCGTTCTGAAGCCGCTCGATGGTGCGACGAGCGATCCTGTCGCGATGACGTTCTGGCACCGACATCCCGAGGCATGGGCTGCTGCAACCACCAATCCAGAACCCGCCGCCGCAGTCATCAGCCGCTTTGTCGATTGGGTGAAGTCACTCGGCGGCCAGCCGATATTCGCGGCTCATCCGGTAAGCCTCGACGGGCCATGGTTCGATTTCTATCTACGCCAGTTCACCGGGCGGCCTCTGTTCGAGGGGCCGTGGGTTTCCGATCGCCTGTTTCAGCACGCGCCGCTCTGCCTGATGTCTATGGTCGCTGGCAGCACCGGGCGCGGCCACTGGCAATGCGATGTCGCGAACTATCCGCCCGAGTGGCTGGGCGATATCGAGCACACGCACCGCGCGATCGATGACGCTCGGGGTTATGCGAATTTGCTAGTCCACTTCACTCGCGTCGCGGATGATCGCGGGAGGTAGCGGTCCCCCTTGGGAGGGCAGCCGTCATCCAAAAATTGGAGGCCAGATGCTTATTGGCGTTAACGGTGTTCGGCTCTTCGTCGATATGGAGGGCGTTGGCCTAGTGCCGGATGGCGAGGCCATGCGCGAGAAGCCGACGCTGATCCTGCTTCACGGAGGTCCGGGCTTCGATCACAGCCTGTTCAAACCCGCGTTCTCGGCTTTGAGCGATGTCGCCCAGATCGTCTACTACGATCATCGCGGGAACGGTCGCAGCGAGGATGGTGACCGTTCGCTATGGACGCTCGACCAATGGGCGGACGATGTCAAAGGGCTGTGTGACGCGCTCGGAATCGAGCGCCCCATTGTTCTCGGGATGTCGTTCGGGGGCTATGTGGCGCAGGCCTATGCCGCTCGCTACCCCGAGCATCCCTCCAAGCTCGTCCTTGTGAGCACGACTGCGAAGGTCGAATTCCCGGCCATGTTCGAAGCCTTTGGCCGACTGGGTGGACCTGAAGCCAGAAGCGTCGCCGAGACCTATTGGATGGCCCCCACGGCGGAGCGCCGAGCGGAATACATGCGCGTCTGCCTGCCACTCTACAGCCGCACCCCGCTGTCATCTGACGCGAAGAGCCGAGCGTTCATTCGCAACGAAACCGCTCTGCGCTTCAATGGTCCGGACAACGAGCACGGCCGGTTGGATTTTCGACGCTCGCTCAACCGCGTCGAGTGTGCAGTGCTCGTGATGGCCGGCGATCGCGACCCGATGATGCCCGTCGCCTTCACCGAGGCGCTTGTGGCTGCATTGTCGCCCGAGAGGACGCGCTTCGAGTTATTTGAAGGCTGCGGTCATCAGGTTTTCAGCGACGAGCCCGATCGCGCATTCGCCATCCTGCGAGAATTCATCTCGGGAGGCATGGCAGCATAGGCACGCGCATCTGCGACCGCGTTCAGTTTGCGACGGCCTCTGCCACCATCTGCTTTTTGATCCGCGCCAGAGTCGAACGCGATGCGCCAGTGGTCCGTTGAACGAAGGTCCAACTATGACCAGCAGCAAGCAGTGCGGCGATGTCGGCATTGCGCTTCGTGTCGGAAGGGCGACCGGCTGGCCTCCACCCAGACTCCAGCTTTTTCGACAGGCCCTGCGCAACGCGACGCCTGCGGTCCTCATAGTCCTTGCGCGAAACGGCGGCGACCACATCGAGCAGCATGGCATTGACCGCTTCGAACAAGCGTGCGGTGAAATCGTCCGCCTTCGCCTCGAACATCAGCCACGAGGTCGGCAGGTCGAGAGCGACAATGCGAACGCCCTTCTCGCGGATAAGACCCTTGAGTTTCTCCCAGTCGCCGGCTCGAAGGCGGGTCAACCTGTCAATCTGCTCGATCAGAAGGATATCGTTTTCAGCCGCATCTGAAAGCAGGCGCATCAATTCAGGGCGGTCCAGCTTCGCGCCGCTCTCGTTCTCCACATAGAAACCGGCGATCCGCTGGCCACGCTCATCTGCGAACCGGATCAGATCAGCCCGAGCCCGTTCGGCGTCTTGGGATTGGGTCGAGGCTCGGAGGTAGGCCCGGATGAACATCGTGGTTACTCAAACGGTTCGATTTGATTAGTCTTACAATTGTCGGTTCGATTTGACTTGTCAAACAGAATTATCGAACCAGCCCTAAGGCGGTTCGCAGTTCACATAGTCGTGTCGAACCAGATTACTCCCCCATATCGAGAAGACCGGCTGTTGATATCCAGCCGATTGAGTTCCGAGGTGATCGCGCTTCCCTTAGGTTGCGATTGTAGGGGGCGGGCAGGGGTGAGTGGCGAGCGATGCGATTCTTGGCCGATGGTCCATCGATCCCCGACGAATTGTTGGAGGCGCGAGACCAAGGGCGCGTAGTGTTCTTCTGTGGCGCAGGAGTATCGAGAGCCCGAGCCAAGCTTCCCGACTTCTTTGGGCTGGCCCAGAAAGTAGTCGCAAGCCTTCGTGTATCGGAGCGGAGCGCAGCATATAAACTCATCCAAGAGGCTCGCGAGATTGATAGACGGATTGGCGTCTCTGGAGTTATCTCTGCCGATCGCGTATTCGGATTGCTGGAGGCAGATTTCTCGCCACGCGATATAGCGATGGCTGTAGCAAATGCTCTGATGCCAGAAGAACATTGTGACCTAAGCGCTCACAATACACTACTCGATCTTGCCACAGGCCCTGACGGTTCGGTGAAATTAGTGACAACTAACTTTGATCGACTGTTCGATGATTGCGGCAGAGGCCTCAGGCCGTGGCAGCCGCCGCGCTTACCGGACCCTCGACGGCCAAGCGATATGAGCGGCATCATCTATCTCCATGGTAGAGCCACGGAAAGGTATGATGGGGCCGAGGGCGAAGATTTCGTTCTTTCAAGCTCAGAATTTGGGCGGGCATATTTGTCAGACGGCTGGGCGACAGAATTTATTCGTGATGTATTGCATAGATATGTAGTTGTATTTGTTGGCTATACGGCTGATGATCCGCCGGTAAAGTATCTTCTAGAAGCATTACGAAAGACTTCTGGCAAGATCGAAAATACTTACGCTTTCCAAGCTGGCGGGCATGACGACGCTACTGCTCGTTGGCAACACAAAGGGGTTGAGGCTATCCCCTATGAGGATGATTGCGGTCACTCAGCCCTGTGGCAATCTCTTGAAGCTTGGGCAGAACGCGCCCGCGACCCTCAGGCGTGGCGAACGAAAGTAATCAATTACGCCAAACGAGGGCCTGAGCAGCTTCAACCTCACGAAAGAGGGCAAGTTGCGCATATTGTTTCCACCTACGAGGGCGCGAAGCGATTTAGCGAAGGCGACAGCCCCCCTCCCGCCGAGTGGTTGTGCGTCTTCGATCCATATCGTCGGTTCGCCACACCGGGAAGCACGGGGAGGTCTATAGGAAAGAAAGGGCCGCATTTCGACCCGTTCGACTCGTTCTCTCTGGATTCTGACGCGCGGCCTCAAAAAATCGGGCCAGACGACCTCCATGCTAAGCGTGAGGTGCCAACTGACGCTTGGGATGCATTTCGGGCCAATCGGCTAGATCGCTTGCCGATTCGAGAGGAGCATCTCGGAACCCTGCGTGGCTACTCCGCGTCGGGGCCTGCCAGATTGGTTCCTCGCGTAGCACAATTGGGCGCATGGCTGACTAAGGTCAGCGATCAGCCCGCCGCTGCTTGGTGGGCGACGCACCAAATTTCAATCCACCCAGATATTCGGCAGTCTATCGAGTGGGCGTTCAATCGATCGGACAGCAATTCATCGCCCGAAGTTCGGCGAGATTGGCGCTTTCTATTCGAATGCTGGGAGCGCCCAAAGAACGATTTTTGTCGCGACTGGCACGAACTGAAGTCCGAGATCGCAAGAGATGGTTGGGATAGTGCAGTTGTAAGGCGATTCGGCAAAGCCTTTGAGCCTTACCTAGTTGCAGATACTCCATACTGGAGCGGGCCGAAACCGCCTTCGGATGCTGCCTCGTCTTATGAGGATCGCCTCTTGCGACGGGATGTCAAATACCCCGAGGCTCATGAAAAGATCGATATCCCGAGGGATTGGCGCATTCATGTATTAGCGGCCTTGCGGCAGAATCTCGAATTGGCACTCACGCTGGAAACAGAGATCGGGGGATACGGGCTCGACAACATCAGCCCCATCGTGCCGGACGACGATCGAGCGATTGATGGGTTCAGCCGAACGCATGGCCTCTCCGCTGCGGTGCTTCAGTTCGCGGCTCAATTCTCGCAGTTGGTTGACGAGAATGAGAGTGCTGCACGTCGTGAGTTTGCCCACTGGCACATCGATGATGACACAATATTTGCGCGCCTGAGAATCTGGGCTGCCGGAAAACCCAAGGTTGCAAGTCCGCGTGAGTTCACGAGTATATTCAAATCCTTGAACGACCGGGTGTTTTGGGGGGAGAGACAGCAGAGGGATTTGCTGCTCGTTCTCGTTGGGCGCTGGGGTGACCTTACGAATACGCAGCGTAGGCAGATTGAAAATCGGTTGTTGAAGGGGCCAGCGCGCTGGAGCAAAGAAAAATCTGCGACCTTTAAAGCGCGAAGCGCGTGGTCGGTTCTCAACCGCGTTCACTGGCTGGCGGATGCCGGATGCAAGTTTTCCTTCGATATTGAGGCGCGGACGGCGACGCTTCGCGACATCGCGCCGGATTGGAAGCCAGAATACGCGAAAAAGGCATCTGCTTCGCTTGAGAGTCGAAGTGGGTGGGTCAAGACGGACAACAGTCACGATGCGCTGATAGGCGTTCCGCTCTCCTCTCTGCTCAAGGTTGCTGAGGAGGGAACAGGTCGATCTCGTGAAGATTTTGTCGAAAATGACCCGTTTGGTGGTTTCGTGGCGAAATATCCAGTCAGGGCATTTTCGGCACTTCGGCATTCGGCGCAACACGGCGATTTCCCGGAATGGGCATGGCGGCGATTTCTCAGGGCAGAATTGAGGAAGACTGACCGGCCACGCTTCAAGCGCCTAATTGGAGAGTGTCTTGCTGGCTTCACAAAGCCGGAGCTAGCGCTGTTCGTTCGGCCAGCGTCCGATTGGTTCGCCAAAGCCAGTCGGGAGCTTTCTGAGAACTGCTCCCCCACTTTCGATAGGCTGGTAGGGCGACTTACTGAGGTTCTCGACGCGCACCCCGACGAAGGGCGCTCAGGCATCGTCAGAACCAATCGCGAGCTAGATTGGGCAACCGAGGCAATCAATTCTCCCGTTGGCGATGTCACCGACGCAATGTTTTACGACCCAAGAAACAATGGCCTGAAAGTAGGCGAAGGGTTTCCACTTGCATGGCTCGCCAACATCGAGCGCTTGCTGGGATTAAACGGTGATTTGCGTCGCTATGCTCTTCTAACATGCTTTTTTAGGCTAAATTGGTTTTACGCGATTGATCCCGCTTGGACGGAACAAAATCTTATATCGGTTCTGCGGGGACGAAACCGCCTTGACCAAGATGCTGCTTGGTCCGGCTTTTTATGGCGCGCCGAAACGCCCAGCACGGACCTCTATGCCTGCTTGAAGGATCATCTCCTAAAGTTATCAATTGACCCGTTCCCATCGCGTCGCTCGTATACGGAAATAATTGCCGGTTTAGTTTTGGCTGGGTGGGCCAGCACCAACCATAAAACAGGGCATACACTTATTTCTGATGATGAAATGAATGGCCTGCTCGTCGATTGCAGTGATGAGTTCCGATCCAGAATTATTTGGCAGGCGGAGCGGTGGGCCGCTGAAGAACGAGAGGATTCCGACCCGAAATGGTCGGAGCGCATTCCCGAATTTTTGAAGATTTGGCCGCGCCAGCTATCGGCTCGTTCTCCGAATACCTCAGCCCGATTGTGCGAACTAGCATTCTCTAGGGACGAGCGATTCCCGCAGGTGGTTGATCTTATTTTACCGATAGTCACAAAGATCGAGCGAGATCATTTGATGCTGCCCGAACTCCGGAGGTCCGGTCCCAACCTCGTTGATCGCTATCCGGAAAAGACACTAGCTCTCTTATATGCCGTGCTTCCAGATAGTGCCGCTGCATGGCCCTACGCGATCGAGGGGACAATTGAGCGGATTGGAATGGCCGATAAGGCGTTGCTGACCGACGATCGCCTGATCGCCCTACAGCGCCGCTGGGACGCAAGGTGATTGTGCGACACGGAGGCCGACGGGGTTGAGCGAAGATCATGCGCTAGTCGATTGGGCTCGTATCGAGCGCTTCATCGGCTACGGGCGCGTCGATGCGCCGGTCGTGTTTCTTGGCATGGAGGAGGGAGGAGACAACGATAAGCTTCTCCCGGACTTAATTGGTCGTTCTCGCTCGGACCAAATTGCTGAAATAGCTCACCAGCGAACGATTCAACGCACGTGGCGGGTGATGTGCGACCTCATGCTGCGGAGGAGCGGCATCGGCGATCCAACGGCCGCTCAACGGTTGGCCTACCAGCAGGAACAGTTAGGAAAGCGAAACGGTGAAACCCTCGTCGCCGAACTGATGCCCTACCCGAGCCGGCGAGCTTCCGACTGGCCGAAAATATATGAGCAACGCTTTACGACTCGTCCCGATTACCTAAGCGGCTTAGCGCCCAAGCGGCGAGACCTGTTGCGCAACACACTTCAATCGTCACCTCGCGAACTGATCGTTTGCTATGGCAAGGCGCATTGGGATCACTACCGAGCAATGTTTGACTTGTCATCACGACCCGGCCCTGTGCCGCAAATCGAGATCGGCGATTGGGGATCAGCGCGCGTCGTGCTGGCACCCCATTTTTGCAGCCGATCGTTCAACTCCGAGGCTCAACTTGCCGACTTTGCGAGCGCGGCGCTCGGAGGGTCTAGCCCCACCGCAGCTTGAACTCGACAGCCTCCGGGCTGATCTCGCGAACAGCCACGCCGAACCTGTCGTCATGATCCATGAAGAAATCCATGAAACCCGGCAGTCTCTTTGCCTCGGCGGACATCTGGCCGAAGCCGCCTTCCTGCATCAGGCGGCAAGGATCGCAGGCAATCGGGTAGCCTTTTTGGCCCACGCCAATTCCTGAATGTCTATGTGCAGCTTGATGCCCGATCTGGCAAATTGAGCTAGGTCGGTCCGTGTCAACCGATCGCCTGCGATTAATCGCGCATCCACGACAGCATGTTTGATAAAGCGACTGTGAAAGCTTGCACGAGATATGCATTCGTGAGTGAGGCTAGTTCGGCAAATCCGGAAAGGGTATATTCTCTCGCCCGATTTTGTCACCGAGATGAAGTTGCTGCCTACACCTTCAAATTTGCGACGAAGAACGCTGTATTCGGAAATTTCTCCGGACTTTTTGATCGGGTCATAGATCGCGAACATTGTGGAATATAGCGTTTCTGGTTCCATCTTGAATTTATGATGGGACGGAGGAGGCGAACCAGCGGCATGTGTAAAAGAGCGCCTCGGGTCTAGCGCGACAAATTCAAAAGGCATTATCGAAGCTGACGCTCACTCTGGCACATGATCACTACTCATCACGCTCCAACTCACGCCGAAGCAGAGACAGCTACTCGAATTCGTCGCCGACTATATCGAGCGGCATGGTCGCCCGCCGACCTTTCGCGAGATGCAGGAATCGAGGGGGCTGAAGACCAAGAGTGCGGTCCACAACATGGTCGTTAAGCTCGAAGAGGCCGGCGTTCTGCGGCGTGGGAGTGTTCAGGGTTGGCGGTCGATTGAGTTGTTGACGCTCGATTGATCAGGCAGTGGCAAACGAGATGACGTAGACGTCGCCGCTTTCATCGCTCGCCTTCTCTCTCGTTCCATGTTGCGGAGGCGGTTCTGGATTTCGGGGTCGGCATCCAGTTTGGCTCGATAGTCGGCAAAGCCGTTGCCCGTTACATCGAGGAAATCCGCATATAGGTGCCCGTAGATCAGCCCTTCCAGCCGATCCGTCGCCTGCTGCAACTCGTGAATCAGCCTGTCGAGGTCGGCCGCAGACACAAGTCTACTGGCCTGCATTACGGGCTGCGTTTGCACCGGGATGCGACTAGTGCCTGCTTTCTTCGCCGCGACAGCGGCTTGTGCGACGGCGTGCTGATTGTCGCTTGGAAGCAGGGTCAAATGGCCCTCGTAGCCCTTGGTGACCCCCCACACACAGTGTGCCAGTTCGTTGCGCTTCGAGGCAGGCGACTCGATCAAGCGCAACACAGCCTTCACCCGGTCATTTGTCGCGGCGTTCAGTTTCCGTGCCGCGACCTCCGTTATCGCTCGTTGTCGGCGATCCCAGCCCTTGAGACGGTCGAACTCGGCGCGCGCATCGTCGTCGGCGTCGGTGACCAGTGTATGAACCTGATCCAGTTGCCGCTCTATCATGCTCCATCGGGCGAACACGCTCGCTATTCGAGGACTCAAGATCATGATGCCCGGCTGCCCCAAAACGGGCTCGCCGAAGACGGTGATCTCTGCGTCGGCGGGGACGGCGAGGGGGCTGATCAGCATCAAGCTTCACGAACCTGAGCGGCTACGCTGGGGTCGAAAGGCTCGGGCACCTCGAAACGGACCGAATAGTTCTTGATCACCATTTCACGCCGCTCGATCTCCAGCGCCTGAAGCGTCGCATCAAGCTCGCCCTCATGGTCGGGATCGAACCGTAAGCCCGTAAAAACCCGCGTGACTACCCTGTGCCCTGTTCGCAGGTTCAACCGGTTTCGATGTCTGCTGAGCACGCGCCATTCTCGCTCGTATAGCCACCGATAGCTCTTCCTCGAAAGGATGCGGTAAGCGGCATCAGGGTGCGTGAGATCGCCTATCGAGATCAACCTTTCATCGTAGAAAACGCGAACAAGATAATCCTCGTCAGGAAGGGCTCTGAGTAACTGGCTGACATTGTAACGGATGCAAAGACCGGTGAACCCGGAGGCATAGTGCGCCCACAGGAGTTCGTTCGTGTGCGTTTCGCTGAATGAGCAAATCCCTATAGCGTCCTTCTCGCCCATCAAACGCAACACCTGCGGTCCGTATTCCGAGAAGGGAATCACCCGCCCTTTGCTGCGGTATAGTCCCTCCGTTGGATCATTCTGACCTCCATACGGCGTCGTCCAGATGTAGCCCTCGCGAAGCGCAGAAAGCTCTTGCCGAAGCTCGTCGCGACTTCGGATGGGCCGATATCGATACAGATACTTCGGCTGAACAAATTGCTCGATGCGCGCCATATGCCCCCCGACGTCAACGATCGCAGGTTTGTCCTTGCTGGAGAAGTGGATGATGTCGATCTCGTGTCGCTCCCGGATGCCATTCCGGGACCTGTCACCGGTAACCCAGCAACACCGCGATCTCCTCGTCCCTCGCCAGCTTGAACACCGCGCTCTCGCGACACTGCGGACAAGCCCGGCCGCCTTGCAGCGCGGGCGCATCAACAAGGAGATGTTCGCGCTTGCCGATTAGCTCGCGCACCATCTGACACGCCTCTGTGAAGCCTTCAGGGTGTCGCTGGCGGCGATGATCGCGCCACGCGGCTTCCGCATCGTCCAACGGGCAGGCAGCCGACAGGGCGTCGAAATCACGCGCATGCTTCGCCGGCACAGGCTTGCCCAGCCCGAGATCGGGAAGCAGAGCAGCGAGCCTCGCGGTGAGATCAGACGACGAGACCAATCGAACAGGATCACCTCGATATATGAGGGTTTGGCTGCGGGCGAGCGTGTCGCCATATGCTCCAAAGATATCGACACGCAGCGCGGTGATGGGATCAACGACCTGAAGCAGCATCCTGCCGGGTCGAGCGTCGGGGTGCGTGTGGGAAACCAGAAAGGCGTCCGCCAGCTTCGGCGACAATTCGTCTGCGCCTGCAACGACGATATCGAGGTCGTTGAGCCGTCGATTGCCGGGGAGGCCTGTCACTCTGGCCAGATGGGATGCGATGGCGACGCCGCCCGTCAGCGCTGCATCTTGGAGCCCGGCCCGCTTGAGGCGGTCTAGCGTGCAGAATAGTCGCTCCGCATCCTCGTCAGACAGCCCGCTCATGCATCCCGCCGTCACTGCACCGCTGGCATCACGGTGAGCGTGCCAGCATCGGCATCGAGAACCGCTTCAGTGCCGACCGGAAGAGCGACCGGCCGATCGCCATGGCCGATCGGTAGGCCACCAAGCACGGGAACACCTAGGAGGCCAAAGCGATCGCGAAGGACATCGATCACGGTCCAGCCGTTCGAACCTTTGCAACGCGTGAACTGACCGATCGCGACACCGACGAGACCGTGCAGGTGGCCCGCTTTCAACAATCGGGTGAGGTGGCGATCGATAAGGCCAAGACCTTTCTCGACATCTTCGATCAGCAGGATAGCTCCCTCCAAGCTCGGCAATACCCAGCCTGCTGCGGCTGCGATCATGTCGAGATTGCCGCCCAAGAGTATCCCTCGCACTCGGCCGCCAGTCGTCAAGGCCGATGTCGGCTCGTCTGGCATCGCGCGAATGGTGGTGGGCTCGGACGAAAAGATCGCACGCAGAAACGACGAAGTAGCTTCTTCACCAAATTGGTCAGGGTTCCAGCAAGCCCCATGGACACCGGCAAGTCCGGCTCGATGAAAAAGTGCCAGATGGAGAATGGTCACTTCGCTGAAACCAACGAGGAGTTTGGGATCAGCGGCCATGGCCGCAAAATCGAGCCCATCCGCGATCCGGTAGGCACCTCTACCGCCACGCGTGGCGATTATCGCTCGCACTTCGGGATCGCGGATCGCGTCATTTAGATCGGAGAGACGATCTTCATCACGGCCCGCGAGATAGCCAAGCCGGTCGAGAATGTGCTCGCCACGCTGGGCGCGAAGGCCAAAGCCTTCAAGCTGCGCCGTGATCCGCGCGACGCTGCCTTCGTCCGGGGACTTGCGGGAGAGACCAGACGCACCGTGTCGCCGGGGCGGAGCTTATTTGGCTTCAACCTCGGGATCGTCATGCGCGTCCAAATGCTCCGAACCAAACGACAGATCGCACGATTGGCGTGGTCCAATCAGTGGGGTGACAAATCGCCACACTCATACGACAACCATGGCCCTTCGCTTTCCCTAATCGACCAGCCTATTCTCCCTCTTCTCTCCCTAATCTGCGAAAATTATCGAATGATTTCAATGACGGACACGCAGGTGATCTGGGGCGACGAGACGGCCTTCACGCGCGAGGGCGGCTCGGTCTATGACAGCGTCACGCTGACGGGCCGGGAAACGGAGCCCGTCCACGTCATCCTCTCCGGCAACTGAGTTCCCCTCTCGTGAAGCTGCTCCTCGTCGTCGCCTGCGCCCTGATCGATACCGACAACCGCGTCCTCGTGGCCCAGCGCCCCGAAGGCAAGGCGCTGGCGGGGATGTGGGAATTTCCCGGCGGCAAGCTCGAGGCCGGGGAGCGGCCCGAGCCGGCACTGATCCGCGAGCTCGCCGAGGAGCTCGGCATCACCGTGAAGGAGGAGTGCCTCGCGCCGCTGACCTTCGCGAGCTACGCCTATCCCGAATTCCACCTGCTGATGCCGCTCTATATCTGCCGGCGCTGGGAGGGCACGGTCGCCTCGCATGAGGGCCAGGCGCTGAAATGGGTTCGCCCCGCGAAGCTCCGCGACCTCGCAATGCCGCCGGCCGACGAGCCGCTGATCCCGCATCTGATCGACCTGCTCGGCGCCTGACGGCGTTCCGGGGCCGTCGACGCGCCTCGGCGTGCACAGGAACGCCTTGCGAAGGATTGTCGTCGTGAATGCCACCCTGCTCTACCAGACCCACTCGCCCTATGCCCGCAAGGTGCTCGTCTTCGCCCATGAAGCCGGCCTCGCCGACCAGATCGACGTCGTTCATCACGAGACCAGCCCGACTTCTCGCAACGACGCGGTGTTCGCGCAGAACCCGCTCGGGAAAGTCCCGGTCCTGCTGCGTCCCGGCCTGCCGGCGATCTTCGATTCAGACGTCATCTGCGCCTATCTCGACACGCTGCATGCCGGTCGAAAACTGATCCCGGCCGATGGCGAGGCACGCTGGCATGCGCTGCGGCTCAATGCGGTCGCCCAGGGGCTGGCCGATGCCGGCATTGCGGTGCGGTGGGAAACCGTGCGACGGCCGGTCGAGCTGCGATACCCTGCGCTGCGTGACGGCTATGTCGAGAAGCTCCAGGCCAGCTATAGCTGGCTCGAAGACGAACTCGACACCGATTCCGCCATTCATATCGGGCACATCGCCCTCGCGACGGCCCTCGACTGGCTCCAATTCCGTGACCTGCCTTCGTTTCGGCAGTATGCGCGCCTGAGCGCCTGGTTCGACTCGTTCGTTGAAAGGCCGTCGATGCAAGCCACCCCCTTGTCGGGCGACACGCATGACGGACCGCGCTGAAGGGGCGAGGCGCGGCTCGCCACGTGCCGTCATGCAATCAGCGTCAGAGTGCCTCTTCCGCCGACGACATCGCCACGGCAGGCCCATCTGATACGCCATTGGCCAGCTGAAACCGCTCGAAGCGCTGGAGCGCCTCCTCGATCCGGGCCCTGCGCTCGGCGCTGTCCTGCCCGTCGAGCCAGGTCCATCGCTGGATCAGGAGCTTGCCGGCCTGGCGGTCGGTCTTGAGGTCGAGCACCGCGACGACCGCGTCGCCTATCAGCACGGGCAAGCCGAAATAGCCGAAGACGCGCTTCTCCCTCGGCACATAGGCCTCGAAGAGGTGGTCGTAGCCGAAGAACAGCTTCAGCCGCTTGCGCTGGATGATCAGCGGGTCGAAGGGCGAGAGGATATGGACCAGTTCCTCATCTGGAGGCGCCGCACGTGGGTCCATATCCCGCGCCACCCAGTGCGGCACCTTCGAATCCGCGACCTGCACCGGCATCAGCTCGCGCCGCTTGACGCGCGCCGCGATCAGCTCGGCCACCGCTTTCTTGGCGGGCGCATCGAGATGGCAGATCGAATCCAGGCTGACCACGCCCTGCGCCCGCAGCGCCCGGTCGAGCAGATAGGCCGTGACCTGGCGCTCCGTCGCGGGGGCCGGCCGCTTCTCCCAGCCGAAATGCCGATCGAACAGCTCATAGGTCTTCAGCATTCCCGAGCGCGCCGAGATGACGAGATCGCCATCGTAGAAGGCCCGCTCCAGCAGCCCCTTGGAGGGCTTCTTGCTCGCCCAGAGATGCGCCTTCTCGACCAGCACGTCGGTGTCGATGTCGCGGATCGACAGCGCGCCGTCGCGGCGGATGCGGCGGAGCAGCTTGCGCGCCTCCTCGCCCCCGCCCACCGCCGACCAGCGCTTCGGCTCCTCGCGATGCGACTTCATCGCCCCGAGGAAAAACCGGATGTCGCGCACCGGCACATAGGAGAGCGCATGCGTCCAGTATTCGAAGACACTCTTCTCGGCCGATTGCGCCTGCGCCAGATGCGCCCGCTCGTAGGCAGGGATGCGGCTGAACAGGATATGGTGGTGGCAGCGCTCGACGACGTTGATCGTGTCGATCTGGACATAACCGAGATGTTCGACCGCCGCCCGCGTCGCCTCGGGGCCGCCGCCGAACGGCCCCGCGACCTCCAGCCGCTGGGCCCTGAGCCAGATCGCCCGGGCTTCGGCCGGGGCAAGGGTCGTGATGGAACGTCGCGCAGCCACGCCGGGCACGCTAGCCGGCCCGGCGTTCACTGTTAAGCCACTCGACGGCGAACCGCTGACAGGACCCGGCAGGAACCGCACGCCAGGAACCTTCACCATGCCCTCGCGCGTTCGTCATGCGGGAGGCAGTGGAGGCGCATGATGAAGCACTACGACAAGCGGGACTATCCCCTCTCCGAGATCCGCCGGCATCTCGAACCGGGTCCGATCGTCCTGGTCTCCTCGGCCCATGACGGGCAGCGCAACATCATGACGATGGGCTGGCACATGATGCTCGGTTTCAGCCCGGCCCTCTTCGGCTGCTACATCTGGAGCCACAACCACAGCCACGACATGATCCGCCGCTCGCGCGCCTGCGTGATCAACGTGCCGACCTTCGAGCTGATCGACACCGCGGTCGCAATCGGCAACTCGACGGGCGCCGAGATCGACAAGTTCGAGACCTATGGGCTCACGGCAGTCGAGGCGGAACGGGTCGAGGCGCCGCTGATCGGCGAGTGCTATGCAAACTTCGAATGCGAACTGGAGGACGACAGCCTGGCCTCAGCGCAAAATCTGTTCATCTGGCGCGTGGTCAATGCGCATGTCGCCGCCTCGCCGAAGAACCCGCGGACCTTCCATTATCGCGGCGATGGCGAGTTCATGGTCGCCGGCCGCGTGGTCAGCCGCCGCTCGGCCTTCAAGCCCGAGATGCTGTGAGGTCGGCCTAGACGCCCAGCGCCGCGCGCAACGCATCCTCATCGACCTCGGCCATCGCCATCTGGACCTTGAACGCGCGGGTCTTCTCGCCGGGATTCATCACCAGGATCACCGTCTCCGTGCCCGGACAGGCCGGATCGGCGCAGATGATCTCGTTAACTGCGATCACTGCTGCCTCCGGCAGACCGAGCAGGCGGCGGACATCGTCCTTGAGCCGCGCGGCTGCCGCCTTGCCCGGGCTATCGTCCTTCTTGCCGAAGAGGCCGAAGCGCATCAGCCCGCCGGCAAGGTCAGCACCCCCGCCGCGCCGTCCTCCGCCCCGAAGGCCAGGCGCTTGCCGCCCTTGTCCCAGGCGAAGGCGGTGATGCCGCTGCCGCGCAGGGGCGGGCGCACCAAGAGTTCCGAGGCGTCGGTCAGCCGGATCATCAGGACGCAGCCGTCGTCATAGCCGACCGCCAGCACCAGCGCCTTGGGATGGAAGGCGACGCGCGTGACCTTGGCGTGGCGTGCCCCGCATTCGCGCGGTGCCTTGCCCTGAGGCCCGTCGCCCTGGAAGGGCCAGACGATCGCGGCGTCCGCCCCGCTCGACGCCAGCCAGAGCCCGTCATGCGACCAGGACAGCGAGCGCGGCTTGGCCGGATAGCCGGTCATCCGCATATGGCTCGGCTTCTCGCCGAGGCGCCAGCCATGCAGCGCGTTCTCCTGCATCGAGGAGACGACGAAGCGCCCGTCCGGCGACCAGACCACGTCGAGATGCGAGCCCTTCCATTCCAGGAAATCGGGCTTGGCCTCGGTGTTAGGATACCAGAGCGAGACGCCGTTCATCTGGCCGATGGCGAGCCGATAGCCCTTGGGCGCGAAGACGAGGCCCTGCGGCGTGGTGGCGACGTCGAGCGAGCGGATCTTGCCCTTGTCGTCGCGGGCATGGACGGTCTTGCCGGTGTTCCAGGCGATGCTCCCGGAGGTCGACAGCGTCACCGCATCGATCCAGCGCCGCTTCGGATCGCGGGCGATTTCGACGGGCTCGCCCGTCGCTCCGGTCGAAACCACGCGCCCGTCATCGCCGCCGCTGACCAGCCGCTCGCCGTCGCCAGTGGCGCAGAGCAGGCCGCCGCCATGCGCCTCGACACTGTCCAGCGCCCCGTCCGTCCAGCGCAGCACGCGCCCATCCGCGAGCGCGAATGCCAGCGTTGCCTTGAGCCAATGGGCGCCGACGACATGCTCTCCCGCTTCGACGGGGACGACATGCTCGCGCAGCGAGACGGGTTTGGGGATCGTGTTCATGGGCGGGGTCTAGCCGGTTTCGCGCTCGGTTTGAACCGTCATTGCAAGAAGCGAAGCGACGAAGCAATCCAGGGCCGCAGAGTGCTACGTCCCCTTGGATTGCTTCACTGACGCTCGCAATGACGCCGGACCGTATCGTCCTACGCCGCACAGGCCTCGAAGCCCTTGCGCAGTTCGCTCTCGTCGAGGTCGCGCCCGATGAAGACGAGGCGGCTCTCGCGCTTCTCGCCGGCCTTCCAGTCGCGCTGCAGGTCACCGTCGAGGATCATGTGCACGCCCTGGAAGACGAAGCGGCGCGGTTCGCCCTTGAAGGCCAGGATGCCCTTGGAGCGAAGGATATTGGGCCCCTGAACCTGGCTGAGGTCGTTGATCCAGGGCATGAACTTGTCGGGATCGACATCGCCGGGAATCGTGAACGACATCGAGCGGACATCGTCCGAGTGATGGTGGTGATGACCGGATTCGAGGAAGTCCGGCTCGATGTCGAGGATGCGGTCGAGATCGAAGGCGTTGCGGTCGAGAAGGTTCTCGATGGGCAGGTCGCAGCGCGTCGTCTTGTGCAGCTTGGCATAGGGGTTGATCGCGCGGATCGCGGCCTCGACCTCGGCAAGCTCCTCGGGACTGACCAGATCGACCTTGTTGAGCACGATGACATCGGCGAAGGCGATCTGGTTCTTGGCCTCGGGCGCATCCTTCAGCCGGTCCTTCAGCCACTTCGCGTCGGTCACGGTCACGACCGCATCGAGCTTGGTGGCATCGCCGACATCCTGGTCGACAAAGAAGGTCTGCGCGACGGGCGCCGGATCGGCCAGCCCCGTGGTCTCGACGATGATCGCGTCGAACTTGCCCTTGCGCTTCATCAGCCCGTCCAGGATGCGGATCAGGTCGCCCCGCACGGTGCAGCAGATGCAGCCATTGTTCATCTCGAAGACTTCCTCGTCGGCGCCGACGACGAGGTCTCCATCGATGCCGGCCTCACCGAACTCGTTGACGATGACGGCGAATTTCTTGCCGTGGTCCTCGGTGAGGATGCGGTTGAGCAGCGTGGTCTTGCCGGCGCCCAGATAGCCGGTGAGCACCGTGACGGGGATTTTCTCGGACATGGTCTTGACCTGATGCGTGGCGGGGGCGAGCGAAGGCGCGACCATCAGGCCGGGCCGGCGGCGAGCGCCTTTTCGATCTCGCTTATATTGTGTTTCATCATCGCGATGTAAGTCCCGGCCGGCCCCTCCGC
>Ga0233377_1000314_pt1 | contig 24466 bp, 19 predicted proteins | sample ElkDunMinimDraft_6_FD_191540 | JGI IMG/M metagenome (GOLD analysis project Ga0233377, IMG submission 191540) | Fecal eukaryotic communites from dung pellets of Tule Elk in California, USA - Elk Dung E36 | ecosystem: Host-associated > Mammals > Digestive system > Large intestine > Fecal | place...
GCCCGGATCTCTACAGCGTGTGGTCGTCTGCGCCCGGGCACGTGTGGATCGGTGGGCAGGGCGTGGTGCTCTCGCTCGGAGGAAAGCCATGAGAGGGATCTTTCTACTCGGGTGTTCGTTTGTCGCGCTCGGAACGGGGATCGCGTGTGCGAGCTCGGAAGACGACTCGCAGCCGATCCAAGACGACGAGTCGAATCCGGACGTCGCGGTCGTCGCGGTTGACGCGTCGACCGAAGACGTGGGGGTGGTTGAGCCGCCGCCCCCGCCAGAAACGTGCACCTCCGCCGGGTGGTGCCTCACGGAGCTACCGGACGTCGATCTGACGCTCATCGACATTTGGCCCCTCAGAGGACGTGCGTTTGCGGCGGCCGTAAGCGCGTCGCTCGGGACCAAGATTATGGAGTGGGTCGACGCCGACCAACAGTGGACCTACATCGATGACGAAACGCAAAACGAAAACGGATTCGGTCGGTACGTTGGTCGCATCTGGGCGCCCAACGAGAACGAAGTCTATTACACCGTGGAGCCTGGTTACGTTTACCACGGGACGCGCGGCGGCGCGGCGTGGTCGTGGGAGCGTGAGCTCCTCGTTCCGACGCTGATCGCGACGTTGGGGCAGGACTTGTCGGCGCCCGCCGTGGGCAAACCGGAGACGGCGTCGCTCGGAGTTCGGGGAACGTCGAGCGGTGACGTTTACGCATGGCGGGCCAATACGATCTATCGTCGGATGAGCGTCGATGGCGGCGCCTCGCAGTGGGTCGAGGAGTACAGCGACGGCACGTCGAGTCAGCGTAGCCAAATCTACTCGGCCGCCGCCTCGGAGGGAGGAGACATTTGGTTTGGCGGCGCCCACTCAGGTTTTGGGTGTCCCCTGCTCCTGCGGAAAGGCCCGGACGGGTACCAGACCGTCTTCCGATCCGTGTTTACGGTCGTGCCTCGTCTAATGTGCGGGCCAATTCCGGAGGCGTCGTCGCTCGAACGGCCGAACGAGCCCTCAACCGGGATCGCTCACTCCGGGGCACTGACCGACCTCCACGTCGGAGCTGACGGCGAGGTTACGGCGCTCTGGCACGAGTCGACGCTTACGCGATTCATTCCCCGAGACGGTGGATACGACTATGTGCCAGAAGTGGTCGTCGAGAAGAAAAGCGGGGCGGGGGCGAATTTCTCGGCTTCGTCGCTTTGGGTGCAAGGTGACGAGGCGTGGCTCACGGCTTCGGGACCAAACACGGCTTCGGGATGGGTGTTTCGGGGACCACTGACCGGGGACGCGAACGCGTTTGGTCTCTCGTCCGTGGCACTCAATGGACTTCCGCACGTCAAGCCGCTTTATCGAATCCGCGGAACAGATGCGTCCAACCTTTGGGCAGTCGGAGCTCGCTATGCGTTTCACAAGACGGCGCCGTAACATGGAGTTTGGAAAGCTGCTCGCGCTTGCCGTCCCCGCGTCAATCGCCGCGGCGGTGGGCTGCTTCAACTCCGATGAGGCGGAGCTCGCCGTGCCGCCGCCCCCGGCGAGCGACGCCACGAGCGACGGCGGATCGAGTGCCGGTCACGACGCGGGAGAGGCGCCTGCTCCCACGAGCGATGCGGGCTTCGGGGACGTCGAGCCGCTGCCGATCGAATGCGCGTCGCCGCCGTGTGCGACCGCGCTCGTGACGACGTTCCCTGGGCTATACGGCGGCACGGGGGAAGGGTTCTGCGCACTGCTCGCCGATAAAACGGTCGCCTGTTGGGGCGCAAACGGCAATGGGCAGCTCGGGCGCGGGGCAGCCGGAGCTTCAGTTCTCTCCTCCAGCACGCCCGAACGCGTCGTCGGCCTCGAACGCATCGTCGAGCTCGAACACATGTGCGCCCTCGACGAGGACGGTGCAGTCTGGTGTTGGGGGTACGCGCCTCTCCTCAGGGACACCGTGGGGTGGAGGCCCACGGGGGAGCGGGCGCCAGTGCGGCTCGATCTTCCGCCGGCGGCGCACGTAGGCTTCGGACCGTCGGTGGGATGCATCGCTACCCGCGACGGCGCCATGCTCTGCTGGGGCTCGAACGACAAAGGACAGCTTCCCACGACTGGGCGGCCGGACCAGTTTTTCGGGGTGAACGAGATCGAGCTTCCGCCGGGGCCGCCCATCCGCCGTATCGCCGTCGGGAACGCCACGTTCTTCATTCGTGAGGACGGCTCCACGCTCTCTGTAGGTGCGGGCCAGGCCATCGCGCGCCTCTCGTCGTTGTTCAATGATCCGTATCCCGGGCGCATCGAGCTCGACGGGGTTCGCGCGTTGGACGTCGTGGACACCAACGTCTGCGCTACGGCACGCGGTGTCGGCTATTGCTGGGGAGACAAGCTTCCGGGAGCGCTCGATGCATACAGCCGGGCGTTCCCGCGGGGGCTCGTGCTCCCCGAAGCCGTCGTCGATATTGCGACTACGCCTGCTTCTTCCAGGATCGACGGGGAGGACATTCCTTTTCGCTGGTGTGCAGTCTCCGTTTCGGGCGCCGTCTACTGCTGGGGATTCAACCGAAACGGTCAGGCGGGCACCGGCACGAAGGAGTACGTCAACGACGCGGCGCGCGTCGTTGGTCTCCCTGCTCCGGCCGTCTCCGTCAAGACCACGGTGAGCACGACGTGTGCGCTCCTCACGACCGGCAAGGTCTACTGTTGGGGCGGCAACTACGATGGTCAGCTCGGCAACGGGAAAACTCGAGGCATGGCCCTCGTTCCGGAGGAGGTCATCCTTCCATGACAAGTTTCAAGCGATCACGCATCATCGGTGCGGTCGGTATCGCCGTTGTCGGCGTCGCGCTCTCGCTGTTCGGTAGTGCGTGCAAGAGCGAGCGCACCGTATTCAGCGGGCCCGAGGAAACCTTCGTCGAGTCCGAGGTCGACGCGGGGGAGTGCCTGAAGCAGTGCTCGCTCGACGGTCGATCGGTCATTCGCTCGTGCGACGGCGAGGTCATCGAGACCTGCGCCGCGCACCTGGCATGCGGCGCCGGGGCTTGCCAAGAGTCGTGCGCCGCGGCGGCCGCCGATCGAAGCTCGAACGGATGCGAGTTCTTCTTTCAGATTCCGCGCTACGACGTGGCGAAGTTCGACCAGTCGTGCGCCGCGACGTTCGTCGTCAATACGTCGCTCGAGCCTGCGGAGATCACCCTCGCATACGAAGGTAGGGACCTCGATCTCTCGGGTGCGCTCTTTCGCACGAATCCAGGCGACGCGACCCTGATCCCTCACTCCGGGCCGATCGCGCCGGGCGAGAGCGCCATTCTGTTCGTTTCCGATCGTGATCCCGAGGTGGCGCCGCCGTCGCCAGATGACTATGCCCGGGGCAGAAAGCCGTGCCCTCCCGGCGTCACGCCCGCGCTCGTCGGCGAGCTCCCAGGAGGTACACGCATCGCGTCGGCGATGCACCTCACGACGAACGTGCCGGTTGCCCTCTCGATGATCTACCCGTTCGGCGGCGCGCGGAGCTACGTGCCTTCGGCGACCCTCTTGCTGCCCGCCGCGACGTGGGCAAAGCAGAGCATGATCATCAATGGATGGGAGGCCAACGTCTCTAGTCCAGCCTCCCAGATCTACGCATCCGAGGATGACACGGAGGTGACAATCCTCCCGAAGGTGGAAATTCAGGGCAGCCTCGTCCTGCAGGCGGCGCGCAAGAACCTGCCGGTGACGTACCGCCTCAACCGAGGGCAGCTTCTTCAGCTCGTGCAGCGCGAGGAGCTCTCCGGGAGCGTCGTCGAGGCGACCAAGCCGATCACGACCTTTGGAGGTCACGGCTGTGCGTTCGTTCCATCGAACGAGGGGCCGTGCGACACGCTCCACCAACAGATCCCGTCGTTCGAACAGTGGGGCTCGGAATACGTCGGCATCGGCTACCGGCCACGCGCGGGAAACGAGCATGAGCCGATGGCCTATCGCATCGTCGCCGCGCGCGATGGGACGCAGCTCGACTACGACCCCGATATCCCGCCGGGAGCGCCGACGACGCTCTCGCGTGGAGAGGTTGCGCAGTTCGTGCGAGGCACGGGTGAGCCCATCGTCATCCGTACGCAGGATGCGGAGCATCCAATCTACGTCGGCGCGTACATGTCGAGCAGTACGGAAGGTTTCAACAAGGTGCCGTACGAGGGGGCGGGGGATCCCGAGTTCGTCAACGTCATCCCGAGTGGCCAGTACCTGAACTCGTACAGCTTCTATTCGGACCCCACGTACAAGGATTCGTCGATCGTCATCGTGCGGGCGAAGACGCGTGGCGAGTTCAAGGACGTCTGGCTCGAATGCGCCGGACAATACCTCACCGACTTTCGGCCGATCGGAACCCGCGGGGAGTATGAGTTCACGCGCGTCGATCTTGCGAAAGCGGGCGGGGCGGGGCAATCGTTCGGCGACCGCGTCTGCCAGAACGGCCTCCACCGCCTGAAGAGCGACGGCCCCTTCACCGCCACGGTCTGGGGGTGGGACTACTGCGCGAGCTACGCCTATCCGGGCGGCATGGCGCTCCGAAAGCTCGTCAACACGCCGCTCGACCCGATTCGCTGATCGATCCCGTCGGCGCCGCCCCGCGCGAATGGGAACGTTCCCGGTCGCGCGCGGCGCCTCCCCAATCGCCGCCCGTGCCGTACCCCAATCGCGCGCGGCGCCTCCCCCCGCGCGCGCGGCGCGTCAGCGAAAGCTGAGGCCCGTCGGGCCGAGCGCGAGGTGCACGGCTACGAGCGTCACGAGCCTCAGCGCCGCGACGAGCGCGTAGCTGAGGCGTGACTACGACGCGCTCCAGCCGTCGCCGTAGAACTTCCTCTTCGACCGCTTCCGGAGCTTGCGCTGGACCGAGGCGAGCAGCTCCTGGTCGGCGGCCGTCGACCCGCCGGCCTGCGTCGAGCTCGGCGTCAGCGAGCGAGCGCTCGAACCGGCGGTATGGGCTTCAACCAGCTGGCCTACAACGGCGCCGGCGATCCCGAGTTCGTCAACGTCGTCCCGAGCGGGCAATACCTGAACTCGTACAGCTTCTACGCGGACCGCCGTACGGCGACTCGTCGCTCGTCATCGTCCGTGCGAAGACGCGCGGCGAGTTCAAAGACGTCTGGCTCGAGTGTGCCGGAGAGAACCTCTCGGACTTCCGGCCGATCGGCACGCGCGCCGAGTACGAGTTCACGCGCGTCGATCTCGCCAAGGCCGGTGGGCCGAGGCAAAAGCGCTCATGCCTGCGAGTAGCCGCGCAGGTAGAGACCCTCGGAGAGGCCGCGCTTGACTGCGCGGCTCGTCTCGTCGGCGAGCACCTCCTCGGCGCCCGACTCGAGGGCGTCGAGCGTCTGACGTACGACCTCTGCAGGGGCGATCTTGGGCGCCGTCATTTGACGTGCCATGTCCGTGTCCATGTAGCTCAGGTGAAGCGCGATCACCTGCGTGCCCTGAGGCCGGAGCTCGCCGCGAAGTGAGTTCGTGAACGACCACGCCGCCGCCTTCGATGCGCTGTAGCTCGGGAGCTGCGGGAGCGTTCCCCAGCTCAAGACCGACAGCACGTTGACGATCGCGCCGCCGCCGTTCTCCGCGAGGATCGGCGCGAACGCCTGGGCGAGCGCAAGCGGCCCGAGCGCGTTCGTCTCGAGCTCGGCGCGCGCGGAGGCGATCGACGCTGCATCGAGCAGCGGAGCCGGCCGCGTGATGCCCGCGTTGTTGATCAGCAAGCTCACGTCGGCCGCCGTCTTCGCAGCGGCGGCCACGTCGTCGGGGTTCGTCACATCGAGGCGGAGCGGAATGGCGCCGGGCAAGTCGATCGACTGCGGGTCACGAGCTGCGGCGTACACCTTGGCGCCTCGCTCGAGCAGCGTCTTCGCGAAGGCGTGGCCGAGGCCGCGATTGGCACCCGTGACGAGAGCGACGGCGTTCTGGATCTTCATGACGGTTCTCCTTGTCGTGCGAAGGCAAAAGTCGTGAAATATGATGCCTGTCATATTTCGGGGCGCGCAAAAACCGGCCGCGAAGGGTGGCCGGCACTCGGGATTGTGTCAGCGCGATACGGCCTTCCGTGCGGCGGCGCGGATGGCGCGCGAGAGCTCGGGCCGATCGACGACGCGCGCGAGGATGAGCGCGCCGACGAGCGTGCTGATCGCAGCAAGCGCCTCTTCATGAGCCTCGGCTTCGGTCCGGCCGCGCTTCTTCGGCAAGCGCTCCTCGATGGCGCGGACAAACTTGCGGACGTGGCGCGTCGCGACGGCGCGTAGCTCTGCCGGTTGTCGTCGCGTCTCCGAGCCGAGCGCCGCGAGGAGGCAGCCATCCTCGGAAGCCGCGACGTGCTGGTCGGACAGGTAGCGCTCCACGAGCGCCGCGAGATCGGGTTCGGCTTTCTCGTTCTTCGTGAGCTTCTCGAGCGCTCGATCCGCGGCGTGGTCGACGGCTTCGACCAGGAGCGCCCCACGCGAAGGAAAGTGGGCGTAGAAGCCCCCATGCGTGAGCCCGGCCTCCTTCATGATCTCCGCCACGCTCGCGCCGTCGTACCCGGCACGTCGGATCGCCCGCGCGGCACTCTCCAGGATGCGCTCGTGAGTTCGCTCCTTCTTGCTGGGCCCGTCCATCGCGTTGCTCCGAATATGACGAGCATCATATTCCTGAACGTGCGGACGTCAATCCCCGAGCGCCAGGTTCATGGCTGCGCGAACGTCGCGTGTGTTGCCTCGGGCCGCCCAAAGAGATGGGCGGCAACATCACGGACTACGACCCGCTTGACGATCGCGGCGCTTGCCGCCGCGTCGCGGCTTTGGACGCACGTGTCTCGAGGGCCTGATGCTGCGCGCGGACGCCGATCCTTCGCGACAGCGACGACGCGCTCCGGAGGCGAGGCAAACGGCGGCGTGTTCACGCGCCTCGAAGGTCGCGAGTGCGCGCACGCACGGGCTCGTGAGCCCGAGCAGCTCGACGGCGCGATGCGCGACATCGTGCGTGACGGCCCGTTCGCTGACAGGCGCGCGCTCGCCGACGATCGCGAGCGAAGGCAGACATCCGCCCGAGGTCGAACGCAAATCCCATCCGAGGCGACGTGGGACATACGGACTCGCGCGTGCTCGGAGCAGGAGTTGCACTTGCGCGCGGCCGTAACTTGGCGCGCGCTCGGGCTCGATCTCGAGCGCGACCGAGGAGGAGGTCGGGATGTCGTCGATGTGGTTCGCCAGATTGGGTGCGACGGCGCTGGTCATGGGCGTCGTTGCGGGCTCCGCAGGTGCGGTGGGTTGCGCTGCGGAGCGCGACCCGATCAACCGCGTTCAAGCAAACGCGATCCCCAAGAGTTTCTTCCTCGGCGAGAAGCTCAACGACTCGAGCGACGATCCGGAGTTCTACGCGCGATCGATGGTCGTCGACGTGCCGTACGGCGAGTCGGGCTCCGACTTCTTGATGTTCACGAACACGATCAACTCGACGTCGAAGATCAGGTGGTCGATCGAGGAGAACAACCTCGTCGGTCGCGTGAGCTTCGAGCGCATCGACGGCACCGACGGCAAGGGGCTGCCGCCCGTGAAGGACGTCGAGCGCGACCCGTCGAGGCCGCTCGCGCAGAACGACGGCGTGGTCGTCTACAACTTCCGCATCCTCAGCCACTTCGACATCCGGCGGCAGTACAACCCGCAGACGGGCGAAGAGGCGAACGTGATCGAGGAGAACACGACCGATCGCCGCTGGCAGGATCGCGACTACGTGCGCGTCGACTTCTCGCAGAACCTCGTCACGACCGCCTACGACTTCGACACGCTCTCGCTGCTCGGCGTCCTCAACGGCATCAAGTACTCGCCGATGCAGTTCGATGTTCGCAACCCGAACGACGAGAACGCGCCGGTCTTCGACGCAAAGACCGGCTACTTCGACGTCACCAACAAGCTCTTCGCCGAGCCGCAGATGGTCGATCTCGGCTCGATGCAGATCCCGGGCTGCTTCCTCCCGAACCTCATCCGGGGCGGCACCGAGCCCGCCGGCAACTGCAACCCGAACGAGATCACGGTGCGCCATGCGTTCAAGCGCGTGACGAATACCGACTACGAGCCGATGCACTGGGACGGCCTACGCTTCGAGACCTACGGCGCGTTCACGATGGAACGCAACGGCTACGCGCGGGACTACGGCCTCGCGGACGCGAGCTGGAAGCGTCACATCAGCCGCTACAACATCTGGGAGCGCAGCCACGTCTACGAGAACGCGGAGAAGATGGAAGGCGCGACGGCGTGTACGAACGACGTCCAATGCATCAACGTCGGCGGCATCGACGGGATCTCGCGCTGCGACACCTACAACCAGAAGTGCACGCTCCCGTACCAGGCGCGCAAGGAGAAGCCCGTCGTCTGGCACTACTCCGATCGCAGCAACCCCGAGTTCTTCGAGCCGACGCGTGAGGCTGCGGAGGAGTGGGACGTCGCGATGCGCTCCGCGGTCCAGACCGCCAAGTATGCAGAATGCATGCGTTGGGGCAGCCTCTCCCAGGACGGCCTGACCTGCGCCGCGCGGTATCCGGGCGCGATCGACGGCAACTTCGCAGACGAGGAGGACGCGACCTACCTCGTGAAGGAAGTGCAGGCGTGTCGCCGTGAGGCAGCGAAGGCCGGCAAGAAGGACCCGATCCTCGAGTGCAGCGCGCTCGCCGACCAGCTCTCCGATCAGCGTGGCTATGCGCCGTCCGTGCGTGCGATCGCGAAGATGCCCGAGATGGTCATCCTCTGTCACAGCCCGGTCGCGAAGGACGATCCCGAGGTGTGCGGCAAGCCCGGCACGATCGCGCGGCTCGGCGACCTCCGGTTCCACCTCGTGACCGCCGTGGCCACCCCGCAGGCGCCCTCCCCGTGGGGGATCATGACCGACGCGAACGACCCGCTCACGGGCGAGCACGTCGCGGGCAGCATCAACGTGTGGACGCACGTGAACGACACGTTCGCGCGCGGCCTCATCGACACGTTCCGCTACATCGGCGGCGAGCTCACGACCGAGGAGATCACGGACGGCACCTACGTCAACAAGTGGGTCGAAGCCGCACGGCACTCGAACGGGCTCGGGATCGCGCCGGTCCTCGGCAAGGAAGAGGTCGACAAGCGCGTCGCGTCGGTCGCCGGGACGACGGTCGAGAAGCTGCGAGCCCTCGAGGCCAAGCACCCGAAGCGGACCCCGATGAAGGGCAAGGTCAGCGCCGCGCAGCGGTCGCCGCTCGAGAACGCGCTCATCGCGGACCTCCAGCGCGTCGCCCACACGAAGGCATCGTTCGATGCGCCATCGACGTGGGCGCCCGTCTACGAGGCGCGCATGAACCAGCTCCGCGGCACGCCTGGGGAGGCAGCGCTCATCACCCCGGCGATGCAGGAGCTCGGAAGGTCGGCGCTCGGCCAGAGGGGGGCGAACGCCCTCGTGGGCGCGAACCCGCAGAACCCGATGATCGCGGCGTCGTCACCGCTCCAAGGATTGAATCCGAAGATCCAGAGCTCGCTCGAGCACCGACTCGAGAACGCGCTTGCCGCGCGCGGCGCCTGCATCATGAGCTACGAGGCGCTCGCGCCGCTCGGCTATGCCGCCCTCGCGGAGGAGCTCCAGGCGAAGTTCGGGCGCTTCAATCCGAACGACCCGGACGCCGTCCAGCTGGAGCGCGCGGATCGAATGAAGCGCTGGCTCGCACGCCGCGCCCACTACTCGATCATCGCGCACGAGATGGGGCACTCCTTCGCGCTCCGTCACAACTTCGTGAGCTCGTCGGACTCGTGGAACTACCGCCCGCAGTACTGGGCGCTCCGCACGAACGGGAAGACGGTCACCGCGGAGTGTCCCGAAGACGCGAGCGGCGCGGTCGACGGCTCGAGGTGCATCGGTCCGCGCTGGCTCGACAAGGTCACGCCCAACGAGCAGAAGAACCTCATCGCGATGTGGGCGCAGTCCTCCTCGATGGAGTATGTGGGCGAGCCGGCGCAGGACCTCCTCGGGATCGGCGCTTACGACTTCGGCGCGGCCCGCATGTTCTACGGCGACAGCGTGGCGGTCTACAAGGATGCGCGGTTCCAGAAGGACAAGGACGCCGGCAACTACGCCAGCGATCACCAGAACGACTTCGGCGGTCTGCTCGGGTTCCGCTACGGGACCTTCTCGAACCCGTTCCACTACTCGCAGCTCGACAACAAGGTCGGCCTCATCGAGAGATGCGACGCGGTCGACCCGCAGGCCTTCCGCCCACAGAGCTGGGATGACGCGCGCGACGGCGCGTGGAGCCCGCTCCTGGACGGTCACATCGTCACGGACGAATCGGGCCGCGCGATCAAATGCACGCAGCCGAAGGTCGACTTCGTCCAGTGGGACTTCATGAAGTCGACGGACGACAAGACGCACAGCGTCGATATCGCGAACCGCGTCCGCGTTCCTCACGCGTTCGCGTCCGACAACTGGGCGGATCTCGGCAACGTCGCCGTCTACCGGCACGACAACGGCGCCGATCTCTACGAGACGATGCACTTCTGGCAGGCGCAGCAGGAGATGAATCACATCTTCACGTCGTACCGCCGCGGGCGTCGTGACTTCAGCATCTGGGGCTCGTTCCAGCGCACGCTCTCGCGCTACCACGAGAAGATGCGCGACGGCGCGAAGGCGATCGGTCTCTTCGTGAACATCGCCCGCGATACGGTCGCTCACTACAACAGCGGCGGTGACGATCCGGAGGCGTTCGTGGCCGACGTCCTCAAGCAGGTCGCGGTCGAGAGCACGATCGCGAGCTCGGTCGCGTTCGATCAATTCACGCACGTCTTCGCGCGCCCGCAGCCGGGTAAGCACGGCACGGTCGGTGTCGAGGACGTGCCCGAAGGCACGACGATCGTGCGCTCATGGGATGGAACCGGCTTCGCCGACAAGGGGCAGGTGCCGCTCCTCACGGTCGCGAACGGCGTGACCGGCGGCTTCGGCTCGATCTCGCTCGGCGGTCGCCCTGTCGAGAACGCGCTCGATCCTTCGCAGGGCCGTGACTACAACCAGGCCTACACGCTCAACGTCGGCTCGTACTACGAGAAGGCCTACACGGCCTACCTGATGACGGAGTCGGCCGACAACTTCATCAGCCAGAGCCGCGACGACTACGTCGATCCGCGCTTCCGCTCCGTCTCGCTCGCCGACGTCTTCCCGGACGGCTTCCGCCGGTGGCTCGGCAACAACCTGACGAACGACGAGCAGATCAAAGGCGTTTACGCGATCGGCCAGGGCGGCGGCCCGATCGGCCCGCCCGCGCTGGACGAGGGGGGCTACGCCGTCCTCACTACCAAGCAGTGGTGGCCGAAGGAGGGCGTCCAGACATGTGTACCGCAGGAGGACCGCCTCTTCTGCAACGATCCCTTCACCCCGGGCACGCCCGCGGGCGCCGGCGGCACCATCGTCGATTCGCAGGTGGGCTTCGAGCAGCAGAAGTTCGCGATGATCTTCTCGCTGGTCTTCTTGCCCGAGAACGCGCGCACGAGCTGGATCGACCAGATGCGCATCTACGACCTGTCCAAGGACGGAGACCCCGGCTTCGAGAACCGGATCGAGTTCCACGATCCGGACGGCAAGGTCTACGTCGCGCAGACGTTCGGCACCGAGGTCATCCTCGGCAAGACCGTGCAGCGCGGCATCGGCGCGCGCGTCCTCGAGTACGCGAACAGCCTCCTCGCGAAGGCGGTCGAGACCGAGCCCGTCCTCCGCAACAACCGCGAGGTGGGCCTCCGCGCGAAGCTGACGGAGGAGGGCAACGTGGCGTACCTGAACGGCACGACGAAGGTCGCGAGCTGCGCCCAGAGCGCCTTCTGCACGAAGATGAAGGACTACACGGCGATCCCGAAGCTGATGTACGAGCTCGAGCTGCAGCTCGGCTTCGGCCGCTTCGGCGGGTGGCTGAAGGGGGTCTACTGAGTCCTCGGTCCTCGGTCCTCGGTCCTCGGTCCTCAGGGGGGGAGGGCCCGGCGCCTGTGCCGCGGGTCGAGAGTTGATGCACGCGCCATGGTCCAGGGCGGATCCTCAGCCGCTGAGCGGCGCGGCGCTCGTTGCGCGCGGCCCGCCGGCCGGGTAGATCGCCGGTCGCCATGCAGCCTCGCCACGCCATCGTGAAAAACGGTCGACTGACGCTCGACGAGCCGACGGATCTCCCGGAGGGGCGCATCGTGCTCTTGATCCCGCTGGAGGAGCTCCTGGCCGAGGCGGGCATCGATGAAGGCGAGGATGAGCCCGACGAGGAGGCTCCGGAGCTCGCGTTCCGCTTCGTTCCCTCGCCGCGGCAGTTCCGCGAGCCGAAGAAGATCGGCGTGGAGGCGCTCCTCGACGAGATCCGCTCGATCGAGTAGCGCCGCGCCGGCGCGGGGTTCAGCTCGCCGGGCGCGAGGCCATCCGCTTCAGCGCGAAGCGTAGGCCCGATGGTGTGACACGTGACGCAGCCGACGCGAGGCGAACGAACGTGCTCGTCTCGACGATCGTCCGACCACGATCAACGGCGCGGATCGTGAGCTTCGCGACCTGTTCGGCCGACTGCGCGTTCGGATCGGGCGTGTCGTAGCCGACCACGCCTCTTGCTCGCACCGCGTTCTGGCGGAACGGCGTCGCGACGGGGCCTGGTCGGATCACCACGACGCGGATCGCCTTCTCGGCGAGCTCGGAGCGCATCGCCATCGAGAGCGCCTCGAGCGCGAACTTCGACGCAGCGTAAGCCCCGTAGCGTGGCGCAGCGACGATGCCCGCGATGCTCGACATCATGACGACGGTGCCGCGCGCACGTTCGAGGTGAGGCGCCGCGAGCTGCACGAGCCGGAGCGGCGCGACGACGTTGAGCTCGAACAGGTTGCGTAGCTCGTCGACGTCGATCTTCAGGGCCGGCGCGTAGAACCCGCGCCCGGCGTTGTTGACGAGGACGTCGACACCGCCGCCCTCGCGCTCGGCGCGCGCGACGAGCCGGACGCGGTGCGCCTCGTCGGTCACGTCTCCGACCTCGACGAGCGCGCGTCCGCCGGCGGCCTCGACCTCGCGGCCGACGTCCTCGAGCGCCTCGCGCCCGCGAGCGGACAGCACCACGGTGGCTCCTCGCGCGGCCCACTGGAGCGCGAGCGCGCGTCCGATTCCCATCGATGCTCCGGTGATCACCACGGTCGGCATGAGCCCCAGAGTATCCGGCCTGCGCTGTCAGCGTCTCTCCGAGCGTGGGACGAGCTGCCCACGGCCTTCGGCCGCGACCACGAAGAGATCAGAGCCGTGCCGACGACGAGGTGCTGTCGGCCCAGGCCTGAAGCGCATTCGCTCCAGGAACATCGCCGCCGCGCCTCGCTTCGCGACGCTCGCGGGCCATCAGGATCGGCGGCACGAAAGCGTCGATGAGCGGCCGTCGTCGCGAAGGAGGCCGACGGTTCCGCCGTCTACGACGGAGGGCGCTCTGCCGCGGACAGACAAAAGAAAAACGCTGCGGCGGGCTCGGGGGGGGGAACAAGCCTCGCCGCAGCGCACCGGGTACCTTGCGCGAGCCGTGCCAGCGCCGAAGTGCGCGATATCGTGTCGTGCAACCGCAACGGTCGTGCATTTCTGAAGGATCACGCCGACAAGATCGAAAGACGAGATGCGGCGGGGCGGTCCGGCTCCGGTTCGCGCGACCTCGCGTTGTGATGAGCGGCGCGCCGAGGGTCCCGCTCGGCCTGGCGATGTCAGACGGACGACCGAGCCAGCCCGCTTCGGAGTCGCGAGCGGTCGGACCCCGTCACCGTCCCCGGGCGACCACGCACGCGGCGGAGCGACTTCGAGCGCGGCTCGATCACGTGGTGTCCGCGGGCTGACTTCGCTGTCGGGATCGAGGAGCGACCGCAGGTCGAGCGATGCATGCTACTCGTGACGTAGCGACGCTCCTCGAGCGCCGCTCTCAGCGAGGATCGGCCGGGTCATGGCGCTCTTCACACGAACATCGGGCTCTCTTCGCGACCGACGCGTTCTCCTCACCGGCGCGGCGCGTGGCATCGGCGCGGCGCTCGCCCGACGGCTGACGGAGCGCGGCGCTCGCGTCGCGCTGGTGGGCCTCGAGCCGGCCGAGCTCGAAAAGGTGGCCTCGGAGTGTGGAGGCGCGCCCTGGGCCGAGTGCGACGTCAGCGATCGCGAGCAGGTCGACGCGAGCGTCGCGCTCGCCGTCCGTGAGCTCGGCGGCCTGGATGTCGTCGTCGCGAACGCCGGCGTCGCCGCGCAGCTTCCGCTCATCGGTGGGAACCCCGACGTGTTCGAACGCCATCTCTCGGTGAACGTGCTCGGCGCCTATTACACGCTCCGCGCCGCCGGCCCGCACGTGAGCCACGCGAACGGCTATGCGCTCGCGATCTCGTCGCTCGCGGCAGCGCTCCACCCGCCGCTCCTCGGCGCCTACAGCGCGTCGAAGGCGGCGGTCGAGGCGATGAGCAACAGCCTCCGCATCGAGCTGTCGGCGTCCGGCGCTCGCGTCGGCGTCGGCTACTTCGCCGAGCTCGACACCGACATGACTCGCCGCGGCTTCGGGACCGAGGCGGCGTCGAAGATCCGCAAGGCGGGCCCGTTCACGAGCGTGGCGCCGCTGTCGATCGGCATCGACGCGCTCGAGCGCGGCATCACGCGCCGTGCTCGTCGGATCGTCGCGCCATGGTGGGTCGGGGCCGTGTTGCCCTTCCGGATGCCGGCGCAGCGTGTCGTCGAGGTGCTGATGCGCAAGGGCGTCGAAGAGGCGCTGCACGTGGCCAGAGCGGAGAACGCGCCGCTCACGACGAAGCAGCCCACCTCCACCGTCGAGCCGCTCTCTCGGAAGGTCTCGCAAGCTCGATGAACACGGCGCCACGCATCGCGCCGGGCTCACTCTCGCAGCTCGGCGTCCTCGGATGGTCGATCACGCGTGTGCTCGGGCTCGCGGCCCGCACGAAGCCGCCGCATCTCTTCACGACGCTCGGCCGGAATCCGCGGCTCTTCCGCGGATGGCTGTCGTTCGCCGGTCGGCTGATGCCGTTCGGAACGTTGCCTCGTCGCGAGAGCGAGCTCGTGATCCTGCGGGTTGCCCACCTCCGGTCCTGCAGCTACGAGCTCGAGCACCACGAGCGGCTCGGGCGGCGGGTCGGCCTCACCGCTGCCGACCTCGCGCGCGTCAAGGACGGACCGGGCGTCGAAGGTTGGTCCGCCCGCGAACGCCTCCTCCTCCGGGCGGCCGACGAGCTGCATGCGACGCAGGACCTCTCCGACGCTCTCTGGAGCGAGCTCGCGCGCGAGCTCGAACCCGCCTCGTGCGTCGAGCTCGTCATGCTCGTCGGGCACTACGAGATGCTTGCGACCGCGATCAAGGCGCTCCGCATCCAGCCAGACGAGCCGCGTCGCGCCGCGGGTGCTTGAGGAGGGCAGTCGCGGCGCGCACGTCGACGCGCCTCGTCTCCTCCGGCGGCGCGCTCCACCCGACGCGAGCTCGCTCAGGCGAGGAGTGCGTCGAGATCGTCCGGCAGCGCTGTGAAGTCGGAGATCGTCAGCGATGCTCCGGCTTCGCGCAGCGCGTCGGCGCTCACGTTCGTCGTCACGCCCACGACGGTCATGCCTGCCGCACGTGCGGCGAGGATGCCGTTCACCGCGTCCTCGAAGACGAGGCACTCGCTCGGCGATACGCCGAGCCGCTCGGCCGCGGCGAGGAAGATGTCGGGCGCGGGCTTTCCGCGCAGATCTTCGTTCGCGACGACGACGTCGAACGTCTCGTTCCATCCAAGCCCCTCGATCACCATCGTGCGGTTGTCGAGCGGCGCCGAGCTCGCGACGGCGAGCTTTGCTCCGCGCTCACGCAAGCGCGCGAAGAGCTGGACGGCGCCTGCGACGGGCGCGAGGTGCGGCCTGTAGAGCGCGCGATACTGCTCCTCCTTCTCGCGTCCAAGAGCCTCGAGGATCGCAGGCCCAACCTCGCGCCCGAGGAGGCGAGGGAAGATGTCCTCGTTCTTCAGGCCGTTGCACGACTGGAAGATCTCCTCGTTCATCGCGAACCCGACGCGATCGCCGAGCGCCTTCCACGCCTCGTAGTGGAAGCGGATGTCGTCGACGAGCGTGCCATTGAGATCGAAGACGGCAGCTCGCAGCTTGCTCGAGCCTCTTCGCGTTGGTGCTCCGGTCGTCGCTCGGTCGGCTCCGTTAGCTGCTGCGATCGGATCTCGTTCATCTCGGTCCATGTCGACGGAAGACTACCTCGCGGACGAACGGATCTCGCGGCGAGCGATGGTGGCAGCCGAAGATCGCGGCGCGAAGCGCATCCGGGCATAGCGCCCCCGCTCGTCGCTCGCGTCCGCGTTCGGCGGCGAGATGCAGGCCGCTCGCGTTGATCGGCGCGAGCCCACCCGTGCGGCTCGGCTCCCTCGCCGCAGTTCGCGTGTGGCTGGAGCCGCATCGCTCGGCCTGGCACCTGAGCTCGACGACGCACTGCGGAGGCGGGCGCTGAGCCGCATTCCGCTCGGCCTCGCACTGAGCTCGACGACGCATGCGGAGGCGGGCGCTGAGCCGCATTCCGCTCGGCCTCGCACTGAGCTCGACGACGCACTGCGGAGGCGGGCGCTGCGCCGCATCCCGCTCGCATCGGGCGAGGCCGGTGCACCGCGCGCGATGATGCGCGCGCCTCGCGCAATTACTCGCTCATGTAACGAGCGAGCTCGAGCATTCTCGAGACGGTGATTGCCTACCTTCTTTTCGAAGCTCGTGTCGATTTGGTGATCGGTTCGTGACGTCCCCGACGATGGAGCACGTGCAACGAACGGGGAGATTGGCTCGAGCACGCTTTCTCATCGACACACGAGGAGCAGCCGGGCGCAGGGGCTGCTCGAGACGCGCCTCCTTTACGACGGCCGACGCCGGAACGGTCTTCCGTACCGCTCACTGCTCTCCGACACCGTGGCGGCGAAATTTGGCAGGCAGCGGAACCTCACGGACGCTGGGCGTGAGCCAGCGGACGTTGTTCCGGCGATCGAGCGAACGATCGTCTCTGCAACGGTGATGAATTTCACGCTGCGTCCCGGCGCGGCAATTGACACTTTCGACGTTGCGGGCTGCTCGGGGTGCAGCCCCAGATTTGTCGCATCAGGAGCATGAACCGAGACCTGGGCGCGTCGGCACACGCGCCCGTCCTTGCTCGCGGATGCGTCGCGTTCTCGACGAACAGTGGCTCGTGGAGCCCGTAGAGGAGCAGAGGAATGAAGCGCAGTCTTGCTTGGATGGGAGCTGGTCTCGTTCTCGTTGGCGCCTTCGTGGGGTGCAGCGCGGATGGTGATACCGGCTTGATCGATGGATTCACGGACCCTGTCGAAGAGGAGGAAAAGGACGGAAACAGCGCCACGCTCCCACCTCCCAGCAGCGACCCCGATGACGACGAGCCCAGCGTCCCGGACGCGGGGAGGAGGGACTCCGGCGCGAGCGGTGGGGGAGATGCTGGGAAGGACTCGGGGCCTCCTGCGCCGACTCCAGGGGATTCGTGCGTGGACAAGAACCAGATCGTTTCACGCTTGTGCGGCAAGTGCGGAAAGCAGGAGACGATCTGTGAGTCCAGCGACGATGCCGGTACGCTCTCATGGAGCGAATACGGCTCGTGTGCCGGAGAGCTGGGATCGTGCCTTCCGGGGGAGACCCGACCGTGCGGCAACTGCGGCACGCAGACCTGCACCAGCACGTGTGGCTGGGGAGCCTGCTCGGGACAACCTGCGAACCACTGCACGCCGGGCTCCATCGGATTCACCGGGGCGGGCTGCCCGTCGGGTGGCCTGAAGAGCCGCGTGTGCAAGGCCACCTGCCAGTGGGACGACTACTCCACGCTCTGCGAGAGCGGACCGGCTGTCGACCTCTACGGCGGCGTCGCCAGCGCGACCTACGCGCGCACGGACGACGGCAAGCTGTACGCGTGGGGAGATGGTACCGATGGTCAGCTCGGTGACGGCACGAATGTCCACAAGAACAAGATGGGGCTCGTCCCCGCGCCGCTCGGCACCGCGCTTGCGGTGAACGTCAGCCACTACGGATTCACCTGCGGCACCTTCAGCGACGGGAGTGCGAAGTGCTGGGGCGCGAACAGCTCGTCGTATGGGCTCGGCGACGGCTCCAACTCCACCTCGCTCACCGGGGTCATCCCCACGGGCTTCAGCGCAAACGTGCTGCAGATGGCCGTCGGCTACTATCAAGGATGTGGCCTGTTCGCGGACGGCACCGCGAAGTGCTGGGGCTACAACACCTACGGCCAGCTCGGGAATGGCACCACCACCACCTCCAAGACGCCGGTCACGGTCGGCCTGACGGGGATCTCCCAGATCTACTCCGGCTACTACACGGTCTGCGCCCGCAAGGACGAGGAGGCGTACTGCTGGGGCTACAACAACTACGGTCAGGTCGGAGACGGAACGACCGTCAACAAGAACACGCCGACGCTGGTCATCGAGAGCGGCGTTGCCTCGATTTCTCCGGGCTATTACCACACGTGCGCGGTGATGACGGACAAGACGGTCATGTGCTGGGGTTATGGCCTGTACGGTCGCTTGGGTAACAACACCACGACGAACACCTCGGTCCCGGTCGGGGTCTTGGGTATCGATGGCGTTGGCGACCTCACCAACGTGGAAGAGGTATGCGCAGGATACGCGCACAGCTGTGCGAGGCTCGCCGACGGGCGAATCGCCTGCTGGGGCTACAACAACTACGGCCAGCTCGGTACTGGAAATACGACGCAGACGATGGTCCCGAAGGAAGTCACCAGTATCGCGAACGCTACCAAGCTGGTGTGCGGGTACAATCACACCTGCGCCATCGACAACGGTTACGTGAAGTGCTGGGGCTACAACAACTTCGGTCAGCTCGGCGACGGGACGACCAGCAACAAGACCATTCCTCAGCTCGCACAATTTCTCTGAGGCATGACGTGACTTCGCGTTCTCACGTATGAGGTGACGTTTCGCGTCCAAGTCGAGATCGTCCTCGCCGAGCGAGGGCGATCTCGATGCGGTTTGCGCAAATTCGAATGGATGCGATGCAGTCGAAACAGGGGTCTCTCGGCAGCGACGAATTCGAAGTCGTGAACGTACCCGTCGGTGCGGGCGACGATTGGTAAGCCACTTCCTTCATGTCGAAGTATCAAGGAGTCAGTTCCGATGCGTAAAGGTCTCCTCGTTTTTGCGCCGTTCGCGCTCGCCGGGTTGCTTCATGTGGCGTGCAGCTCACCCAGGGACCGAGCCGAGTTCACGCCGCTTCCCTCGTCCACCGAAGACGGCGGCTTCACGAGCGGTTTCGAGAGCACCGATGCGAGCACGGACGCGCAGGGCTGTTCGGAGTCCAAGACGGAGATCCAGCGCGTGCCCGTGGTGATCGAGTTCGCCGTCGATGATTCAGGGAGCATGGATAGCGGCGGGAAGTGGACTGCCGCTCGGGACGCGATCCTCGCTGCCTTCGACGATATGAAGAACACTTCGGCCCCCGGCCTGTTCGTGGGACTGCTCCGCTGGTCGACCAATGTTGGCGAAAAGGTGGACCCGGGGGACATCACCGACACCAATCACTATGACGAGCTGGTCAGCACGATCAACACACCGAAAGCATGCCCCCCGTGCAACGGCGGTGGCACCACCATGGGGAGGGGGCTGGACGCCGCCTACAAGGCCGTCGAGGGGTTCAAGGCGCCCGCTGGCTTCGTCCAGGACAAGATGAGCCGCGCAGTGGTGGTCGTCAGCGACGGTACGCCCACCGACAAGGCTGCCAGCGAGACGCTCGTCGATTCGAAGCTGAACCTGCAGCCGCCGGACGGACCGATCCTCACGTTTTCGGTCGGCATCGGCCCGTTCCCGACGACATCGACGGGCACCTACGATCCCGCGTTCATGAGTCGAATCGCGATCAATGGTGGGACGGCCCCCGTCGACTGCAGCCCGGACTCGGCTTTCGCGGAAGGACTGTGCCACTTCCAGATCAACACCAACGACTCGGACTACACGGCGATGAAGCAGGCGCTCATCGACGCGATCAACCAGATCCGAGCGATCAGTGCGACCTGCGAGTTCACCTTCAGCACGAACGAGGATACCAACCTCAACGATGTGAAGGTCGAGATCACCGACGACGACGGAAACAAGACCGAGATCCCGGAGGATCCAGAGAACGGCTGGTCGTTCAACGATCCGGAGAACCCAACGAGCATCGTGCTCAACGGGGAGGCCTGCGCCGCGAGCAACGGGACCGTCTCCGGCCGCGTCGATGTCATCCTCGGGTGCAAGGGCGCGAACTGATCGGCTCGTGACCGATGCAAAGAGCGGCGTGAATCCAGGACTCACTCCCCGGGAGGCTCACACGAGCCTGGGTACGTTCGTCGGGGGAACGTCGGGAAAGGATGATCGAGGTCAGCCTGTCGGGTGTCTCGATGTGCTCGATCTCGATCGTGCCGAGCTCCGCCGCGCTCCGATCGGATTCCTCGGTCACGGCGTATGCGTCGATCCGACCGACGCCTCGCGTGCCGTGGTCTTCGAGAAGCGCGGTCCCGGCGGCGCGCTCGTCGACCTGGTGCGAGCGGCAGGGCTCGGACGCATCGCGCCGACGCCAGGCCGCCACTTCTACGGCCACGCGGCCTACGTCAACGGCGGCGCTGACCTGCTGGTGGTCGAGAGCGATCTCGCCACCGGCCGAGGTGTCATCACGGTGCGTGATGTCCGGACGTTCGCTGCCGTCGCCGAGTTCCCGTCCTTCGGTCACGCGCCACACGACTGCTTGCTCCTCGACGATCAGAAGACGCTCGTCGTGACGAACGGCGGCGGAGACCTTGGGTCGAACGAGCCGCCGAGCGTCGTATTCGTCGACGTGGCGACGCAGACCCTCAAGGAGAAGGTCACGTTCGGCGACCCCAAGATCAATGCTGGACACATCGCGATGAGCGGCAGGGGAAACGTCGTCGTCGGCTCGGCGCCGCGAGACGGTCTTGGCGATCACGCCATCGGCGGCATCACGTTGCGCCGAGGCAAGCAGAAGCCCGAGCGGATGCGGTCTCCGAAGGCGGTGTTCGATGCCCTCGTCGGTGAGTCGTTGAGCACGTGCGTGCGGGGCGACGTCGCGGGCGTCACGACCCCTCGCGCGAACATGGTGACGTTCTGGAGCCTCGAGCGCCAGCGGCTCCTCTTCCGCCTCGACATCGAGGGGCCGCGCGGCCTCGGGGTCACCGAGGATGGACGCTACTGGCTCGTGACGCACGGGAAGATGCCGCGTGTGTCCCTGTTCGACGCAGAGACCTTCGAACCGCGCACGCCGTCGGTCTCGTTGCCGTCGGGCTGCTTCTCTGGCTCGCACGTCTTTGCGTGGAGCGGCGCGCGCGAGGTTCGAGCGTAGCGCTGGCGAGAGCGCCCGGCGCGACGCACGAGGTTCGACCCTAGCGCTGGCGAGAGCGCCGCACGCGTGTCGACGCGGCGTGCGCGAACGCCCGACGCGTGAAGATCACTCGGGCCGGAGGTACTGGCCCTTGATGAGCTTCAGGATGCTCTGCACCGTGTCGAGGTCGGTCGCGAGGCTCTTGTTGAGCACCGTCTCGAGGTGACCGTAGTTGTGCGCGAGCTGGAGGATGTCGAGCTCCTCCGCCTTCAGATCGCGGAGCGGCGGGATCACCGGCTGCGAGAGCACGAGCCGTGTGTTGAGGTCCGGGAGCTCGCTCCTGATCTCGTTGAACTCGTCGAGCTGGCGGAGACCCTCCATGAGGACCTCCTGCACGCTCAGGCTCATCTCGTTCGAGAACTCGCGCTCGTCCGGCGGATCGAGATCGAAGAGGCCCTTCTGCCACGTGAGCATGCGGAAGATGCTCTTCATGGGGGGCACGTCGTCGAGATCGTTGATCGACGCGTAGTAGATGAGGCCCTTCCGCATGAAGATCTTGCCGACGTCGTCGGTCTCCGTGCGGATGACGAGGACGCCGCTCTTCTTCGACGTGGCGAACAGCTGGAGGAGGTCCGGCAGCGGGACCTCCTCGATGCTGCCGCTCATCGTGCGGGCCTGGGTCGTACGGCGCGCCGCGGCAACGTTCTCGAGATCGCGCTTGGCGTCCGTCGAGGTGTTCGAGCCTTCGCCGGCGATGACCTTGAGGATCGAGGTGCCGATGAGGACGCGGTCGCCTTCCTTCAGGCGGGCGCGCTTGATCTTCTCACCGTTGACGAAGGTGCCGTTCGTCGAGCCCAGATCTTCGATCCAGATCTGGTCCTGCTGCATGGTGATGCGCGCATGCTTGCGGCTCACCATGTCCTCGACGAGGACCATGTCGAGGTCGCTCGAGCGACCGACGATGATCGGCTTGTCGTTGACGATCGGGAACTCGCCGCCCTGGTACTTGCCGCTGATGAAGCGCAAGACGTAGGAGCGACCCGCGGCGGAACGGCCACCCGGCGGGATCGATGGCACTGCGGATGCCTTGGCGGCGGGATCTTGCATCGTCAGGAGGAGGGACGCCCTGGAAACCGGCTTACCACGAAAGTGCGGGAAGAATCGATCGCGGCCGCTGAGTCAGTCCGCGTTGTCGTCCCGCGACAAGCGTGGGCTTTTTCGCACACTTTTGTCGATCGGGAGAGTATCGAGCCGACCTAAACGTGGTCAAGTCACGGTATGGGAAAGCGTACCGAGGTGGCGGATGCCCGATAACGCTGCTGATACACCGAAAACGCCCGGACACCGAACGCTTGTCGCTGGCGGCGACCCCTATGGCACCCACCGGGCGGTCGATCCCCGAGGCGGTCTGCCTCAGCCAGCCCGGCGAGTCGACAATGATTTCAACAAGATCTTCGCCGGTGAGCTCCTCCTTCAGGTCGACACCCTGAACGTCGACGCAGCCAGCTTTCGGCAGATGGAAGAGGAGGGGGCCACGGCGGGCGAGCCCGAGGCAGAGCTCGAGGCTCGGGTGGTCCGGAAGGTCCTCGAGACGGTCGCCAGCCGGGGCAAGCAGCACAACCCCGTGACCGGGTCGGGCGGAATGCTCCTCGGCCGTGTGCTTCAGGTCGCGCCGGATCGGGCGGACGCCGGCACGCTCGCGGTCGGTCAGCGGGTCGCGACGCTCGTCTCGCTATCGCTCACGCCGCTCTCGATCGTGAAGGTGAAGGCCGTGCGTCGCGCGAGCGCGCAGCTCGATGTCGAGGGGGAGGCGGTGCTCTTCGCGAGCGGCGCTTACGCGAAGATGCCGGACGACATCCCCGAGCGCCTCGCGCTGGCGGTGCTCGACGTGGCCGGCGCCGCGCCCCAGGTCGCGCGGCTCGTGAAGCCCGGATCGAGCGTGTGCGTGCTCGGCGCGGGCGGGAAGAGCGGCATTCTCTGCGCGGCCGAGGCGCGGCGGCGTGGAGGCCCGAAGGCACGGATCATCGGCATCGAGTCCCATGCGCCGTTCGCTGCGGACCTGCGCAAGCTCGGGATCTGCGACGAGGTCCTCGAGCTCGACGCCCGCGATCCAGCCGCCGTCCGTGGCGCTGTCCTCGCCGCGAACGGCGGGCGCGAGGTCGATCTCTCGCTCTCGTGCGTGAACGTGTCCGACGCGGAGATGAGCGCGATCCTCGTCACGCGGCAGCGCGGGATCGCGTACTTCTTCGCGATGTCGACGAGCTTCACGAAGGCGGCGCTCGGCGCCGAGGGCGTGAGCAAGGATGTGGACCTCGTGATCGGCAACGGCTACGCCGAGGGGCATGCCGAGCACTCGCTCGCGATGATGCGCGAGCTCACGGACGTGCGCGCGCTCTTCGAGCAGCGCTACGGCTGAAGCGGAGCAGGGCGGCGATCTGCTGCAGGGGCGAGCCGGTGAGCTTCATCGTCCTCGCGCATCCTCGAAGGTCGTCCGCACGACGGACTCGAGCGCGGCGCGCGCACCCCGCGCGTGGTAGGCGATGGGGGACGCCATGCCGAAGCCGAAGCTGCTGAAGAAGACCGCGACGCTTCCGGTCCGCGACGGCGCGCTTCGCGTCGTCGTCGTCGCCGACACCCATTCGGCGCCCCACCCGCGGGCCGAAAAGCTCATCCGCGAGCTCGCGCCCGATCACATCCTCCACGCGGGGGACATCGGCGATCTCGGCGTCATCGAGCGACTCCGGAAGATCGCGCCGACCACGGCGGTGCGCGGCAACATCGACGTGCACGCGGTCGAAGTCCCCGACGTTTTCACGATCGACGTCCGCGATGACGTCGATCCCTCGGCACCGGACGTGGGCGGCACTCTCTTCAAGATCCTGCTCCTCCACATCGGCGTCTACGGACCGAAGATCCGCGCCGACGCTGCGAAGCTCGCACGCGCCGAGGGCGCGAGGCTCGTGATCTGCGGCCACTCGCATGTGCCGTTCATCGGGCGCGACCGCGATCTCGGCGTCTTCAACCCCGGCTCGATCGGGCCGCGGCGCTTCCACCTGCCGATCGTGTTCGGCGTGCTGGACGTGAAGGACCGCCGCGTGGAGATGAAGCACATCGACTGCGAGACGGGTGAGCGCTGGCTCCCGTGACGGTCGCAGCAGGAGGGGCTACCGCCGCGGG
>Ga0233377_1000317_pt1 | contig 24314 bp, 19 predicted proteins | sample ElkDunMinimDraft_6_FD_191540 | JGI IMG/M metagenome (GOLD analysis project Ga0233377, IMG submission 191540) | Fecal eukaryotic communites from dung pellets of Tule Elk in California, USA - Elk Dung E36 | ecosystem: Host-associated > Mammals > Digestive system > Large intestine > Fecal | place...
CGTTATATGAATAAATCAATGGACTCTCAATTGGGTAAAAATCATTTATCAAAGCAGGAATTCCATATTTGATAAAATCATTTTCAGATCCAGAGATTTTAGTTTTTCCGTAATACTCGGCGAAAATCTTGAATCGAGTTTTTTGCACCAACGGAAAAAATAGCAAGTTAGTTCGTTGCATGATAGCATCGAATTGCTCCACAGATACAAATGCATTAAAGTAGACGATTTCTACATGATTTTCTGCGAGAAGTACCAAATCTTTCATAAACTGCTCGGACTGCTTTGTCACCTTTCCAGCAAACGTTATTTTGAATTGGCCATCTTGCCCGTTTAATGTATCTACGAGACTTCTAATAAGGTTGAAATCTTTTCGTTTACTTTCAATTGTGCCAGGAATGGTGATGTGAAAAATTGAATGAACAGCAAATGTTTGTTCAGCTTCAGTGGACCAAGTAGTTGGAATTGTGAAACAATTTTTGTGTGCAATTTCAGGAAATGTAGCCTTGAAATAGTGGGAAGTCGATTCAGATAAGAATGAAAAATGTTGTGCTTGCTTTTTTATTTTATTTAAGTGTATGTATTCCAACTTCAATAATTGATGTTGTACAATATAGGTTACAGCCTTACGGATATCATACAGATTCAATTTTAGTGTTAAAGACCTTCCCGGTTGAAACCAAGTGTTGATATTGTGAATACGAATGATTGTTCTTGTATCAATATGTTTTTTCCAAAATGAAAAATTGGAAGCAAGTGTATTGATGATTTTGACATCATAATCCCCATCAATAAATACTGCTAGTGATGCATTCGTTCCATCGAAAATGTTTGGTTGATTGATTTTTAACTTGCTTTCTTGTGATAATTTGTCATAAATCACACGTGTAGTTGTACAAGTTAGATCAAAGATTGAGTCATCAATCAGTTGAATTAAGGTATCTAGCACATCGTGATGATAGTCTAGCTCAATTATATGGAGTTTGTATTTTTTCACAAATACAAAGCTACTGAAATCTAAACATTATTGCTTCCAATCCAGTAGCGTTTTATCTAATTTTGTTATTCAATCACAACAAGTTTTGTTATTTGGCTTTTATCATCTGAAATTTTAACCATGTATAATCCAGAACCTATGTTTTCTAATGAAATTTGCTCATTTACACCATTTAAATTTCTTTTTTGTACTACTTCTTTTCCTGTTAAATCAATCATGGAAATTGAATAGTTGGTCAATATGTTATTCGAAAATGTAATGAATAAATCTGTTTTAGCAGGATTTGGATAAATCAAAAGATCTGAATCTTTTATAGCATTTTCGACACCTAGTCTACAAGATGTCGTAACTCTTAAAGTAGGATGTTTTGCTGGATTTGAGTTTTCTCTAGACGCAAAAATTAAACCGCGATCCGGTAATTGCTCCTCTGATAGTGCCAATATAAATCCTGCTGCTGATGATGGATTTTGCATTAATTCTTGTACAATAGTTGTTACATCAATATTTAAGTAATCTTGACTCGGTGATGTACTTTGCTGTAAAATAACTTGCGAAGAAGTAAGTGAAGTAGGTTGTGTATTCCATGTTGTGGAATATTCATTCCAAGCAGATTGTACACCTTTTAAATATGATTCATTCATACCAAGATGCCCATTTTGAAATGGAGAGTTCATTCCGTTTACCAACGCATAAAGATCTAAGCGTGCTTCGATTATTTGTTCGTTAGCCGGAATCAAGCTCCAATCAAAATCCATTAAACCCTTGTTAATGTTAACTCCTCCTTGTGCACCAGGTATGATAAATGAAGCAGTTTGCGGGGCATTCCCAAAGTTGTTGTTAGCCGTTCCATAATTGGTATGAAATCCTAAAGATAGATCTCTTTTAATAGGTAATTCATAGGTTTTATCGCATCCTAATTTATAGGTAATAATTAATTGAGGGTATTTTGAGGGGATGCCGTGGTCCAATGAGCAAAATATAAGACCTCTTTCAGGCAATACTTCGTTAAGTAATTTTAGTTGGAAGCCAAAACTAGCAGTTGGGTTATCAACCATATCTTGAACCAAATTTTTCACGTCAATATCCAAATAATCTTGAGATCCCGTTGTACTGGTAGGTAATATGACTTGATTGTTTGCATCGCTCGAAGGTTGTGTATTCCATGTGGTTGTATTTGCATTCCACTGTGCGGTAACTCTTTGTAAAGTAGATGCATTTTGTCCGATATGTCCTTGAGTAAAAGGGTCATTCATGGTGTTCATTAATGCGTATAAATTTAAATTTGCTTCTACAATGATAGCTCCAGCTGGAATTGATGATAGGTCAAAGTCAATTAATGCTCGGTTTGAGTTAACTCCTCCCGAATAACCAGGTATAATAAAGGCCGCTGATTGGGGAGCCCAATTATAATTTGTGTTTGCTGTTGCATGATAATCATGGTAGCCCAGTGAAAGGTCTCTAATAGCCGTTAATGAAACAGTAGTTTCCTGCCCGAAAACCCTTGAAAAAATACAAAAAGTTAGCAATGCTAATAAATAAGTTAGTCTTTTCATAATTAGATGTTTGTTGTTCAAAATTAGCCTTTTTTTGTTACATTATGTTTTATATAAATCTTTTTATTTGGTTACCAACATTTCTTTATATTTTTTGAAATATGGGGATATAGTCATATTTGATTGTATTTTTGTTCTAAGAATTCTCAATGATGAAAGATATACTCTATAAAGTCGCTTATAGTCCAGCCGTTAATTACTGTTTACGAAATTTGTTATTTCCATTTAGCAAGTTACTTAAGAAACCTTTAATTTCAGTTTCGGGTAAGCTAAATGTTAAATATGATGGCAATGTTGAATTTATGCTGCTAACAAATCAAACATGTTCCGTAACTCAAAAAGTATTCTACAAAGGCGCTAAGAACTATGAGTTTAGTCAATTCTTTGAGCGAATCATTCAAAAAACAGACGTCTTTTTTGATATTGGAGCAAATATTGGATACTTTACTGTATTAGGTGCTAAAATAAATCCAAATGTTAAAATATATGCTTTCGAACCATCAAAAGGGCCTTTGCATTATTTGCAACAGAATGTAAAAATCAATGGTTTTGAAAATAGGGTGGAGGTAACAGGTAAAGCAGTTGCTGAAATTGATGGCGAATTGACTTTTCACAGTGTTGTAAGTCAGAAGTATCCATGGGTTCTGCATAATTTAAGTGGATCTCATAGCTTGCAAAATAATTTTGGAAGTGCCAAGTTAAATGCATACAAAGTGCCAGTTGTGTCGCTCAATAAATTCGTCAGTGACAAAGGAATTATAAAAATTGATTTAATCAAAATGGATACGGAATGCACCGAACATCAAATTGTAGAGAGCGCTGTACCTTTAATTAATGCCATGCGACCAATCATTATTTGCGAAGTACATGATTTTATCAAGAATGAGATGAACGAAGTATTGGCAAAATTGGAGGATTATAGCTTATTTGAGTTGTCACACAATAAATTGTATGCGATGAATTCGATTGTCGACAAAATGAAGCACGATGATGCGTTTGATTACATCTTCTGCCCAAAAGAAAAAGTTGATTTTCTCCTATCTGTTTAATCGATAGCTTCCATCAAACGAAGGAATTTTCGACAGAGTACTTTTGAGTGAAACTCTTCCGTGTTGATTGGATTTGATCGAAGCTCATTGTTGAGGTAGCTTTCAAAAGCAAGTCGAATGTAATTCTTCATCGATTCCAATTCATCATAACCAACGAAGTGACCAGCATTTGTATGTTGAACAATTTGTTCCAAATCACTATCTTTTGCTCCAACGACCACCATCGGACGTTTAGCTCCAAGGTATTCGAAGAATTTCCCTGTTAAAATTCCCTTTGAGTTAATGGATTTGTTTGCAACTAGCAACAACAGTTGTGTTTGTCGTTGAATAGTGAGGCTTTCTCCATGCGTCACATTTTTTACGCCAGAAAAGAACTTTATTAAGTCATTTTTTTCAATGGATTCTATCACATTGAAATCAACCGAACCATAAAGATTAATTTCAAGTTCTTGTGCCAATTGAGAGTTTTCCTTAACTAAATCTGATAAAGCGCTCCACAGAACTTCAGGGTTTCTGGACGCAGCCATCGATCCAAAATGGGCTATGGTAAATTTTGAATCCAATTGCATGTCTTCGGTGTTAAATTCTGGAAAAACGAACCCATTGGTAACGATTTCTACTTTGCGCCCACCAATTCTAGCCAATCCTTCTGCACTGTCTGCTCCAATGCTTACAACTAAGTCAGCTTCTTTTAAAACAGACAATTCCAATGCTTTTTGACGTTTATCCGCACATTTTCCAGGTAATAATTCTTGGTAATAATCGATTTCTGTCCACGGATCTCGAAAATCTGCGACCCATTTTAATTGCGGAAATTTTCTTTTTAACTTTTGCGCAATTAAATGCATGCTATGTGGAGGTCCAGTAGAAATAATATGTGTGATCTCTGGATGATCTGTTAAGTATGTCTTTAAGTAGCGATAACTGGGGTTAATCCAAAAACGTCGTGCATCTGGAATGAATAAATTTCCTCTTGCCCAAATCATTAAGCGCTTTAGAATTCCTTTCTTCTTTTGACTTCCAAGTCCTGCACCACCTTCAAATCCAGCTTTTTTCTGAATGTACTTTTGGGGCTCAAATATTGGTCGACGGAGAATGGTTATGTCTGATTTTATTTCTTTTTCCAATTCATAGTCGATTACTGGCCAAGCAGCATTTTCCGGACAGTAAACTGTCAAATCCCAGTTGTTTTCCTTGAAATACTTTGAAAACCTTAACCAACGATGAACTCCTGGTCCACCAGCTGGAGGGAAATAAAATGTAATTAAAAGTGCATGGGACATATGGTCGAATTTGAGTGAAGCAAATATACTATTTTACTATCCAAAACTGCGAGCGACGTTGTTCTAATTTTCATTTAGATGCTTACGAATTCTTCTGAATCATTATTAGTCACTCGAAAAAGTGTATTTTCGCTAGGTAAATTAGAATTAAGAATGGGAATTGTTCAAAAAGATGCATTTAGAACTGCAGTGATATCTTATTTAGGTGTGCTGCTAGGTTACATCAATAAGGGATTCCTTTTCATTATTATTCTAACACAAGATCAGATTGGTTTGGTGAGTTTAATGATTACTGTAGGTACATTATTTGCACAAATTGCCAGTTTTGGAACGGCTTTTACCACACTTAAATTTTTTCCATTCTTTAAAAATCATACAACAAAGCACTTTGGATTTTTTGCTTTTATATTGCGAATTGTTTTAGCTGGCGCTTTGGCAACTACGATCGGTTTTATACTTTTTAAAGAACTCATTACTTCGTGGTATATAGAAAAATCAGCAGCATTTATCTATTATTATTGGTGGGTACTTCCCATTGGAATAGGTTATTTAGCTTACTTAGTACTGGAAGCTTATTTAAGAAGTTTTTTTAAAAATATTTTAGCCGTTTTTGCCTACGAAATTGTTTTACGTGTGGGTGTGCTTGTATCATTGATGATCTATGCGATGAACTGGGTTTCCTTTGATGTATTTGTGAAAATAAATGCGATACTCTACATTATTCCTCCAATTATTCTTTTCTATCAACTTTGGAAAATGGATGAATTGTATCTTTCTATGAGATCGATCGCAATTAGTAGTCGTTTCAAGAAAATCATGTACAAGTTTTCTTTTTACAACTACTTTAATTCACTTGGGGCGTCTTTTGTAATTTCCTTGGATGTAATGATGATTGCTAAAATGGTGGGTTTGCAAGCTACAGGTATTTACGCCACAGTTATTTTTATTGCTAGTGCTTTGCTTGTTCCTAGCAGAGCTTTGATTCGCGTTAGTGGTCCATTGGTTGCCGAATACTGGAAGTCAAAGGACATGAAATCAATGGAGCAATTATATAAAAACACTTCTGCCATATCCTTATTGATCGGTTTGGTAGGGTTTTTAGTTGTTTGGTTAAATATTGATCTGCTATTTAGCTTTCTAAAGCCTGAATTTCATAGTGGAATTTGGGTGTTCTTCGCTATCATGATGGGACGATTAGTAGATATGTACGTTGGAATTACGAGTATCATTTTTAATACATCCAAGAAATTTAAGTACGATATCTACTTTACAATTGTCCTAGTAGGATTGGTATATTTTTTAAATCTATGGTTTATACCAATGTGGGGAATTGTTGGAGCAGCAATTTCAACAGCTTTTTCTTTGATCTTTTACAACATAGGTCGAATGATCTTTTTACAAGTTTCCTTCAAATTAAATCCATTTGAACGCAATCAATTTTACGTGATTCTATTAGGAGTAATGACTTTACTTCTTGGTGAGTATTTCGGAGGAATGGTGGATAACTTATGGGTGAGGGCAATAATTGTGACTACATTGATTGGTGTGTTATTCGCACTTCCTATTTACTTCTTTAAGCTAGAATCTCAATCGATTTCTTACATGAAAAAAGGAGTGAAGTTCATTTCGTCAAAATTGAAAAGGTAAGTCAACTAGAATTGCTTGTCATACGCGTTATACTTATTTCATTTTCAAATTTGTCCGCTTAAACATTTCAATGCATATATTATTGATATAATTCTATAATTTTGAAGTTATGCATTACAGGATTCCCATAGATGATTTGTATAAGTTTAGTTTGAAAATTTCTGTTTATATCGCAGCAACAGCATTTGTGTCGATATACGTGATGGAAAGTAACATTCAACTTATTTTGTTTCGAACATTTATGGCGTTTGTCCAATTTTATGGATGTTTCATGATTAATATCTTCCTCTATGTTCAAATGCAAAAGAGGATGCGAGTGGTAAATGAACGAATTAAGATTCCAATTGGCATTCTTATAGCAATTGTTTTTACTGGAATATCAACTGTTGGTAGTCAATACATGATAAGTAAAGGATGGTTGCCAGAAGCAGTTAACGATCCTAGATTTGAGTCGATTTTTCAAAGTTGGAAGATTTATTGGTTCATACCGTTTCTTGCTACAATCACTTTTTTAATCTGTCATTTCTTTCATGGATTTGTAATTCTAGCAAATATTACAAAGCAATCGGAGTTGGAGCTTGTTCGCTTACAATCGGCGAATATGGAGTCAACTATTCAATTATTGAAACAACAAATTCAACCACATTTTTTATTTAATGCATTGAATACATTGAAATCCCTAATTCGAAAAAAGCCTGATTTGGCTGAGGATTATGTTATTCAATTATCTGATTTTTTGAGGACTTCCATTAGTTCTCAGCGAATGGACGTAGTGTCTTTGCAACAAGAATTGGAGTTGTGTGAGAATTATATGGCAATGCAAAAAATTCGCTTTGGTGAAGCATTATTTTATCAAGTAAATATCTCGGATGAAAGTAAACGTAAGTTTGTAATTCCTATCTTTTCCTTGCAACCACTTCTAGAAAACGCCATCAAACACAACGAATCAACGAAGCAATTTCCGTTAACAATTTCTATTACGGAAGAAGCTGGATATATTATAGTAAAGAATAACCTTAAAATAAAGAGGTTTGTTGAACCTTCAACAGGTAATGGCTTGTCGAATTTAAGTGAACGTTACCGCATTTTGTTCAATGAAAAAATTATCATCGATCAAAGTTCTTCTGATTTTATAGTTAAAATTAAATTGATAGAAAATGAGAATAGTAGTTATTGAAGATGAAGCTTTAATTGCTGATGACTTAATCGATATGTTGCAACGAATCATTCCCTCGGTGGAAATCGTTGCACAAATTGGTAGCGTTCAAGAAGGACTTAGCTTTTTTAAGGAGAAGCCTGCAATTGATCTTGTATTCAGCGATATTCATTTGGGCGATGGTTTGAGTTTTCAGATTTTTAAAGAGGTTAATGCTCCTGCGCCAATCATTTTTTGTACTGCTTACGACGCCTATGCGATTGAAGCATTTAAAGTGAACGGAATCGATTATATCTTAAAACCATTTTCAGAAAAGAATATTCGTGATGCTTTGGTTGGTTACAATAATTTAAAAGAGACTTTCCAGCAAGCACCAGAAAATTTGGAAAACACAATGGAAGACATCAGTCGACATTCCCAAAATCATTCAACTATTCTGGTATTTCATCGTGATAAGATAATTCCATTAGTTGTAGGCGATATTGCATTTGCATATATACGTAACGATGCAATTTATTTAAAAACGTTTGATGAAAAGAGTTTTCTGATCAATAAGAGTTTGGACGAACTTGATCAATTGTTGGGAGAAGATTTTTATCGCACCAATAGACAGTTTATTGTAAATCGTAAAGCTGTCAAAGATGTAACAACGATTGTGAACCGAAAATATGAAGTTAATCTAACGATTCCTTTTCCAGAACAAATTACGGTAAGTAAAGAGAAAATGACTTCTTTTCTTAGGTGGTTGCGTCAAGAATAAACAGTTTGAATCATCATTTTTAATTCACTTAACACAATGGCCGTTGCGCCCCAAACAACTTTGTCGTTGATAGAGAAATAAGGAACATTTTTAAGCTTCAATCCGGTTGAATAACGAATGTCGGTCAACTTAATAATGTCGTCATCTGTAAGTAAATCGATCGGAAATTCAATGACTTCAACCACTTCCCGAGGATCTAGTTTGTAGTCATGAGCTTTATCTGTGAAATATAAGTAGGGCTGCACACTAAATTTACTTACGGGAATAAAGATTTCACTCATTTGACCAAGACAATCTTTTTCGTTTAAAATCCACCCAATTTCTTCAAAGGTTTCTCTGCGCGCAGTATGTTCTAGTGAATCATCGGTATCTTCGATTTTTCCACCAGGAAAGCTAATTTGTCCACCATGTGTGCCATTATAATCCGGACGTTGTGTTAAAATTACATTTATTTGATCTTCTTTAGCAAAACAAATGATTGAAACCGCGGAAGCTCTATATTCGTCAATGTTTTCTACTTCTTGACGTGTCATTGGCCGTTTTCCAGGTGTTAGCAGTTCATGTGCTTTTGGACCAGGAAGGGGATTTGAAAATGCTAATTGGATTTGTTCTAAAAAACGTTGAATGTCCATTATTTGATGGATTTTATAATGTCTAAAAAGTCATTGTAAAAGTAATCACAATAATCTCGAGAAGTGGATAATTGTACAATATAATAGCTCCCTTTGTATGAAATTGTAGCAATTAAATAACAAGGAGAATAATAATCGTTTTCAACTTGAATTAGCGTTAACCAACCTTTCTTTTTTGTCAATGAATAAAGTTCACGAGCCTCAGAAATATGCAAATTGTCGTACTGATTTGCACGCATACCAACCGCGTAATCTCTTAGTGCATCCAAAGGATCGTCTGAATCCTTCATCAATGTTGCAACCTTTGTATGGTTGTCACTCATTTTTTCAATAGAGAATAAAATTTCATTGTATTCAGTGGCATAATTAACCGACTTATTAGAGCTAAAAGCTAAAGTAGTTGAAGTAGTCTTCTCAAATAGTTCAGATAAATTAAACCCTAAACCCAGTTCATGCTGCGGTTTCGAATTTGTGAAATCCATGTTGTTTTGTCGAATTTTACGTATCGTTTTATCGTAACTGTCTGGACATCCAGTTAGTATGAATGATAACGGTATAAGGAGTAATATGTAAAATCTCATAAATCTAAATTACAATTTATAGAGATATGATTATTTGTTTTTGAAATATATTTCTGAAGTTTTCCATTTCGTTTTCAAAGATCTATTAATAAATGCTGCTCTATTGAGGTAGCTTCCAGTTGAAATTGCTATATTTACACCACAATTATTTGACAAATCACAATTAAAAATGTCCCTGTTTTTATGCAATAAATCATAAGTATAGGTGGCATAAAATAACTTCAAGAATGAATAAAATTTTTCTCTTTATAATCGCATTAGCTCCCTATTTTTCATTTTCTCAGACCATCATTTCAGGTGAATTATACGATAGTATTACAAAAGCACCAATGGAATTTGTCTCTGTTCGACTTTTCTCAGAAAAAGATTCGGTAGTTAAAGGTGGTGCATACTCTGATGAGAAAGGTAAGTTTATGATCGATGATGTTGCCAAAGGGAACTATTATTTACAAATTAGTTTTTCTGGATACAAAGACAAGTTCGTTTCAAAGGTTAAAATTACAGGACAACCAACTTTTACAACTGGTAAATTGGCTCTAAGTACACTTGATTTAAAGGAAATTGAAGAACTTGTTGTTGTTGGGAAGTTGGAGACTTTAAGTGCTGGAATTGATAAGAAAGTGTACAATGTCGATCAAGATATTTCTTCTCGTGGACAAGGAGCGGATGAAGTTTTAAATAACATTCCATCTATTACTTTGGACGAAGAAGGTCGCGTCTCACTACGTGGTGAAGGAAGTGTAACAATTTTGATCAATGGGCAACCTAGTTCAATGACTGGTTCTGGAGGAGATTTTCTTCGTAGCATTCCCGCAAGTTCAATCGAACGTATTGAGGTTGTAACAAATCCATCAGCTAAATATGACCCGGATGGGACATCAGGAATTATCAATATTGTTTTGAAGAAAAGTAAAGTACGTGGAATTCACGGGCAAATTTCTGGTACTGGTGGAATCCCAGGACATGATCATAAGTTGAGTGCAGCTTTAAGTTTCCGTAATGATAAATTGAATGCATATGCTTCGTATGCGTTTGACTACATGGAAGGATTTAGAGATAATTTTGGAGATTTAGAACGTAAACTTGGACAAGATTCAGTGATGCGTTTAGATCAATACAGAAAAGGAACTGATTTTAAACGTGGACACATGGCTCGTGTTGGATTGGATTATTTTATTAATAACAATAGTACTGTTGGATTTTCTGCGAATGCACAGACGAGTGCTCGAAGAAGAACTGGTGAGCAATCGAATGATCAATACATTGGATCGTCATCTTTAACGAACCAATGGACACGCTTTTCAGAAGAGCCAGAAAATAGAAAGGGAATCGATTTGAATGCTTTCTTTAACCACAACCTTAAAAATGAAAAGGGTAAATTCTCTGCGAGTGCTAATTATTCACTTTCTGATCGCACGGAAGATGGAATGTTTAGACAAGATTATTCCATTTTTCAAGGTGCACCAGCGACGCAAAATACAATTTACCAAAATCAATATTCTCAAAATGGAAATGGAATTTTTACTGGTCAAGCAGATTTTGAACAGATAATTCCAAAAATTAAAGCACGTTATGAGGTTGGTGTAAAAGCGATCCTTAGAAATGAAGATTTAGATGCACGCTCAAACTCTTTTGATTATGCGCAAAATGCTTTTGTTGATGATACGTTCGCAACATTCAAGTACAAATACAACGAAAATGTGTATAGCGGTTACGGTACTTTTGGACAAGAATTGGGTAAATTTAAATACCAAGTAGGAGTGCGAGGAGAGTACGTCTTACAAGATCCGCAATTGTTGTCAACAGCTAAAAATTATACGAAAGAGTATGCTCAATTGTATCCTTCAGCTCACTTAAAATATCAAACGGGTAAAAAATCTGAATTAAGTTTAGCTTATTCACGAAGAGTTAATAGACCAAATTCACGTGATTTAAATCCTTTTACGAATTATGCCGATCCGTTCAATTTAAGAACTGGAAATCCAGACTTGCGACCAGAATTTATCAACTCATTTGATTTAGGTTATACGCAAACGTTTAAGACAATGTCCATTACAGGAAGTGTATATTATCGCCATACAACAGATGTAATTCAACGTGTAAAAGTGTTTTATGACAACAATACATCAGCTGTAACAATGGCAAATATCGCTATGAGTCACACGCTTGGAGCTGAAGTAGTTTACCAATTCCGTCCATTCTCATGGTGGAGAAACACGATTTCATTCAATGGGAATTATATTGATTACCAAAATCCAGCTACAGCAGAATCGAATTTGACAAACAGTGGATTTAACTGGGGAGTGAAATATAATGGAGCAGTTGATTTCTGGAAGAAGACGGCAACATTTCAAGTAAATGCAACTTACAATGCACCAAGAGTTACTGCACAAGGAACAATTTATATGTGGAACTTCGTAGATATTTCAGTTCAGAAATCGTTCTTCAATAAGAAATTTACAGTAGGTGTGAAATTGGCAGACGTTTTCGACACAAAAGGATTTAAAATGAAAATCAATCAGCCTGCTTTGTCGCAAAATTCTGATTTTAACTTCCAAACACGCCGTATCTATTTAACGTTAACGTATAATTTCGGAAAGTTCGAATTTTCTCAAAAACAATTACCTAAAGATTCAGAAGGAGGTGGAGGAGACTTCTAAGCCTCTTCTAACTTTTTTCGCCTTGATTTAGATTTGTTTTTGGTCAACGATTTATCAGAAACTCCAAGTCCCTTGATTGCAACATCAAAAAGAGATGCAGTACTTTTTTGGTTTGTTTGCATTGAACATCCATTCAATGAAGATAACCTAGTTTGTAGAACGGTACGTTTTTTCATGATCTGACTTTTTAGTAATATACTTATTTGTTTTTCAACTAAAATCAAACATTGAGCCAAGTTGAATTGTCATTGATTTAAATGACCTATCTGGTATTTTAATTAGCATTCTTTAACAAGAAATTGATCTTTGTGGTTCTTCTTTCATTCATCAAGCGGATACCTGCTTTAAAATTTGTTTATTTTTGTTCTATATGAATAAAGACAAACAACTTCGTTACGATTTAGCATATTTGAAGATGGCCCGAACGTGGTCAGAATTATCTCATTGTGTACGTAAAAAAGTAGGCGCTATCATTGTTAAAAATGATATGATTATTTCGGATGGCTACAACGGTACACCTTCAGGATTTGATAATTGCTGTGAAAATGAAAAAGGCGATACTCACTGGTATGTTTTGCACGCTGAAGCTAATGCGATTTTGAAAGTTTCTAAGTCAACAAATAATAGCCAAGGAGCAACTTTGTATCTTACCTTATCTCCTTGTAAAGACTGTAGTAAATTGATTTTACAAGCAGGAATAACTCGCGTTGTTTATGAAAATGACTACAAAGATATTTCAGGAGTTTCCTTTCTTAAAGATGCAGGAATTGAAGTGGCACAAATAAATGAAATCAATGGAAAATAACAATTCAATACGCATTTGGATGCCTATTTTATTAGGTGTGTCCTTGGCAATCGGAATATTTTTCGGTCGTAAAATGGCTGCTCCTGCAAACGTTACTGTTGGAGGTGGATATGCGAATTCAAACTATCAAAAAATGCAAGATGTTATTGATATAATCGATAATTATTATGTAGATAGTGTCAATCGTGAGGATCTTTTTGAGCAAACAATCAGTGATATGTTACATAAGTTGGATCCACACTCCAATTATATTTCAGCGAAAGATCTGTTGTTGGCAAATGAGCAAATCCAAGGTGAGTTTTCAGGTATAGGCGTTCGATTCTTTATCATTCGTGATACTATTTGTGTAACAAATGTCATCGAAGGTTCACCTTCTAAAGCAGTTGATATGAAGGCTGGCGACAAGATTATTAAGGTCGATGGTCAAGTTATGACAGGCGACAAGGTAAACAATGATCTTGTAATGACGAAATTAAAGGGGAAGGCTAATTCTAAAGTGAAATTGGATGTGCTACGAGATGGGAAAATCCTAACGAAAACAATCACAAGAGGTGCAATTCCAATACATTCAGTTTCTACGGCCTATATGGTTGACCAAAATACCGGATTTATTAAAATTGACCAATTTTCGATGACAAGCGATGCAGAGTTTCTCGCAGCTGCTAAAGCTTTAATGAAGCAAGGTATGACAAAATTGATCTTAGATTTGAGAGGAAACGGTGGAGGAGTCCTGCATACTGCAACCGCAATTGCTGATGAATTTTTAGCAAAAAACAAGGTGATTGTTTCAACGAAAGGACAGCATTCTAAAGAACGTATCTATAAGGCTACAGAAAGAGGAATTCTTGAAAACCTGAAAGTTTCAGTTTTGATCAATGAAAGTTCGGCGTCGGCGAGTGAAGTTTTGGCTGGAGCTTTGCAAGATAATGATAGAGCAATGATTGTTGGAAGAAGAAGTTTTGGTAAAGGACTTGTTCAAGAGGATTTAAAATTGCGTGATAATAGTAGTTTGCGTTTAACAATTGCACGTTATTATACGCCAACCGGAAGAAGTATACAAAAGCCATACAACGGCAATATAGAAGAATATTACCATGAAAAAATGGATCGCTATGATTCGGGGGAATTGTATGCACCAGATAGTACAAAATTTGTGGATTCATTAAAATTCGTTACGCCAAAAGGAAAAGTAGTCTATGGCGGTGGTGGAATTATGCCTGATGTATTTGTTGGTATCGATACGGTTGGAAATAGTTGGTATTTAGCTCAATTGCGTTATACCATGTCATTTCAGACTTTTGCATTTGATTATGCGAACGGAAAGTATAATAAATGGAAAAATCCACAGGAGTTTGCCAATACGTTTGAGGTAACTGACGCCCTGTTAAATCAATTTTTAAAATTTTCGGAGAAAGAGAATAAAGTAATAATAGATGCAGTTGGTTTGAAGCAGAGTAAACAATGGATAAAAAACATTTTGAAAGCTGAAATTGCACGTCAAATTTGGACTGAAGTTGGCTATTATTGTGTGATGAATCAGCTCGATAATGAATTTCAATCGGCGTTGAAGCAGTTGAAAAAATAAGTTAGCATTTAACGAATTGCGATGAAATATTACTCATTATCAGAACTGGAACAGCGAATAAATGGAGGTTTTACATCCGAATCGTTACTAAATGCTATTGCACAGAGCAATGATAGTGAGTTAAATTCAACCTTAAAGCATTTGATGCAGCCCAACGCTCATCTGTTTCTAAGTTGGATGGAACAATGGACCGAACTCATCGAAATAATAGAAGAGGATGGAACGGCACTTCCTTTTCGGGATCGATTGAAGTTAAGTGAACATGCACTTTTTTCGAAATTTCAATCGTTCGTTTCGCCATTTCTTATGCCCTCTATGTTGAAACAACTGAAGAATGGAACGTTAAATGAAACCATTGAGTACCTTGTTTTATTGCAAAATGATGATCGTTTAATTGTAGAGAATGAAGCATTCCAATTAATAGAAAATGAACTAATCAAGGTTGTTGCTGTTGCCAATCAAAAGGGTGTTGGAGAGGAACAATTAGTAGCGCAATTGCATGATGTTTTGAATGACCAAACCTTGCGAATTTTAAATAGCTTTTCTAAACGATCCTATCACTTGAACGTTCGATTTATTGAGGTCTCATTGGAAGTTCTGAAATCTCCTGCTTGCACGTTTCGTCTAGCAAATTGGATGATAGGTCAACTGCAGGAATTAAAACTGAATCCAGAGCACATTCAGCAATTAAAGGATGTGAAAACAGATTTAAGAGATGGAAATGTAAAGCTTAAAACGCGCTTTGATAATTCCTTTAAATTGAAGGTTAAACCTTGGTTGTCGACCATTTTTTTAGCTACGTTTCTGTTCGTGATCGTATATTTTATAGTGAAAAAACCGTGGAGCGAAACCTTCGTGCCACAAGAAATTGAACTTGCTTCTTCGTTGACAGAATTTTCTGTAGCTGAGCGAAAGCGCATTGATTCATTGATTGCAGTACATCAACCAAATACCTTTACAGTGCATTTTGAAGGAGATGATTATTACAATGAAGGTCGTGAAATAATGGTTGATGCTCGCATCTATAATAAAAACGAAACTGTTGAAAGTTACTTTATCAATTGGGAGAATTATTTTGCGGAAGATTCTGTCAGAACTACAGAAACGTGTAAATCCTTAGCTCAAAATAATAGCAAGTTAATACCTGATGGGTTTACGGATCTTAAAAATAAGAAAAACGGCCAGCTGTCATATATTTGGAATGATTCAGAGTATGACATTCACTTTTTAATCTTTAATGATGTCACAGGCGGAAAAGCATATTTTAAGGAATTGAAAAAAGGGGAGGAAATGGAATTCCATTTGGGGCAAAACGAAAGATTATCTTTTGTCGCTGGAAATTTCACAATTCCTTTCAACGACAATTCCAACGGATTAGTATTTTGTAGTGTTGATGTGGCAACATTCTCCTCATTGATGCAAATTTACCAAGTTAAAAAGCAACCAAATTTCTATAGTAAAATCATTATTAATGGAAAAGATGCCGCTACTTTTCAAGTTGTGGATGTAAATGGAAATCTAGAAACTATTCCTTAGCATTTTTTCGCTTCTTTTTTGGTAGTCTTTCTGGAAAGCGATATCCTGTTTGCACTTTCATATAAAAAAATACTTGATTGTACCTAAATTCGGAAAAATGAATGGATTTGTTATCAACTTCTAAATGTAACATCGCGAAGAACTTTGGCGTGTTGTATCCCATGATTGCTTTTAAATCATAACGAGCAACTACACTTGTTAATGTGGTTGGTTCACTATTCACCGTGTAAGATTTAAACTGAATTCTTGGACCAATTGCACCAATGATTCCAAACTGAATGCGCTTTATTCGATTCACATAAGCAAATCCTGGAATTGCACCAACTTCAATCGCTCCAATTGATTCGGCATTCGTTTTAGTATTGGAAGAGTCGCGGAGCGCACTAGGTATAATTGGCATTGGACTATTTGATATACTATACCAATCCAATCTCGCAGCGATATGCCAAGTCATCACTTGCTTATTGTAAACACCGCGATTTCCAGTAAATGGATCCATTCTGAAGTTGCGATTATGTAGGTACCACATTTTCGCACCAAGATTTCTTACCGTTAGATTTTGTTCCTTATCGTTAGGGTTAGCAATTGTTAAGGTTGGATCCCAGACCAAGGCATTTTTAATAACGTAACCTTCGTAATAACGTAAGTCTACTTCAGCATAAACGCGCTTTACAGAAAACTGTGTTCCAATATCTAAATACCTCGATTTGCCAAATTGCGAAACAGGTTTAGTATTACCGATCAGTGCCGCACCAATTCGCACAGCTAACCAATTATAAGAAACTCCAATTCCTAGTACCATCTTATTATTATGACGTAACTGGATTTTGGATACGTGGTCTGAATAGGGATATTTTATATTCGCAGGAGCATCGCTAAATCCAATGTCATTAAAAACAATGGGGTGATACTTATAGAATGTATAGGGTTTGTCTGTAGAGTCCTTTTGACTATATGCAGAAGGACTAATGAAACAAAGAAATATTACTATTTTACTTAATGCCTTCAAGGGATAGGATAAAAGAAAACATTTTAGCAGTTTCAAGACGCTCGTTGCTTCTACCTGAACCACCACCATGACCAGCGTCCATGTTACAATCCAATAATAGCATATTGTTGTTCGTACGTTGATCGCGAATTTTTGCAATCCATTTTACTGGTTCCCAATATTGAACTTGTGAATCATGGTAACCTGTTGTAATCAATAGATTTGGGTAATCCATTTTTCGCGTATTGTCATATGGTGAATAACTTAACATATACTTGTAGTACTCTTCTTGATTGGGATTTCCCCATTCCTCATATTCTCCAACAGTCAACGGAATTGTTTCGTCTAACATTGTCGTTACAACATCAACAAATGGTACGTCAGCAATTACGCCTTTGAATAAATAGGGAGCGCTATTCAATACTGCCCCCATCAATAATCCCCCTGCACTTCCACCATTGATGTATAATTTAGTAGGATCACAATAGCCAAATGTTCCTAAATATTCTGCAGCATTGATGAAGTCTGTAAATGTATTTCTCTTCGCTAAGAATTTCCCTTCCTCATACCACTTTTCACCAAGATATTTCTCACCACGAATATGAGCTTGTGCGTAAACAAAACCTCTATCAAGTAGGCTCAATCGCAATGCACTAAAATGGTCGGGTAATGTATATCCATAAGATCCATAACCATAAAGTAGACAAGGTGCATTCTTAAGATCGATTCCTTTTTTGTAAACCAATGAAACTGCAACTTTTGTTCCGTCGTTTGCGGTAATCCAAATGCGTTCAGATTGATAATTTGACGCATTAAATGTTTTGTCTAATAGTTCTTTTTGGTAGATTAACTCAGAAGTTCTTTGATCTAAAGAATAGCTATAAATCGAAGATGGAGTTGTCATTGAATTGTAACTGTAAGTTAGTGAGTTAGTGTAGTAATTGTCCAGTGACCACAAACCTAGTGAGTATGTTTCCTCATCAATTGAAATGTAGGAAGTTTCGTTCGTTGCAAAGGAAATAAGTTTTATTTTTTCTAATCCTTCTGATCTTTCATTGACAATTAGGTGGGTATGGATGACTGCGATGTCTTCTACTAACTTTGTTTCATTGTGCGCAACAATCTCTTTGCATGCTTCAATTGAAGACGGAATTTGTTGTGAAAAAACAACTTTCTTGTTCTTCGCGTTCTTGTTAGTTAAAATATAGAAACCATCGGTGTGAGCTTCTACTTTGTACTCATGACCTTGCTCTCTTTTTAAGAAAACTGTTGGCTTTTCCGTAGGACTATTTGCATCGATTAGTAAACATTCAGAAGTCGTAGATGAAGCAGAATAAATAAAAATATAAGAATCATTCATTGCTTTAGCTATGCCAACTCCGAAGCGTTCGTCTTTCTCTTCAAAAACTAAAACATCATCACTTTGCTTCGTTCCTAATTTATGTCTATAAACTTGATGCGAGCGAAGTGTTTTTGGATCAATCTTCACATAGAAAATAGTTTGATTGTCATTAGCCCATTCCAAAGAACCGTCAGTTCCTTTGATTTTATCAGAAGTGAATGTGTTTGAATTGTACTCACGAATACTAATTGTGTAATTTCTTCGACCAACAACATCTTCACTCATTGCTAACCATTTTTTATCAGGAGACGGGTTCCAGTCAGCTAATTCGTAAAATGATTTTTTTTCAGCACGCTGATTTTCATCAATAAAAAGTTCACGCTGTCCGTTTTTAACGATGAAAGTCTTTAAATAATCATCGCCTTCCGTATAAGTTTCTTGATAAGTTGTTCCATTTACTTCGTACGGCGGATAAATTTCGTTTGGATTAATTCGTGCATCAAATTCTTTAATTAATCCATCAATTACTGATTTTTGTCCATCAAAAAATGTTTTACTCACATTGTTCTCGCTGTTAATGTAAGCTAGCACATCTTTTGAATCTCTTTCATTCATCCAAAAGTAATCATCTACACGTGTGTGATTGTGAATCGTTAATTGCTTAGCTATTTTCTTAGCTTTCGGTTCACTAGAATTTTGTGCCATATTATAAAAAGGGAGGATTGTTAAACAGAAAATCAAATACTTCATATGAAAGGAATAATTGAAATTTCAAAAATAGGGATTATTTCGTGAACCAACTGACAAAAAGGGATGATATTATCGTTTTAAAATGAATCATTGATGTATTAAATGCAAGGTAAATTACTTTCTTCGATGGCATCATTTTTTCCGTGTTTCTTTAATTTTCTGTACCTTTGCACCAGCTTCGGCATTGACATATTAAGAAATGGCATCAGATAACTTTGTAGATTACGTAAAAATTCATTGCTCTTCCGGTAATGGAGGAGGAGGTTCAACTCATTATAGAAGAGAAAAATATATTCCCAAGGGTGGACCAGATGGAGGAGATGGTGGTAGAGGTGGACACGTGATTGTGCGTGGAAATACCCAATTATGGACTTTACTTCACTTAAAATATAAAAAACACATTAAAGCGACTCATGGTGCACATGGAGCTGGAAATTTACAAACAGGTTCGCAAGGACAAGATGTTTATATTGATGTTCCGCTTGGTACAATTGCACGCGATGAGGAGACTGGCGAGATTTTGTTTGAAATAACAGAAGATGGCGAGGAACGAATCATTCAACGTGGAGGTAGAGGAGGATTAGGAAATAACAATTTTAAATCTTCTACAAATCAAACACCTCGTTATGCGCAACCTGGAGAGGAGGGGATTCAAAGTTGGAAAATTTTAGAATTAAAAGTTTTAGCAGATGTAGGTTTAGTTGGTTTTCCTAATGCTGGAAAAAGCACCTTGCTTTCTGCTGTGTCTGCAGCTAAACCCGAAATCGCAGATTATGCGTTTACAACCTTAAGACCAAACTTAGGAATTGTTTCTTACAGAGATTTGAGATCTTTTATCATGGCAGATATTCCCGGAATTATTGAAGGGGCTCACACTGGAAAAGGTTTAGGACTTCGATTCTTGCGTCACATTGAAAGAAATTCCTTGCTTTTATTTATGATCTCAATCGATAGTGAAGATATTAAGAAAGAATACGCTATTCTATTGAATGAGTTGAAATTGTACAACCCAGAATTATTGCATAAAGATCGATTGCTTGCAATTACTAAGTCTGATATGCTAGACGATGAGTTGATTGAAGAGGTTAAGAAGGAATTACCTGATGTACCGCATGTTTTTATTTCAGCTGTATCTGGTAAGGGGATTTTAGAATTGAAAGATTTAATTTGGAAACATTTATCCAATGATTGAATGGCTTGAATCTGTTGACAGACAAATTGTTTTGGCTATCAATGGATGGAATAGTCCTTTCTTTGATGAGTTGATGTGGATTGTCTCTGGTAAAACTACATGGTTACCATTGTATTTCATATTAATCGGTTTGGGTTTTTGGAAGTTAGGATGGAAGCGTGCTTTGCTTTATGTAGCTTGTGTTATTATGGCAGTTGGTTGCACTGATTTCATTTGCTCGGGAGTAATAAAGGAAGCTATTCAACGATATCGCCCATCTCATCACGCTTTACTAACTGACCAACTACATTTCTATTCAGATGGAAGTGGATTTGTTTACAAAGGTGGACAATACGGTTTTGTTTCTTCGCATGCTGGAAACTTTTTCGCGCTCGCATTTACTTCAGGATGGATATTGCGTCATTACTTCAAATGGGTATTGCCTTTGATGTTGGGATTAGCAGTTATTATCAGTTATAGTAGAATTTATTTGGGGGTACATTACCTGTCAGATATCATCGGTGGAATGATAATTGGTACAGCAGTTTCAATAGCGATTTATCGACTTGTTTATTGTAAATTAGTTGTGAAAATTAAAACGACATAAAAAAAGAGTGATTCATTTGAATCACTCTTTTGCTTTCTATTAATTTAAACGTCTTCTTTGTCGCTCTTTCATGATCAGATTCAACTCTCTACTTGTTTGACCTGCAACTGATGTGTTTTCATCTGCTCTGCGCAACAAGTAAGGCATCACTTCTTTAATCGGACCATAAGGTACGTATTTGGCAACATTATATCCTTCCTTTGAAAGATTGAAAGAAATATGATCACTCATACCTAATAGCTGAGCAAAATAAACACGTTTGTCTACGTTCTTTATACCATGCTTTGCAAGTAATTCTGTCAAGTATAAAGCACTTTCTTCATTGTGTGATCCTGCGCACAAAGCCATTTGGTCAATTTCAGAAACTAAGAATTCCAACGCCAAATTATAGTCTTTATCACATGCAATTTTATTTGGTTGAATAGGAGATGGGTATCCTTTTTCAGCAGCACGAGCTCGTTCTTTTTCCATGTATGCGCCACGTACCAACTTTACTCCATACTTTACTCCATCAACTTTTGCCTGTTCAATTTCTTTTTTCAAGTATGCAAGTCTATCATGTCGATATATTTGAACAGTGTTGTAGACAATCGCAATTTCTTTGTTGTATTTCAACATCATTTCGTACGTAATACGATCGATAGCATCTTGGATCCATGTTTCCTCAGCATCAATGAAAACGGGAACATTATTATCAAATCCAGCTTTACATATACGATCTACGCGCTCTAATAATTGCTTGTATTCAATCAATTCTTTTTCTGTCAACCCACTTGTTGAAAGATTAGCTTTTTCCAACAAATCAAAACGAGCAATTCCAGTAACTTTAAAAACAGCGAAAGGAATGTAAGTTGTTGTAGTTGCTTTGATAATTGTTGCAATAATTTCTTCCGTTGTATGTTCAAAGTCTTCATCAGAAGTTTTTCCTTCAACAGAATAATCTAGGATGGTTCCGATACCAAATTTTCCAAGTTGCTGAATAGTTGCATCACATTCATTGATGGTTTCACCTCCACAAAATTGTGCAAAGATGGTACTGCGAACGACTCCTTTGATCGGCAAGCCTACACTCAAAGCAAAATTGGTTAATGGTTTTCCAATCTTTACTAGATTTCTATTGCCAATCAATTTAAAAAGGCGATAAGCTCTATTCAAATCATTATTTGATTTGCTTTCAAATGCAATCTCTGTATTGTCGAATTTAATCATAGGGCAAATGTAGATAAAAATTGTACGTATTTTAATTGTTCAGAAAGCAAATTATCCTTCCAACTTAAAAAAATCATGAGAATTGAATCGTCAATTAATATCCATTAAATTTGAATTCAATTATCTTTGTGCCAAATTTTAAAAATTAATACCCTTATTAATGATAAAACTAAACGGTTCAGACTATTTTATTGAAATTGGTTCAATAGAAAATTCTAGTTTTTCAGAATACATCAGCTCAAATTACAGTGATTCTAAAATCATCATTATGGTAGATGAAAATACCAATGATTATTGCCTAGAATACATGATCACGACATTTGATTTCTTAGCAGATGCGGAGGTTATGTTGTTGCCAGAAGGTGAAGAGAATAAGGTGATGGAGGTTTGTTTCCAAGTTTGGGAAGCACTTTCTGAATATCGAATTGGCCGTAGAGATTTGGTTATTAATCTTGGTGGAGGAGTGGTAACTGACATGGGAGGTTTCATTGCATCAGTTTATAAAAGAGGCATTGATTTTATTCATATACCAACGAGTTTACTCGCTATGATTGATGCGTCAATAGGAGGGAAGACAGGGATTGATTTGGGAATGAACAAGAACCAATTAGGTGTTTTCCAAAATCCAAAAGCTATATTTATTGATAAAACGTTTCTCGGAACTTTAGAGCCAAGAGAAATGGTGAATGGATTTGCTGAAGCGCTTAAACATGGTTTGGTTCGTGACAAAGCATTATGGGAATGTTTGATTTCGATCAATAACCTTTCAGAAATCTCGACAGATGAAAAATTAGCACAAATCATTTCTATAAAATTAGATATTGTCAATGCGGACGCTCTAGAAAAGGGCTTGCGTAAAATTTTAAATTTTGGTCATACAGTCGGACATGCACTTGAAGGCTATTATTTATTTAAAGACCCAATCGATCATGGACACGCGGTTGCATTAGGAATTATATGTGAAAGTTTTATTTCCAATCGTCTAGGTAAATTATCTAACGAGGAGTTTGCAGAAATTGAAAAGATGATTTTGGCATGGTTTCCAATTCCAACTATTAAAATTTCCGATATTCCAGGGGTTTTAGAGTTATTACACAATGATAAGAAGAATCATTCGGGCAAAATTCAATGTTGTATTCTTGAACGAATAGGTTTATGTAATTATGATCAACCGATTGATGAACAGTTGTTTCACGAATCATTGGTGTATTTGATAAGCAAGTCGGCATCAAAAAATTAAAAGAAAAAAGAGAACTGAAATTCAGTTCTCTTTTTTTGTACCCACGACCAGACTCGAACTGGCACACCTATTGGAACCACCCCCTCAAGATGGCGTGTCTACCAATTCCACCACGTGGGTTTGATTTTTCTTAGCAAATATAGTATTTTCAAAGATTCTACTATTTAAAATCGCTAAGAAAAGACGGAATATTTACAAGTTATTGAAAGTCTGCCTTCAAGCTCATGTCTAAACTCTTAAACGAATGTGTTAAAGCTCCAACAGATATGAAGTGCACGCCAGTTTCAGCATAAGAACGAATATTGTCTAAAGTGATACCTCCAGAAGCTTCAATTTCAAATTGACTTGGTATCAAAGGTAGAGCTTCCATGATTTGAGTAGGAGTGAAGTTGTCGAGCATAATTCGATCTACCTGTCCAACTGAAATAACTTGTCGCAATTCATCCAAGTTTCTAACTTCAATCTCAATCTTTAAGTTGCGATTTGTTTCCTTCAAGTATTGATTCGTTCTAAGAATGGCAGCTTCAATTCCACCTGCATAATCAATGTGATTATCTTTTAACATAATCATGTCGTATAAAGCAAATCGGTGATTGTGTCCTCCACCAATTCTAACCGCCCACTTTTCTAATAATCGAATACCTGGAGTTGTCTTACGCGTATCTAAAAGTTTCGTATTCAAGCCTTCGATTCGCTCAACAATTTTGTTCGTTTGTGTTGCAATGCCGCTCATACGTTGCATGAAGTTAAGAACCAAGCGTTC
>Ga0233377_1000318_pt1 | contig 24276 bp, 19 predicted proteins | sample ElkDunMinimDraft_6_FD_191540 | JGI IMG/M metagenome (GOLD analysis project Ga0233377, IMG submission 191540) | Fecal eukaryotic communites from dung pellets of Tule Elk in California, USA - Elk Dung E36 | ecosystem: Host-associated > Mammals > Digestive system > Large intestine > Fecal | place...
TCTAATGCAACATGAGGAACTTGGCATTCACCAAATAGATAGGCATCCTTCACTTCTACTCTATCTGGTAACGTATCACTTGATTTACTGTAAATAGCAACAACATCCTCTTTCAAAGCTGCTTTCAAACCATCCACAATCTCATTGATAGATTGGTACATTCCGATACTGTGACATTGAACAACAGCAACTTTATTGTAATAATCAACAATTAATCCAGGCAAACCATCTCCCTCACCATGAATCAATCGACAAATATTATTTTCTGCTGTAAATAGATTTAAAGACTTACGAACAGCAACAGCATTTTCAATTTTTTTAGCAAAAAAAGTAGCATCTATTGCAACATCTTCAAAAGTTAAAACTCGAACAGCAATTGTCGCGTTTTGAAAGTGTCCCCTTGCAAGGAAATCACCTTTAAAGTCTTGCACTGTTACGATCTCGCCATCTTGCAAATCTTCTGAAGCCATATCGATTGCTCCTGAGAAAATCCATGGGTGACGACGCTCCACAGATTGCATTTTTTTCTTATATAATTGAACAATTTTCACCCTGTCTAATAATTTAGGGCAAAGTTAGGATTTAATTTGTCTTTGTTAGAACACAAATACACATAATTGGCGTGTTTGGGCATAAAAAATGGCGAATGAAATAATTCCATTCACCATTTTTCTTCAACTTAAACTATAAACTCTTTATTTGCTTATGACGATAAAATCAGATCGTCTATTTATAAAATGCTCTTCTTCTGAACATTTTACACCATTTTTGCAATTGTTGCGTAACCTTGTTTCACCATAGCCATTTGCACTCTCAATTCGACTTGAATCAATGCCTTTTGACAATAAATAAGTCATTGTAGACTTAGCACGATTATCGGATAATTTTAAGTTATAACTATCTGAGCCCCTAGAATCTGTATGTGATTCGATTTTAATTTTTACCATTGGAAACTTTTCCATTGCAAATAGAATTTTATCCAATTCAACAATCGCTTGAGGCGTGATGTCCCATTTACCATAATCGAAATAAATTGGGTCTACTTTGATTTTTTCTATCCCCTCATCTTTCACAATAAGCGATGCAAAACTAGTTAAGCGCACATCATTATCTTTCATCGGGACAGCCTTTTCAGGAGTTGATACATTAACAGTTTCCGTACTGTATTCTGGCTTACTAAACACAATTTTTAGTTGCGAATTTAAGGGTAACTGTGCATCAAATTTTCCATTTTCATCTGAGACAATCTCTGTCACCAAGTCGTTGAAACCATCAAAAACTTGAATTTTTGCATTTGGAATTGGTTTATCATCTCCTTTTGTTAAGACTGTACCACTGTAATCCACAAATTTGATCGACTCTTCCATCTTGATCCAATAAATATCGTCATTCCCTTTTCCACCCTTACGGTCAGAACTGAAGTAAGCAGTATTGTTCTTCATCTTCACAAATGCGAAATCATCCGTATTACTGTTTATTGGTTGACCAGCATTTACAGGTACTGAAAAATTAGTTTTTCCAGCAATTTTGGATATAAACACATCCAGTCCACCAAATCCAAAATGTCCATCAGAAGAAAAGAACAGCGTATCACCCGAAGCAGAAGGAAACAATTCTGAACCAGCAGAATTAATCATTGAACCAAGATTCGTTGGAGCTCCAACTGTACCATCAGACGCAACTTCAGCAAGATAAAGATCACTACCACCAAATCCTCCAGGCATATCAGAAGAGAAGTACAAGTACTTGCCATCAGCACTCATAAAAGGCTGCGAGCAGTTGTAATCTTTACTGTTAAAATCCAACTGAACCACATCAACAATTTTATTATTCATTACACGACCTTTCATAATCATTACATTGGAAACACCTCCATTTGGCGCATCGAGTTTGTTCTTTTTAGTCAGATAATTTCTTGAGAAAAAAATGATACTATTATCTGGTGAAAAGGTTGGCGTAGCATCGTGGTAATCTGTATTCAAATTCGTCATAAATTCCTTTGGACTACTTAATTGACCGTTTTCAGGATTTCTCGTAGCTGTGTACATATTATAAAATGAACTTCCATTTTCAGCAGATCGAGAGGAAGAGAATACAATTTCATTTCCATAAAGTGTGGTTCCAAAATCGGATACGTTTGAGTTTACAGCAACATTTACAACCTCATATAGTTCTGTATCAAGTGAATCAAGTTGTGTTTTTTGGAAACCCAACATTTTAATTTTTGACGTATTATTTGCATAATAACTTTTCAACAAGTCGTTTGCTTTCTCGATTTCACTTGTTGTTTTAAGTAAGCTGACGTAGCGAAGAAATAGCGATTCATTCATGGAAGAACCTTGTAATGAATGCAACATTCCATAAGTCTTTTTAGCGTTTTCATAATCTTTCACGAAGAAATAACTGTTGGCTAAATTTTGTACTACTTCAACTGAAGGACTGACATTCTTTAACTTTGTAATTTGACGTTCGTATCCAGCAATTGCCTTATCGTAATTCATTAAAGCAAAATCTTTATTGACTTCTTGAATTGACTGAGCTAACGTTGCAGTAGAACTCAGAATCATCAGTAGGTATAAGTATCGTTTCATAAATTATTGTTTTAATCATTAAAAGAAGCGAGGAGATTGAGCGGACATTTCTTTCTTATAGAGGTTATATTTCAAGATAATATCATGAGATCCTGAGTTGTATCTTCTCAGTTTTGTTAGATTGATATCATATGAATACCCTATAAACAATGCCTTTTTAAAAGTGTATCCCAATAAGATGGAAGCCGCATCATGGTATCTGTAGGCAGCTCCAATGGTAAACTGTTCCTTAATTAATGTATTAAGTGAGATGTCTGCTGTTAAAGGCGCTCCTTTCACGACCTTAGCCATTACTGCAGGTTTTAGTTTAACATTATCACCAATCTTAAAAACATAACCTGCTATGGCGTACCAATGAATATATGAGTCGATGCCACTTTCATTTTCAGCTCCATACCTGTCCTTTTTCATAAAAGTTGGTGAGGATAATCCGAAATACCAATTATCGGCGTACAAATACAATCCAGCTCCAATTACTGGTCGAACTCTATTTCGAATATTTGTAGCCATTGCTTCATCATTCTCTATTTTACTTTGACCTTTGCTGAAATCTATATTGATAATATCAATTCCACCATTTAAACCCGCCGATAAATTGATTTTATCAGTCAACTTAATTTTAGCAGAAATCGCGGCTGTTATAAAGCTTTGATTCGAGGGGCCAATTCGATCATTAATAAAGTTCAATCCTACACCTAGAACTTTACCTGCTGCAGCATTAATTCCTACATTTTGTGTACTTGGAGCACCACTTAAACCCACCCATTGAGATCGATGAATTCCAATTACTTCCAATTGACTTCCAGTTCCTGCATAGGCAGGATTTACCAACATGGTATTATACATGTATTGAGTATATTGTACCTGTTGTTGCGCCATACTGCTTGAAAAAAAAGTTGTAAATAATGCGCTTAATCCAGTTATATATAATAGCTTTTTCATAATAAAGGAATCTTTAGTAATTATCTAACAATGTAAATCCAACCTGATGTTTCCACGCTTGCTTCTTCCACCTTCAAGGTATAAAAGTATGTTCCCTGCGGAAGGGGTTCACCTTGCCCCACAACACCTTTTACATTAGCCACACCATTCCAATCATTTTGGTAACCAGTCGTTGAATAGATGATGTTTCCATATCGATTAAATATTGAGATCGAATTATTTGGATAGTATTCAATGCAATCAATTACTAATACATCATTAATACCATCTCCATTAGGTGACATTTCATTATAAACAGTAAAACAACCTGGTTCCACTTCTATTTCTACATTGTTATTAGATGTATCAAAATCTGAAAGTGCGCCCGTTGAAGTAATTACCGCTAAGTTTTTATAGGATCCAGATGCATTAACAGTTACAAAAATCTTTAACACTGCAACTTCTTGTGAACCTAAAACTGGAATCAACCATTCTCCCGTTGCAGAATTGTAAACGCCATGAGTAGCTTCATAAGAAACAAACCCAAATCCACTTTGAATTATCTCCTCAACAATGACATTATTGAATACATCTGTTCCGTTATTAACAACTGAAATGGTGAATTGAATTTGTTCACCAATAAAAGGTGTTAAGTTACTTGCAGTTTTTGTAATAGTTAAGTCAGAACAATGAATTAAACTTACTTGCATTTCATTAGGCATTGAGACCAAACATCCATCAGGAGTCTCGTAACTTACTTGAATAGAAGCTCCTGTGGTTGCATTCCAAGAAATAGATACAACGTTATCATTCGTCGTTCCGCCAGAAATGATTGTCCCTCCTACTACGGTCCAAGTATAATTTAACATCCCAGGAGGAGCATAATAATTGGATGTATCCATTAAACAAACATCTTGAAATTGTCCATTTAATTGAGCTGCAACAGAGTCACCTAGAACAATAGTAACAACTAAAGAATCCATACTTTGGCAATTTCCATTATCGAGTTTACCATAATATGTACCACTAGCTAATGGATCTGAACTAGACAATTGATTACCACCTTCATCATACCATACAACATTAGATTCATTTACACTAATATCAGCTACAGTTGGGAGCGAATTAGTACAAAAAACCTGATTGGAAGCGCTTGTAGTTGGAGCTGGAATGGACTCGATGATTACGTTTAGGGCAATTCTGACTGTACTTTCACAGTAAGCACCTAACTGCGCTGCATAATACGTCATTCCATCTGTTAAAGGAGTGTTACTCGCTAACAAATTACCTCCAATTTGTGCATCATACCAATTTAAGCTCAAGCCATTACTATCTAAATCGGCTATAGTTGCAAAATCGCTTTCGCAAAAAGTTTGAATCGTATCACTTAAGACAGGTGCTGCAACATTTTCAAATTCCACAGTTACTTCTAATCGCTCAAAGCTTGTACAATTAGGACTAAAAAGTACAGCATAATAGATTTCACCATCAATTAATGGGGTATTTGGTGGTATAATAGTACCAGCGGCATCTTGCCAAATTATTTGACTTTCAACGGTACTTAAATCTTCTATTGTTGGGTTATTATATGAACAAAACACCTGAATTGAATCACCATTGGGTGCAGGTAAATCAGAAATTTGGACAAATATCATCAAAGAATCAGCGCTTTCACAGATTGCTCCTTGTGTCGTCGCAAAGTAATAGGAATCGTGACTAAGACTTGATGTTTGAGTAAGTAATGTATTATTTTCATCATACCAATTCAAACTCCCTGCAGATACTATTAGGTCAGCAATTGTAGCATTATCACTTAAACAAAAGTACTGCGTTGCATCAGTGGTAGTTGGTGCAGGTTCATCGTTAATCGTTACTTCGATTTCTAAGCGAACAGAGGCTTCACAAACCGCACCTACAGTAGCGGCGTAATAACTTGTTGCTGTAGTTAAAGGAGTTGTACTACTTAAAAGTAATCCATTCACAGGTGCATCGTACCAATTTACAGAAGGTTCATTTGTTGCTAAGTCAGCAACTGTTGGATTCGTACTTAAACAAAAAGATTGTTGAGTACTTGAGGTCGTTGCAGTTGGTTCGTCAATAATTGATATGGTGTATTGATAGTAATCGCCAGGAACAGTTATACAACCTGTAATCGTATCTTCGACTCCAACATAGATCGAAAAAGGTGAATTAGCAGTTGTCAATCCGATTACGGCGAGATTTCCATTCTGTAAAAAGTACGTTTGACCACCGATCACTTCACCATTACTAATTGGAGTGGTTGCTGATTGACTAGAATAATAATTTACAGGTCCATTGAATAACCCATTAAAATTGAAATAAGCCGTATCCACAGCGCAATGTGAAACTGGATTAATTGGAGCTAATGGTGTTGGATCAGGTCCAGAAATGACATCAATTTGTACGGGGATTCGTATTGACTCATCGGGACAACCAATAATTCCTGAGGAAACATAAAAAATAGTGTCATTGAATAAAGGTCCAGTTGAAAAATTACCTCCTGAAGCTGTAACTGCAATTGGAGTTGCACCTGTCATTGTACTATACCATCTGATTTCATTGGCAGTTGATGAAGCTGTAGCAGTAAGAGCTGTCGATGTACCTTCACAAATTGTTTGCCCAATACTAGTAACATCAAGAATTGGAGGAGCAGTAATTTTATAGAATTCATGAATTTGAATAGATTGTGAAAGGGCAACGCCTAAAAGTCCTGAAATTTGCAGACTGATTCGATCGACCGGTGAATTTGGTGTAAATATTAAATCAACTGGTTGACCATTTAAAATTTGCGTAACCATAGTTGGCGTTAAAAAAGACTGCAAAGTCGCGGTGCTAACCACATTACCACCTAATTGCGCTATAACACTACCGAATTGTCCCAAATTAATGGACAAAAGTTCGGGATCTAAACTTATACGTATGGCAAATTGATCTCCTGGCAGGGATGGTCCTTCAAAATAGGCCCTTTGAACTAAACTGGAAGTAACACTAACCACACCAAGCGACAAGGTTGAATAGGTATTTAAACTTAAATCGATCGCTTGATTCAAATTAGTAACTCCCCCACCCAAATTAAGCAATTCAAGAGATATACCTTGGCCGTCATAAGATGTAAATTTTGGCTTAGCACACAATTGAGGAGTTGAATAGTAAAAGGCATCATATACCGTCATTGTTTTCTTTACTCCTAATCCAAGTAGGGCACCTGTTTCATTTGTTATCTTAATTGTACGATAGGCGACATTTGGGGTTATTGCTAAGTAAGTATTATTACTAGCATCTCTTACAATTTTCATTCGTTCACCTGCAAACGTAGAAGGATTACTTGAATTCGCCGTCAGGACATTCGTTCCACCAGAATTCTTAGCCTCCACAGTGAACTCCTGATTACCTGTCAAAGCTACCCCCACTGTAGTAGAGAGTAAGTCACCAAGCGTTCCTCCAAGCAAACTACTTAAGATATCATCTTGAGTTTGAATCTTAAGAAACGTTGTTGTATTAGCTGGAACATCTGCTGGAAAACTAAGACTAATATTTGCAGGCGTGGCTCCTACTCCTAATAAAACTCCTGCAGAGGCTTCCAAGATTGCACCAGTACCTTCGTTTTGATCGGTGGAATTGTTTGCGTTAATCACTGTTCCATCTGTAAGAACAGAATTTGCATAAACAATTTGGGCACTTAAATTGAACGAAAAAACGCAGGAATTAAGTGCAATAAGCAATCGAAATAAGGCTCGATTAGTCCTTTTCCAAGTTAGGTAGTTTGTAGTTTTCATAATTCATTTTTTAGTTTTATAATTAAGTAGTATCAGGTTTAATTGTTAGTGTACCTAATGAGAGTGGGCTTCTCAGTAACAAAACCCTACTCTACTTCTAATTAGTAAATGGTTTAGTAATGTAAAGAATGATAGGTAGAATATTTTATTATTTGTAGTTCGTTTTATCTATATCTTAAATCTTAGTTCAACTTAAGTTTGGTATTCTGAATTTATAGCAATCTATTTAATTTGTTAATTTTTTAACTCGTTATTTAACAAAATCATAAAAAAACACGTATTATTACGTACAAACTAACAAGTATAAATACCTATTTAAAATGTAATTTTTAAATCAGAATTTTAAATAGATTATATTTGATTTAGCTCACATTTAAACTATTAACTTATGAACCCAAAAGTAATTTCTCTTGCTTTAGCGCAAGATTATGCCAAGAATTGGAATCAAATGAAGGAAACCTTTATTAGCAATTACGACTTCAAAGCAGCATCAATTCCAAACGACATTTTAGAAGATATTGCAGCAACAGGTGCGCATGGAATAAGAATTTATATGGGATTAAATGAAGCTGGCACTGCGGCTAAAATCATGGTAGTAGGAGTAGACGAACTTGACGACGACATGATTGACTATGATAACAATCAATACATCTACAACTTTATCAATCCTTGTCCTCCATTTTGTGGAACGAAAAAGTCAAAAATTAATGGATGATAATAGGTATTAAAATATTCACTATCTGCTACTATACAATTTTAATCAGTAGCATCTTGCTTTACTATGTAACTTATAAAAAAGCTGGTTATGAATGGATAAAAATCATTTTCTACTTTTTAGGTGGATTACTTATAATTCAAATTGGATCTGATGGTGTGGCCAAATTAGGATATAATAATATCTTTCTATCACATATTTTTTTCTTGTACCAATTCATCTTTATAGGAAAATTGTATCTAACACTTTTGAAAAAGTATAAATATCAACAACTACTTATAAAACTATATATGACAACGATAATGTTGATTATGACAATTAGTTATTTACTTTATCCAGAAAGTTTTTTCAGATATAACTTACTGGAAATCATACTAACTAATTACCTGATGATAATAGGACCTCTTTTTTATTTCTATAGTACCTTAACGAAAAAACGAATGCAATTCTATTTAAATATTGGAATTCTTTCCTATGGTATTTTAAGTTCCTCCATTCAACTTTATTTAAACATCATAGTTACGTATAAGGTTGAAGAAGTTTACACCTTATGGTCTTTAAACTACGTAATCACAATTATCTTTCAACTTACTATATTATTACAAATTCTACATACTATTTACACAACAAGAAAACTCACTTATGAATCAGCATTATGACAATTTCACATTATTTAAATCGATTGCATTTTCCTTTCTTGCATTTTTCATCATTCTAGTTACGATTGTAATATTCGTTTACTATTCTAGAAAAAAGATCATCGCAAACAAGTTGAGAAGTAAAGAGAAAGAACTTTCAATTCAAAAAAATGCCCTTAACCAAGTCATTCAGGCACAGGAAAAGGAAAGAATTCGCATTGCAAGAGACCTTCATGATGACATAAGTTCCAAACTCAATGCCGTAACAATGAGCATACATATCCTCAAAATGGACACAATAACAAAAGAACAACGAGATGAGATTTCGACATCCTCCTTGGAAGCGTGTAAAATGATCGGAGAAAATTCCAGAAGAATTGCTCATAACTTAATGCCTCCAACACTAGAAAGTACAGGATTGGACTTAGCAATAAAAGAACTATGTATTGACTATTCTAAAGCAAGCGACTTGCAGATTCTTTACAAAAACCCAATGAATCAGCAGATCTTTTCAACCCTTCCTATGGATCATCAAATACACTTATATCGCATCATACAAGAATTGTTTAACAACACCTTTAAGCATGCGAACGCAAGTTCGATCACATTAACATTTACCCAAAACGAAGATGGAATGAGATTTATTTTTGATGATGATGGAGTCGGTTTAAAAAAAGAAAATATGCAAGATCCTACTGGCATTGGGTTAAGTAATATTTCTTCAAGAGCAGAAATAATTAAAGCAATTCCTCTATTTCATAAATCTGAAAAATCAGGTTTCAAATTTGAACTAATCTTTAATCAAAAATGACAAGTACAATAAAAATAGCACTTATTGATGATGAAATCTTGTACAGAAAAAGCATGGCATTTCTTCTAAATAGTGAAGATAATTTCGATGTTGTATTCGATGGTGATAATGGAAAAGACCTGCTCAATTATTTAAGATATTGTGAAGATCTACCTCATATAGTTTTGATGGATATTCGCATGCCAGAACTCAATGGAATAGAAACTTCTAAAATAATTTCAGAAAAATATCCATCAGTAAAGATTATCACCATTTCCTCTTATGATTCTGACTTCTTTATTGAGCAAATGGTCACATTTGGAGCATGTGCTTATATCGTGAAACAAACAGAACCAGAATTTGTAATACATGCCATTAATCAAGTATATAAAAATGGGATTTACTTTCAAGCAGATACGTTAGCAAATATAATAAGTACAAGAAGAAACAATGCGACTCAATCGGAAGTAATTTTAAAAGAACTTACTGAACGCGAGATTGAAGTTTTAAACCTAATTTTTAATCAATTTAACACAAAAGAAATAGCTGAAAAACTATATATAAGTGAACGGACTGTTGAAGGACATCGAAAAAACTTGTTGATTAAGACAAAATCAAAAAATGTTGTTGGATTGATACTATACGGTATTAAAAACAACTTATTAAACTTTTAATTTTACGCAAAATCAACGGTTAGATTCATTCAAATTATGTATGTTTGAATTCTACATTTTTTATATCAATTTTTATGAGAATTAATGGACACGGCCATCTATTGCCAGAACCCAACGAGATACCACAGTTTTTAAAGGATAAAAACTTATTCTCAATTGATGACGATAAAAAATTTATGCGACAAGGAGATTGGTCGAGGCCAATCACAGACCCAAGCTTCTTCTTGAAAGAGAAGTTGGAATGGATGGAAAAATATAAAATCGATCATGCGGTTATGCTCAATTTGTCCCAGATTTACTGTAATGGTTGGAATCGTCAAGATACGTATGATACCATCAGATGGCAAAATGATTTCAATGCAAAAATTCAACGTGAATACCCTTCGAAATTTACCTGTGGTTTTGTAGTTCAACCTCTTCATTTGGAAGATGCATTGAAAGAGATCGAAAGGTGTGTAGAGGTTTTAGGCTTAAATGTTCTTTGCTTACCTACTCACTTTTTAAATGCAGACGATGAATGGTTAACCGTAATGGACGATTCAGTTAGTCCAATTTTTGAATTAGCAAATCATTACAATCTAGCCATAGAAATTCATCCATACGATGGAGAGAAAATGGTTAAATTAAAAGATGAATATTGGAGATTTCATTTAGTTTGGATGATGGCGCAAACAGCTGATGCTTTACATATGTTTTCATTAAAAGATTTTGTGAGTCGATTTCCAAATATTCGTACTTGCTTCGCGCATGGATGTATGTTAGGTCAAGCAAATTATGGTCGCAGATTACAAGGATTTGATGGTCGACCAGATTTATTCGATGGCGCAAAAGATCCACGCAATACACTGGGTCACCCAAATGTATTTTTCGATACCTTAGTACATGATTCTTACACCTTGCAATTATTAAAGATAAGAGTTGGTGCTTCACAAATTGTTGCTGGCTTAGACGACCCTTATCCTTTAGGCGAAATGGAAGGTGTTGCTCGCTCCTACCCTGGACGAGTTATAGACTTTGCTGTTGAGGCAGGAATCTTAAGTACACAAGAGTCCAAAGAAATTTGGTTTGACAACGTATTAAGATGGTTAGGAAAATCCCCAACAAGCTTAATTTTTTAGTATTTTTGTATAAAAATTAAAACAGAAGATATGTATCCTCAAGAGTTAGTACAACCAATGAAAGCCGATTTGACTTCAGTTGGTTTCAATCAATTAACAACTGCAGAAGAAGTTGATCAAATAATAAAAGATTCTAAAGGTAGTTTACTTATAGTAGTAAATTCAGTGTGTGGATGTGCAGCAGGTAACATGCGTCCTGGAGTAAAGCTATCATTAAACAACGATAAATTACCAACAACCTTGGCAACTGTATTTGCAGGAGTAGATGGTGAAGCAACGCAACAAGCAAGAAAATACTTTTTGCCTTTTCCTCCTTCTTCACCTTCGATTGCTTTGTTTAAAGATGGTAAGTTAGTTCACTTTTTGGAGCGCCACCACATTGAAGGCGGTTCTGCTGTTATGATTGCCGAAAATCTAGTTGAAGCATACAATCAATATTGTTAATTTTAACCTCATTCATAAGAAGCCTTCAATTTATTGGAGGCTTTTTTTATTACATTTTTTTTAGTTCACCTATCACAGGGGAAGCTTACTTTTCATTAAATCAAGCTCATTAAATAAAAAGTCGATGAAATTTAAACAATTAACCAACAAAACACCTAATCATTAAGAGTATTTTGCCTTTAGTTATTTTTACCTGTTTTTCATAAATCACTCAAGTATTTATAACTGATTTTTGCAATTAACCAATTCTGATGTTAAAAAATCTGACTACATTTGGCTTCGTGCTCCCTAGGAGCTATTTAAACATTTAAATTATTTACTACTTATGAAAAAAGCAATTATTATTGGATCTGTAGCATTAAACGCCATTTTGGGTGTGTTATTATTTAACAAGTCGAAAGCAGAAAGTGCTCCAATGGCACAAACTTTAGGACCTAACACATCACAACCTGTTAAAGATAGAATTCCATCTGAAAGACGTGAAAAATTCAAGAACGCAAATGACGACATCCAAAGATATTTTGATTCAATTGTAGTAAAATACGAAAATCAAAGACAATTTGTCAAAGCCTATACGATTTCCGCTATTGATATGCTTGAAGTGATGGGCTTAGATACAAACACTGTAGTATCATACGATAATTGTAGAGCTTATTTGGCTTTATCTGCTAACAATGAATTTAAAATGTACTTAACTCCAATCCTAAAAGGTAGTGACCACTTCTTGAATTACAAAAGTACAACTGCAACTGCTGACACAAACGCAAACAGTTATATGTTGGATTTAATGGTTCCTTGTCCTAATACATGTGATTATAAAAGTCCAGCAGACAAAAAAAAGAAATAAAAAATAGGATATTAAAAGGTTATTAATCTATCTTAAATGAGTTTAACTAAGTTTATATTGATAATCTGTCATATTCCAATATTTTATATTTCGATTAATCTTCTTTTTAAATTTTCACAATTTAGGCATGAGATTAAACCAGTAGCTACATATTTAATTCTTACAGGGATTTTATTTGCAATATCTTTAGTATTGTGGTTTTACAACGTCAACAACCTAATAATCTTGCACATATTAGTCCCTTTAAGATTTTTACTGTTAATTACGATTTACAATAAGATATTTAGTGGGTACCTTCCAAAGTGGATTATGCAAATAGTTGCAGTTATCTTCTGTATCTTCTCAATTGTTAATACATTTTTATTTGAAACTTACGACACTTTTAATTCTTCAGCACTAACCATTGAAGGCGTAGTAATGATAATTTTATCATTATCAACTTATTTGTTTCTTATTGACAAAAGAATGACAAAACATTTAAAAGATTTTAAGAGATCAATTGAATGGGTTAATTCTGGAGTATTTATTTATTACACCACAACCCTGACAGTTTCCTACTTTGGTAAATTTATTATTGAATTATTAAGTCCTGAATTAAGTAGGTATACTTGGATGGTGAACTCAATCTTGATAATTATTATGCACTATTGTTTTTACATTGCGATATGGAAGCAGAAGAACATCTCTCATTCATAAGAACCTTACTTCCTTTTGTAGGAGTAATTTTTTTAATTGCAATAGGTGTGATCCTATTAACGCAACAATTTAGAAAAAATTTGTACAAGGAGGAACTAAAACAAGTCGAATTAAGGAGGAAGCATATTACTGAGATCAGTAAATCGACAATCATGGGGCAAGAACTTGAACGCAAACGAATATCCCAAGATTTACATGACAGTTTAGGAGCAGTTTTATCTATTGTTAAAATGCACATTCTACAGATTGAGCGAAAGCATGGAAGTACTAATCCATCATTAGCCAGTGACTTAATGAATATTCGAAGCTTAACTGAAAACGCGATTGAAAGTATGCGTAGAATTAGTCATGAGTTAATGCCACCTCAAATAGAGCGATTTGGAGTTTTGGATACTTTGGAACAAACTTGTAGACAAGTAACTGAAGCGGGCAACATCAAATGTAAATTCACAACGACAGATCAATCCTACATACATTTAACTGAAGAACTAATGAGTTTGACAATTTATCGTGTCTGTTTAGAATTGATCAATAATACCATAAAGCATTCTAACGCTTCGGAATTAAGCTTAGAAATTATAGGCTCAAAAGAATCCATAACAATTGAATACAAAGACAATGGTGATGGAATAGATTTAAAATCCAAATCTAATGGTGCCGGATTAAAAAACATGAACAATCGAATAAATTCACTAAGTGGCACCATTGAATACAATAATGAGGTGAAAGGTATTTCAGTTTTCATCTCATTTCCGAACATATAACACATTATAGATTAAAAAATAAATTACTATGAAAAAAATCAAAATTGGATTGGTTGAAGACCAACATTTATTTCGAACTGGAATCAACGCAATATTAAGTGGTTGGGAAGATTTAAGCGTGATTTTTGAATCTGAAAACGGATATTCAGTTATTCAATCTCTTGAGAAAATGACGGTAATTCCAGATGTAATGCTTGTTGACTTATCCCTACCAAGCAATGGCGACAAACCATATTCTGGAGAACAATTGACAGCTGATTTGTTAAACCAATTTCCAGATATAAAGATCATCATTCTCTCTGCGCATCGCGATTATAACTTCATTGCTCGCGTAATCGAAACTGGTGCTCACGGATATCTAGTTAAGGATAGTGATCCTCTCGAAGTTTACCAAGCAATTAAGTCGGTAATAAAAACTGGAGTCTACATTAATCAGTTAGCATTAAAAGCATTACAACAACACAATATTTCAAGGTCACAATCAACAATTAAATATCCAGCTGAACTTACGCAACGTGAATTGGATGTACTCGAACTTGTATGTCAACAATACACTGCAGAAGAAATCGGAGAGCAATTATTCATCAGTATCAAAACTGTAAATGGACACCGCGCAAATCTATTGTCTAAGACTGGATCAAGAAATGTTGCTGGTCTAGTGAATTATGCATTCAAAAATGGATTAGTTTCTTTGTAGAAAATAAGCTACTATTATTCAATAAAGCAAAAAGCCAATTATCAGTTGATAATTGGCTTTTTGCTTATATTAAATTCGTTATAGAAAATCCTTAAGGTTTACTCTTAATTACTCTTCTACAAGTTCATCCTCATCGTTTACTTGTTTCAAACGTTCAGCATAATCTTTCGGAAGGAATTCAAAAAATGTATCTCCTCTAAGACCTAATCTCAAACATTCTAAAGGTATCATGTCATTAGGTGCAATGTTTCCTAGATTAACATCAGCTCCAAACAACTTAATAAACCAAACTTGCTGATTCTTAATAGGTGCTTCCCATAAAATATCATCTGGATTAACTTTGGCAATAATCTTATTGATTAGCATCGTGTGAGCAGAACCATTTGGTCTAAAAACTCCAACATTTCCAGCTTCACGACCTTCAGCAATTACTTTCCAAGATCCAGCACTTAATTCAGTACTCATCATTTTAATCCAACGAGCTGGAGCAATTAGAATTCCTGAGTCTTTCGATCCTACTTCCGATAAAACAGTTCTGCTCTTCGCTAATTTCGAAATCATCTCACATTTCTCATCGTGATTAATGATTATAGAACCATCTGAAATTTCAACTAAATCCAATTTAAATTTATCTAAAACACGTTGAAAATCATCAAATCTATTTCGAGCGTGGAAAACTTCAAATAGAGTTCCTCCAAAATATGGACGAATATTAGCCTCGCGGTACATTGCGATCTTTTTCTCCAAATCCTTTGTTACATATGCAGTTCCAAATCCAAACTTCACAACATCAGTTAGATGTTCATTCGCTTGAATAAAGGCTTCAGTCTCCATTAGACTAAGTCCCTTATCCATCATCATCGTTATTCCCTTGTTTCTTGGCTTTTCCGATCTTGCTGGAATAAAAGGTAAATCAAAATTCATTTGTTTGTTTTTAATTTTCTGTTAGATGTATAAACTCACTAACGGTTAATAGATCCTTGTTAATTTCAAATATTTCTTTTGCGAATTCCAAATCACGTTCTACACATAATTTAAAAAGTGATAAAGCCTCCTCTTTTTGGCCAATGATCCACATTTGATTCACTAAAAGTAAATCCAACGTATCATTAGCTCCAAATTCTTGGGTGAAGTTCTGTAAAAAATGTAGAACTTCTACTCCACTTCTCTGCGAAGCAAGTAAGAGCGTATACCCCCTCAAACAATCAATATCAGTACTATCAAGACTTAATGATTTATCATAAGCTTCATTTGCTAAATCAAACATTTCAAGCTTTTCATAAGCTCCTGCTAGCACGTGAAATATTCCACTGTTATTTGGATCTAATTCAGAAGCCTTTAAAATCAGCGTCAATCCTTCCTTGGTATTCCCCTTTAAATCTTCAACTATTCCCAATCCTAACCACGCATCAGGCAATAAGGGAGAAAGTTCTAAACTCAGTTTATAATATGATTCGGCCGTATCCAATTCATTCATTTGTTCATAGGCCTCGCCCAAGTAACAGAAAGCCATTGGATCTTCCCCGTCTAGTTCAATACATTTCATGAAGGATTCAACTGCCATTTGGTAATTATCATTACCCATATAAGCATTACCTAAATTGAAATATACAGGACCAAATTCCTCATTGATCACAATACAGTAACCATAAGCATCAATAGCATTATCATAATCTTCTAATTTAGAATATGCATTTCCTAAATTATACCATGCAGTAAATGAATATGGATTTTCGTCAATAAAATCACTATAACATTTAATTGCTTTTACAAACTCACCTAGTTGATCATAGCAATAAGCAATTTCATAAATAGCTCCTTCATTGGTTGGATTAATTTTTATAGCTTCCTCTAAGACACGTAAAGCGCCGTAGTAATCTTTAACCGCTTGGTATTCCATGGCTAAATCAAGGTAAATCTCATCACGATCTTCCTCACCTTCGGCCAATTTCAATGCTTCAGAAAAATAACGTATTGCTTGTTTATGATCTCGTAATTGACTAAAAATTGAAGCTTTTGTCAACATTAATTCAGGAGAACTAAGTTCAATTTTCTCCACATTATTCAGTAAACTAAGTGCTTCTTTTAATAAACCAATTGCAGACATAGCCTGTGCTTTACGAATTGTAAACACAGAATTATAGGGAAACTGTTCTCTTGCATAATCAGATGCTTGATTAGCTTTAGAATATTGGCTGTTCATTAAGTAATGGTCAATCAAAAACTCCAACCGATCACTATCCACGAACACCATCTTGCCACCATTTAAATAATTCTCAAAATTGAAAATATCTTCATTTAAATTGGCATTGAAAAATTCATCTTCGTCACTATCAAACATAATAAAGATTTTCAGTTTGTTAAAAATACAAAGAAATTATATTAAAACCCCTCAATTTTCTAACTTAATTATAAAAAAATGAGCACCCCCCGATGAGAAGTGCTCATTTTAATTTATTCAATTTAACTATTAAAATGCTACTCCATCTAATTCGTCTACACCCAAAACTCCATTGTCAACTTTCACTACTCCAATACCTCTCTTGAAGTAAAGTTTTTTAGTTGCAAGAGTTGAACTTTCTGTCACTTCAACACAACCCGTATACGTACACGCAGCTGTAGTAATAGAAGCATTAACATTTGTTACAGTTCCTGCTCCAATAGACTGTCCAACAGTTGGATTCCCTGAAATATACAAAACTTCTTCTTGACCATCAGGTTTCTTGTAAACATTCCCATTAGAAGCATCAACACGAAGGTGAAAAGTACCTGTTGAGCTAATTTGATTATTTACAAAATGTACTTTGAAGTAAGAAATTCCATTGATATCTTCTGTTCCAACAATTTCCTCAGAATACAGAGAAGCTTGACCACCTGTGGTGCGTCTATACTCCCATTTATACCCTGCAGCAATTGGAAGTAACTTAGTGTTACCAGTGATTCCAGCACATAAAGGTGCAGTGTTTGGATCTTGTGTTAAGATACAAGAACCATCGTCCTTTTTAGCTTTCTTGTCGTAATTAGTTGCCAACGGATTTGTACATCCTTCCTTTTTACAAGCAACCAAAGTTGTACTACACACTAAAAGTGCGAAAAATAATTTTTTCATGAGATTTGATTTAATCGTTTGGTTAATACACTGCAATATAATGCATTACAATATACTAACCAAACAAAAAAATCAAAAATTTTATTTACCAGAACGTTTACGGTCTGTTTCTTTCAATAAGATCTTACGCATACGTAGACTCTGTGGAGTTACTTCAACGTATTCATCTGCTTGAATATACTCTAAACATTCCTCTAAAGAAAATACTTTAGGTGGAGCAATTTTAACCTTATCATCAGCTCCAGAAGAACGCATGTTCGTTAACTTCTTAGTCTTTGTAACGTTAACTACCAAGTCATTAGCTCTGTTATGCTCACCAATTACTTGACCTTCATAAATATCGTCATTCGCGTTAACGAAGAAGATACCACGATCTTGTAAGTTAGATAATGAGAAAGGAATTGCACTACCAAGTTCCATAGAAATTAATGAACCATTCAAACGTCCAGGAATTTCACCTTTATAAGGTTGGTATTCCAAGAAACGGTGTGCCATAATCGCCTCACCTGCTGTTGCAGTTAACAAATAGTTTCTCAATCCAATGATACCACGAGAAGGGATTTCGAATTGAATGATCATACGATCACCTTTTGGCTCCATGTTTTTCATTTCACCTTTTCTTTTCGAAACTGCTTCTACAGCTGTACCAGCATTTGCTTCTGGAATATCGATTGTCAACTCTTCAACTGGCTCACATTTAACTCCATCAATCTCTCTCAAGATTACCTGAGGTTGACCAACTTGTAATTCGTAACCTTCACGACGCATTGTTTCAATCAAAACCGACAAGTGCATTACACCACGTCCAAAAACCATCCATTTATCAGCTTTATCAGTTTTCCCGATACGCATTGCAAGGTTTTTCTCTAACTCTTTTTCTAAACGTTCAGAAATATGACGAGACGTAACAAATTTACCTTCTTTACCAAAAAATGGTGAATCATTGATCGAGAACATCATACTCATCGTTGGCTCATCAATAGAAATTGTTGGAAGTGGATCTGGGTTTTCGAAATCACAAATACAATCTCCAATTTCAAATCCTTCAATTCCAGTTACAGCACAGATATCTCCAGCTTGAACACTTTCAACTTTCACACGATTTAAACCTTCAAATACAAAAAGCTCTTTTACTTTGTGTTTCTCTTGTTTACCATCACGCTTCGCCAAAATAATGTTTTGGTTCGCTTTCAATTCTCCTCTGTTCAAACGTCCAATTGCAATACGACCAACAAATGTTGAATAATCCAAAGATGTAATCAATAATTGTGTATTCCCTTCCTCAATTGTTTTTGGTGGAAAATACTCCAAGATTTGATCCAATAATGGTGCAATCGTTGTAGTTGGTTGTTTGTAATCAGTTGACATCCATCCATTCTTTGCAGAACCATAAATTGTTGGAAAATCTAACTGATCTTCATTAGCATCTAATTCGAACATTAAATCGAAAACTTTCTCGTGCACCTCTTCTGGTGTACAGTTTTCTTTATCTACTTTATTTACAACCACCAACGGTTTAATTCCCATTGACAAAGCTTTACCAAGAACGAAACGAGTTTGAGGCATTGGTCCCTCAAAAGCATCAACCAATAAACAAACACCATCAGCCATGTTCAATACACGTTCTACCTCACCACCGAAATCGGCGTGTCCAGGAGTGTCAATGATATTAATCTTTGTTCCTTTGTAGGTTACTGAAACGTTTTTTGAAACGATTGTAATTCCACGCTCACGCTCTTGATCATTGTTATCCATGATTAGTTCTCCGGAAGGTCTATTTCTTTCATCTAAGATCCCTCCTGCTTCAATCATTTTATCAACCAATGTTGTTTTACCGTGGTCAACGTGTGCAATAATCGCTATGTTTCTAATTTCCATAAATTATTCTATTCTTGTATGTTTAGCTTTTAATTTCTTCTACGACCTCCTCCAAAGCCACCTCTGTCGGAACCTCTATCAGAACTTCTATCTGAATCTCTTCTAGCACGGAATCCTCCTGAGCGATCTCCGCCTGAACGATCTCCACTTGGTCTATCACCGCTTGGTCTATCACCGTCACGACGAGGAGCGCGATCACGATCACCACCACCATCACGACGTCCACCAAAGCTAGAGCGTTCACCACCACCAGAAGAACGACGATTACCGCCAAATCCTCCAGAACGTTCACCATCTCTTCTTTGTCCACCAAAACCTCCTGGCTTACGACCAAATCCAGATCCACCAGAACCTCCGCTTCTACCACGAGAGCTTCCTTCACTTCTGCTTTTAGTTACTTCAACAGAAACGTTGTGTCCTTCGTATTCAGTTCCGTTTACTTTTTGGATAATTTGATCTGCTAATTCGTTATCAGCCTCAAAGAATGAGAATGATGCAAGAATATCAATTCTTCCGATGCTATCTGAACGCAAACCTGTAGAATCACAAATTACGCGTAATAATCCACCTGGATTCAAACCATCACGTTTACCTAAGCTAACGAAGAAGCGTGTTTTACCTTCATCGTTTCTTGGACCACGCTCACGGCTTGGACGATCTTCTCTGTCGTCACGATCATTTCTATCGCGATCACGACCAGTTGAAGCATTTAAATCTCCAGCACGTTCGTAATATTCGATAAAACGGTTGAATTCTGCAGAAATAAATTGTTTTACAACATCTTCTTTTGTGAATGAATCGAATTCCTTCATGATAATCGGTAAGAATTCTTGAATTTCTTCTTCACGAACTTCAGTAGAAATAACTTTATCAGCTAATTTCAACAATTGAATTTCACAGATCTCTTTTGCGTTTGGCACGTTACCAACAGTGAAAGTTGTACGAATTGTACGCTCCAACTGTCTGATTTTACCCATTTCACGCGTGTTAATCAACACCAAAGATTCACCTTTTTTACCTGCACGAGCAGTTCTTCCTGAACGGTGCGTGTAATTTTCGATATCATCTGGTAAATTGTAATGGATAACGTGTGTGATGTCTGTTACGTCAATTCCACGTGCTGCAACGTCTGTCGCAACTAGGATTTGAACAGAACGCTCACGGAAACGTTTCATTACTGAGTCACGTTGTGCTTGGGATAAATCACCATGTAAAGGAGAGGCATTGTAACCATCCTTTTCTAGCATTTCCGCAACCATAGCAGTTTCTCTACGTGTACGACAGAAAATTAAACCATAAATTGTTGGATTGAAATCAATCAAACGTTTTGTAGCGGCATATCTATCTTTTTCTTTAACCATGTAGTAGATATGCTCAATATTTTCATTCGATTGGTTTTTATGACCAATACTAACTTCCAGAGGATCTTTCATGTAGTTTTTAGCAATGAACGCCACTTCTTTTGGCATTGTTGCTGAAAACAACCATACATTTCTAGTTTCTGGAGTTTTTTCAAGAATCATGTCGATGTCTTCTTTGAATCCCATGTTCAGCATTTCATCTGCTTCATCCAAAACAACCCAATCAACTTCTTCTAAACGCAATGCTTTTCTATTAGCTAAATCAACTAAGCGGCCTGGAGTTGCAACGATAATTGTTGCTCCATTCTTGATGTCAGTGATTTGGCGACGGATATCCGCTCCACCATACACTGCGACAACCGTAATGTTTAAATGCTTAGCGAAATTTTGCAAATCTTTTGTAATCTGCAAACACAATTCACGAGTAGGGCATATGATTAACCCTTGAGGAATTTTTCTTCCTTCTTCTACTTTACTTACTAATGGAAGACCAAACGCTGCGGTCTTTCCTGTCCCTGTTTGAGCTAAACCAACGAAATCACTTACTTCTTTCATTAAGTGAGGAATCGCTTCGGTTTGAATCGGAGTGGGTGTTTCAAACCCCATTTCAGTCAACGACTTCAACACGCCACTCTTTAGCCCGAGTTCTTCAAATGTCATCTAATATATTATAAAATTGGGTGCAAAGGTACGTAGAAATTCTTGTAGAACAACATTTAATTCATTAAGTAAATAATAAAAAATTGTAAATTGATAAATAGTACCCTCTTAAAATTCAACATATATACGCTTCAAACTCTTGTTTTTAGAAGAAAATGTCTTATTTTACAGCGTACAAAATAATTACTCAAAAAATACTGCAAAATGAAAAAAATCTACTTAGTAATTGGATTTTCGGCACTTCTTAGCGGAATAAACGCCCAATGCACTGAAAGCCAAGAGGAAAAAATACTACTCGTAGGTGACAGTTGGGCCTTCTTTATGAATTTTGATGGCACGATAAACACCGTATCAAAAGATTGGGGACATTCTGACGTCAAGTACTATACAAATCTTACGCTTAGTGAAAACGGAGCAGAAACAGACGATTTCCTTCTTCCATCAAAGATTACTGAATTAAATCACAAACTAAATACAATGCCTAATCTGGAAGTAGTGCACCTTTCTATTGGTGGAAATGACTTTTTAGGAAATTGGAATAAAAATTTTACACAAGTAAAGACTGACTCTTTAGCAAATGCTGTTATTGGTCGATTGGATTCTATTGTTGACATTATCCATACTGCTCGTCCTGATGTTCATATTTTTTGGAGTGGCTATGTCTACACCAACTTCGGAGAAGTGATCGGTGCTATTACTCCAATTTTACAAAGCGTACACCCTTTTTATGGCACTTGGCAATCAATGGGGTTCCCTACTTTTTCTCAATTAAATGCTATTCAAAATTGGTTTCAATTAAAAATCAAGAATCATTATGCTACAGACTCCAAGTTTACTTACATCCACGCACCTGGATTAATGCAGTATGAATTTGGTCAAACAGCCGCATTAGAAGTTAGTCCATTTGGAACATATGCCCCATATACTGTAGCACTACCAGAAGGCGATGTAAATTATCCCTCACCAAAAAACACGATGCGCGATTATGCACTAACAAAAGACTGCTTCCATTTATCCGCGGCTGGATACTTAGCATTCATCTCCTATCATTTCCAAAAATTCTACCATAAATATTTGATGGATGACGCTTATACAATCGCTTCTTTCAATACTAGTGGAAGTATTAGTTCAACAGGAGATTCTTCCAACGAACTTATAGTGGGTAAAACAGGTTCAGTAGAACAAGTTGGAATCATTAATTTAGATAATACTCATTTGGAACCGCATTTAACAGATAACTTGGAGCTTTTCTTTAAAATTGAATCGTTAAGCGGAACAAACATGCTAAATAATGGATTACTAACAGCTGAAATTGTTACGGGAAATTTTGGTCCAACAAGTAACTTAGAAGCTGATGACTTTTCAGTTTCGGCAAGTGCATCAGCTATACCATGTATATTTGGCAACAAAGAGGTTGGCAAATGGGTTCGATTAGAATTACCGGTTGAATTCAATCAATTTGTAAATCAATCAAATGCTCAAATACGTTTAAAATACTCTGGAACAACTGATGCTCTCTTGAAAATCGTTAATACAACCGATGGAGATTTTCAACCAGTACTCAATATTAAATATGGCGAATCGACTGCGGGAATAGACAATCTAACTGCTACGAGTAACTTATCATTGTTTCCAAATCCAGCTAAAAACACAATTAATATTACTTCGAATTATGAAATCAATGAGGTGACAATTTATTCTCTAGCTGGAGAAAATGTTATTCAATTGATAAAACCAATGGAAGCAATTGACATTTCTAATTTAAATTCTGGTATGTATTTAATAACAGTCCAATACAACGGATTGAGCGAGACAATTAAATTCGTAAAGCATTAAAATGGAGAAAGACCGAAAGAAATTGGCTCTTTTTTATCCTTTCCATTTATTGATAATTGAGATTTAACAAGTAGCATACTAACGTCATAAACAAAAAAAAGCGCCTCATAATTGAGACGCTTTTTTTATATTTTGTAGGACTGAATTATGCCAATACTTCTTTTACTTTGTCAGCTGCTTCTTGTAACAATACTGCTGAGTGAACATTTAATCCTGATTCGTCGATTAATTTTTTCGCTTCTTCAGCATTTGTTCCTTGCAAACGTACAATGATAGGAACTGGAATGTTACCGATGTTTTTGTACGCATCAACAACACCTTGCGCAACACGGTCACAACGAACGATACCACCAAAGATGTTAATTAAGATTGCTTTTACATTTTGATCTTTCAAGATAATATGGAAAGCTTTTTCAACACGCTCAGCGTTTGCTGTTCCACCTACGTCTAAGAAGTTTGCAGGGTTACCACCAGATAATTTGATGATATCCATTGTTGCCATCGCTAATCCAGCACCGTTTACCATACAAGCAACGTTACCATCTAATTTAACGAAGTTCAAACCTGCTTCACCAGCTTCAACATCAATTGGATCTTCTTCTGAAGTATCACGCATTGCTAAGTAATCTGGGTGACGGAACAATCCGTTTCCATCCAAAGTAACTTTCGCATCAACAGCGATGATTTTATTATCCGAAGTTTTTAAAACTGGATTAATTTCGAACATTGCTGCATCGATA
>Ga0233377_1000319_pt1 | contig 24229 bp, 20 predicted proteins | sample ElkDunMinimDraft_6_FD_191540 | JGI IMG/M metagenome (GOLD analysis project Ga0233377, IMG submission 191540) | Fecal eukaryotic communites from dung pellets of Tule Elk in California, USA - Elk Dung E36 | ecosystem: Host-associated > Mammals > Digestive system > Large intestine > Fecal | place...
GCGGGAGCCTGTACTACGAGGATCCGAACACGGGCGCGGTGCTGCTCGACCAGACCACGACCGCCTCGGAAGTGGGCGCCAGCGCCTTCGGCGCCGGCGCCCAGGCCAACGGCGCCTTCAGCACCGCGACCGGCGCGGCGGCGAGTGCCGATGGGCTGCAGGCCACCGCGATCGGCTACAGCAGCGACGCTTCCGGGCGCGCCGCGACTGGCCTGGGCGGTTTCTCCGAAGCGACCGGCGAGTTCTCCACGGCGCTGGGTTACGGCGCGGTGGCGAGCAACACCCGCACCACGGCGGTCGGCATCTCCTCGGCGGCCAGCGGGGTGAATGCGACCGCGCTGGGCAACAGCGCCACCGCCAGCGGCAACGCCTCGGCGGCCCTGGGCAGCGGCGCCAGCGCCACGGGCCTGAACGCCACCGCGCTCGGCGGCTCAGCACGGGCCTCGGCCGACAACGCGACCTCGCTCGGCCAGCTGGCCTGGGCGACCACCGCCGGCGGCACCGCGATCGGTCGCGACGCCTATGTCTACGGGGCCGGCGTCAACGCAACGGCCGTCGGCCTGAGCGCCTGGGCCAATGCCGAGGGCAGCGTGGCACTGGGCGCGGGCGCGCGCGCGACCGAGGCGAACGTGGTGTCGGTGGGCAATGCGACCGGCGGCACCTATGCGGCCACCCGCCGCATCGTCAACGTGGGCGACGGCGTCGCCGCCAGCGACGCGGCCACGGTCGGGCAGTTGCAGGAAGCCACCGAGTACACCCGCTACCTGGCGGCCAGCGGCGGCGCCGACAGCGATAGCGCCGCGTCGGTGGAGGGGGATTACGCCACCGCCGCCGGCGAGTCGGCCACTGCCGCGGGCGAGGGCGCCTCGGCCTACGGCAGCGGCGCCTTCGCGCTGGCCGATGGAGCCACCGCGATCGGCTTCAACGCCGCGGCCGACCAGGCCGGAGCGGTCGCCGTGGGTGCCGGCAGCGGGGCGGTCGCGGTTGATGCCACCGCGCTGGGCACCGGGGCACTGGCGCAGGCCGCGAACAGCGTCGCGATCGGCCAGGGTTCCGTGGCCGACGAGGAGGACACCGTCTCGGTCGGCAGCGTGGGCAACGAGCGCCAGGTCACCAATGTCGCCGACGGCCGGATCGCATCGGGCAGTACTGACGCCGTAACCGGCGGCCAGGTCTACGGCGCGCTGGACAGCACCGCGCAGATCCTCGGCGGCGGCTCGGAGGTGACCGCGTTCGGCACCCTGTCGGCACCGGCCTACCTGATCCAGGGCAGCACCTACTTCAGCGTCGGTGATGCCTTCGGTGCGGTGGATGCGGAGATCAGCGTGCTCAACAGCAGGCTGAGCGCGCTGGAAAGCGGGTCGGGTGCACGCAGCGGCCAGACCACCGCGGCCTCGGGTGCCCGCCGCCTCGACGACAACGCCACCGCCGTCGCCGCGCCCGAATCCGCCGCGCCTGCGGCGGCCGCACCGACGGCCCCGGTGACCGCCAACGCGGTGGCCATCGGCACGGGGGCGACCGCCTCCGATCCCACCGCCACCGCGATCGGCGACGGCGCCACCGCCAGCGCCGCCAACTCGGTGGCGCTGGGCCAGGGTTCGGTCGCCAACCGGGCCAATACCGTCTCGGTGGGCAGTGCCGGCAACGAGCGCCAGATCACCAATGTCGCGGCCGGCACCCAGGCCACCGATGCGGTCAACGTGGCGCAGCTCGAATCCACCGCCACTCAGGCGGTGGCCACCGCCAACGCCTACACCGACCAGCGCTTCGACGCCTGGAGCGACAGTTTCTCGGCCTACCAGGGCGAGCTTGAGCGCCGCTTCACCGATCAGGACCGCCGCATCGACCGGCAGGGCGCGATGGGCGCGGCGATGCTCAACATGGCCACCAGCGCCGCGGGCATCCGCACCCAGAATCGCGTGGGCGTGGGCATCGGTTTCCAGGGCGGGGAGAGCGCGCTGTCGCTGGGCTACCAGCGGGCGATGAGCGACCGCGCGACGCTGACCATCGGCGGCGCCTTCAGCGGCGACGAAAAGTCGGTGGGCGTCGGCGCCGGCTTCGGATGGTGAGGAGGACAGGGCGGGCACGCCGCGGCGTGCCCCGCCTGCAGCAGACAGGCCCCGTGGTGCGCGCCGCGCATCCGTCAGCCACGGGGTCGGCTCCAGCTTGAGACGGTGACCGCGGCGCGCGGCGGATCGTTCCGCCCGCGCCGTCCCATGCGAGTTGTTCCATTTCGTCGAGAGGGAAGTCCACATGAGCAAGCGCAACATCCTCCCCTGCACCCTGGCCATCGCGGTCATCGCCGCGGTCGGTGCGGCCGGCGCCACCGCCGCCAAGAAGCCCAAGTTGGCGATGGACACGAACAGCCTCTCGGCGAGCCTGGGCGACCAGCAGGTCTTCCGCCGCTTCGTAGTGGAGTACCGGGACGGGACGCGGGAGAAGACCGACCGGGCGGCGGGCGTGGCGGCCGTCAACCGCGCCCTCTCGCGCTCGGGCCTGGCCAAGAGCCGGCCGGCCACGGCCAGCGCGGTGCGCCGGCTGGCCACCGGCCAGGAGTTGATCAAGCTGTCCCGCGGACTGGACCGGGCCGAGGCCGAGGCGCTGCTGCGCCAGATCCAGGCCGACCCGAACGTGGTTTCGGCGCGTCCCGACCGCCTGCGCCAGATCGCGCGCAGCGCGGTGGCCCGGCCCGGCGTGCAGCCGGCCTTCATCCCCAACGACCCGGACCTGGTCGAGTACCAGTGGCACCTGCTCGCGCCGGACGGAACGCCGACCTTCGACGGCGGGCCCAACCGCGGCGGTGCCAATGTCCCGGCCGCGTGGGACCTGGCCGACGGCAACGGCATCACCATCGCCGTGCTGGATACCGGCATCACCGAACATCCCGACATCGACACCTCCTTCGCCGAAGCCGGGTACGACTTCATCACCGATGCCTTCGTGTCCGGACGCGACACCGACGAACGCACGCCCGGCGGCTGGGACCTGGGCGACTGGACCATCGGCTACCCCGGAGCCGAAACCTGCCAGCAGCGCAACAGCTCCTGGCACGGCACCCATGTGGCCGGCACCGCGGGCGCGCAGTCGACCGACAACGGCGTCGGCATGGCCGGCGTCGCATACAACGCCAACATCCTGCCGATCCGCGTGCTGGGCCATTGCGGCGGCTACGAGAGCGACATCACCGACGCCATCGTCTGGGCCGCCGGTGGCGAGGTCGAAGGCCTGCCGGTCAACCAGAATCCGGCGCAGGTGATCAACCTGAGCCTGGGCGGTTCGGGCCCCTGCAGCGCCACCGAGGCCGATGCGATCGCCCAGGCCAATGCGCTCGGCGCGGTGGTGGTGGTCGCGGCGGGCAACCAGAACGCCAACACCTCCGGCTACTCGCCGGGCAACTGCCCGGGCGTCGTCACCGTCGCCTCCAACGGCGTGACCAGCCGCCGCGCCTACTACTCCAACTACGGCGAGGGCATCGAGATCGCGGCGCCCGGCGGTGGCGTGTATGCCAACGACGGCACCGGCGGCACCCAGATCTTCGACGGCTTCGTCTGGCAGGCGCGCAATCCCAGCACCACCACGCCCACCCCGCTGGCCGGCATCAACCCGGAAACCGCCTACGGCGGCTCGGCGGGCACCTCGCAGGCCGCCCCGCACGTCGCCGGCGTGATCGCACTGATGCAGGGCGCGCGGCTGGATGCGGGATTGCCGCTGCTCACGCCCGCCGAAGTGCTGGACGTGCTGCAGGACACCGTGACGCCGTTCGCGGTGGCGCCTTCGGCCTCGCAGCCCATCGGCCCGGGCATCGTCAACGCCGCCGCCGCCGTGGCCAAGGCCATCGAGCCGCCGTGCGAGGTGGACTGCGCTCCCGACGCGACGCCGATCACCAACGGCGTGGCCCTCACCGGCCTGTCGGGCACCGCGGGCAGCGAGACGCTCTTCAGCATCACCGTCCCGGATGGCGGCAGTGGCCCGTTGAGCATCACCACCACCGGCGGCAGCGGCGACGTCAACCTGCTGGTGAGCTTCGAGGAGGAGCCGAGCGATGCCGACGCCGATGCCCGCTCCACGCGGCCCGGCAACAACGAGACCGTGCGGATCGCGGCGCCGCAGGCCGGCACGTATTACATCAAGCTGGTCGGCGCGCGCGCCTACAGCAACGTGCGCCTGCAGGCCCGCCACAACTGATCGCACCCGCGGTCCAGGAGCCCCGGCGTCGGGCCGGGGCTCTTTTTTGCGGCCCGCGCGCCGCGCTTGCGCACGCCGGCCATGAATCCCGCATATCGTGCGGTTGCGCTCGTGCGCGCGTCCGGGGCGTGGCTGCGGCAAGCTGCTAAAGTCGTGGTCTCCGCCGGATGCCGAACGTGAACGCACTCTCCGCCCCTCCCGTCAGCGAACCCGTGGCGCAGGACGCGGAAGACCGCATCGTGGCCAGGCTGCTCGAACGCCAGCAGCTCAAGGAAGTAGACCTGGCGCGGGCCCGACGCCTGCAGGAAGAGACCGGCGGCGGCATCTTGCCGCTGCTGTCCAGGCTCGGCCTGGTGTCCGAGCGCGACCATGCCGAGGCCTGCGCCGAAGCGCTGGGCCTGCGCCTGGTGGCGGCCCGCGACCTGCCCGCCGCGCCGCCCGAAGCGCTGGCCGAAGCGTATCCGCTGAGCACGCGCTTCCTCCGGCAGTTCCACCTGTGCCCGATCGGCGAGCAGGACGGCCGCCTGGTGGTGTGGATGGCCGATCCGCACGACGCCTACGCCCTCGAGGCCGTGCGCCTGGCCACCGGCGCCACGGTCGAGCCCGTGGCCGGCCTGCGTTCGGAGATCGACGACGTGATCGAGCGCTGGCACGGGCAGGGTCGCAGCGCCATGGGCGCGATCGTGGAGACCGCCGACGGCGAGGGCGGCGCCGACATGGACGACGTCGAGCACCTGCGCGACCTCGCCAGCGAGGCGCCGGTGATCCGGCTGGTGAACCTGGTCATCCAGCGGGCGGTCGAACTGCGCGCCTCCGACATCCACATCGAACCCTTCGAGAACCGGCTCAAGGTGCGCTACCGCATCGACGGCGTGCTGGAAGAAGGAGAAAGCCCGCCCAGCAACCTCACCGCCGCGGTGATCAGCCGCATCAAGATCATGGCCAAGCTCAACATCGCCGAGCGTCGCCTGCCGCAGGACGGACGCATCATGCTGCGCGTGCAGGGCAAGGAGCTGGACCTGCGCGTGAGCACGGTGCCGACCGCGCATGGCGAGAGCGTGGTGATGCGCCTGCTCGACCGCGAGACGGTGGTGTTCGACTTCGAGCGGCTCGGCTTCACCGGCGATTTCCTGCCCGCGTTCCAGCGCGTGCTCGAGCAACCGCACGGCATCCTGCTGGTCACCGGTCCCACCGGCTCGGGCAAGACCACCACGCTTTACACCGCGCTGAGCAAGCTCAACACCTCCGACGTGAAGATCATCACCGTCGAGGATCCGGTCGAATACCAGATCGAAGGCATCAACCAGATCCAGGCGCGGCCGCAGATCGGCCTGGACTTCGCCAACGCCCTGCGCAGCATCGTGCGCCAGGATCCGGACATCATCATGATCGGCGAGATGCGCGACCTGGAAACCGCGCGCATCGCGATCCAGTCAGCGCTGACCGGCCACCTGGTGCTGAGCACGCTGCACACCAACAACGCCGCCGGCGGTATCACCCGCATGCTCGACATGGGCGTGGAGGACTACCTGCTCACCTCCACGGTCAACGGCATCCTCGCCCAGCGCCTGGTGCGCCGGCTCGAGCCCACGCATGCGGAAAAGTACGCCGCCTCGCCGGAGGAAATCGCGAAGTTCGACCTGCGCCGCTTCCAGCCCGAGGGCGAGATCTTCCTGTACCGCCCGCGCGGCTCGGCGATCGCGCCGACCGGCTACCTGGGGCGCACCACCATCGTCGAGTTCCTGGTCATGAACGACGAACTGCGCCGCGCCGTGATGCGCCACGCCGGTACGGGCGAACTCGAGCAGCTCGCGCGCCGGCACGGCATGCGCACCATGTACGAGGACGGCCTGGCCAAGGCGCTGGCCGGGGTGACCACGATCGAGGAAGTGTTGCGGGTGACGGAGGAGGCATGAGGTCGCCGCGGACGGGATCCGGCGCCGCGTGGCCGCGCTGCGCGCGATCTGCGCGGTGCGCGTCGGCGGCCATCGGCGCCAGCTCTGGCGGGCGCGCCGCTGGGATGGCCGGCTGATGCCGCTGTTCCGCTACAAGGCGCTCAACAGTCGCGGCGAGACGCTGGAGGGCCAGATGGAGGCCGCCAGCGACAGCGAAGTGGCGCAGCGGCTGCAGGAGCAGGGCCATCTGCCGGTAGAGGCGCGCCTGGCCAGCGAGGCCGGCGCGGGCGCGTCCTGGCGTTCGCTGCTGCGGCCCAAGCCGTTCTCCGGCCAGCGCCTGGTCCAGTTCACGCAGCAACTGGCCACCCTGCTGGGGGCCGGGCAGCCGCTGGACCGCGCGCTCACCATCCTGCTGGAACTGCCCGAGGAACCCGGCGCCCGGCGCACCGTATCGGAGATCCGCGATGCGGTGCGCGGTGGCAGCACGCTGTCGGGCGCGCTGGAGCGCCAGCACGGCACGTTCTCGCGGCTGTACATCAACATGGTGCGCGCGGGCGAGGCCGGCGGCAGCCTGGAGGAGACCCTGCAGCGCCTGGCCGACTATCTCGACCGCAGTCGCCTGCTGCGCGGCCGGGTGGTCAACGCACTGATCTATCCGGTCATCCTGCTGGCGATGGTCGGGCTGTCGATGATGTTCCTGCTCGGCTACGTGGTGCCGCAGTTCGCGGCGATGTACGAAAGCCTGGACGCGCCGCTGCCGCTGTTCACCAAAATCGTCCTCGCGCTGGGGCTGTTCGTGCGCGACTGGTGGATCGTGCTGCTGGCGGTGCCGGCGCTGCTGCTGTGGTGGTTGGACCGGCGCCTGCGCAATCCGGCCTTCCGCACCCGTTTCGATGGCTGGCTGCTGCGCCTGCGCCTGGTCGGGCCGATGATGGCGCGCCTGGAGACCGCCCGCCTGGCCCGCACCCTGGGCACGCTCCTGCGCAACGGGGTGCCGCTGATGTCGGCCCTGGGCATCGGCCGGACCGTGGTCGGGAACCGGGTGCTCGCGGCGGACGTGGAAGCGGCGGCCGAAGAGGTGAAGAACGGCGTCGGGCTGTCGGTGGCGCTGGGCAGGGGCAAGCGGTTCCCGCGACTGGCGCTGCAGATGGTGCAGGTCGGCGAGGAATCCGGCGCGCTGGATGCGATGCTGCTCAAGACCGCCGACACCTTCGAGCAGGAAACCAGTCAGGCGCTGGACCGCATGCTGGCGGCCCTGGTGCCGGCGATCACCATGATCCTGGCGCTGGTGGTGATGGCCGTGATCCTGGCGGTGCTGGTGCCGGTCTACGACCTGACCAGCGTGATCGGGTGAGCGTGCGCGTGCCGGCGCATCATGCCGGCTTCGGAATCATTGAGGAGGATGCGGGAATGGGCAATCGGCGTGGGCAGATGCGCGCTGGCGCAATCAGGGACGGCGGGCCGGGCGGCGGCATGTGCCAGGGCGCTCCCCGGCGGGCCGGCCGGGGCCGGGCGTGGGCGGGCGGCGCGGCGGCTGCCCGGCAAGGTGGCTTCAGCCTGATCGAGATCATCCTGGTGGTGGTGCTGATCGGCGGCATCGTCGCTTTCGCAGCGACGCGCATCCTGGGCGGCGGTGACCGCGCCCGCGTCAACCTCGCCCGTGCCCAGGTGCAGACACTGGCCGACAAGGTCAGCCAGTTCGAGATGGACACGGGTACGCTGCCGGCCTCGCTGGACCAGCTGGTCACGCAGCCGGGCGGGGGCGTGGGCTGGCTGGGCCCGTACGCCAAGGCGTCGGAACTGAAGGACCCGTGGAACACCCCGCTCGAGTACCGCGCCCCGGGCGACGGCCGTCCCTACGACATCATCAGCTACGGCGCCGACCGCAAGCCCGGCGGGGACAGCGTCGACGCGGACATCCGCAACGACTGACGCGCTGGCGGCGGCGATGGGCGACGAGGCGGGCATGCGAGGGCCATCGCCGGGCGCAGGCGGGCGGGGTCCGGTCGCCGCGGATTGGCGTGCGCCCACGCGCCGCAGCGCCGGCTGCGGCGTTGCCCAGCGCGGCATGTCCCTGCTCGAGATCCTGCTGGTCATGGCCCTGATCGCGGCCACCGGACTGCTGGCCGCCGGCATCCTCGGCGGCGGCACCGGCCGCATGGAGTTGCGATCCACCGCACGCGAACTGGCCGCGGAGCTGCGATTCGCGCGCACGCGCGCGATCGCGACCGGCACCGCCCAGCAGTTCATGGTCGACCCGGCCGCCCGCACCTGGCAGGGCGCCGACGGCCACGGCGGCCAGTGGCCCGCCAGCCTCGAGGTGCGCTTCACCGGCGCGCGCGAGGTGCAGCCCGCCGAAGGGGTGGGCGCGGTCATGTTCTTCGGCGATGGCGCCTCGACCGGCGGCCGGCTGCAACTGCGCATGCGCGATGCGGCCTGGAACATCGACGTGGCCTGGCTGACGGGCGAAGTCAGCCTGCGCCGCGCGGAGCCGGCGCGATGAGGCGCCAGGCCCCCGGCGCCGCACGCCGCCCCGCTCCGCGGCGCGGGCAGCGCGGCTACTCGCTGCTCGAGATCATCGTCGCCTTCGGCGTGCTCGGCGTCGCGCTGAGCCTGCTGCTGGGCACGCTTTCGGGCAGCACGCGGCAGGTGCGCTGGGCGGCCGACAGCGGCCGCGCCGCGCTGCACGCGCAGTCCCTCCTGGACGAGGTCGGCGTGGGCGAGGCGCTGGCGCCCGGGCGTCGCGACGGCGAGTTCGGCGGCGGCCGCTACCGCTGGGTGCTGGACGTGGCGCCCTACGTGGATGCGGACCGGCCGCCGGGACAGCCCGTGGATCCTTACGCGCCGCGCCTGCTGCAGTTGCGGCTGCAGGTGACCTGGGGCGAGGGCGGCCCGCGCGAGCGCCTGCAACTGCAGACCCTGCGGCTGGTGCAGCCGGATCCATCGGGGCTGTCGGGATGAGGCGCCGTCCTCGCGGCTGGTGGCGGCCGGCCCCGGCCCCGGCCATGGCACGGCGCGCCTGCCCTGGCGGCGCCTGCGGGCGGGCTGGGCTGCGCGCCCAGCATGGCTTCACCCTCATCGAGATCCTGCTGGCCACCACCCTGCTTGCGCTCGGCCTGGCGCTGGGCTTCGCCACCCTGCGCGCCGCCACCGCCACCGTGGAGCGGGGCGAAGTGATTGCCGCGCGCAGCGAGCGCATGCGTGCGGTCGACGGCTTCCTGCGTCGCCGCCTGGCCTCGGCCACGCCCATCGCCTTCGCCCTGGACGAGGACAGCGGGCGCATGGTCCGCTTCATCGGCATGCCCGATCGCATGCAGTTCGTCGCCGACCTGCCCGACTACCTCGGCCGCGGTGGACCCCACCTCCACGACGTCGCGGTCCTGGACGGAGAGGGCGGTCCGCGGCTGGCGGTGTCCTTCGCGATGGTCGCCAGCGGCGGCGTCATCGCCGAACGCGAGCCCCGGCCGCCCGAATCGCTGGTGCCGGACCTGCTGGAGGCGAGGTTCCTCTACCGCGGCATCGGCGAGGACGGGTTGCTGGGCGAATGGACCGACACATGGGAACAGGTCGACATGCTCCCGCTGCAGGTGTCGGTGGAACTGGCCAGCCGCGGCGGTGGGGCCTGGCCGCCGATGGTGGTGATGCTGCCGCAGCGGATGGGGGGGATGGTGCCGTGAACGGCCGCAGCCGCCTCCGCGGCGCCGCGCTGATCCTGGTGCTGTGGCTGGTCGCGCTGATGGCCGCGCTGATCGGCGCGTTCGCGATGACCGCGCGCACCGAGTACATGCAGGGCCGCACCCTCGGCAGCGGCCTGGTGGCGGCGCAGGCCGCGCGCGCCGGGCTCGAATACGCGGCCACGCGCGTCTCGTTCCCGGATCCGGCCGTGCAGTGGCTGCCGGACGGCCGCCCCTACCGCTGGCGCTTCGCCGATGCCGAGATCGAGGTCCGGGTGGTCGACGAGTCCGGCAAGCTCGATCTCAATGCCGCCGAGGCCGGCAGCCTGTCGGCATTGATGCGCGCGGTCGGCGCCCCGCCCGAACAGGCCGACGCGGTGGCGGCGGCCATCGTCGACTGGCGCGACGCCGACGATCTGACCCAGGCCCAGGGCGGCGCCGAGGATCCGCAGTACGCCGCCGCGGGCCTGGCCTGGGGTGCCAAGGACGCGCCGTTCGAGACCGTGGCCGAAGTGGAGCAGGTGCTGGGCATGACGCCCGCGCTGTACGCGCGCCTGGCCCCGCACCTGACCATCTTCAGCGGGCTGCCGGTCGCCGATACCCGCTTCGCCACGCCGCAGGTGCTCGAGTCGATGGGCATCGACGCGGCGCGCGTGCTGGCCGGGCGTGAACTGCCGCCACAGCCCGGCGACATGTCCTTCGTGGGGGCCGGCAGCGGCACGTATAGTATCGACAGCCACGCGCGGCTCAGGGATGGGCGTGAATCCGTCCTGCGTGCCGTGATCCGGCTGGGGCCCAGTGGCGTGCCCGGATCTGCATTCACCGTCATGAGATGGGAGGAGGGCGCGTCGCCGCGATGAGGGCCACCGTCGAACAATCTTCCGCCGCGCCGACCGGGCTGCAGGCGGGCCTGCGCCGGGTCGACGGCTCGCTGCGGCCGCGCCTGCGCGGTTTCGTGCAGTGGTGGACGCGATCGCTGGCCGCGTGGCTGCCTGCGCGCGCGCGCGACCTGTTCGGCCTCTCGCCGCAGCGGCTGTTGCTTCAGCCGGCCGGCGAGGGGCTGCAACTGTCGCTGTGGCGCGGCGACGGCGTGCGCGCGCTGGCCCAGATCCCCGCGCCGCAGGGCGCCTCCGGCCAGGGCGACCCGCTGGCGCGCCTGCTGTCCCCGGCCATGGCGCGCGTGCCGCGCTGGCTGCTGCTGCCGGGGTCGGTGGTGCTGCGGCGCCGGATGGGCCTGCCGGCGGCCGCCGCCGAGCGCCTGCGCGAGGTGCTGGGTTTCGAGATCGACCGGCAGACGCCCTTCACGGCCGCGGACGTGAGCTACGACGCGCGCCTGCTGGGCCGCCGCGGCGGCGACCAGGTCGAAGCCGAGCTGGTCGTGGTGCCGCGCGCGACGCTGGATGCCGCGCTCGCCGCGCTTGGCCCGCTGGCGCCCACCCTGGCCGGCGTGGACGTGGCGGGCGACGACGGCATGCCGCTCGGCGTCAACCTGGCCGATGGCGCCGGCCGCAGGCGCCGCGACGACCCGGCCCGCGGCCGCAACCTGGTGCTGCTGCTGGTCGCGCTCCTGGCCCTGCTGGCGGGCATGTGGCAGATGCTGGGCAACCGCGAGGCCGCGGCGGAGTTCTTCGCCGCCCAGGTCGAGTCGGAGGTCGAGCGCGCGCGCGCCGTCTCGCTGGAGCGGCGGCAGCTGGTCGACCTGATCGAGGGCGGCGCCTTCCTGCGCGCCGCGCGCGCCGGACGCCCGACCATGGTCGAGGTGATGGATGAACTGGCCAGGCGCCTGCCCGACGACACCTTCCTGGAAAAACTCTCGATCGAAGGCGACCGCATCCTGCTGATCGGCCTCAGCCGCGAGGCCTCCGGCCTGGTCGCCCGCCTGCAGGGCTCGCCGCTGTGGTCGGAGCCGACGCTGGCAGGCGCACTGCAGCCCGATCCGCGCACGCGCATGGACCGCTTCACCCTGACCGCCACGCTGAACGTGGCCGAGCCGCGGGCCCCCGCGGGCGCACCGCCGGTGGAACCGGCCACGGAGGCAGTGGATGCAGCCGGAGGTCACTAGGCGCGACCGCTGGCTGGCGCTGGCGATCCTCGCCGGCGCGCTGGCGCTTGCCTACCTGCTGCTCGTGCACCCGTGGTGGACGGCGCCGCTGCTGGAGACCAACGCCCGCATCGAGAGCCTGCGCGACCGCGACCTGCGCGCGCGCACCGCCCTGCAGCAGGCACCGGAGGTGCGCGAACGGCTGGAGGCCGAGCGCGCCGCGGCCGGCAGCGCGCCGGGCTTCATGGCCGAGGCCAACGTCCAGCTGGCCACCTCGGCGCTGGTGCAGCGCCTGGAGCAGGTCGTGGCCCAGGCCAGTCCCGGCAACCGCAGCTGCGCGATCAGCAACCGCCAGCCCATGAACGATCCACGCCCGCAGCGCTTCCCGCGCGCCACCGTGCAGGTGCGGCTGAGCTGCGGCAACGCCGAGCTGGCGGCCGTGCTGTACGCGCTCGAGAGCGGTTCGCCGCGGCTGTTCATCGACAACCTCAACATCCTCGCCCAGCGCTACCAGTTCAGCGGCAACCAGGGCGGCGGTGGCGGCGTGGATGCGAGTTTCGACCTGTACGGCTATCTGCAGCCCGGTGCGGCGGCGACGGTGACGGCCGATGCGCGCTGAGGACGTGGGTGCACGCACCTGGCTGTACGTCGGGCTGGCCGGCTGGGCGGTGCTGGTCTGGGTGCTGGCGATGTTCGGCATGGGCGGCAGCATCGACCGGCTCGACGACGACCCGTCGCTGCGCCAGGCCCTGCCCACGGCCGGCCCGGTGCCGGAGGCGCGGCTGGGCCCCTACGCGCGGTACGCCGATATCGGCGCGCGCCCGCTGTTCACCGACAACCGCCGCCCGCAGCCGTTCGTGATCGACCCGATGGGCGAGGCCGAAGCCGGCGGCAACGATTTCGACTACGTGCTCACCAGCGTGCTGCGCACCCCGGCGCTGCAACTGGTGATCCTGCAGCCGGCCGCCGGCGGCGATCCGGTCCGGGTGAAGCTGGGCGAGGCACCCGAGGGCGCGCCCGGCTGGGTGCTGCAGTCGGTGCAGGCGCGCAGCGCCGTGTTCGTCGGGCCGGAGGGCGAGCGCAGCCTGGACCTGCGCCTGTTCGACGGTATCGGCGGCCAGCCGCCGACGCCGATGGCGATGCCCGCGCCCCCGGCCACCGGCGGAGCCGCGGCCGCGGGCCGCGGGGGCGGCACCGACCCGCGCGCACGTCCCGGCGGCGGGGCGCAGGCGCCCGCCGCGACCAGCGCTGCCGATGCCGACGCAGATGCCGCCGTGCCCGGCGACAGCGCCCCGACGCCCGTCACGCAGGCGGACCGGCAGGCGGCCCAGGACCAGGTCGAGATGATCCGCCGCCGGATCGAGGAACGCCGTGCCCGCCTGCGCGAGGAAGACCGCGCGCGGGCCGGCCAGCCCGCCAACGAGAACCAATAGACTGCGCCGATGACCCCACGATCCCTGTGCCAATCCGCCGTCGCGGCCTTCCTGTCCATGGTCCTGGCCGCTTGCGCCTCGATGCCACCGCCGACGCTCTCGCGTGGCCAGCAGCCACGCCCTCCGGCCGCGGACGCCGCCGGCGTCCAGGCAGAGCCGCTGGAGGACGAGGCGGGCCCGCGCGCGCAGATCCGTCGCGGCAGTGGCCAGGTGATCAACCAGGGCGCCGCCAGCACCCCGCCGCCCGGCCTGGGCGGCAGCAGCGGCGAAGCCTCGTTCAACTTCGAGGGCGAGCCGCTGCACGCGGTGGTCAAGGCCATCCTCGGCGACATGCTGGGCCAGAACTACGCCATCGCGCCGGGGGTGCAGGGCACGGTCACGCTCGCCACGCCGCGCACGGTCAGTCCGGCCCAGGCCTATGTGCTGCTCGAGCGCGCGCTGGCAGACAACAACGCGCGCATGGTCTACAGCGGCGGCATGTACCAGATCGTCCCGGCCGACGCGGCCCTGCCCTCGGGCATGGTCTCGCCGCGCACCGGCGGCGTCGGCGCCTCGCGGGGACTGGAGGTGCGGGTGGTGCCGTTGCGCTACATCTCCGCCACCGAAATGGAGAAGGTGCTCAAGCCCTACGCCAGGCCCGACGCCATCGTGGCCGCAGACAACGGCCGCAACACGATCACCGTGGCCGGCTCGCGCGTGGAACTGGAGAACTACCTGCGCACGATCGAGATCTTCGACGTCGACTGGCTGTCGGGCATGTCGGTCGGCGTGTTCCCGCTGCAGAGCGGCAAGGCCGGGCGGGTGGTCGCGGACCTGGAGAAGGTGTTCGGCGAGCAGAGCAAGTCGCCGGTGGCCGGCATGTTCCGCTTCATGCCGCTGGAAGGCGCCAATGCGGTGCTGGTGATCACGCCGCAGCCGCAGTACCTGGACGAGATCGGCGAGTGGCTCGAGCGCATCGACAGCGCCGGCGCGGGCGCCCGCCTGTACTCGTACGAGCTCAAGTACATCCGCGCGCGCGACCTGGCCCAGCGCCTGGGCGAGGTGTTCGGCCGCAGCGGTGGCGGCGGGGGCAACGATACCGGCGGCTCGCTGATGCCGGGCCTGACGCCGGCCACGATCGGCAGCGGCGCCGGCCAGTTCGGCAGCGACGGCAAGATCGAGGGCGGCGGTCAGGTGGGCTCGATGGAATCGCTGGACTCGCTGGGTTCCTCGGGCGGCAGCGGCGGCGGGCTGGGCAGCGGATCGATGTCGCTGGGCCAGGACCGCGGCGGCGCCAGCAGCGTGACGCTCGAGGTCGATGGCGACCGGGTGGGCGTATCCGCGCTCGACGAGACCAATGCCCTGCTGGTGCGCACCACGCCCGCGGCCTGGGCCTCGATCCGCGAAGTCGTCGAACGGCTGGACGTGATGCCGCTGCAGGTGCACATCGAGGCGCAGGTGGCGCAAGTGCAGCTGTCGGGGGCCCTGGAATACGGCGTGCAGTGGTTCCTGGAACGCGCCGCCACCGACAACGGCCTGCCGGACGTGACCGGCGGGGCCGGCATCCCGGCCAACTGGAGCACGCTGGCCGGCAGCGTCGGCGGCGTGGCCGGGCCGGGGCTGGCCTGGACCCTGATCAGGAACGATGCGGCGGCGATCATCAGCGCCCTGGACAGCGTCTCGGACGTGCGCCTGCTGCAGACGCCCTCGGTGTTCGTGCGCAACAACGCCGAGGCCGAGTTCAACGTCGGCGACCGGATCCCGGTATCCACCGTCTCGGTCAATCCGATCCTGGGCAGCGACAACAGCCTGACCTCGGTCCAGTACCTGGAGACCGGTACCATCCTCAAGGTGCGTCCACGCGTGACCCAGGACGGCACCGTGTTCCTGGACATCGTGCAGGAGATCAGCGCCCCCGCCGGGCAGCCGGACAACAACGGCAACTACCGCATCGCCACCCGCAGGCTCAAGACCGAGGCGGCGGCCCAGGACGGCGACACCGTCATGCTGGCCGGCCTGATCAGCGACGGCGTGGAGCGCGGCGCGAATGGCATCCCGGGGCTGAGCCGGATCCCGGTGGTCGGTGCACTGTTCGGGAACCAGCGCACCAACACCACGCGCAGCGAGACCATCGTGCTGATCACCACCCGGATCGTGCGCAACAACGCCGAGGCGCGGACCCTGACCGACGAGTACAGCCGCCGCTTCCGCGCGATGGAGCCCTTGCACCGGGCCACGCGGGACTGACCGGCGTGGATGTGCGCGGGGACGTGCATGAGTGAGGTGCCGGTCGTGCTGCTGCCCGTGGGCGCCGACGACGATGCGCTCGACGCCTGCCTTGCCGCGCTCGACGGCGGCACGCCCGCCGGTGCGCGCGTGTGGCTGGCCGACGACGCCCAGGCCGGCCCGCGCGGGCTGGCGATCATCGAGCGCTGGCTGGCGGCGACGCCGCTGCGCGCCGACTACACGCGCCGCGACCGGCGGGTGGGCGAGGTCGCGCACCTGGACCAGATGCTGGCCGCCTGCGGCGATGCCGACGTGATCGTGCTCGCCCCCGATGCCGTCCCGATGGCCGGTTGGGCCACGCAACTGGCGGCCTGCTTCGCGCGCGACGCCTCCATCGCCAGCGCAACGCCCTGGTGCAATGCCGGCGAGGTCGCAGCCTGGCCGCGGATCGGCGAGATCGCGCCGGTCCCGGCCGATGGCGCCCGGGTCGCGCGCGCCTGCGCGCAGATGCCGCCGCTGCACCCCGAGCTGCCGGCAGCGGTCGCGCATGCGGTGATCCTGCGCGGCAGTGCGCGGCGCAAGGCCGGTGGCCTGGACGCCGCCAGCTACGGTTCCTGGTACGCGGCCCTGATCGACCTGTCGCTGCGCCTGTCCGGGCTGGGCTGGCGCAATGTGCTGTGCGAGACCGCCTTCGTCGCACGCCGGGGCGAGGGTGGGCCGGCCGATGGCGACATGGACGCGCTCGCCGCGCGCTGGCCGGGCTGGCATGCGCGGCTGGCGGGCTTCCTGATGGACGACCCGCTGCATCCCTCGCGCGAGCTGCTCGCGCAGCAGTACGCCGATGCGGACGGGCCCTGCCGCCAGAGTGAACTGTTCGCGTTCGACGACCAGGCCGGCGCGGGTCCCGGCCCGGGCCACGCCAGCGGCGGGGGCGGCGGCTGATGGCGGGCGAGGGCGCCATCGCCGCCATCGTGGTCAGCTACCAGAGCCAGGCCACGATCGACCAGTGCCTCACGCGCCTGCGCGCCGCCCGCGGCGTGCGGCAGATCCGCATCGTGGACAACGGTTCCACCGACGGCACCCTGGCCCTCGTGCAACGGCATGCATCGCTCGATCCGCGCCTGCACTTCATCGCCAATCCCGACAATCCGGGCTTCTCTGTGGCCTGCAACCAGGGCGCGCGCGACAGCGACGCGCCGTGGCTGGCCTTCGTCAATCCCGATTGCCTGGTCGAGGCCGACGCGCTGTCGCGGCTGCTCGGGCATGCCGTCGCGACTCCCGGCGAATGCCTGCTCGGCGCCGACCTGGTGGACGAGGACGACCGGCGCGACGCGGCGGCGCGGCGCCGCGATCCGGCCCTTGCCGCGATGCTGGCCGACCCGGGCGCGCGCGAACTGGCCATCGCGCCCGACGACCGCCTGCCCCTGCAGGACGTGGACGCGGTCTCCGGCGCGCTGATGCTGATGCCGCGCGCGCTGTTCGACCGCATCGGCGGCTTCGACCCGGGCTACCGGCTGCATGCCGAGGACCTGGATCTGTGCCGGCGCGCGCGCCAGGCCGGCGCCCGCATCGCGGTCGCCAACGACGTGCGCGTGCTGCATCTGCGCGGCGTGTCGAGCCGCGCGCGCCCGCTGTTCGTCGAATGGCACAAGCACCGTGGCCTGTGGCGCTACTTCCGCAAGTTCGACGCCGCGCGCGTGTCGTGGCCGCTGCGCGCCGCGGTCTGGGCCGCGATCTGGCTGCGCTTCCCGCTGGCGGCGTTGCGGCAGTGGGCGAAGGCCTGAGGGCCACGGCGGCGCCTGCCGCGCGCATGGCCTGCGCCATGCATGGGTCGCGGCGGCGTTCGCGCAGGACCTTGATGGACGTCGGGGCGCGGACCCGGCGCGTGTCGGCCGGTACTCGCGCCGCAGCGCCAGCTAGCGGCAGCGGTTGATCGCCCCGCGCAGGGACCTGGCCGCTTCCGCCGCGGCCGCGGCATAGTCCTCGCCGCGCGAGGCGTACAGGATGCCGCGCGAGGAATTGATCATCAGCCCGGTGCCGTCCGCGGTGGCGCCGTTGCGCACCACCGCCTCGACGTCGCCGCCCTGCGCGCCGACCCCGGGAATGAGCAGCGGCATCTCGCCGACCAGGCCGCGGATCACCTTCAGTTCCTCAGGGAAGGTGGCGCCGACCACGAGCGCGCAGTTGCCGGCGGCGTTCCAGTCCTGCGCGATGGTCTGCGCGATGTGCTGGTAGAGCGGGCGGCCGCCGACATCGAGCTCCTGGAAATCGCGCGCGCCGGGGTTGGAGGTGTGGCACAGGAAGATGCAGCCGCGGTCGTCGCGGCGCAGGAACGGCTCGGCCGAATCGCGGCCCATGTAGGGATTGAGCGTGACCGCGTCGGCGCCGAAGCGGTCGAAGGCCTCGATCGCGTACTGCTCGGCCGTGCTGCCGATGTCGCCGCGCTTGGCGTCCAGGATCACGGGCACGTCCGGATGGACGGCGTTGATGTGCGCGATCAGCCGCTGCAGCGTGGCCTCGCCGTCGTTGTGCGCGGCGAAGTAGGCGATCTGCGGCTTGAACGCGCAGGCGAACTCCGCGGTCGCGTCGACGATGTCGCGGCAGAAGGAAAACAGCGGGTCGATGTCGGCGATCAGCGCTTCGGGCAGCCGCGCCGGATCCGGATCCAGCCCCACGCAGAGCAGGCTGTCGGCGTCGCGCCAGCGCGCGCGGAGCTTTTCGACGAATTCCATTGCGGTCCTCGGTGCGGAGTCAGGTCAGGACGATCGGCGCGCCGCGCGTCACCACGACGGTGTGCTCGAACTGCGCGCCGTAACCGCGGCGACAGGTCAGCGACCAGCCATCGCCGGCCTCGTCGGCGCGGTTGCAGTGCGTGGCCAGGAAGGGCTCCACGGTGATCACCATCCCTTCGTGCAGGCCGCGCGCATCGCCCGCGACGTAGTGGCCCGGGATGTGGCCGGGCGCTTCGTGCAGCGCGCGCCCGGTGCCGTGGCTGCCCAGGTTGCGGACCACGCGCAAGCCGCGGCGTGCGGCGACCGCCTCGATCGTGCGGCCGATGCTGTTGATTCGGCCGCCCGCGCGCAGCTGCGCGATCGCCGCGTCGCGCGCTTCGCGCGTGGCATCGAGCAGGCGCTGCTGGGCCGGGGATGCCTGGCCGACCACGAAGCTCGCGCCGGTGTCGGCGAAATAGCCATCGAGTTCGGCAGACACGTCGATGTTCACCAGGTCGCCGGCGCGCAGCACCGTCCCGTCGGGGATGCCATGGGCGAGCACGCGGTTGATGCTGATGCAGGTCGCGCCCGGAAAGCCGTAGGTCAGCTGCGGCGCGGAGCGTGCGCCGGCCTGGCGCATCAGGCCGGCGCCGAAGGCATCGAGCTCGCGCGAGCGCGTGCCGGGCAGGGCCGCCTCGCGCATGGAGGCCAGGATCGACGCCACCAGGGCGCCGGCGCGCCGCAGGCCTTCCAGGTCGCTCTCGTGCTCGATGGTCATGGGCGGGTCGCTGCCGTGCGTGCTGGAGCCAGTGTCATCAAAGCCGGGCCGCTTGCATAGACGCGAACGCAACCGCCGCCGCATTCGCCGGGGCGCCCGTGGCGACGTCCCGGGCGGGGGGCGCCCGGGACGTGGATCGCCCAGGCGCCGGCCGGGCTTACTTGAGCGCCTTGAAGCGCAGGCGCTTGGGGCCGGCGTCGTCGCCGAGGCGGCGGCGTTTGTCCTCTTCGTACTCGCGGTAGTTGCCCTGGAAGAACTCCACGTGGCTGTCGCCCTCGAAGGCGAGGATGTGCGTGGCGATGCGGTCCAGGAACCAGCGGTCGTGCGAGATGACGAAGGTGTTGCCGGGGAATTCCAGCAGCGCGTCTTCCAGGGCGCGCAGGGTTTCGATGTCCAGGTCGTTGGACGGTTCGTCGAGCAGCAGCACGTTGCCGCCCTGCAGCAGGGTCTTGGCCATGTGCAGGCGCCCGCGCTCGCCGCCCGACAGCGAGCCGACCATCTTCTGCTGGTCCTGGCCCTTGAAGTTGAAACGCCCGATGTAGGCGCGCGACTGGATCTCGATGCCGTTGATGTTGAGGATGTCCAGGCCGCCGGCGACTTCCTGGAACACGGTGTGGTTGCCCTCCAGCGCGCCGCGGCTCTGGTCGACGTAGGCCAGCTGCACGGTCGGCCCCATCTCGATGGTTCCCGAATCCGGCTTCTCCTGCCCGGTGATCATCCGGAACAGCGTGGACTTGCCGGCGCCGTTGGGGCCGATGATGCCGACGATCGCGCCAGGCGGCACCTGGAAGCTGAGGTCGTCGATCAGCAGGCGGTCGCCGAACTTCTTCGAGACGTTCTTGAACTCGATCACCTTGTTGCCCAGGCGCTCGCCCGGCGGGATGAAGATCTCGTTGGTCTCGTTGCGCTTCTGGTAGTCGACCGACTGCAGCTCCTCGATGCGGGCCAGGCGCGCCTTGCCCTTGGAGCGGCCGCCCTTGGCGTTCTGCCGCGCCCACTCCAGTTCCTTCTGGATGGCCTTCTGGCGCGCCTTCTCCTGGTTCTCCTCGCGCTTGAGGCGGTCTTCCTTCTGCATCAGCCATTCGGTGTAGTTGCCCTTCCACGGAATGCCGCGGCCGCGGTCGAGTTCAAGGATCCACTCGGCGGCGTTGTCCAGGAAGTAGCGGTCATGCGTCACCGCCACCACGGTGCCGGTGTAGCGGGCCAGGAACTGCTCCAGCCATTCCACCGACTCGGCGTCCAGGTGGTTGGTCGGCTCGTCGAGCAGCAGCATGTCCGGCTTCTGCAGCAGCAGGCGGCACAGCGCCACGCGGCGCTTCTCGCCGCCGGAGAGCTTACCGATCTTGGCGTCCCACGGCGGCAGGCGCAGGGCATCGGCGGCCACTTCCAGCTGGTTCTCCAGGGTGTGCGCGTCGCCGGCGGCGAGGATCGCCTCCAGGCGCTCCTGCTCCTTGGCCAGGGCGTCGAAATCCGCGCCTTCCTCGGCGTAGGCCGCGTAGACCGCTTCCAGCGCCGCCTGGGCCTGCAGCACCTCGCCCACGCCTTCCTCGACCGCCTCGCGCACGGTCTTCTCCGGGTCCAGCTGCGGCTCCTGCTCCAGGTAGCCGACCTTGATGCCCGGCTGCGGCCGGGCCTCGCCCTCGAAGTCGGTGTCGACGCCGGCCATGATCCGCAACACGGTCGACTTGCCGGCGCCGTTCAGGCCCAGCAGGCCGATCTTGGCGCCGGGGAAGAAGCTCAGGGAGATGTCCTTGATGATCTGCCGCTTGGGCGGCACCACCTTGGACACGCGGTTCATGGTGTAGATGTACTGCGACGACATGGGGGCTCCGGTTGCGCGCGGCCGAGGTCCACGCCTGGGGCGTGGACCGGCGGATGATCGGGAAGCGCCGATTATAGCGCCAGGGCCCGGGACGCCGCCGCTGAGCGATCGTTAAACGCCCGTGAGCGCAGGCCGCCCTGCAAGCGTTTGCAGGGCGTGTCCGTTCAGGCTCGCCGACCGATAGTCGGGCTCGAGTCGCCCGCACGTGGGCGGCCCGGATCGCGGAGGAAACGCATGAATCGCAGACTCAAGTGGGGCACCGCCCTGATGCTGGCCCTGGCGACGGCGGCAGCACCGGCTGTCGCGATGGCCGACAACGATCGCCGCGGTGGCCACCACGGCTACCGCGACCACGACCGCCGCGGCCACGATCGCCGCGACCACGACCGCCGTGGCCATGATCGAAGCGACCACCGGCAGGCGCGCCGCGGCCACGGCCACGACCGCCGCGACGACCGCCGCGACTGGCGCCAGCCGGTCCACGTCGTGCACCACCGGCCCGTCGTCCACCACCATCCCGGCCGCGGCCATGGCCCGCCGCGCTGGGCGCGGGGCGGCTATGTGCACCATTACCAGCGCCCGGTGTACGTGGTGAACAACTACCACGGCCATGGCCTGCGCCACCCGCCGCGCGGCCACCGCTGGATGCGGGACGACCACGGCGACTTCCTGCTCGTGGCGATCGCCACCGGGGTGATCGTGGACCTGCTCCTGCGCTGAAGGCCCGCGCCCGCCCGGTCCCGACGCGCCTCCCTGGTGGGAGGCGCGTTCTTTTCCGGGACGCCGGCGCCGGGCGATCGCGTGATCGGCCGGGTACAATCGCGAGGTCCGTCAATGTCCCGGAGTTCCGATGTTTTCCCGCGATGCCCGTATCGAAGGCTACGACCCTGAACTCGCCGCGGCGATCGCTTCGGAGGTCCGGCGCCAGGAGGACCACGTCGAGCTGATCGCGTCGGAGAACTACTGCAGCCAGCGGGTGATGGAGGCCCAGGGCAGCCAGCTGACCAACAAGTACGCCGAGGGGTATCCGGGCAAGCGCTACTACGGCGGCTGCGAGTACGTGGACGTGGCCGAGCAGCTGGCCATCGACCGCCTCAAGGCCCTGTTCGGCGCCGATTACGGCAATGTGCAGCCGCATTCGGGCTCGCAGGCCAACCAGGCGGTGTACTTCGCCCTGCTGCAGCCGGGCGACACGATCCTCGGCATGTCGCTGGCCCACGGCGGCCACCTCACCCACGGCGCCAAGGTCAATGCCTCGGGCAAGCTGTTCAACGCGATCCAGTACGGCGTCGACGACAACGGCCTGATCGACTATGCCGAGGTCGAGCGGCTGGCGCTCGAACACCGGCCGAAGATGGTGGTGGCCGGGTTCAGCGCCTACTCGCAGAAGATCGACTGGGCGCGCTTCCGCGCCATTGCCGACAAGGTCGGCGCGCTGCTGTTCGTGGACATGGCGCACGTGGCCGGCCTGGTGGCCGCTGGCGTGTACCCCAACCCCGTGCCGCATGCGCACGTCGTCACTTCCACCACGCACAAGACCCTGCGCGGGCCGCGCGGCGGCGTCATCGTCGCCAGCCGCGAGGGCGCGGGCGAGCAGTTCGACGACCTCTGCAAGAAGCTGCAGTCGGTGGTCTTCCCCGGCATCCAGGGCGGACCGCTGATGCACGTGATCGCCGCCAAGGCGGTGGCCTTCAAGGAGGCGCTGGAGCCGGAGTTCAAGGCCTACCAGCAGCAGGTGGTGAAGAACGCCCAGGCGATGGCGAAGGTCATCATCCAGCGCGGCTACAAGATCGTCTCCGGCGGCACCGAAAACCACCTGATGCTGGTGGACATGATCGGCAAGGACGTCAGCGGCAAGGACGCGGAGGAGGCGCTGGGCAAGGCCCACATCACCGTCAACAAGAACTCCGTGCCCAACGATCCGCGCAAGCCCTTCGTGACCTCGGGCCTGCGCATCGGCACCCCGGCGGTGACCACGCGCGGCTACGGCGAGCAGGACTGCATGGACCTGGCCAACTGGATCTGCGACGTGCTCGACGCGCCGCAGGACGAGGCGGTCCTGGCGCGGGTGCGCGACAGCGTCACCGCGCAGTGCCGCCGCTTCCCGGTGTATGGCTGACCTCCTCCGGCGACACGGAGTCCGGTCCCCGGTCCGCTGATGCATTGCCCCTTCTGCCAGCACCAGGACACCAAGGTCATCGACTCGCGTGCCTCGGACGACGGCGCGACGATCCGCAGGCGGCGCGAGTGCGAGGCCTGTGGCGAGCGCTTCAGCACGCTGGAGACGATCGAACTCAAGCTGCCGGTGATCATCAAGGGCGACGGCCGGCGCGAGCCGTTCGACGCGCGCAAGCTGCGCACCAGCATGGATCGCGCGCTGCACAAGCGGCCGGTCTCGGAAGAGCAGATCGAGGCGGCGGTGCGGGCGGTGGTGCACCAGCTGCGCATGACCACCGAGCGCGAACTGCCCTCCCGGCGCGTGGGCGAGTTCGTGATCGCCGAACTGCGCAAGCTCGACCATGTCGGCTTCGTGCGCTTCGCCTCGGTGTACCGGTCCTTCGAGGACATCACCGACTTCCGCGAGGAACTCGACCGGCTCGAGCGGGAACTGCCCGCGGAGGCGCAGCTGCCGCTGCTTGGCGGCGAGGCCGCGGCATTCGACAAGCCCGGCGGCAAGGGCCGCAGGCGCTGATGCGCGGCGCGCGCGGCGGCCGTTCCCCGGGCGCCGAGGCCGGCACGGTCGCGGCCTCCGCCGCTTCGCGGCGCAGCCTCTCCGGATGAGCGCTTTCAGCGCCACCGACCACGCGATGATGGCGCGGGCGCTGCGGCTCGCCGAGCGTGGCGCCTGGACCACCCGCCCCAATCCGATGGTCGGCTGCGTGCTCGCGCAGGGCGGCGACGTGGTGGGCGAGGGCTGGCACCGCCGCCAGGGCGGGCCGCATGCGGAGGTGTTCGCCTTGCAGGCCGCCGGCGCGCGCGCGCGGGGCGCCACCGCTTACGTGACCCTGGAACCCTGCAACCACACCGGCCGCACCGGACCATGCGCGGTGGCCCTGGTGGAGGCCGGGGTGGCGCGGGTGGTCGCGGCGATGCGCGACCCGTTCCCGCAGGTGGACGGGTCGGGCTTCGAGCGCTTGCGCCAGGCCGGTATCGCGGTCGAGGTCGGGCTGATGGAAGCGCAGGCGCGCAGGCTCAACGCCGGCTTCCTCTCGCGCGTCCAGCGCGGCCGGCCCTGGGTCCGGGTCAAGCTGGCGTGCAGCCTGGACGGTCGCACGGCCATGGCCAGCGGCGAATCGAAGTGGATCACCGGCGAGGCCGCGCGCGCGGACGTGATGCGCTGGCGCGCGCGCGCCGGGGCGATCCTCACCGGCGCCGGCACCGTGCTGGCCGACGATCCTTCGCTGACCGTGCGCCTGGACGAGGCGCGCGAGTTCGTGCCGCCGCTGCGCGTGGTGCTCGATCCGGCCCTGGACACGGTCGCGCGC
>Ga0233377_1000320_pt1 | contig 24079 bp, 36 predicted proteins | sample ElkDunMinimDraft_6_FD_191540 | JGI IMG/M metagenome (GOLD analysis project Ga0233377, IMG submission 191540) | Fecal eukaryotic communites from dung pellets of Tule Elk in California, USA - Elk Dung E36 | ecosystem: Host-associated > Mammals > Digestive system > Large intestine > Fecal | place...
AGGCCATAGAGGGGGGTCTAGGCCTAGACCCCCAGAGGTCTAGAGCACCCGCCGATTTCGTGGCTGCCGCTAGGCGGTGGCCGACCCAGAACGAAGGACTCCGACATGCAGACGATCGAACCCGAGGACGACACCGGCGACATCGACCGGGCGAGCCTGACCGACGACGAGCGCCGGGACCTGGCCGAGCGGATCTTCCTCGACCGGCGCGGCGACATCCGCGGCCCGGAGCTGGCCGGCGAGGTCGGGTGGGCGCCGCGCACCGGCACGAAGTGGGTGCGCGTGTTCGCCGAGCGGCACGGCACGCCCGGCACGGAACCGCGTGCCGACACCACGGCCGAGCCCGTGCCGCCCTCCCCCGCCCCGGCACGCGACACCGGCGTGCCGCGTGCCGCCCCCGCACCGGCGGCGGCACGCCCGGCACGCCAGCCCGCGGCACGCCCGCCGGCGTCGACCGGCACGCCCATGCCGTTGCTCGTGCTCACCGTCGCCGCGGTCGGCACGGTCGCCGCGGTGTGCGCCGTCGTGTCGTGGATCCACATCCGAGACCTCGCGGTCACCGCCGGCATGGGGTCGCTGTCCGGCTGGTTGCCGCTCGGCATCGATGGCCTGGCGGTGGCGTGCACGTGCTCGCTGATCGCCGACCGGCGCCAGGAGAAGGCCGGGCACCCGCTCGCCGTCGCAGGGCTCGTGCTCGGCATCGGCGGCAGCCTCGTGGCGAACGTGCTCGCGGTCGACCCGGAGCTCGTGCCGTTGCGGTACGTCCGGTGGGGTCTCGCCGGCTATCCGCCGCTCGCGCTGGCGGTGTCGGCGCACATGCTGTTCCGGATGCTCGACGAGGGCACACGCCGGTGAGGTGGCTCGTCTACCTCGCGGTGGCCGTGGCCGTGCTGGTCGTTCTGGTGCGCTGGTGGGCGCGCGAGGTCGAGCCGCGGCTGTTCGCCCCGCGCCACCCGGCCGTGCCGCGTCCTGTCCGGGCGCCGGCGCGTGGGCCCGTGCGCCAGCACGCTCTGCCGGTGGGCGAGGTGATCGAGGTGCGTTGGCGGGAGGGGCCGTGACGGCGCCCGGGTAGACCGGTGGGCATGGACGAGGTGACCGTGTACGAGTGCGTGGCGTGCGAGTGCCGGGGGCCGCGGCCTGACGAGGTCCACCATCTGGTCGTGTGCACGGACCGGTCGGACGTGCGGCCGATCACGTTCCAGCTGGGCCACGACGTCCGCCCCCTGTTCTGACCCCAGACGCGACGGTGCCCCGGGTCTCTCGACCCGGGGCACATTCCGTCACGTGACGCTAGAGGCGCCGGTTACCGGGCGGGAGCGCTGTCCTCGGTGGCGAGCCACTGGTTCGCCGTGTTGTAGAGCACGGACAGCAGCGCCGCGACGCCGGCCATCAGCGCGGCCTGCGCGGTCTCGACGTTCAGGTCGGTGGTGCCGGCGGCGACGAGCACCGCGAGCACAGCCTGGACGGCGGTCACGAGCGCGCGGACGACGATCTTCTTCGGGTCCATCTCTGGGTCTCCTGGGGTTGGTGCGCCCGTGGGCGCGCGGGACCGCCGTCCAGGGAGAGACGGCGGAGAACTCAGGTGTCCGTCAGCACGCCGCCGGTTCCGGCATCGTGTCGTACTCGTCGCGGATGATCGCGGTGATGTCGGCCATCTCGACCTCGTCGGCACCGAACCGCTCAGCGATCCGGTGGAACATCCGCTCGTCTTTCGCTTCGCTGTGCTCCCGGACCACGTAGGCCACCCGGCAGTCCTCGGTCCGCTGCCACCGGTAGTAGACCAACGCTCCGACGACCACGAGCAGTAGCACGACGAACATGGCGGTCACCCGGTAACGGACCCGGCGGCCCCGGCGGAGCTCGACGGCCAGGTTGGTGCCCTTGGGCTGCTGCGGGTCGTCGGTCATCCGAGGACCCGGGCGAGCGCCATGAAGGTGGAGGCTGCGACGGCCGCCCCGGTGGCGAGCGACGCCGGGTGGTCACGCAGCCAGCTCACCGGGGCGGCTCCTCGTCCTGGTTCGTTTCCGCTGTTGCCAGGGCCCGGAGGCGTCCCATCCACCGGTCGAATCTGACGGCGTCGGGAAGGGTCAGGAGGCCCAGGCCAGCTACCAGGACGTCCCACTGGGCCCGTTCGCGGACCATGCCCTCGTGGACGATCAGTGCCGCTCCGAGGGAGAGCCGCACCAGGCCATGCAGCGCGGTCCATCGGGAGCGCGAGGTCGTCACCCGGCACCTGTGGAGGCCTCACACATCGACGTCGCCACCGGATGGCAACAGGTCATCAGCCGGTGGGCGCGGTGCGCCGGTGGAGCTCGTCGACGACCTGCGCCGCGAGCTCGTCGGGGATCGCTGCGGCGATCGCCTGCGGGGTGAGCGCCGCGAGGACCGCGGTGGCGATCTCGGTCTCGTCGGCGCCGACGTCGAGCTGGCGGATCAGCGCAGCGATCGCGGACGACTGATCGGCCCGGGCGAGCTTGGTGACGTCGCGTAGGACGGTGCCGGATCGTTGGAAGAAGTCGTCGAGCTGGCCGCCGGCCGCTGCCTGGTTGAGCGCTGCGACGAGTTCTGCGGGGGTGGGCATGTCGTCCTCCTGGGGGACGTGCGGGGTCATGGCGGGGAACCACGACCGTGTGTCGGTCTCAGCGGCGACCGTCGAATGGATCGACAGGTGCAGGTGCCGCCGGTGGGCGTTCACACCGGAGTAGGTGCGCCATGCCCACGGGGCCGGACCGAACCGGCCGGCGAAGATCCGCCCCTCGTAGATGACGTACTTGACCCGGTGGTCCTGCGAGGCGCGGAGCATCTCGGCGATGCCGGCGAGTTCGGGGCCACCGTCGGCGGGGTTGCCGTCGAGGTCTTCGTCGGAGTCGAACGCGTGCACGAGGTTGCGGGCGCCGACGTTGTGATCGGAGACGCGGGCGGAATGAGCGGTGTCGCCGATCCAGCCGTCCGATGTCTTGTCCCGCTGCGGCCACCGGGCGTTGAGCTCGGCACGCCACACGACGAGCGACGGGGCGAGCGCGTACCCCATCAGAAGGCGACCCATTTGATCACGAGGTGTGCGTCGGAGAACGTGATCGCGCCCCCCGAGTTCTGCTGCACGACCATCTCGACGTAGTCACCGGCGGCCATCGGCGTGTACCCGTCGACCGACATGTAGACGGTCGCGCCCGCACCGATGTTCGGTTCGCGGTCACGCCAGAAGATGCTCGACCCGTTCAGCTGCAGGTACACGGCCCGGAACCCGAGCGCCGCCGGTTCCCACGCCCCCCAGGCCGCCACGTGATAGAGCCCGTCGCCGCCGGCAGGGACGGTGAACCGCGTGTTGTCCGACGCCGTGTCGTGCATGTTGCCGATGTCGAACGTGTCCAACGAGTTGAACGCGATCGCTGTCGACGCCCCGTCGGTGATGCTCTGGGTGCCGGCCCGGTTGCCTTGGCAGCGAGGGTGATCGTTCGCCAACCAATCGAGGTTGTCGCGCAGGTGCGTGTTCATGTCGGTGCTGGTCAGCACCTCGTTCGTTGCCCAGGTCTTCGGGTCGGTCCAAGCCATCAGCGGACGCTCCTAGTAGGCGAGAAGGTTGTCGGCGTCGAGTTCGCCGAGGGACGGGTCGTCGAGCCGGAGGAAGCTGTCGACGTCGGCCAGGTCCACCGGGGAGATCCCGAGCGCGGTTTCCCATGTCTGGTTGGTGATCCGGTGTTCGATCGATTCGACGAGACCGGTGAACGTCACCGGGTCTCCGACCGCGAGCGGGGTCCGTTCGATCTCGACCCGGTCGAGTAGCTCACTGCCCGCCACAGCGGCGAACAGGGCGGCCATGTTGTGACGGGGCCGGATCAGCACGGGCCCCGGCCGGTCCTGTGGCTGCGAGTAACGGTCACGCCAGAACTGGGCGCGGCCCAGGGCGTCGCCGTCTGACACCACCGGGATCTCGCGGTCGTAAGCGATGACCCCGTAGTCGTGGATGGAGGCGTCGTCCTTGACGTTCTGGGGGCCGCCGTCGGGGCGGGTGAACGTGACGTCGTTCCACACCTGGGTGAGGTCATGGTCGACTCTCAGGTCGGCGTAGTCGCAGTCGGTGAACGTCGCCTGCACCGTTGCAAGCCGGTCGACGAGGAACCGCGCGTGCCGGGACAGGAACCGGATGACGCCTTCCCTGTCGACGAAGAAGAACCCGGCTTCGGCTGTCTCCGCTTCCTGGATCAGGTTGAGGATGTTGCCGGGGGTGTCACCAGCGACGATACGGGTGAGTCCCTCGTCGATCTCGAAGTTGGCACCGGCCGCGAACCCGGCGAGTTGGAGCAGCGCCCCGACCCGGTCGCCGGCCATCTGTTCCCGGAGGTCGCCGTTCAACCTGTTGGCGTCGAGCCGGCCACGGTTCGGGTCGTCGAGGATCAGAGACCCGAACGACTGGCCGGTCGTTGTGCGGGACATGACCCCGATGGCGTCATGAGCGACGATGGTGACGTCACCGGACACCTTCGTCCACGTGCGCGGCCATCCCTGCACGTAGCCGGTGAACAGCACGTAGGGGGTGCCCTGGTAGATCGCGGTGACCTGCAGGCGCCGCAACGGTTTGAGCAGCGGAGCGAACGGCGAGGCCGGGTAGGACGGGTCGAACTCGCGGTTGTTGTTCTTGAGGGTGAGCCCGCAGGTGCCGGCCTGGAACGACGTGAACTTGTCGGACCGTCCGCGACTGATCGTGATCCCCTGGTTACGGACGTAGTCGGTGACGTCGGTGCCGTCGGAGTCGAACGGGTTGTCGAACGGCCCGGCGGCGAACAGGACGACTCGCAGGTCGACGTCAGGTTGGATCTTCCAGGCGGCCACCGGTCAGTTCCGCCAACCGGACCCGTTGAACCGCTCGTAGTCCTTGATCGCCTCGATCACCTGGCGGCTGTTGGTGGGCCCGTTGAACGTCATCTGGAACGTCGGCGCGTACACGTTCCCGCCACCGCCACCAGCGGACGCGGCGACGAGCTGCCCGCCGGCCATGGCCGGGTCGACATGGCCGTCCGATCCGGGGATCAGGTAGGTGCGGCCACCCATGCGCAGCAGCTCTGCGGCGCCGCCTTCGCCGACCTCGTAGAGCGTGTCGGCCCGCACCGGGCCGCCGGAAGCGCGGCCGGTAGGCCGATCACCGGCGTTGATCGATCCCATGATCCGGTTGTGGACCGCGGTGATGTGGATCGTCTTGTCGCGCAGGCTGTCGAGGCCCTGCTGCACCCACCAGATCGTCCCCGACGCGTTGTCGGTGGCGTCGACAGCGACATTCGGGTCGGTCTGCCCCAACGCTGTCGCCTGCGCCGCGGTCGCGTCGAACTGGGCGCCCATCGCCGCCGCGGTGTCCGCCGACAGGAGCCCCTGCGCGACCCAGGTCGACAACTGGTCCTTCGACGACTGCAGCAGCGCGGGGTTCGCGGCGATCGCCGCGTTCAGGCTCGCGGTCGCGCCCGTGACGTCCAGCGCGGAGCCGGCCGCTTGCCGTTGCGCTTCGGTGAGCGCAGCCTGAGCCGCCGCGGCTTCGGGGGACGTGGCCCCGAACTCTGCGATCGCGTCGTTCAGCCCGGTCTGCGCTTCGGTCACCGCTGCCTGGGCCTCGGCGTTCGCGTGCATCGCGTCGAGCATCCCGAACAGCGGATCGAACTGGGCTCGTAGCGCGTCCGAGTAGGCGGACACGGCGTTGATCGCCAGGGTCGTCTGATCGGTCAGGTCCGTCATCGCGCCGGTCGTCCCAGCGAACGCCGCTGCCGTCTCGCGTTCCTGGCCCTCGAGCGACTCCTCGGACGCTTCGAGCTCCTCGATGTTCGTCCGGAGCTGGTCGATACGTTCCTGCCGGTCCGCGTCCCCGTTCGTCGCGAACACGTTCGCGCCGCCGACAGAGAACAGGCGGCCCCTGCCCTCCCGGGATTCGAGCTCGTCGAGCTCCTCCCGGTACTGGTTGAGCGCTTCCCGGGTGCCTTCGAGGCTGTCCAGGTCGATGCCTTCGGTCAGGCCCTTGAGTTCGTCGGCGACCCGCCCGACCCGGAGCGTGTTGAAGATCTCGAGCCCGGCCAGGACCGTCCCGAGTGCGGCGAGCCCGCCCGCCGCGAGACGTGCCGCGGCGGGGAGCTTCTGCAGCCCGGAGGTGAACCCGACACCGGACGCGGTCGCCTTGTCGAGCGCCCCGGTGGCGGTGCCGAGCGGGCCGCTGAGCTTCCCGATGAGGGGCAACAGCTGCCCCCAGGTGGTCATCAGCTTCCCGACGACCCACAGGACCGGCCCGGCGGCCGCTGCGAGGCCCAGGAGACCCACCACAGACGACTGGACGGGCCCCGGCAGATCCCCGAACGCTTTGGCGAGCGACCCGACGATGCGGGCCAGGTCGGCGGCCATCGGCGCGATGATCCCGCCGACCTCGATCATCGCCGCTTGGACCTCGGCCCACGCCTTCTGCATGTCGCGGGCGCCGCTGTCCGTCTTGTCGAACGCGTCAGCGGACGCACCAGCCGAATCGCCGAGCGCCTCGAACCGTTCCCGGGTCGCGTCAAGGTCCCCGCCGAGCAACGCGAGGCCGCCCTGCACGGCCTGCTGGTCCTCCAGGAACCTCGTGAACCCTGCCTCGCCGAGCTGCGCCTTCAGCTCCTCGAGCGTGCCGAGCAACCCGCGCTCGGCGATCATCGTCTGCAGGTCCTCGACGGACAGGCCGACCGCTTCGAGCGCAGCGGCGCCCTGCTGGGACGGCTTGAGCAGCTTCGACATGACGTTGCCGAGCTGCGTGGAGCTGGTCGCCGCGTCGTTGCCGTTGAGAGACAGCGTCGCGATCGACGCGCCGACGTCCTCGAAGCTGATACCCAGCTCGGCCGCGACGGGAAGCAGCCGGCCCATCTGCGCGGCGAGCTCGGCTGGTTCGGCTTTGCCCTCGCGGGCGGTCGCGACGAGTACGTCGGTGGCCCGCGCCGCGGTCATCCCCGAGGTGGCGTAGGCGTTCATCGCGCTGGTCACGGCGTCGGCGACGACCTCGGTCGACCCGAGACCAGACGCCGCGGCTTTCGCGGACACTTCGAGCGCCTCAAGCGCGCGTTGTCCTTCGATCCCCGATGACCGGATGAAGTACAGGGCCTCCGCGAGCTCCTGGGGGGCGCGGCCGGTCTCGCCGGCGAGACCGAGCACGGACTCCTTGAGCCCGTCGACCTCGTCGGCGGTGACCCCAGCGAGCCCTTGCATCTGAGCGAACGTGGCGTCGAAGTCCGTCGCCATCTTCACCGCCGCGGCGCCGACCGCGACGATCGGCAGCGTGACCGACTTCGTGAGCTCGGCCCCGAAGCTGGACATCGCCCGGCCGGCACGCTGCACAGCGAGGCCCTGACGTTCGAGATCGCCGGTCGCCTTGGCGGCGTCTCGCATCGCCCGCTTGTAGCCCTCGACGTCCGCCCGGAGGCGCACGGTCAGGTCACGAGTGGCCATTGGTGTGCACCTCTTTCGCGACGAAGTACATGCCGGACAGCGGGTCGCCGTTGGCGTTCTCGCGGGCGGCCCGGGCGACGGCGTCGCGGGCTTCGCACCCGCGGCACCGGACCGAGTCGCCGACGTAGTCGGGGCCGTGGTCCTCGTCGGCCATCGACTCGACGCGCCGGTGCCCGCACCCGGGGCATTTCAAGTCCTGCTCGGCCTGCCACTCGAGCGCGGCCCGGATGTCACCGGGGAGCCACATGGGCTCACCCGGCGCCGGCCAGGGGCGCCCTAGGAAGACGCTGCGGGGGATGCCTCGGGGGCCGACGTAGTTCCGGATCCGCCGTTCCGACGGAGAACGACGCCAGCCAGCAACGATTTTGGGGTCTCGAGCACCCCCAGGTTCGCGGACAGGACCGCGCCCCAGACCTTGAGCCACTCGGCGTGCCGGAGCTTCCGGCGCATCGTTTCCGCTTGCGGGACCGTCAGCCCGTCCGCGGATGTCGCCGCGACCGCCGCCGGCGGGAACGTCTCGGCGTTGTGGTCGGCGAGCGGATCGGAACGGAGCTGCTCATCGGTCGGCGGGTGCTTCGCGATGAGGTCCGCCCACTCGAGCGTCGACACGGACCGGAACGTGAACGTCCGGGTGGCCGCCTCGATCTTCGCTTCGAGCTCGGCGACGAGCTCGGCCGCGGCCTGGATGTCGCTCGGGTCGCTCGCGGCGCTGAGAGCGGCCTGTGCGGCGGTGTGCTCGTCGAACAGGTCGTTCCGGTTGCACACCGCCGCGGGGACGGTCCGCGGCTGGTAGTCGTCGAGCCAGCCGTCGATGTCGTCCATCAAGCGGCGACGACGCCGTCGAGCTCGGGCTCGCTTGTCCCGTACAGGTTGATCGTCATCCGGGCCTGCTCGTTGCTCGCCGTCGGGGCGGGCGACTTCTGGCCGGCGATCGCCGGGTAGACCTCGACGGCCTGGCCGGCTGCCCACGCCTCGGCGGCGGCGACACCGCGGCGGACAACGAGGTAGCCCTCGTCACCACGGGCGAAGAAGCCCCACGGGTCCGACAGCGTCGTGTTGTTCCGCTTGAGCGTCAGCGCCATCTGGGTGCTGTACGAGCCGGGGAGCTGGGCGTCGAACACCTCGCAGAGGGCGCCGTCGTCGACGGTGTTCTCGTTGTTGGTGACGCCGAGCCCGTCCTTGGTGAGGTGGCACTCGAGATCGTCGCCGGCGTTGAGCTCGGAGACGGTGGGAGCGGCGATGTTCGCGATCGTGGGCGCCCACGTCGCCTTGATCATCCCGTCGTTTGCATAGCGGGCCATGTGGTCCTCCTGTGGACGCGGCACAGCCACCCGGGGGTGGGTGGCTGTGTTGGGGTTGCTGATGGTCAGGGGCCGCTGGCGGCCGTTGTCGTTGGGCCGAGACGCGCGGCAGGACTGGCGATCAGCCGCGCCCTGATCCGCTCGCGGTTAGGGGATCGGGATCGCTTCGAACCGCGGCGCGACTGTGCGGATGTCGCGCAGGCTGAGCGCCGACGAGGTGTCGAGGAGGTTCATGCTGACGATCGCCATGACGTGCCCGCCTGGGGCGCCGCGGTCGGGGAGCAGCTTGAGGAGCTGGCCGACGCGTTGGCCGCCGTACCAGGTGCCGCCCATGTCCGGTGTTGGGACCGGGTCGGCCGGTGCCCACGGGCCTTGGGGGCGGGACGCGGTCCAGACGCGGATGTGGTCGTCGATCAGCTGGTGAGCGGCGAGCAGCCATCTGCCGTCCGGGAGACGGCACACGCCGGCGTCGCCCTCGATCGGGTCGCCGTCGGTGTCCTTCATGGTGGCGGCGTTGGCGAGGCCTGCCACCCAGGCTGAGCCGTTCCAGTAGCGCCAACCCGCGAGCGTGGTGAGAGTCCCGGTGGTGCAGCGCGCGACCCGCTTGCGGGTGACGTCGGTGGCCAGGTTCTCGCCGTACGCAGGGTCGTGGTCCCCGTAGCCCGGGATGAACTCCTCGCCGTACACGTACGTGTAGCCGTCGCCGCCGGCGACGATCCCGTCGATGAAGAACGTCTCGGTGGCGTTGGCCATCTTCGTGACGCTGGTGATGGTCTTGAGGTCGGTGAGCGACACGCTGACGATGTGCGAGTCGGCGAGGTCGCCGTACGTGCCGCCTTCGCCGACGAGCCAGCACCCGACCCGGAGCTGGCCGCCCTCGACTGTCGCGGCGATCGGCCAGTAGATGGTGCTCGGGTGCTCGGTCTGGTTGGGGGCGATCCACACGCCTGTGCTCCCGGACGCGAACACCTGGCCGGTGAACTGGCCGGCGTTCTCGAGCAGCAGCCCGTTGCGGAACGGGAGCGCGGCGCCGAACGTGTCGTCGGCATCGACGCTGCCAGAGAACCAGTCGGCGCCGATCCAAGCGGTGCGCCCGTCCGGGAGCTCGACGGCGTCGGTGACGTCGCCGCCGCGGTATCCGGCGGACGGGATCGGCGCGCGCATGTACGCGAGCCAACGTTCCTGCTCTGCGACCGCGGACGGGTGTGTCGTGGCCCGGGTGGCGGCGAGCCGGGACAGGATCCAGCGGGCCTCGTACTCGGCGGGGATCGCCGCGTAGATGTCGGCCTCGTCGTGTTGCACGGCGCCGAGAGGCTGGGCACGGACGCCGGTCGCCGCGGTGAATGCCGCGATGTCGGCGGGGAGCACGGTCGGGTCGTCGGTCGAGTACCAGAGGCGGACGTCGTCGGCGAACTCGGCGATGAGCGCGGCTGGGCCGGACGCGGAGGGGTCGCGGGTTGCCACGGCGGCGTTCCAGTTGGCGAGGCTCCCGTAAGCGGCGTCGATCGCTGTCCCGATCGCGCCGTTCCGGTCGTGGAGGGCGTCGGCGGCGACGACGGGGACACGGAGCGACGCGCAGGCGAACTGCGCGGTGTTCCGCCATGCCCAGTTGAGGGCGCCCATCGCTCCCATGCTGTCGCCGATGAAAGCGACCCTGGACGTGTCGGCGCCGTAGGTGAGCCGTGCCCAGTTGATGACGTTCGCGACCCGCTCGAGGAACGTGTCGTTCGCCCAGGTCGACGCGCCGCCGAGGTCAGCGGCGACGACGACGCAGCCGGCGTCGGCGAGCAGGTCCATGGTGCGCCGGGCGTTGCCGGGCTGGTAGTTCGCTGTGCCGCCCAGGAGGCCGTGGGCGACGATGACGAGCGGGCCACCTGACGTGAAGTCGGACGACGTCCACACCAGGTCGCGTTCGCTACCCGCGTAGCGGCCGACCCCGGATGTGCGGCGTGTCATGCCGCCACCGCGACCCGCCACGCGGCGAGCGACGACGGCGCGAACTCCTGGGCTTCGACGGTCGCGTTCCCGGCGGTGCCGTTGATGTAGAGCTGGTAGTCGCCGGGCGAGTGAGCTGGGATCCGGGCGCGGAGCGGGATGGTCGACACGGCACCGATCGCGCCGCATTGCGCCCAGCCTGCGCCCTTCGCCAGCGCGATCTGACCGGACGTGAGACCGGTCGGGCCGATGGCGAGAGCGACGTTCGCGTTCGCTACCGAGTGCTTCACCCCAACCGCGCCGAGCAGGTAGCAGACCTCGGCCAGATCGGGGACGGTGACCACGATGTTCGGCACGGAGGCGATCGCCAGCGTGTTGACGGCGACCGCCGAGTTCGCGGTGACGATCTCGCTGTAGTCGACCTCGGTGACCGCGCCCAACGTCGGGAGCGCCGGCAACGGCTCCGCGAGGATGTCCTCCTCGGCGTACGGGCCCCCGGACACCGGGACGATCAGATCGTCGTAGAACGGGACGATCCCGCGGGCGGACACGTGGCGGCGCCACCGGGTGCCCCCGGGGGCCATCGCCGTGTTGGCGGGCAGATCGATCGTGTACTCGCCGAGCGTGTCAGCGGTCTTGGTGGGCTGCGTGCCGACGACCGTTTCGTCGTCCGCGGACACGAACGCCCTGGCGGCGCCGACGAGCACGAACTGGACGGACGCGCCCTGCGCTGGGGACCCGTCGGGGTAGGTGATGGTGCCGGTGACCTGGGTCATGCCTTTGCCTTCCTCGTCTTGGCCGGCTGCTCCGGCTCGAGCTCCTGAACGATCCCGGCGCCCAGCAGCCGAGCCTTGACCGCCGGGTCCAGCACGACGCGGTCACCTGGCCGGTAGCCACGCCACGGCTTGGCGAACTCGACCTCGGCCATCAGACCCTCACGGCCGCGACGGTCAGGCCGGTCTGTGCCGAGGTCGTCACGGTGATGAGCCCCGTGGTGGGGTCGGCCAGGTCGCGGGGCAGCGGCCCGATCAGTTCCTCGCCGGTCGTCGCCGCGATCGTGGCCACGATGTCGGGCCGGGCCTGCCCGTACTCGCTGCCGGGCACCACCACGGTGATGTTGCGGGTCGCGCCGTTGGTGTTCTTGTACCAGAGGAACACGCGGCCGTCGGGACGGATCGTGTCGGACGCTCCGGCGGGATCGTGCGTGACGGCCGGGCCGGTGATCGCGATCTGCTGGGGGGTGAGCAATGCCATGGTGGAAGGGTCTCCTCAGTCGTAGATGGGGCCACGGGCGAGCGCGTCGTCGACCCGCTCCTCGAACTCGGTGAACACGCCCCCGTCGGCGTTGGGGCGCACGAACGGGCGGGCACGCATCTTCCGGGTGCCGAACTCGTGGAACCGGGCGTAGAACGCCTTCTTGCCACCGACCCGCACCCACCGGTTCATGCCCTTGCCGGTGGGGCGCACGCTGCCCTTGATGACGCCGGTGCGTTCCGGGGCGTCGTCCCGGATCTGGTTGAGGACGTCGACCTGCTGGGCGGCGACCGCCGGTTCGACCCGGCGCGCGATCGCTTCGGCTTCGTCGGCGAGGAGACCGCCCCAGCGCTGAACGGCGGACATGTCGAGCTGGAGCATCAGCAGTCCCCGACGTAGACGGTGAGGGTGAGCGCGGCGCCGAACGCCCGGTAGTACGACATCTCGACCATGGCGAGGGGCCGCCACGCGGCTGCGTGGACGTGGACGTCGTCGAACCCGAGAGACCGGTCCGCCTTGATCGCCTGGACGATGCTGTGCGGGCCCGTGGGGTCCTGGTACTTGTACAGCTGCTTCTGGCGGCGATGCTCGAACGTCGACACGAGCACGACGAGATCGAACGTGAGGGTGAGCGTGTCGTCGCCGAGGTTGTCGGTCTCGATCGCCGGCGGCTCGAGGAAACTGGCGGGGAACTCGGTGTCGCCAGGGACGTAGTCCTTGCACCTCAACCCGGGGATCGTCCGGACCGCCTGGGCGAGCGCCTCGTACACCTGCTCGATCTTGGTCACGCGACGAGGACCGCTGCCCGGTACGGGGCGAGGAGCGCTTCGACGTCAGGGTCGCCGCGCTGGCTGATCCGGATGTGCCCGAACTCGGACCCGAACCCGGTGATGCCCTCCGGGGAGCTGCGGCGTTTGATCAGCCGCGACGCCTGCATGAGGCACGCCTGGTGGACCGCCTCGGGGACCGTCGCCCATCCCCACGTGGCGGTGACCTCGACGAGGAGGTTCCGACCGTCGTAACGGACCCGGGGGAACGTCCGGCCGGACACCGACCGGATCCGCCGGTACGGGCGGTCCTCTGGTGCTGGGCCGGCGTTCCGGATCGGCTGCCACTCCGACGGCGCCCACACCGTCTCGAAGACACCGTCGGCGTTGTCGTCGGTAGCGACCTGCGTGATCGCGGTGGCGTCGTCGATACGAAGCTCCCAGCGCCCGCACGCGTCGAACGTGCGGGCCCCGGTCACCGTGTAGAACTGGCGGTCGCAGCGGCCATCGATCCAACGGGACGCCACCTCGATCGCCTGCTCGAGCACACCGTTCGCGTCGGCGGTGTCGAGGTCCTCGTCGATCCACGACTTGAGGTCGTCGAGACCGGCGTACCCGTTGACGATCACCATGGTCAGGTCCCCTTGTCGCCCTCGGAGGCCTTCACCTGCTTGTCGGCGGGCCGCGACGCGCGCTTCTGCGCGACGGGCTTGTCGACGTCGAGCTCGGCCAGGACAGCGACCGGGACCAGGTCACCCGCCGGGTAGGCGAGGAACGCGGCGTCGGGGTGCCCGTGGGGCACGTGGGCGCCGTCAGCGGTTCGCCAGACGTGATGGTTGAGGGCGGTCACCGGTAGAACACCACGACCCGGAACTTGCCGGCGGTCAACGCGGCGACGGCGACCGCGGCGTTGAGGCTGCGGGCGGTGCTGGTCTTCACCGTGGTGGACCCGGTGCCGGTGGGGACGATGTCCTTGCGGCCGGTGGACGACCAGGGGGCGCCGGACACGGCCGCGGCGGCGACGAGATCGCCGGCGCCTTCGAGCGTGACCGCGATGGTCGCGGCGCCGCCGGACGTGACCGCGGTGTCGACCTCGATGTAGCCGCCGGTGATGACGCTCCCGGCGGGGATGCTGTTGCCGGCCCCGTCGCCGGCGCGGAGGATCTTGGTGCCGACGGTTCCGCCGTCGACCGCGAAGTCGTACTCGCCAACCGCGGACTTGACCCGGGTGGTGCCTTCGATGATGGGCATTGGCTGTTCCCTCCTCAGGGACAAGTGGGCGGGGTGCAGGCCCCCGGCTACGACCAGGGGAGCGTGCCGGGGGCCTGCGGCCGTGTCAGACGCCGCGCGAGTCGGCGGCCCGGAGCTCGGTGACGAGGTGGGCCTTCTCGACGTCGGCGTTGATGGTGACGCCACGCTCCTTGGCGAGCTCGCGGAGCTCGTCGAGGGACATGAAGTCGTATTCGGGGTACGGGCTTTCGCCCGGGGTGACGTCCTCGGTCTCGGCCTTCTCGGCCGCGGACTTCGGTTCGGTGCTCTTGCTGGTTGCCATCGGTGTCCCTCCCAGGACTCGCCCGCCTGGGGTTGTCAGATGCCGGTGACGGTGCAGAACGCGGTGGGCCGGTACCACACGAGGGCGGCACGCATGTCGGCTCGCATCGCCTGCTTGCCCTCGACGAAGTACGTCGAGTGGCTGTTCGACACCTGCACGTCGACGCCGCGGCGGACAGCGAGCTCGGCGAAGTTCGCGAAGTCGCCGACGACGCCGGTGTTCTCCGTGATGCCGATGGCCTGGGCGACGGTGAGCCCCCAGATCCGCTCCGGGCCGGCGTCGGCCGGGTTGCCCCAGATGTAGATGCCGTCGGCGGTACGGAGGAGCCGGATGTCCTGCCAGTCGTTGGGGTGCATGATCACGGCGTTGGGTTCGGCGAACCCGACCGTGCGCACCTTGTTGATGGCCTTGTACACGGCGTCCGGGGTGGTGTCGGCGCCCTTGGCCTGCGTCTGGATGCCGGCCACGTTCAGGAGGCCACGCAGGTTGGGGGCGGTGCCGTTGCCGACGAGGATCTGCGAGTCGAGCCGCTGCCGGATCATGAACGGCAACCGGTTGTCGATGTACCCGCGAACCTGCGGCTCGTCCTCGAGCTGCTCGTCGGTGACCGGGAGGTAGACGGCGATCTTGCGGACCGTCGACGACTGCTCGGTCAGGGCCAGAGCGGCCTCCGGGTAGCTGCCGCCCTCCGCCGTCTCGGCGGCGGCGTTGGTGAAGGTGGTCTCCTCCATGTACACCACCGCGGCCTGCGAGGTGGTCGTCATGGGGATGATGTCGGTCACCTGCACCGGGCGGGTGGCGAACGGCACGACGCGGCCCGTGCGGGTCGTCTCCGGCGCGAAGCCGGCCGTCGTGGCCATCAGCGTCTTGAGCTCGATGTCGAGCTTCGCCTCGGGGCCCACCGAACCGTTGCGGTTCTTGTACGCGACGGACTCGGTGAACAGCTCACCGAACGACTTGACCTCGGCGGGGGCCTGGTAGCCGCGCGAACCGGGCTCGGAGCCCTTCTCGCCGCCGGCGTCGGTCTTGTTGCCGACCTGGGCGGTACGGACCCGCTGCGCCGCCTTGGCGACACCGGCGAGCTCGTCGCGCTGCTTGGACAGGTCGGTGAGCTCGTCGTTGCGCTTCCGGATCTCTTCGGCCTTGGCCATCGTGTCGCCGGAGATCGACTTGACCTTCGAGAGGTCCATCGACGGGCCGGCCTCGTCGAAGATGACGCCGAGGTCCTTCTGCTTGGCCTCGATCTTGCCGTTGAGCTCGTCGAGGGCCGGGAACGTGAGCGTGTCGCTCATCGGGGGTTCTCCTTGTGCTGCTGGGCGATGAACCGCACGTACTCGACGGCGGCCTGTTCGCGGGGCGTGTCGAGCAGAACCGTGAACTGCTTGAGCAGCTCGTCGACGTCGTCCTTGATCCAGCCCAGGAACTCGGTGTTGACGTGCGACAGGTTCTTGCCCTTGGCAGCGCGTAGAGCGACCACTCGTTGCGCCTTGACGAGGAGATCGGACACCCCGGACAGGGTGTCGATCGCTTCCTCGAGGAATGTGGGATCGCCGCCCGGCGCCGCCTTGAGAGCCGGGACTTCCCGGCCGGCGTCGCGCAGGTGCGATGCGAGATGCTCGTAGACCGCCTGACGGTCCTGGTCTGGGATCCCGGACTTGGTGCCGTTGAGCGCGGCGATCCCGAACACGACGGCACGCATGTTGGCGGGGCCGTCGATGCCGTGGTGGTGCGGGAACAGGTACGCGGTCTTCGATTCGGGGTCACCGCCCGGGTTGACCCAGGCGTGCACCGAGCGGAGGTCGTTGACGGTGGCCGTGTCGGCGATCCCGGCGAGGACGGACTTGACGTCCCACTCGCGGGCGGTCGTGGCTGTCGGGTGCGGCCGGATGGCGGCCTTGTACTGGACCGCGTCCACGGCCGTCTCCTTCGCTGACTTGGTCGAAAGCGTCCGGGTGTCGACCCCGGCGCCGATGAGGACCGGGCTGACCTCGTGAATGTCCTGGGCCTTGAGGAACCGGACGCGCTGCCCGTCCTTCTCGCCCATCTCGGAGTCGACGACGTCGAACCCGTAGGACCACTGGCCCATGTCGCCGAGCTGCTTCACGGTCTCGAACGTGTCGCGGCCGTGGCTGGTGTCCATGAAGAACTGGCCCTCGGCGACGGTCTTGGTCCCGTCGGTGCGCAGGGTCGCTTTCCCGACCGGGAGCGCTCCGCCCCACGACTGGTGCCCGTAGGCGGACACGACGACTGTGGCGCCGTCCTTGTGCGCCCCGGGGATGGTGACGTCGCCGTCCTTGTCGATCACCCCGTACCGGGCGATGACCGCAGTGAACTCGCCCTTGCCGGCGCTCTTGATGTCGACGCGGCCGAGCCGCTTGGTGTCCATCTCTAGACCCCCTCGAGGGCTCGGCCGTTGCCGTTCAGCGATGGAACAGCGGGCGGCTGGGTGCTGGTGGTGGGGGGCTGCAGCTGGACGCTGTACAGCCCGGAGTGCTTGAGCCGCGACCAGTCCTCGGCGTTGACCGCTTCGATCACCGAGGTGGGCTCGTAGCCGGCGTCGACGAGCTGGCGGATGGTCTGGGCCTGCTTGTTCTGGATGTCGGCGATGTCGCCCCGGTCCTCGCGGAGGAAGGCGATGTCGCGGTCGTCGTACCAGAGCGACACGCCATCTCTGGGCGGGGTCACCAGGGATTGCAGGGCGGCGGAAGCAGTGCGCCACAGAGGCCGGAACAAGGCGTCGCCGACACGGCGGCGCGCGGCGGCGTAGTTGCCGGCGTTCAGGCTCGACCCCTGCATCCCTTCGGAGAACTGGGCGACCACCGCGCCGACACCGGACGCCGCGGCGATGCGGGTCTCACCGGCGCCTTGCGTGGCCTTGAAGTCGAGCTGCCGGAAATCGGTGCCGATCGCGGTGACGTCGGCGCCACCGCCGAGGAACACGGTCTTGTAGGCGTTGTCGAGGCCTTCGTGGTGCTTCTTGAACTCGGCGACGAACTCGCGGAACCACTCGGGGCTGGTGTCCTTGTCGATCGAGACGGCGTGGTTGATCGTGGCGCCGTTCTCGAAGAACTTCGACTTGTGCACCGTCGCGGCCCGGTCCGCTTGGATCTCACGGAGCACCGGGGTGAGCCACGACATGCCCCGGAACGACGCCACCGGATCCGGGAGCAGCGAGTAGTGGCACACCTCGTCGGGCATGAGGATGACCGGGTCGGCCTTGTCCCCGAGACCGGTCGGCGGGGGCTCGTACACGTAGGCGATCGGACGGGCGTCAGCGGCCCGGGGGTCACCGGACCTCGACCCGACAACGATCGTGACCCAGTCGGGACGGAGCCGGGAGATGCGCCGGTCGGGGCCGCCAGCGGACGCACGACCGAGGCGGCCACGATCGTCGGCGGTCGTGGCGTAGAAGTTCCCGGCGAGCGACAGGTCGCCTTCCATCCGGGTCAGGAGCTCGCCTGTGGTCCCGTTCGGCCACGGCTTCTCGAGCAGCTCGAGCTCAGGTGACCCGAACAGGTTCCCGGGCCGGCCGTTGCGGAACTCGCGCCACTGGAACCGGGCCTCGGAGAAGATCAGCTGCCGGGTGAGGATGCACGCGAACACGATCCCGTCGGCCTTGTAGGCGCCGGCGACGTACCCCTCGAAGTCGTTCTCGACCTTCTCACGTTCGGGGGCGCCACCGGAGTACACCCACGGCGACCCGAGGTTGTCGAGCGACCAGAACGGCGGCTCCACGAACCCCTGCCCGCCACCGAACGACAGCGTGTGCTTGGCCTCAGCGACCCGGTCGAGCAGGCCCATCAGGCGCTACCGGCGTGTCGGCGGCGTCCGTCGTTCCAACCGACCTTGACGGCGGCGAACGACCAGACGAGGGCGCCACCGACGACGGTGACCACCTTGCCGGCCGACCAGCCGACAGCGAACAGGACGGCAGCGAGCACGGTGAGGACCAGGCGTCCGATATGGATCTCGCGGGCTTGGGCGGTGACACGGTCCGACAACGGAGCGCGATCGATCAGCGTGGATGCCATCTCAGCTCCTTCACGGGTCAGACCAGCGCGAACAGGGGGCGGCGGACGGGTGCCGCCTCTGGCATGGTCATCGCGGCTTCGAGGGCGAGAACGGCGCCGATCCCGGCGTCGATCTTGCGGCCGTCGTCGCCCTTGGTGAACACGTACCGGGTCCGGCCGTCGTCCTCGTCCTCGGCCTTCACGTACGCCTTCTTGCGTGCCATCGCGAGAACGTGCGAGGTGAGCAGCTGGTCGCCGTCGTGGGACAACGCCTGCTCGGCGAGCGCCGTGTCGAACCGGTCGCACGCCCCCGACATCCGCTTGGGCTGGTTCGTGTCGAAGAACAGGACCGTTTCGTCGCCGTGGAGCTCGGCCCACCGCTCGATCTCGGTCTGCCACTTCGGCGGATCGCACAACATGCGGCCCACCTGGTAGCGGGCGAACACTGCCTCAACCGCGGCCATGATCGCCGTGCGCGGCATCCGCCAGTCCTTCGGGGCGCCGGTCGGCCGCAACCAGATCGTGGGCCGCTCGTCGACCTCCGGGACGAACACGTGCCCGTCGGCGGTGCACCCGATCAGCGCTGTGGCGTCCTGGCTGATGCTGCCGTCGAACCCGAGCCCGATCCGGGCACCTGCAGGCACCACAGCGTCGAGGTTCGCCAGAGCGCCCCACAGGGCCGGGTCGACCGCCTTACCTGCACCCTTCCGGTTCCAGTTGAAGAAGAACCGTTCCGTGTCCTCGCGGGGTGTGTCCGGGTCGCGGATGTCGGCGACAAGCCGGGGCAGGTCCACCCACCACGAGTCCCCGTACGCGACCGCCAACGCCGCCTTGATCTCGTCGTCGGTCGCCGTGTCGATGTCGACCTTCGGGGCTTCGACCGCGTCGTAGAAGATGCCGGCGGCGCCCTGCTCGGCCGCCTTGTGCGACGCCTCAGCGACGCTCTGCTCGCCCGGCTCGAACGAGTTCGTGGTCTCGTAGGTCCGGCCGTTCATCTTCGCCGTGTTCCGGCGCAACGTCCGAGCCAGCTTCACGCCACCGTTCCGGGGCGTCCACAGGTGCGTCTCGTCAAGGATCGCGTCGGTGACCGGCTGCCCCTCACGGGACCCAGCAGCAGCGGTCACCGGCTCGAGCTTCCCCGTCCGTTTCCCGTCGCGCAGGTACGAACGGGTCAAGCCGGCGTCGATCTTCAACGCCTCGGCCGCACGGCCGTCGTTCGCGGTCAACATGTCGTAGACGACCGAGTGCGTGTTCTCCGTCTGATCTTCCGAGACCGCGGCGATCTGCACCCACGCCGCCGGGTCGCCCTTGACGCCCCAGGGGCGCCCTACGGGTTCGCCCTCGCTGTCCCACCCGTCGAAGCGCACAGGCCCGCACAGGCCCGCCAGGGCCTTGATCGCGGCCAACGGGGACTTGCCCCAGCCCTTCGCCCGGCGCGACACGCCACGGCGGTACAGGAACCTGCCCGACCGAGGCTCGATCGTGTACCAGTCGACCAGCAGACGGGCCTGCTCGTCCGTCAACCGCAGCGGCTCATCGGAGTCACGCGGGGAAGGCAGGTACTCGAAGCTCCACTCGAGGATCTCCCAACCGAGCGACGGCAACTCGCCATCGACCTCGGGGCCACGCCACGGCATCTACTCGGACACCGCGCGCAGCCGGCCGTACGCCGACCCCTTCGACCCGGGCGCCGCCGCCGGCTTCTCGGCCTCAGGCGGCTTCCACCGCCGGTCCTGCTGGCCCTTCGGCGTGATCCCGTACGTGTCCATGCCGAGCCGGAGCTCGCCCATCCGCTGGAACTCGCCACGCTCCACCTGGTCGTACAACCGGATCAGCTGACGCAACCCCGGCAGATCCGACGGCGTCCAATGCGAAGCGAACCATGCCGCCAGCCACGTCGCCCAGGCCTCCCTCGACGCCTTGAGCAGCCCATCCGGGGGCCTCGGCACGTCGCCGTGCTGCCACCCCTCCCCCACCGTCGGGACCTCCGGGCGGGCCGGCGGGTTCCGCCGGCGACGCTCAGCATCAGGCTTCGGAGCAGGACCACGACCAGCCATATATCACGCTCCGTGAGGACAGGTCAGGGGGACCGACGACCGCCAGACCCGTACGCAGGGCGAAAGGAGTTGGCCGGGGTCTCCGTGACGGCCGTCGAAGCCCGTGTAGGGGGTGCCCCCTGCCCTCCTGCCACGCTCCGTGAGGTCGCATGGTTGAGGTCGGTGCTGCTGCGCGTCGTGTTGCTCGAGCTGTGCGTGGTGCTCGTTGTGCTCGCGCTCGTGGGTCAGCAGCAGTGTGCGACGTGGGGTGGTGTGCCCTAGTCGGGGGTGTTGCCTCGTGCGCTGTTGCAGGAGCGGCACAGGACTCGGACGCCTGCGCTCATGCGGCGGGGGTCTACGTGGTCGCAGGTGAGGTCGGTGGCCTGGTGTGGGGGGCGGCGCCATCCGGGGCACCAGTCCCCATGTTGGGCGCGGTGTGCTGCGATCGCTGTGCGGCTGATGCGGGGCCAGTCGCCTTGGTAGTGGGTGCGTCGTGCGTTGCGGTCACGTTGCCGTGTCTGCTCGCAGGGAGGGCATCGGGTGGCGCCTGGTGGGGCTAGCCCTGTGCATCCGCCCTCGATGCATGGGCGCCTGGCCATCGGGCCCTCCGGCGGGTTAGCGGCTGCCTCGTCGTGCGCCACGCCCGAACACGGCGCCGAGGCCGTAGACGAGAGCGACGATGACGATGATGGCGAGGAGGATGATGGGCAGCCCGATGCTCATGGGCGGGGAGGTTACGCCGGACGCGGTCGAGCCGCCCGCTGGGCGGACGGCTCGTCGACTAGCGGCACGGTACCACGGCGGGTACGCACTGGTGGTGTTGGCCTGCGGTGATGCCCGGGTACGCGGTCAGACCGGGTCGATGGAGAACGTGTTGCATCGTGCGCAAAGGCGGAACCGTGCATCGTCGCCGTGTTGGCCGGACTCCACGGGATCACCACATTCCTCGCAGGGCAGGGCGCAGTAGGGGCAGTAGGTGCCGCCGGGGATGGTGGTGGTGCCTGGCTCCTCGCCGAGGGCGGATGCTTCGATCTGTTCGGTCTCCATCGGCCCGCCACACCGGGGGCACGGTTCAGGGGTGAGCACTTCGAGCACCCTCGCAGCGATGTTCCACGTGAGAGCGTCGTCGGGGACGTGACCGAGTCCCTTCTCGACCAGCACGTCGCCGATGGCCGCTCGGAGTTCCTCGAACTGGGGGTGGTGCTCGGAAGTCATGTCGGTCGGTCTCCTCAGCTGGCGATGGGTCGGGGGCGGAGAGCTTGGGTGCGGGTGGGGCGCCAGGCGACGAGGGTGGCGTCGGGGTTCTTGCGGAGGTGGCGTGCCCACGCTGCCCAGCAGGCGGGGCAGAGCCCGGAACGGAGCCGGTTGTCGGGGTTCTTCCCGGTGGGCCGGCAGGTGGTGTCGCAGGTGCGGATGGTGCAGGGGCCGGTGCCGGCGGGGACGGGGTCGTCGTCGGCGGCGTGCGCGGTGATCCGGTCGGTGAGGGTGAGGAGGGTGAGCCCGTTGTGCCAGATGGTGCGGAGGGCTTGGGTGAGGTCGGTGTCGATCGAAGCCCAGCGGTCGGGGTCGAGGGCGGCGCGTTCGACGCTGCTGGTGGGGTCGGCGGTGCGGGCGCCTGTGCCGTCGCCGAGGGTTGCGGTGGGCCAGCCGATGCTGTCGGTGCCGAGGCGGCGGGCGCGGCAGGTGAGGCAGCGGCAGGTGCCGTTGAGGGCGCGGGTGCGGTCGTGGCCGGCGTGTTGGTCGAGGTGTTTGGCGACGGTGCGGAGGTGGTCGGCGAGTTGCTCGAGGGGCGGGTGGTTCACGGGGTCTCCTGGGTCACCAGATGGCTTTGGTTGCGAGGGCGGTGAGGATGGCGAGGGGGCCGCCGAGGAACACGAACCAGAGGATCAGTTCGATCTGGTCTTGTTCGGTGACGGTGGGCCGGTACCGGCGCTTCCACGGGCCGCTCACCGGTCGGCCCCGTCTCTGGTGTCGGTGGGCTCGCTCTCGATGTGGACGCTGCACCCGACTGAGTCCTCGCTCCACGGGGCGAAAAGCAAGGTCAGGACCAGCCCGGTCGCCAGCACGGGCACGAGGACGTCGAGCACTCGCTCCCACCACGGCTGGTCACCCATCGTTCTGGTTCCTCTCTGCAAGGAGCTTGGCCACGCGGGCAGCGAGAGCCATGGAGTCACCTGTCCGCTGGTCGACGTACCAGTCCTCGGCGGCGTCGATGACGGCTTTCTCGGCGGGGGTGGCGGGGGCACCGTTCAGGGCAGCAGCCACCCGGAGGGCCAGGTCGCCGTCGGCGGCGTCGTCCGTGCCGTACGCGTCGTGGCAGATCACCTCGGCGCCGTCGTCGCGCAGGACAACGTTGTGGGCGTCGCCGGAGACAGTCCACGGCCCCTCGGGTGCCGTGTCGGGCTGCGGGCTGGCGTCGTGCGTGTGCTCGACCCATGGGCCGAAGTCCTCGCCGCACTCGTAGGCGAGCTGGTCATGCACGTGCCCGTGGCTGTGCGTCACGGTGTCGCTGGTGGGGTCACTCATCGGGGTTCCCTTCGGTGGGACTGGCGTCGAGCGCACGGCGGATGAGGTCGCACACCTCGTCGTTCAGACCGTCGGACCCGTCGAGCCAGTCGGCCACGACCTCGACGACGCTCCGGAGCGTCCCGTGTTCGATGACGGCGTTCAGGACGGCGTCGCACGTGTCCTGCCACCGCTTCACCGCTTCGACATGGCAGCGGTGGTGCAGCAACACGTCGGCTTCGGCCTGCTCTCGGCGGGCACGTTCGGCGTCCACGGTGGCAAGCAGGCGGCGCGACGTCGTGATGAACGGCATCCATTCGCTGCTCCTGGCACGGGTGTGGACCTCGGCCAGTTCGTCGTCGGTGTACGGGGTCGGGTCGCTCATCGTGTTCCCCCGTCCCGGAGCGCCCGCACCGCAGCGAGCACGTCAGCCCGATACTGGTCACGCCACGGCTGCGTGTCGGATGCCTCGTAGGTGTCGAACGCTGCGAACAGCGGGGTCAGGTCGACGGTGGGGGCGGTGCCGTCCCGGCGAACCAGGTCCACCAGGGCGTCCCACCCGGCGTCGTCCACCCATCCCAGATCGTTGCGGGTGACGGTCATCCGTACGTTCTTCGACCACAGGAAGGCGAGGTCGCCGTCACCGTCCACGACCCACCGTGGTGCGGGTGTGTCGGCCTGCGGGTAGTGGATCAGGCACTCCGTCGTGCCCTTCTCGTCGTCACAACCGAAGTCGCACTCCGGTGCGGGTGTGTCGGCCTGCGGCTCGCCGTCGAAGCGTCGGGTGAGCCCCCGGATCACCGTCGTGTCGGTCGGCTCGTCGTCTCCGGTGGGGGCCGGGCCGGCAAGCAGCCCGGCGACGGACAGACGGTCGATGATGCGGTCTGCGACAGCCGTCGGGCCGATGTCGGTGAAGCCGCAGCCGTGCTGCTCGGCGACCCGCAACTCGTCGGCGGCGATCTCCCGAGCGGTGGCGGGCGGGGCGGGCACGGGCACCGGACGGCAGAGCACGACACCAATGGCCGCGGTGTCGACCTTCTGGTTCGCCTCGATCCACGTCCCGTACGCGCCCTGCCACTCCCAGCCTTCGGGGACCTGGCACAGCGGTCGGAGGTCGCACCGGTCGGGCAGCCCGGCAACGACCAGCACCGGAGTGCCCGGCTCCCAGCCAGGACCCATGTCGTCGAGGCCGCCGAACGAGTCGACGGTCGTGGTGTGGGTTCGGATGTTCATGCGGTTCGGCTCCTGGCTCGACGGGCGGCGGCGGCGAGGC